>Ga0075436_100003758_pt1 | contig 10404 bp, 13 predicted proteins | sample RhiMethybrSRZTD5_FD_75303 | JGI IMG/M metagenome (GOLD analysis project Ga0075436, IMG submission 75303) | Populus rhizosphere microbial communities from Tennessee, USA - Rhizosphere MetaG P. TD hybrid SRZTD5 | ecosystem: Host-associated > Plants > Roots > Rhizosphere > Soil | place: USA... | reverse complement strand
TCCCCGACGTCGTGAGATCCGGCGCTCTCCCAGCTGAGCTAACGCCCCGTTCGCGCCACAGTGTAGAGACGCCCTACGCCGACTCAGTCGGCGGCGTCGGCGGATCCATTTCGGGCTCGGACTCGGCGTCGACGAGCGCGCCCCAGTCCTCCGACTCGAAGTAGTCCCCGACGATGTCGTCTGCGTGCGACCCGGGCATGGCGATCGACACACATGTCGGCCTCGGACGTGAGGGGGAGAATCCCTCGTCCGAGGCCGACCGGATCCGCTGCTTGAGCGGAGGGAGAGTTGAAGATCTAGGCTGCCCGCTCGAGTCGCTCTTCGACGCGCGCTCTGGCGACGATGTGGTTGCGATCGCCGAAGCGGAGGGCCGCCTTCAGCGTGCGCTCCTCGTCCCAGAGGTGGTCGAGGCGCTCACTGAGGCTCTTGAGCTCGGCGGCCGCGGCAGGGTTGTGCCCCTCGGAGAGGGTGTGCCACAACTCCGCCCGCCGCTCGCTTATCTCCTCGATCTCCTTGTGGATCTGGATCAGGGTCATGTCTCTGGAAACGTCGCCGGGCCTCGCCTCATTCCCGGGGGCCGATGAAGAAAACGAGGACGGCGAGCGCCCCGACGACGGCTGCCGCCACCGTGAGCCAGTCGAGGAAGGAGACCATCAGGAGTAGCCGAGCTCGGCGAGCCGCTGCTCGTCGATGCCGAAGTAGTGCGCCAGCTCGTGGAGGACGGTGACCCGGATCTCGTGCTCGAGCACAGCCGGATCGTGGCCGAAGTCCGACTCGAGGGGCCGGCGGTAGATCGTCACCTTGGCGGGCATGTACGGAGCCTCCTCGTACAGGCCGAGCAGGCCCGGCTCGTCGGGATTCTCCTCCTCGACGACGACCGCGATGTTCTCGAGCCCGCGGGCGAGGTCCGGCGGCAGTGCGTCGAGCGCCCGCCGGACGCGCTCCTCGAAGTCGCGCGTCACCAGGTCGGCTGGAGCGGCCGCCGCTTCTTGACGAGGTTCACGGTCAGGGCCCCGAACGCGAAGCCGCCGATGTGCGCGAACACGGCGACGCCGCCGGTCTGGTCGGGGTGCGTCAGCCCCACGCCGCCCTGCCACGCCTGCAGCACGATCCAGATTCCCAGGAACCAGACCGCCGGGATCTCACGGAAGATGAAGAAGAAGATCAGCGTCAGCACGCGCGCCCGCGGCAGGAGGACGAAGTACGCACCGAGCACGCCGGCGATCGCGCCGCTCGCCCCGATGTTCGGGACGCTGGCGTCGCGCACCGTGCCGAAGTCGAGCGTCACGAACGCCTGTGTCGCCGAGGCCGCGATGCCGGCCGCGAGATACCAGAAGAGAAAACGCACCCTGCCCAGTGCGTCCTCGACGTTGTTGCCGAAGATCCAGAGGAAGAGCATGTTCCCGAGGATGTGCTCCCAGCTCGCGTGCATGAACATCGACGTGAACGTGCTCTCCAGCCACGAGAGGTTGTGCGTCACCGGCTGGCCGTTGAGGACGACGGTCTCGCAGGGGCCGTGCACCGAGCACGGGTAGAACCCGTCCTTCACGACGTGATAGTCCACGCCGCGTCCGCTGAGCTCCCAGAACCAGACGACGAAGTTGGCGGCGATGAGCGCGACGGTGACGACGGGGAACGTCCGGGTCGGGACGTTGTCGCGAAGGGGGAGCACAGGCGGTTCTTACCGGATCACGAGCGCCATCAATGCTTTCTGGGCGTGCAGGCGGTTCTCGGCCTCGTCCCACACGGCGGATTGCGGCCCGTACAGAACCTCCTCCGTGATCTCCTCCCCGTAGTGGGCGGGCAGGCAGTGGAGGACGATCGCGTCGTCGCTTGCCCGCTGCACGAGCCCCGCGTCGATGCCGTAGCCCGCCAGGTCGCGAAGCCGCTGCTCGCGCTCGGCGTCCTGGCCCATCGACGTCCAGACGTCGGTGTACAGCACGTTTGCTGCGCCCACCGCCCCGCGCGGGTCGTCCGTGAGCTGCACCGAGCCCCCGGCGTCGCGCGCGATGCGCACCGCCTCTTCCGGCGGGCGGTACGACGCCGGCGTTGCGGCGACGAAGTCCATTCCGAGCTTCGCGCACGCGACCATGAGTGACGCGCAGACGTTGTTGCCGTCGCCCAGGTAGACGACCTTCAACCCCTCGAGCCGCCCGAACCGCTCGCGGATCGTCATGACGTCCGCGAGCGCCTGGCAGGGATGCGAGCTATCCGTCAGCCCGTTGATCACCGGAATCGACGCATGCGCGGCGAGCTCCTCGACGTCCGCCTGCGCGAAGGTTCGGATCATGATCGCGTCCAGATAGCGGGAGAGGACGACCGCCGTGTCCTTGATCGTCTCGCCGCGGCCGAGCTGGAGATCGCCGGCCGAAAGGTAGAGCCCCGTGCCGCCCAGCTGGTAGATGCCGACCTCGAACGAGACCCGCGTCCGGGTCGAGGGCTTCTGGAAGATCATCCCCAGTGTCCGGCCGGGAAGGAGGCGGTGCTCTTCGCCCGCCTGCTGCTTGCGCTTCAGGTCGTCCGCCAGGTCGAGTACCCGGAGGAGCTCGTCGCGGCTCCAATCGGCGACGCGGGTGAACGAGCGTCCCTTCAGGCCTGCCAAGAGGCCGCGATCCTACTGCCGGAGACTTGACAACGAATCACTGAGGTTTTATCCTGCCGACGTAGTCAAGTCATGAAGGGAGGAGAAATGGCCACTTTGGTTCGCTGGGAGCCGTTCCGCGAGATCGCGGCGCTCCAGAACGAGATGAGTCGTTTCATGAACGGCCTCCTCGAGGGCGACGGCCGTACCAATCAGGCCTGGGTGCCCGCGCTCGACGTCTGGGAGACGGAGAGCGAGCTCGTCTACGCGCTCGACCTGCCGGGGATCCCCGAGGAGAAGATCTCGGTGGAGCTCGACGAGGGCGCGCTGACCATCAGCGCCGAGCGTGAGCGCACACAGGAGGAGACCGATGACCGGTTCCACCGGTACGAGCGCCGCTACGGGACGTTCTCGCGCACCTTCGGCGTGCCGCAGGGCGTGACCGAGGGCGACGTGTCGGCGGAGTACAAGAACGGCGTCCTCGAGGTGCACGTGAAGAAGCCGGAGCAGCCGAAGCCGCGGCGGATCCAGGTCGGCTCGGGCGCCGGCGCCACGATCGAGGGCAAGTCCGAGAAGAAGTAACGACCGGGGTCTGACCCGCCGGGTCAGACCCCGGCCTTTTCCTAAGGTTGCGGCGTGAATCACGCCGACCTCGTCATCCGGCGCGGAACGCTGCACGACGGGCGTGGCAGCGCGCCGGTCGAAGGCGACGTCGCGATCGTGGGCGACTCGATCGCGGCGGCCGGTCGACTCGACGACTGGCGCGGCCGCGACGAGCTCGACGCGGACGGGCTGGCCGTCGCTCCCGGCTTCGTGAACATGCTCAGCTGGGCGACCGAGTCGCTGCTCGAGGACGGTCGCGCGCAGAGCGACATCCGCCAGGGCGTGACGCTCGAGGTCATGGGCGAGGGGGTCTCGATGGGCCCGCTGACCGAGCAGATGAAGGAGGAGGTCGAGGCGCAGTCACTGCTCGGCCATCCGGTGGAGTGGACGACCCTCGGCGAGTACCTCGAGCACCTCGAGCGGCGCGGTGTCTCGCCCAACGTCGCGTCCTTCGTCGGCTCGGCGACGGTACGCGAGCACGTGATCGGCGCCGACGACCGCGCGCCGAGCGACGGGGAGCTCGCCGAGATGCAGCAGCTCGTCGCGGACGCGATGCGCGAAGGCGCCGTCGGGCTCGCTGCTGCGCTGATCTACGCCCCCGCGTTCTACGCGCAAACGGCGGAGCTGATCGCGCTCGCACGCCCCGCCGGCATGTACATCACGCACCTGCGCAGCGAGGGCGACGGGCTGCTCGAGGCGCTCGACGAGTTCCTGACGATCGTGCGCACGGCGGGCGTGCGCGGCGAGATCTACCACCTCAAAGTCGCCGGGCGAAAGAACTGGCACAAGCTCGACACCCTGATCGAACGTGTCGAAGCCGAGCAACGCGGCGGCCTCGACGTCACCGCCGACATGTACACCTACACCGCGGGCGCGACGGGCCTCGACGGCGCGATGCCGCCGTGGGTGCAGGCGGGCGGCTTCGAGGCGTGGCGGTCTCGGCTGCGCGATCCAGAGACGCGTGCGCGCGTCGTCGCCGAGATGCACCAGCCGACGGACCTCTGGGAGAACATGTTCGAGCTCGCCGGGGCGGACAACATCAAGCTGCTCGCATTCAAGAACGAGCAGCTCCGCTCGCTGACGGGGAAGACCCTCGCCCAGGTCGCCGCCGGGCGCGGCACGCCGCCGGCGGAGACGGCGCTCGACCTCGTGGTCGAGGACGGCACACGTGTCGGCGCGGCCTATTTCACGATGTCCGAGGAGAACCTCCGCCGCGAGCTGGCCCTTCCGTGGGTGAGCTTCTGCTCGGACTCCGACGCGCCGTCGGCCGAGGGGCGCTTTCTGCAGTGGAGCAGCCATCCACGCGCGTACGGGAGCTTCGCGCGCCTGCTCGGAAAGTACGTCCGCGACGAAAGGGTCGTCCCGCTCGAGGAGGCGGTGCGCCGGCTGACGTCGCTCCCGGCGCGCAACCTGCGGCTGCAGCGCCGGGGCCTGCTCGAGCCGGGCTATTTCGCCGACATCGCGGTCTTCGACCCCGACCGCATCCAGGACCACGCGACGTACGACAATCCGCACCGATACGCGACGGGCGTCGAGCACGTCGCCGTGAACGGAACGCTCGTGCTGCGTGACGGCGAGCACACGGGCGCGACGCCGGGCCGCGTCGTCCGCGGCCCTCTGTGGTCAGGCGATCCGAGTTCCGGCGTCGCCGGCCAGGGCTGACTCGAGCGCGTCGAAGCTCGTGACGAGCGTCTCGCGCCCGAAGGCGAGCGCCGCCTCGACCTTCGGGCGCATCGATCCCTCGGCCAGGTCGGGCAGCAACGTCTCCGCGTCCTCGTGCGAGAGCGAGCGGATCTCCTCCTGCTCGGGACCGCCGAAGGCGCGGTAGACCGCCGGCACCTCGGTGAGGATGATCAGGCGCTCCGCGTCGAGCCCGCGCGCGAGTAGGGCGGAGGCGCGGTCCTTGTCGATGACGGCATCCACTCCCGTCAGGCGCTCGCCCCGTCGCACGACGGGGATGCCGCCTCCGCCGCACGCGATCACGACGGCGCCGCTCTCGGCGAGCCCGCGGATCGAGCCCAGCTCGACCACCTCCAGCGGCTGCGGCGACGGGACGACGCGCCGGTGGCCGCGGTTGGCGTCGGCGACCATCGCCCAGCCGCGCTCGAGCTGCAGTTGCTCGGCCTGCTCGGCCGAGTAGAACGGGCCGATCGGCTTCGTCGGGCGGTCGAACGCGGGATCGTCCGGCGCGACGCGCACGTGCGTCAGGACACAGACCGGCGCCGTGTGCGGCCGCAGCTCCGCCGCGATCAGGGCGCCGATCTCGGCCTGCGTCTGGGCCACCGCGAGCCAGAGCGGCAGCGGCGGCGCTTCGTCCGCGGCGCGTTCCTGGCGGATCAGCTCGTTGCCGACCTGCGGCCCGTTCCCATGCGTGACGACGAGGCCTGGCTCGAGCAGCGGTTGCAACGCCGCGACCGCGCGGCGCAGGTTCGCGAGCTGCTCCGCGGCCGTGCCTCGCTCGCCGGGTCGCATCAACGCGTTCCCGCCCAGCGCTACGACCGTGGCGCTCACACGAGCGCGGTTTCCAGCAGGCCCTTCTCGCCGAGCACGTCTTTGAGCGTCGGCTCGCCCATCTCCTGGAGCTTGTAGGTCACGCGCAGCGCCGGCTTGTCGAGCTCGATCAGCCGGCGCAGGTCGATCGGGGTGCCGATCAGCACGAGGTCCGCATCGCAGCGTTCGATCGTCTGGCGCAGGTCTTCCATCTGCTTGCGGCCGTAGCCCATCGCCGGGAGCAGCGTGCCGATGTCGGGGTACTGCTCGAACGTCTCGGCGATCGTGCCGACCGCGAAGGGCCGCGGGTCGACGAGCTCGGCGGCGCCGTGCTGCTTCGCCGCCAGCACCGCCGCTCCGAACGTCATCTCGCCGTGCGTCAGAGTCGGCCCGTCCTCGATCGCGAGCACGCGCTTGCCGCGGATCTGCTCCGCGTCGCCTTCGACCTCGAACGGCGACGCGGCCAGCACGACGCGCGCATGCGTCGTGTTGTCGTGAATCGAGTTGAGCACGGCGTCGATGCCGGCCTGGGACGCGCTGTCGATCTTGTTCACGACGCACACGTCGGCCATGCGCAGGTTCGTCTCGCCGGGGTGGTAGCGGAGCTCGTGGCCCGGACGATGGGGATCGACGACGACGATGTGCACGTCCGGCTTCACGAACGGCGTGTCGTTGTTACCGCCGTCCCAGAGGATCACGTCGGCCTCCTGCTCGGCGGCGCGGAGAATGCGCTCGTAGTCGATGCCTGCGAATACGAGGTTGCCTTCGGCAAGGTGCGGTTCGTACTCTTCGCGCTCCTCGATCGTCGCGTCGGCCGCCTCCAGGTCTTCGTAGTGCTCGAAGCGCTGCACTGCCTGCGCGGCAAGGTCGCCGTACGGCATCGGGTGGCGCAGGACCGCGACGCGCTTGCCGTTCTCGCGGAAGAGCCGCGCGACGTGCCGCGTCGTCTGGCTCTTGCCCGAGCCCGTCCGCACGGCGCAGATCGCGACGCTCGGCTTCGTCGATTCGAGCATCGTGTCCGCGGGGGCGATCAGGTGGTATGACGCGCCGGCGGCGAGCGCCCGCGACCCGATGTGCATCACGTGCTCGTGCGTCACGTCCGAGTACGCGAAGACGACCGAGTCGATCTCGTGCTCGCGCACCAGTTGTTCTAGCGCCGACTCCGGCAGGATCGGGATCCCCTCGGGGTAGAGCGACCCCGCGAGCTCGGGCGGGTAGCGCCGTCCGTCGATGTTCGGGATCTGAGTCGCGGTGAACGCGACGACCTCGTACTCCGGCCGGTCGCGGTAGACGAGGTTGAAGTTGTGGAAGTCCCGCCCTGCTGCCCCTGCGATCAGGACTCGAGTCCTGGACATGCATAAAGCATATGCATGTACCCAGGACGGAGGGACCGGCCTTTAGGGCAGTGCTTCCTTGACCCGCTCGGCTACGGCCTCCATCTCCAGGGTGGAGCCGGTGACCTCCTTGAGCATCTCCTCGGCCCGCATCCGCTGCCCCTCGCCCCAGAGCTCGCGCAGGAGCGAGCCGGCCTCGCGGGTGGCGAACCACCTCGTCCCGAACTTCTCCTTCAGGTATGCGCGCAGCTGCGCCTCGAAGGCCCACGAACGCAGGTACGACGAGACGTAGAAGCCCGAGTCGATGTCGGCGAGATAGTTCGCGGGCGTGACGTCGATCTTCAGCGCGTCGGAGAGCAGCTCCGCGTAGCGCGGCTGCATGGTGGTGACGTCGTCCGCTGCGTGGAACTCGAGCTCGTAGAGGAGCTTCGCCGCATAGCGGCGGACGAAATACAGCAGGCCGGTCGCCCCTTCGACCGCGTACTCGTTCGGCCGCGCGAAGTCGAGCATGCCGGTCAGCCAGGCCGGCTCGTCGGTCAGGTGCTGCAAGAGCATCGCCCAGCCCTCGGTGACGGCGTTGTCGCCGAGGCGCTTCTCCTCCATCGAGAGGTCGCGCGACGTGTGCGCGAAGTGCTCCGTGTGCCCGCCCTCGTGGAAGAGGGCGCGCCAGTCGTCGGGGCCGCCGATCGGCTGCATCACGAGCACGACGCGGTCGGGTACCTCGATCGGCGCACAGAACGCACGCGGGCTCTTGTTGGGGCGCTCGTCGAGGTCGAGCGTGACGTTCTCCTGCGACTGCAGGTCGATGCCGAGGTCGGCGAGAGTCTTCTCGAGCGCGGGGACCATGCGGTCGGCCGGGAACATCTCGTCCCACTCCGGCGCGCGGAAGAGGCGCGGCACGTCCCAGCGCTGCGCCTCGGACAGCGACACGCCGACGCGCGTGCGGAACAGCTTGTCGGCGGCGTCCTCGTACAGCTTCTCCGTCGAGTCGAGGAAGTAGCGGCACTGCTCCGCGAGGTCGTCGAGCGCCGAGGCGGGCAGCGCCTTGCGGTAGAGCTCGAGGTAGTTCGCGAACCCGAGATCGCGCGCGCCCTGCTGCACTACGCGCGCCGCGTCGAGGTTGAGCGGGTTCATGTGCTCGTCGAGGACGTCGTTGGCGCGCGTGTCCAGCTCGCGCCGCTTGTCGCGGTCGGGCTCGTTCGCGAGCGCAGGACGGATCATGCGATACGGGATCTCCTCGCCGTCCACTGTCACCGACAGCTCCGCTTCGAGCTCGGCGACCTTCTCGGCATGGTCGCGGGTCAGATCTCCGAAGTGGCCCTCGCACGCGAACCGCCAGAGCTCGCGAACGCGAGCGCCGCCGTTGACGGCGAGCCCGATGGACTGCACCTGCTCGAGCTCGGTCAGGTTGGCATGACGCTTGTAGATCGGCGTCAGGTCGAACGTGTCCTTCAGTCCCGCGTAGTGGAGGTAGAACTCCTCGTCGAGCTCCGCGATGAAGCGATCGGCCTGCTCGCGGTAGGCGTCGAGCTCGCGGTCGGAGAGAGGGGCTGCGGGCATCGGCCCTTTAGGATACGCAGGCCGTGCAGGAGATCCGCCTGAAGACCAACCGCCACACCCAGCTCGTCGACATCACGACGCAGGTGCAGGAGGCGCTCGGCGAGTCGAACGGCGCCGCCGCGGCCCTCGTCTACGTGCCGCACACGACGGCGGGCGTGACGATCAACGAAGGAGCCGACCCGGCGGTGGCCGCCGATCTCGAGTCTGCGCTCGAGAAGGTCGTCGACGACGGCTGGGACTGGAAGCACGTGGAGGATCCCGACGGGCCGAATGCGCCGTCGCACATCCGGGCATCGCTGATGAGCCCGCAGATCATGGTGCCTCTCGACGACGGCAAGCTGGCGCTCGGCACGTGGCAGGGGATCTTCTTCTGCGAGTTCGACGGCCCCCGCGACCGCAAGGTCTACGTCACGGCGCTGGCGTAGCGCGGCCCCAGCCGTCCCACGGTGGGACGCGTCCGTCGGTCTGTCCCCAGTAATCGTGCTGCTCGACCACGAGCCCGTCGTCGGCGAAGCGGACGATCGACGTCCCGGCCAGCGTGGTCTGCTTGCCGTGCTCGATCACCGACGCCCACCATTCGATCGCAGCGCGGTCGCCGGAGACGATCGGCTCGCCCATCCACACCTCCGGCTCGCCCTCTTCCTCGGACAGCGCCCAGCGCGCGTACGCGATCGGATTGCCCGGCTCGCGGAAGGGATGCGAGCGGTGCACGGCGTCCGCGGCGTAGAGCGGCTCGAGCCGCTCGGCGTCGAGCTCGCGCCACGACCGCGACCAGGCGTCGATCCACGCGCGCGCCGCCGCCGCTGCATCCATTACGCCGAACATTAACGCCGGCTTAACGCAGCCCTAAGAGGCGCGAAGTAGAACGCGACCGTGCGGAGGTCGCTGCTCGTCATCAGCGTGTCGCTCGTGGCGCTGGCCGCGGCGTTCGCGCTGACCGCTCCGGCCGGCACGCACCGCAAGGCCGCGAAGCCTCCTGCCGGCATTCACAAGATCAAGCACGTGATCGTGATCATGCAGGAGAACCGCTCCTTCGATCACTACTTCGGGACGTATCCCGGCGCGGACGGGTTCCCGCGGACGGCCGACGGCGACTTCGCCGTGTGCGTCCCGGATCCGGCCAGGGACGTCTGCCAGGAGCCGTTTCACGACACGCGCGACCTCAACGCCGGCGGGCCGCACGGCGACGCCGCCGCGACGGCCGACATCGGCGGCGGCAAGATGGACGGCTTCATCGCACAGGCGGAGTTCGGGCGCCGCACGGGCTGCATCACGAACCCCAACGACCCGCTCTGCTCGCGCCGAGCCGAGAACCCGGACGTCATGGGCTACCACGACGGCCAGGACATCCCGAACTACTGGGCGTACGCGCGGAACTTCGTCCTCCAGGACCACATGTTCGAGCCGAACGCGTCGTGGAGCCTGCCCGCGCACCTGTTCATGGTCTCCGAGTGGTCGGCGCGCTGCTCGCGCCGCGGCGATCCGATGAGCTGTGTGAGCGCGCTGCAGAACCCCGTGAACCCGGCGAAGGCGCCTGCCGACTACGCGTGGACGGACCTCACGTACCTGCTGCACAAGCACCGCGTCTCCTGGCGCTACTACGTCTTCACCGGGACAGAGCCCGACTGCGAGGACGACGAGATGATCTGCGAGTCCGTCAAGCAGGGCGCGAAGACGCCGGGCATCTGGAATCCGCTCCCGTACTTCGACACCGTGCAGCAGGACGGGCAGCTCGGCAACATCACGACGCTCTCGCACTACTTCGAGGCGGCGAGGACCGGGACGCTGCCGGCCGTCGCGTGGATCAACCCCACGGGCTCCGTGTCCGAGCATCCG
>Ga0075436_100003757_pt1 | contig 10405 bp, 10 predicted proteins | sample RhiMethybrSRZTD5_FD_75303 | JGI IMG/M metagenome (GOLD analysis project Ga0075436, IMG submission 75303) | Populus rhizosphere microbial communities from Tennessee, USA - Rhizosphere MetaG P. TD hybrid SRZTD5 | ecosystem: Host-associated > Plants > Roots > Rhizosphere > Soil | place: USA... | reverse complement strand
AGCTCGTGCCGTCGCTGCAGGCCATCGTGACCTCGGTGAGTCCAGTGCTCGCCACGGGGAACGCCGTCGCGCACATCAACAGGGCGGCCGCGACGATCCCGAGGATGAGTCGTTTCATGTCGGAGCTCCTCTCCAGTTCTGCCCGGAGATTCGCGCCGCGTCGTTGAAACGCCCTGCTGGAGCGGGATGAGCGCTGGAGCGTCAAGCGCGCAATGACGCGTGCCTGCGCGCTTGCGTCAATCGCGCGTCAACGGCGGCTCAAGGAGCCGCGGCTACACAACGTTGTGTGGCACAGGCAGAGCTTGCGCGCGAACAGATCGTGATCCCAGGCGAAGAGCGCTCGAGTGAGCGACCGGTCGCCGGCCTTTCCCCGTGGACGGTCCTTCGCGCGAACGCGCAGCGAGCGGTGCCCGCCATCGTCGTCTGCCTCGCCATCCTCATCGCCGTCGACGCGGGCGTCTTCCGCTCCGGGCTCTTCGAGTCGCAGCTGCGCGTGTCCTCGCCCGATTTCCCGGATGCGAAGCTCGCGCTGGCAGCGCGGACCGCGGACGCGCGCGTGCTCTACGTCGGCGACTCGACCGTCCTCACGGGTGTGGTCCCGAATCAGATCAGCGAGATCTGTGGCTGCGGCCCGGGATTCAACGGCGCGTTCGCGGCATCGACGCCCTGGCTCACACGCGCGATGACCGAGCAGCTGCTGCAGTACGAACACCCGTCGCTCGTGGTGATCGGCGTCGCGCCGTGGGACGTCGACGACGCCGGTCACTTCGTCGACAGCGAGCTCGCCCACGAGCTCTTCTCACCGGACGCGCTTGCGAAGGCGGGGATCGCGGTGGATCCCGCGACGTGGATCGACGCGGCCGTGGCCCGCGTGTCGGCCGTCTACGGCGACCGACTGCTCATCAAGGAGTTCCTGACCTCGCTCATGCCCGGTGCGCGCTACGACGAGTCGCAGCGCGGCTATTACGCCGTGCCCGGGTCCGCGACCAGCGCGGCGCAGCTGTCGGCCGAGGTCGGCCGCATGAAGGCCGTACACCCCGGCGAGCCGAGTCCCGCTGCGCCCGGGGCAGCGGTCATCACCTCGCTGGTGCACGAGCTGCGCGGACGCGGCATCGACGTGGCGTTCCTCATGCCGCCGGTCCATCCCGCCACGTACGCGCAGAACGGCGCGTTCATCGAGCAGGGAGACGCGGCGGTTCGCGCGCTCGCGGCCGCGGAGCACGTGCAGGTCATCGACTGCCGCTCGTCGGTCACGATCGACGACTTCCGCGACCTGCTTCACCTGCGCCCGTCCGGTGCGACCGCGCATTCGCGCTGCGTCGGCGAGGCCCTGCGCGCGCGGACCGCCGGCTAACACATGCTCTTCAACAGCTTCGAATACCTGCTCTTCCTGCCGGTCGCGTGGGCGCTCTTCTGGGCCGCACCGGTACGGCATCGCGTCACCGTGCTGCTCGTCGCGAGCTACGTTTTCTACGCGAGCTGGAGCGTCCCCTACGCGGCGATGGTCTTCGGCCTCGTCGTGGCCAATTACCTGTTCGGCCTCGCGCTCGGCCGCACGCGACACAAACGCGCGTTCCTCGGCGCATTCATCGCCTTCGATCTCGGCGTGCTCGCGGTGTTCAAGTACGTCGACTTCGGCCTGCGATCGATGGCAGCGGGCGCGCGGTTGTTCGGTGTCGAGCTCGACCCGCCGCTGCTGCAGCTGGTCCTGCCGCTCGGGATCTCGTTCTTCACCTTCGAGTTCATCCACTACCTCGTGGACATCTACCGGGGCGACGTGCCAGTGCACAGCTTCACGCGGTTCCACGTCTTCGCCGCGTTCTTCCCCACGCAGATCGCCGGCCCGATCAAGCGGTTCCAGCAGTTCGTGCCGTCGCTCATGTCGATCGGCCACTTCGATGCCCCGCTCGCGCGCGACGGCCTCATGCTCATCGGCCGCGGCCTCGGGAAGAAGGTGCTCCTCGCCGACCGCCTCTCCCCGTTCGCCAACCGCGGATTCGCGGCCGCGGCCGACGGCTCGATCGCCACGGCCGACGCGTGGCTCGTGACGCTCGCGTTCTCGCTGCAGATCTTCTTCGACTTCTCCGGCTACACCGACATCGCGCGCGGCTCGGCCGCGCTCTTCGGCTTCCGCATCCCGATCAACTTCGACGGCCCGTACCTCGCGACGTCGATCGCCGACTTCTGGCACCGCTGGCACATCTCGCTCTCGACGTGGCTGCGCGACTACGTGTACATCCCGCTCGGCGGCTCGCGACGCGCGCGGATCGTCGTCATGCGCAATCTCCTCATCACCATGCTCCTCGGCGGTCTCTGGCACGGCGCGGCATGGCACTTCGTCGCATGGGGTGGTCTCTGGGGCGCCGGCCTGGCGCTGCACCACCTCCTGCGGCCCTACATCCGGTTGCGCCCCTCGCGCCTGGTGACCATCGCCGGCTGGGCCTTCACACAGACCTTCGTCCTCATTGCGTGGGTGCTGTTCCGCGCCGACAGCTTCAGTGCCGCGGCGGTGATGCTGCGGGCGATGGCCGGCGCAGGCGCGCGCACCTCGCTCCTCACGCCGAAGGACATGCTCGCGATCGTCGGCGTGGCTGTGGCGCTCATCATCGTGACGCTGCTGGCGCGCACCGGGCGGTCATTGCCGGTGCGCATGCCACAGGGCGCTCTGCGGCCGGTGCTCTACGGCAGTGCCGCCGCGTTCGTTCTCCTCGTCGCGCTCGTGGCCGCGCCCACGGGTCGCGAGGCGTTCATCTACTTCCAGTTCTAGGCGACGAGGTCGCGGCGGCTGTAGAGCGCGAGCCGCGTGTCACGCAGGTGGTAGATGGGACGGTCGAGCGCCGGCGCGAGCTCGTTCAGATACGTCCAGATGCCCGAGTAATACGTGTAGTCGTCCCAGACGATCGTGCCGCCCTCCGAGAGCATGCCCAGCGCGGCCTCGGTATCGGAGCGCACGTAGCTGTAGCTGTGGCTGGCATCCACGTAGACGAGATCCATCGCGCCGCGATACGGCGTGAAGTCGAAGTCGGCCGCGTCGCCGAAGAGCTGAACGATGCGCTCCGCCTCGGGTGTGTCGCGGAAGCGCGTGCCACGCTCGAAGGTCGCGAAGTATTCAGGGTCGGTCAGCTCGAGCGACGCGCTGCGCATCGCCTCGGGACCGGGGAGGTCCAGCGTATAGACGCGAGCGCCGGGCACGTTGTGCGCGAGCAGCCAGGTCGTGTCGCCGCGGTACGTGCCGAACTCGAAGATCGTCCGGCACTCAGCGAGCATCGCGATCGCCGCGACCAGGAGCGGGCAGTAGCGCCAGGCCGGACCGCGCACGTTCGCGCGCTCGATGCCGAGAAGCCGCGTGGCCTCCACGCTGGTGACGTGGGGCGCGGCGTGTCGCTTCGCCTCGATCCACAGCGCCTTGAGGAGCGCGCTCCGTTGCGGCGCATGACCGAGAGCGCGCGCGAGACCGGCGAGGACGCCGGGGACGATGTCGCGATTGCGTACCCGCCGTACGCGCGTCCGGGGAGCCGCGCCGGGCTCAGGCAGCGCCGTCGCGTGTGAGGACAACGGGGATCGTCTTGAACAGGATGGAGAGGTCGAGCGCGAGCGAAGCGTGCTCGGCGTACTCGACATCAAGGCGGTACATGTCGAGCAGGCTGAGCCGGCTGCGGCCGCTCACCTGCCACAGCCCGGTGACGCCCGGAGTCACCGCGAGGCGCCGTTGCATCCACGGCGCGTAGTCCGCGATCGCGTATGGGACGTCCGGTCGCGGACCGACGAGGCTCATGTCGCCGCACAGCACGTTCCAGAGCTGCGGCAGCTCGTCGAGGCTGGTGCGGCGCAGGAACTTGCCCATGCGGGTGACGCGGGGGTCGGACGGCACCTTGTAGATCGCGCAGGTGGTGCCGTCCTGCATGAGCTGATGCAGGAAGGCCGCGTGCGCGGCGTTGTCGGAATCCGCGCGCATCGAGCGGAACTTCACCACACGGAACCGGCGGCCGAATCGTCCGACGCGCTCACCGCGGTAGAAACACGGGCCGGGACTGTCCAGGTGGATGGCGATGCCGATGATCAGGATGACCGGCAAGAGGGCGACGATCATGGCCGCGGCGACGAGGATGTCGAAAGCACGCTTGAGGAAGAGGTAGAGCGCATCGGATTGCGCCGGCCGGTCGAGGGGTTGCGCGACCGAGCCCATCGCGGTGACTACGGGGAGTGTCATGGGCTCGGTCGCCATGTGCGTATGAGGCGCTCATCGGATTGAGGACCAATACGTCAGCGCGTGGAGGTTGCCCCGCCAATTCCGCACGCATTTGCTGATGGTTGTTCGTAGGCCTGGATGCGCGCACCGAACTCGTCCTTTACCCAGACCACCGAAACGCCATAACTCACGTCATCGCACTCGAGGTCGCCCGCGGATGCAAGGTTCATCGGCCAGGAGCCGACCTTGGCCCCGGTCTTCGTGAACGCGAAGTACAGCGGGCAGCCCGAGATGCTCACGAAGAGATCCGCGCCGCCGACGGCGACGCCGCTGCTCTGGCTGTAGCCGCACTCGGCATTCATGTCGACATCGATGTACGGCGTCGGTGCGAGGACGGCCGACCCGAGCGCGCTCGGGGTCACGAGGTAGTGGAAGATGCGCACGGACGCGTCGGGGCTGTACCAGAGCGTGTCGTCAGCCGCGTCGTACGCCAGCTTGATCTCGGCCGGGTACATCTTCGCCTCGAAGCCCGGACGCTCCGTCGCCGCGTTGACGCGGAAGACGAGCGTCGCGGCGCCACCCTTCGTCAGCTTGTAGATCGAGACGCCGTCGCCGCCGACCGCCCAGAAGACATCGCGCGCGCGGTCATAGGCGATGGACATGATCCCCGACGGGGCCCCGCTGATCGGCGTGTCGACCAGCCCGGTGGCAGCGGTCGAGCTGCCGGCCGGTGGCACGTCGAGACGGTGAAGGACCGACCCGGCGTACTCGACGTAGAACAGGTGGCTGCCGTCAAAGCCGACGCTCGGTGAGATGGCGCGTGCCCAGAGGATCGTGCTGCCCTCCGGGGTCAGGACCTCCGCGACGAGATCGCCGGGGGATGCGGATGCGCGCTGCCCCGCAGCGAGCGAGAGAGCGGTCACCAGCACGGCGCTAGCGATGACCGCAAGGGTGCGGCGGAAAGATGTCATAGCGAGACCTCCTTGCCTCGATGGGCAGGTCCATAGCAGGCGTCCGCCGTTGAGGTGACCTGCGGAGCGCGATAGCGGCGCGTCCCGGCCGATCGCACGGGTCACACGGACGCCGCGCCGAGGTCAATCGCGCGTCAACGCTGAATCAACGGCGGAGCGCGCACGCTTGCCGCAATAGACGTGAACGCACCACTGCGCGCCATCCTCCGCAACTGGTCGCTGCTGGGCTCGGCGCAGATGATCGCGAGCCTCGTCGCGATGGCGACGATGATCGTCGTCTCCCGCACGCTCGGCGACGCCGAGTTCGGCCGGCTCTACCTCGCGCTCACGCTCGCCGCGATCGTCGGCGTCGTCGCCGATGCCGGTCTCACGCCGGTCGTGACACGCGCGATCGCGCGCGATCGCGCCGCGACGCGGCCGTATCTGGTGCGCGCGGCGGCCATCGTCGCGATGCTCGGGCTGACGCTCTACGGCGCGCTTGCCGCGGGCACCGCCGCGTTCGGCCTTGCGGCGGACCTGCGCGTGCTCGTGCTCGTCTTCGGCGCGTTCGTGCTCGCCGATGCCTACGCGCAGGTGCTCACCGGCGTGTTCGCCGGGCACGAGCGCATGGCCGTCCCCGCGGCGACGCGTGTGTTCAGCAATCTGCTCGTCTTCGCATTGATCGCGATCGCCTCACACGGCAGCGCCGTGGCCGTCGCGCTCGTGCTCATGTTCGGCGCGGTCGTGCGAGCCGTCGTGCAGCTCGCGGCGCTGGGTGGCCTCGAAGGACTCCGCGCGGCCGGCGGTCCGCCGCCGGCCTGGCGAGGTCTGCTACGCGCCGGAGCGCCGTTCGCGGCAAGCCAGGGACTCGGCCTCTTCGTCGTGCGCGTCGACGTCCTCATCCTGGCCTACGTCGCAAGCGATGCCGCCGTCGGCTGGTACGGCGCGGCGACGCGGCTGACCGAAGCGCTGAACGTGCTCCCGATCGTGCTCGTGACCGCGACGTTGCCCGTCCTGTCGCGGCTCTGGGCGAGCGATCCGCGCGCGTTCGCTGAGACGCTGCGGCGCACGCTGACGTGCGTCATCGCGCTCGCGGTGCCGATCGCGGTCGCGCTCTTCCTGCTGGCCGAGGACGTCGTCGGCACGCTGCTCACGCTGCGCGGCTACGCGAACACCGTCCCGATCCTGCGCATCGAGGCGCTCCTAGTCCCGTTCCTGTTCGTCGATTACCTGCTGGTCTGCGCGCTCATGGCGTGCGGCCGAGAGCGACGGTGGCTCGCGATCGTCGCGACGGCGTGCGTGCTCGTCCCCATCCTCGACTTCGTGTGCATCGTCGCCGCGAACGACTGGACCGGGAACGGCGGGCTCGGCGCGGCGTTGGCGACCCTCCTCGTGGAGCTCGCGTTCCTCGCCGCGACGGTGCGTTCGCTTCCGGCGCGCACGCTCGATCGCGGCGCCTTCGGTGCGGCGGCGCTCGCCGCCTCGCTCGGGATCGTGGACGGAGCGACGCTGGTGCTTGCCCGCTCGGCCGGCGTTCCGTGGCCGGTCGCCGCCACGCTGGGCGCGCTCGTGTACGCCGTCGCCGCGCTGCGGCTCGGTCTGGTGCCGCCGGACATCGCCACGGCCATTGAGGCCAGATATCGAGCGATGTTGAGGCGGGCCCCGGCGCACGGCGACGACGCTGGTGGCGTCAAGACTCCCGAGCAGACCCGCTCAATGAGCGCTCCCTAGGGTCGGTCTCCGTGCGTCGATATCTCGACATGGCGCTCCGCTACCGCGCGCTGATCGTCGCGATCTGCGCGATCGTGTGGACCGCCGGCGCGATCGCGGCGCTCACCGAATACCGGACGACGTTCGAATCGACCGCTTCGGTGTGGGTGCTCCGCACGTCGCCCGAGCTCGCGCAGACGAGCGCGGACGATCCGAACGTCACGCTGCTACAGACCGCGGCCACGCAGCAGATGGATCTCATCACCCAGCTGCTCCAGACGGATAGCTACGTCCGCGATGTGGCCACGCGCGCCGGTCTCGTCGTGCCGACCGGCGCCGACCAGGAGGCCTATCTCGATTCGCTTCGCAAGCGGTTCCGCGTTCGCGCCGTCGGATCGAACCTCCTCACGCTCTCGTACGCGGCGCGGGACCCGCAAAGCGGACCGAGGCTCGTGAACGCGGCGCTCGATGTGCGCGGGGAGCGCATCGCCGAAGCGCGCACCGCGTCGACCGCGGCGCTGACCACGCTCTACCAGAAGGACTACGACGTGGCACAGACCGCGGCGCTCGATGCGCAGACCAAGCTCCAGGACTTCGAGGCGTCGCACCCAGCGCCCCTCTCCGACGTCGATCAGCACCTTCAGGCGCAGCTGCGGCTCACGCTCGACCTGGCGCAGGCCCGCCTCGCCGACCTGCGCGGTCGCATCGACCGCGCGGTGCTCGCGCCCGCGCTCATCGAGGTGAGCGGCCAGGAATTCCAGATCGTCGATCCGCCGAGCGTCCCGTACGGACCTAGCGGCGGGTCGCGCTCGGCCATGACCATCGCCGCGATCGCCATCGTGGCGGGGCTCGCGATCGCCGCGCTCCTCGTGATCGTGGCCGCGCATGCGCCGCGCACCGTACGAACCGTGACGCGACGCGAGCGGGCCGCCGCGCTCGCGGGATGACCTACACCGCGGTCGCGGTCCTGTTCCTTCTGGCCTGCACCGCGCTCGGCACATTCATCGGCCCGGCGATGAGCCGACCGCGCCTCGTGGCGTGCTGCGCCATCGCCATGGTCGTGCTCCAGCTGCTCGTCATCTTCAAATGATGGCGCCGCGAGCGTGGCCGGTGCGCGCGCGGATCCAGGACGCGGGTGTCGTGCCGCTGGCCGCGCTTGGGCTCGCGATCGCGTACGCCGTGGCGCTCCTCGTTCGCGGCGACAACATCGTGCTTCTCGCGCCACTGCTCGCGGCGCTGGTGGCGGTCATCGTGTTCGTGCGACCGGTGGCTGGCGTCTACCTGATCTTCGGAACGGCGATCCTGCTCGAGCAGTTCGTCATCCTCGGCCTGAATCCCATCACCGTGGGCACGCACTTCTATCAGAACCTTTCCGCGTACACCGAGATCCCGCTTCGTCTCTCCGTCGCGGACCTGCTGCTCCTGCTGACGCTCGCCGCCTGGTGCGCCCAGGTCCTGCGCGGCAAAGCGCATGTGACGATGGGTCGGTTCGGGTGGGCCCTCGCCGGTTACGGTGGCGTCTTCCTCCTCGGCGTCGTGATCGGCGTGGCGCGCGGCGGGTTCGACGCCGACGCGGCGCTCGCCGAGCTGCGCGGTCCGGTATTGCTGTGCCTGGTGTACCTGCTGAGCGCGAACTGTCTGCGCGGTCGCGCCGCGGCGCAGATCGTGGCGTGGGAGCTCGTCGTGCTCGTGGGCATCAAGGCGCTGCAGGGGATCCAGAACTTCATCGATGGCTTGTCCGTCCCGTACGACCTGGAAGCGGTGACGGGTCACGAGGACGTCATCTTCTTCGACCTCATCTTCGCGCTCGCGCTCGCCGCGTTCGTGCTGCGCCTGCGGACCCGACTGGCGATCGCGCTGTATGCGGTCACACCGCTCATCCTCACGACGCTGGTGCTCACCGAGCGCCGCGTGGGATTCATCGCGCTCGGTGTCTCGTGCATCGTCGTCCTGCTCGTCACCGCGCGTCTCGAGCCACGCCGGGCGCTCACGCTCGGCGCCATCGGACTGGCAGCCGCGGTGATCTACGGGGTCACGTTCTGGGACGCTGACGGCGCCATCGCCCAGCCGATACGCGCGATCCGCGCGATCGCCGAACCCTCCTACGTGAGCGTGCGCGATCAGATGTCCGACAACTGGCGCGTGAAGGAGGACCTGAACATCGCCAACACCATCCGGCAGCTGCCGCTCACCGGCGTCGGCGTCGGGCAGGAATACCTCGTCTACACCGACCCGCCGCCGCTGCCTCCAGCATTCACGTTCTGGCGCTTCATCACCCACAACGCGCTGCTCTGGCTCTGGCTCAAGGCCGGCGTGTTCGGCGCGTTCGCGCTGTGGTTCCTGGTGGCGCGTGTCGTGACCTTCGGAGCGTCGACCGCTGCCCGGCTCCGCGACGTCGACCTGCGCTGGTTCGCGCTCATGCCGGTATGTCTCGTGGTCGCGCAGATCGTGTTCTCGGCGGTCGAGCTCGGCCTCAGCTATAGCCGGACGATGATCGTGCTAGGGACGGTCCTCGGCCTCGCGTCCTCGCTCTTTCCGCGCGAGCCGGAGGCGCCGTCACGCTGAGGTAGCCGCCGTCGGGCAGATCCAGCGGACAGCGCACGTCGGCGACAGCCCCACGGACGCGCGCCGGATTGCCACCGACCACCAGCCCCGCAGGCACGCTCTCGGCGACGACGCTGCCCGGCTCGACGAGCGACGCCTCGCCGACCTCGACGAACGAACAGATCGTGGCGCCGACGCCGATCTGGGCGCCGCGCTCGAGCGTCGGGCCGCGTGCGCAGAGGTTCGTCGGGCTGCCGGGATGTGGATCGTTCGCGAGCTGCACGCCCGCGGCCACCCACACGTCGTCCCCGATCGTCGACAGCGCCGCGATCGAGCAGTTCGCGTCGATCCGCACGCGGTCGCCGATGGTGCAGCCGTGCCCGATCACGGTGTTGTGACCGACGCTGCAGTCGTCCCCCAGCGAGGTGTCCTCGGCGATCACCACGTTGCGACCGGTCTCGAGGCGCTCGCCGGCGCGCACGCCGTTATGCAGCGCGCTTCCCTGCCGGATGATGGCGTCCCGGCCGATGGCAAGCGCCGCTTCGGTCCCGCGGGTACCCGCTGGACTACCGAGGAGGACGCCCTCCTCGACCAAGGAGCCGGGCCCCACACGGATGCCCATCGACGTTATGAACGCGCGCGGGCGTTGAGGGCGGGTGCGCCGCGGCCTTGAGATGCCCGCGCTGCGCCGCATCACGGTGCGAATGCCGCCGGCGGTGCTTAAGAACGCGAACGCGCCGGCCTCAATCGCACCTACCTAGCGTGCCCGTCATTCGCCTGGTGGGCGGCGCGAAGGAGCGGCAACGTGGCGCGTATCTGCGTGATCCGGGCCTGGTACTTCCCGGTCGACGAGCGCATCAATCGCGAGGTCGACGCGCTGCTGCGCGACGGCCATGAGGTGGACCTGATCTGCGCGCGCAAGCCCGGCCAGCCCGCCGTGGAGCGGTCGGGACGGCTCACCGTGCACCGTCTGCCGATCGCGCGGAAGCGGGGCGGCGTGCTGCGGTACGCG
>Ga0075436_100003755_pt1 | contig 10408 bp, 8 predicted proteins | sample RhiMethybrSRZTD5_FD_75303 | JGI IMG/M metagenome (GOLD analysis project Ga0075436, IMG submission 75303) | Populus rhizosphere microbial communities from Tennessee, USA - Rhizosphere MetaG P. TD hybrid SRZTD5 | ecosystem: Host-associated > Plants > Roots > Rhizosphere > Soil | place: USA... | reverse complement strand
CATTTCGTTTGGTCGCGGCCTCCGGCCACGGGTGAGCAGAGTTGGATTTTGAGCGCGCCAGCTTCGCAGTGCGAGGTTGTTGAGAACAAGGAGCTAATGCTAATGCAGAGCGGTTGCACGATTGTGATGGCGGGGATCTTGTTGTTCGCGTTGCAAGGGAAGCCCGCGCCAGCCGCTTCGCTGAAGGCTTTGCTTCTGACCGGAGTTTTGGCCGCGCTTTGCCTTCCCGTTCCACCCTTGGATGGACCACTCCTGGCGTTGCTTGTGGCCGAGGCGGTCATATCGCCATTCACGGACACAGGACATGTGGGACCGTGGGCGCTGCCCCTGATTGCAACTGCTGCCCTAGCTGTGTATTCCACGACGGTCTTTGCTTTGACGTTCGGCGTTGTCTGGTTGGCGCGCCGTGGGGCAAGCGCCAAGGAAAATGCCTAGCATCAAGACCGTCCACGTCTAACCCTACAGAGAAGAAGTACAACGGAGCGAAGCAGTGATGGTGTTTCTGATTTTGATCGGAGTTGCGATCCTGGCCGCGCCGTTTGTGTTTTTGGTAGAGCCGCTGTGGGTGTTGCCGTGGCTGGAGTGGTTGACGCCGGGGATTTTGTATCGAGTGAAGACGCGAGAGAAGATGGTGGCGCTTTCGTTTGACGATGGGCCGCATGCGGAGTTTACGCCGCAGGTTTTGGAGATTTTGGAGCGGTATGAGGCGAAGGCGACGTTTTTTTTGATTGGAGAGCGGGCGGTGCGTCATCCGGAGTTGGCGGAGCGGATATGGGCGGCGGGGCATGAGATTGGGAATCATTTTTGGCGAGATGGGACTGTGTTGGGACATTCGCGGGCGAGGTTTGAGGAGGAGTTGGAGAGGACGGAGGCGGCGATTTGGCGGAGACGCGAGAAAGAAAAAGATTTAACACAGAAGCCACGGAGAGAAGCGCACAGAGAGCACAGAGACAGAGAGAAGACGGAAATTGCGCAAGTTGAAGAAGGGGCGCAAGGTCCTACACCAGACTCGGATGGAAATGTGGATCAGGAAATTGCGGCACCAATGACCGAAAAAGCGGCGTCAAGCCGCCGCACTCCAAAAGGGCCGACTCAGACGTCGGCACCTACAACGGCTAAGAATAAGAAAAAGCAAATTCCGAACCCGCCAAAAGGCCGCGGGTTCGGAATGACAATCGAAGAAAGCGGGGGCGTGTCGATCGAAGATCGTGCTGTGACGGCGGCCCTAAAGGACCGCTGCTACACAGATATGATAGAGCTCCCAGCAAAAAAGAGGCTTTTTCGGGCGCCGGGTGGCGTGGCCTGGCCGTGGCAACTGAAGCTAGCGAGGGCGCGGGGGTACGTCTGCGTTTTGGGATGCGCGTATCCGCATGATCCGATGCGTCCGCCTGTGAAGTACATTCGATGGTTGATTGAAAAGAATCTGGTGCCGGGGACGATTGTGATCCTTCACGATGGGATACGGGATGCGAGACGAAGCGTTGAGGCTTTGCCGCACATTCTTGAAGAAGGGAAACGGCGCGGATTGCGATTTGTTTCGATTGGGATGTTGACGGATGGGGCGGCGCCGAAGACCTGAGAGAACTGCGCCCGATCATTGAAGCGCCGGATCCTCAGCGGTGGCAGCTCGATTTTCTCTCATGTAGCGAATTTATACGGCACGGCGCAAAGAGAATTAGTTGAACCGAGAGAATAACTTTTTTCGATGCGGCTACGGGGCCAAGACGCGCCAGAGGTCTTCGCCGGAGAGTTTGATGCGCTGGGCGTGGCCGTCGACGATGTCGTGGAATTCGATCCATTCGGTGTCGGCTTCGTCACCGCGCATGCGGAAGCGATTAGGGGTTTGCGGTTCGAGTAGAGTCGTCCCGTCCGCCATGAGCTTGCCTTTTCTCGAGGTGATGCGGATGCTGCCGACCCAATTGTTTTCGTTGCGATAGTGGCCGAGGTAGGCGGTCCATTCCTTAGGCGTGTCGAACGATTTCGGGCCGCTGTATTCGGGTTTTGTGAACCAATCATTGCCCCAACCGAGCTCGACGACCGGTGATTTGGGATCTTTGGCGTCGGCGCGACTGAACATCAGAACAAATCGAGAGAAATCAGGATGAGGGGCGACAAAGGCGCCGTCGCCTTGCGCTTCCAGTGAAATGGACTCGCCTTTGTGTTTGAGCGAAAGGCGATTCGGTTCGGCGACGAATTCGAGGGAGCGGCCGTCGGTGGAGTGATAGGTGCCGGCGAAGTCGGCGGCGTCTTCAACGAGGCCGGCCGGCCGGATTACGGGTGCGGCAGGGAAAGTCTTCTTTTCGCGAAGAGCGCGAATGAGTTGGATGGCGAATTGGGCGACGGGATTGGGACGGTACCCCTGCATGGCGTTAATAGAAGCGAATGCGCCGACGCCTTCGTCGATATCCACGTGCATCGCAGAGGCGAAAGAGATCATGCCACCGGTGTGGCGAAGAATTTTGTGGCCGTCGAGTGTATCCACAGCGACGCCGTAGCCGTAGCTGGCCGTCGGGCCAAATTCTTCGGCCTTGATGTGAGGTTTTGAGAAGAGACCGAAACTTTCTTCGCTGAGGAGACGCGATTTCGGGCCTTCGCCGTGGCGAGCAATCATCTGAACATACAAGCCCATGTCGTGCGGTGTGGAAGCAATGCAGCCTGCGCCGTCGGAGGAGATGATGGCGGGCGCTTCACACAGACGGCCGAAGCGCGGGAAGGCGCGATCGCTGTAGAAGGCAGCGTAGTTTTTCGCGGTGCGATCGCGGGAGTCGAGCGTGATGACGGGTTCGGTTTGCGTCATGCCGAGGGGATTGAGGATACGTCTGCGATAGATGTCGGGCAGAAGGCCGCCATCGAGCGTCATCAAGAGGTGGCCGAGCAGATGGAACGCGGTGTTGTTGTAGTGAAAAAGCTTTCCGGGAGCATAAGCGGCCTGATGCTTTGCGGCGGGATCGGAAAGGAAAACATTGGGGATGCCGGGGAGGCCGGAAGTGTGCGTGAGGAGATGGTGGACGGTGACGGGTTCGAAGGAAGAATCGATGCGGAACCAAGGGAGATAATCGAGAATCGGCTTTTGCAGATCGAGTTTGCCTTCCTGATGGAGTTGAAGAAGACAGTTGGCGAGAAAGCTTTTGCTAATCGAACCGATCTGAAAGAGATGATCGGGCGTTACGCGAATCTTTTGTTCGGCATCGCTGAAGCCGTACGTGACGACGCGCTGGACGGCGTCGCGGTCGGCGAGGACCAGGGTTAAGCCGGGCGCGTTCATGGCGCGGAGATAGGTTTCGGCGAAGGAATCGAGCGGCTTGAAGAGGGATTTGTAAGTGGAAGGAAAGCTCTCGGCGAATGATTCAATTGAAAAAAACCTGGGCGAAGCGGAAAGAGCGGTTGCGGCGGTGGCGCTGAGAAAGTCACGACGATTCATGGAATGACCTCGGCTTGGGCAAGCTGTCGAAAAGCGGCAACGATACTAGCCTATTTCAATTGAGTACGGTGTTCTGGATGGAGGCTGGGCGATTTTCGGTGTGAAATGCCGAAGCGGGCCGTGGGGCCGGCCCAGTCGCGGTGATAGAGTTAAAAACGGTTCAAGTGGAGGCGAGACGAAAGTGAGTGAGCCGCGGGCGGAGTATGACAAGAGGTTGAAGGCGCATCAGGCGGAGCTGGCGGTCCACGAGGCGCGACATCGACGATTCGGCGATGCGAAGCTGGCGGTGATTGCAGCGGGAGTTGTGGCGGCGTGGTTTGTGGTGGTGGCGCGTCAGGCGATGGATGCGGATTGGTTGTGGATTGTGGTTGCGGTGTATGTGGCGCTCGCAGTGGCGCATGAGTTGACGCTGCAGAAGCGGAGGGCGGCGGAATCGGCGGTGGCGCTTTACCGGCGCGGAATTGCGCGGATGGAAGACAAATGGGCGGGAACGGGAGCGACCGGCGAAGAATTTCGCGAGAAGGATCATGTGTACGCGGACGATTTGGATTTGTTTGGGCGCGGATGTTTGTTTGAGTTGCTTTCAACGGCGCGATTGCCGATGGGCGAGAAGCAACTGGTGGACTGGCTTAAACAGGCGTCGAGCGCCGAAACGATTCGTGAACGACAGCAACTGGTAAAAGAATTGCGCGGCAAGCTGGATTTGCATCGTGACCTGGCGATTGCCGGCGAAGAGCTGCGGGCACGGCTAGTGGCGGAGCGTGTTTTGGAATGGGGAGAGAGCGAGACGCGGCTGCCTACGGTGCTGCGGCCGCTTGTGGCGTCGCTGGCGATTGCTGCCGGCGCGGCGGCAATCTATTACGGGACGACGGTGGTGTATTGGCCGCTGTTGAGCGTGTTGTTTGTGGAAGGAGTGGTGCGACGGTTTCTTGACAAGCGAGCGAAGGACGTACTGGCGCTATTGGACTGCAATGCTGAGGGGCTTTTGCTTTTTTCAAGAGTGCTCGCTCGAATTGAGAGCGAGACGTTCGCGACGAAACGGCTTGCGGAGCTTGCCGCGGAACTGAAGGCTGGCGGCGATGCGGCGTCGAAAGGGGTACGTCGATTGGCGCGAATCGTATATTGGGTGGACGGGCGCGAAAGTTTACTTGGGAAGATTCTGGAATGGCTGATTGTTTATACGCTGCAAGTGGCGTTTGCAGCGGAGGCGTGGAAGCGAAAGCACGGGAAGCATCTGCGGCGATGGATGGCGATCGCGGGCGAGATGGAAGCGCTGATTTCACTGGCCACCTATTCGTACGAACATCCAGGTGACGCTTTTCCAGAAGTGGTAGAGGCGAAAGGCGGGCCTGCATTTTTTGACGCGACAGGGATCGGCCATCCGCTGATTCCGGCGGAGCGGTGCGTAAGAAATTCGGTGTGGCTCGATGGGGCGACGCGCGTGCTGCTGGTGAGCGGATCGAATATGTCCGGGAAGAGTACGTTGCTGCGGACGGTGGGGATCAATGCTGTGCTGGCGATGGCGGGAGCGCCGGTGCGTGCGACGGCGCTGCGAATGACCGAGCTTGCGATTGGGACGAGAATAAGAAGCGCGGATTCGCTGCAGGAAGGGCGATCGAATTTTTACACGGAGATTTTGCACATCAAGCGGGTATTCGCGCTGCTCGGGAAAGAGAAGGCAGTGCTGTTTCTATTCGACGAATTGTTGGACGGTACGAATTCGCACGACCGGAGAATCGGCGCGGAAAAATTGTTGCGAACTTTAGTGGAAGCGAGAGCCATTGGGATGGTGACGACGCACGACCTGGCGCTGACAGAAATCGGCGCGGCGATTGGTGCCGTGGTGAAGAACGTCCACTTTGAAGATCAGGTGGAACAGGGAAAGATGAAGTTCGATTACCGATTGCGTGAGGGAGTGGTGACGAAGAGCAATGCAATTGAGTTGATGCGGATTGTGGGGCTGGAAGTCTGAGACCGCGTGCGCCGGTGTTCCGCTTGAGCGCTTCATATTGTTACGTGGATATTAAAATTCACATTGCTGTGCCAAGGACGGCAATAATTTTCCGACTGTGTCCAGCAGATTTTCCTCCGTGCGTTGTTCAATCAATCCGTAATCTGTAGTCGCGTTCCGAATTAACTCCAGAATAGTGGCGAGAACGAACCATGAAAATAGGGTCGGCTGTTTGTACATTGATTTTCGTGGGAGTGTTGGCGAGCGGTGCCGCTGCAAGCCCGAAAGTGGTGCGGCTGGTGGGACCGCCTACGATGCGTTCATTCGGCCAACGCCTCACCGAATGGTATTTGAAGAAGGATCCGGAACTCAAATTTGATCTAGGGACCGCGCAGGCCGCAAACAGCTTTGCCGCGATGGCTGGCGGTAAGGCGGAAATAGTCGAGTCCTCGCGGCGCGTTTTGCATTCGGAATCGGAAGCGCTTCGATCGGCACAAGGGAAGAAGTATGTAGAAATCCAGGTGGCAACGGAAATCGCGGGTATCGCGGTGAATACGGCGAATCCGGTGAAGGAATTGAGCCTGTTTCAACTGCGGCAGGTGCTTTCCGGCAGCGCGAAGAATTGGAAGCAATTTGGCGGGAACGACGCGCCGATTGCGATTTATGGGCGCGACGACAGTTCGGGCGTGCGGTCGTTCCTGGAGGACGAGTTCATGGGGGACGAAGGAATTTCGCCGGGCGCAAAAACGTTTGCGACAAATTCGGCGATGTTGGCGGCGTTGAGCAAGGATGCGAACGGTGTCGGCTTCGGGAGCGTGGAAATGCGGCCCGATGCGCATGTGCGCTTTCTTGGGATTAAAGCCAGCGCTTCGGACACGGCGATCGCGCCGACAGGCGACGCGATTCGCGCGAAGAAGTACATGCTGGTGCGGCCGCTCTATTTTTATTTTGCGGGAAAGCCGCACGAGGAAATGATGCGGTTTGCGGAATGGGTGTTGTCGCCTGAAGGGCAACTCGTGGTGGAAGCGGTGGGTTTTTTCCCATTGAGCTCGACGGAGCGGGAAGCCGGCCGAGAAGCGCTAGCAAAGGAATAATGAGGCGGCTGCCGCGAAGGCAAAACGCCACAGGCGAAGACTTAGCGCGGCGTTACTTAGTGGAATCGAGGCACGAGAGCGCTGCGATTTTCGATTCAGGAGTATCGAAGCTCTTTGCGCCGGTTTCGTCCTTCATTGTCAGGAAAACCCAGTCGCTTTGTTGTTCAGCGGTTTTGCTGAAGGTGAGGAGCAAGGTTTCGTTACGGCGCGGCTGGTAGCGGATGGTGCGCATCACAACGGGAAACACTTCTTTGGTCACGTCATCCGCCGGCTTGCCGCAACGGGCGATTAAATGGTCTGGCGTCACGCTGGCGATGGCCTTGTCGTAGCGCTTTTGTTCCGCGATTTTTGCCATTTCGGTCATCTTCTGAAGCAAAGCGACGGTCAGTATCAATCCGACAAAGAGTCCGATAGCAATGGCCCAGATGCGCCACGTGCGTTTGAGGAAAGCCACGAAGTCCGCTAATTGCGACTCCGCGGTTTTCGGCCCAGCGATCCTTACTGGTGAATAACGCGAAGCAGCGGCTGATGCGTCGTTTTTTGGCGCCGTCTGTGCGTCGATGGGAGCCGGCGTTTCCGCGGCCGGTTCCGTCGTTGGCGAGGTCGTTTGCGATGCACTCGAAGACACGGGCTCGTGGAGCTTTGTGTCGTCCATATCGTTTCCGCCTTTCGGGCTGTACTGCCATCATCGCGCTTTGCGGCGGCTGTGGCACCGATTTTTGGACTTTTTAGCTATCCGGTAACCCTGTTCCAAAGGACACTTCCGCAGCGGCGCGAGAGGTCGGCCTACTTGCTAGAATTTGAAGACGGGCTAGCGGATGTGATTCAGGAGCGGGACGAGGACGTGGTAGATGCCTGCGCCGATCAGCGCCGCACCGGGGATGGTGAGGACCCACGCGACAACGATGCGGCGCGTGACGCCCCAACGGACGGCCGTGAGGCGGCGCGACGCGCCAACGCCGACGATGGCGCCGGTGATCGTGTGCGTTGTGCTGACGGGAATGCCGAATTTGGCGTTCATGACGAGCGTGAGCCCGCCGGCGGTTTCCGCGGCGAATCCACCGAAGGGCGTTAGCTTGGTAACGCGCTGGCCCATTGTCTTGATGATGCGCCAGCCGCCGGCCATCGTGCCGCCACCCATCGCCAGGTGGCAGACGATGATGACCCAGTAAGGAACTGTAAAGGATTTCAGCAGGCCACCGGCGACAAGGGCTGTGGTGATGATGCCCATACCTTTTTGCGAATCGTTGGTACCGTGGCCGAGGCTGAACAGTGCGGCGGAAAGAAGTTGCAAGCGACGGAACCATTTGTCGACGCGCTGCGGGCGCTGCTTACGGACGAGCCAGCTGGTGAGGATCGTAAGAAGAATGGAGAGCGCCATGCCGACGAAGGGTGAAATGAAAATGAAGAGAACCGGCTTAACCCAGCCACCGAGGATGAGGGCTTTGAATCCAGCATGGGAGATGGCAGCGCCGCCGTAGCCTCCGATTAAGGCGTGCGACGAACTTGTGGGCAGCCCGAGAATGAGCGTGATGAGGTTCCACGAAATGGCGCCAAGAAGGCCTGCGAGAAGCACCTGCTGGGAAATCATCTCGATGTGAATCATGCCCTTGCCGATAGTGCTGGCGACGGCGGTACCGAAGAAAAATGCGGCGATGAAATTCCAGAACGCAGCCCAAGCTACGGCGCGAAACGGCGTAAGGACGCGCGTGGAGACAACGGTGGCGATGGAGTTCGCAGCGTCATGCCAGCCGTTGGAAAACTCGAAGGCGAGCGTGAGGCCGATGACGACGATGAGAAGTTGGAACGCGGTCACAGGTCAGGCGCTCTTGAGGATGACGCCTTCAATCACGTTGGCGACGTCTTCACATTTATCGACAGCAGTTTCGATGACTTCGAAGATTTCTTTCCACTTGATGATTTGGACAGGATTGGTTTCTTCGTCGAAAAGCTTGGCGATGAGGGTACGGCAGATGCGGTCGCTCTCGTTTTCGTAGCGATTGATTTCGATGCAATGCTTGAGGGCCTTTTCCGGTGTGCTAAGGGAGTGGACAGCGGAGGAAACTTCGACGGAGGCCGAGACAAGCACTTTGACGAGATCGAGCGTGCCTTCGCGAACTTTGTCGACGCGATAGAGAACGAAGCGGCTGGCGGCGGCGTCGATGAGGTCGATGACGTCGTCGATTTGGCTGCACAGCTCGTGAATGTCTTCGCGGTCGAAAGGCGTAATGAAGGTTTGATTCAGCTTGGTGAGGATGCCGTGGGTGATTTCGTCGCCTTCGTGCTCGATGGCTTTGACGCTTTGCACCTGCTCCGGGACGCCCGTGTAATGGGAGAGCATCTGCTGGAGCGCTTTGGCTCCGACGACGACGTTATCCGCTTGTTTGGCGAACAGGTCGAAAAAACCCTCTTCGCGCGGCATAAACCGCTGCAAAAGTCCTGGCATGTTGTCCGACTCCCCCTGGAGAGTTCGAGAAACGAGGCGGGAGCAGTTTAGCGGAGGTGAGAGGGAGAGGCAACTTGGACAAGAAGGCGGCCCGGAGACCGGACCGCCTTCTTGTTGATTGAGGTTTTGAGCTAGCTGGAAAAATCTTAGTACATGCCGCCCATGCCACCACCGCCAGGACCGCCGGCAGCAGCAGCCTTCGGAGAGTCTTCCTTCAGCTCGGCCACGAGAGCTTCCGTGGTAAGCATCAGACCCGCGATTGACGCTGCGTTTTGCAGAGCGAGGCGGGTGACCTTTGCCGGGTCGATGACGCCCATCTTGACCATGTCACCATAGTCGCCGGAGTCCGCATTGAAGCCGAAGTTTTCGTCCTTCGACTCGCGAACCTTGCCGATCACAACGGCGCCTTCGTGGCCGGCGTTGAGAGCGATCTGGCGAGCTGGTTCTTCGAGAGCGCGGCGAACGATGCCGGCTCCGACCGCTTCGTCATCGTGCAGCTTGAGCTTTTCGATGGCCGCGATGCAACGAAGCAACGCTGTGCCGCCGCCGGGGACGATACCTTCCTCGACAGCCGCGCGAGTTGCGTGCATGGCATCTTCGACGCGAGCTTTCTTTTCCTTCAGCTCGGTTTCGGTAGCCGCACCGACCTTGATGACCGCGACGCCGCCGACGAGCTTGGCAAGGCGTTCCTGCAGCTTTTCCTTGTCGTAGTCGCTGGTCGTGTTTTCCACTTGGGCGCGGATCTGCTTGACGCGGCCTTCGATTTCCGAAGCCTTGCCAAGACCTTCGATGATGGTGGTGTTGTCCTTATCGATGGTGATTTTCTTGGCGCGGCCGAGGTCTTCGAGCTTGACGTTTTCGAGCTTCAAGCCGAGGTCTTCAGTGATGGCCTTGCCGCCGGTGAGAGTCGCGATGTCTTCGAGCATTGCCTTGCGGCGATCGCCAAAGCCGGGGGCCTTGACGGCGGCGCATTGCAGCGTCCCACGGAGTTTGTTGACGACGAGGGTCGCCAGCGCTTCACCTTCGATGTCTTCCGCAACGATCAAGAGCGGCTTGCCCATCTTGGCGGTTTGTTCGAGAAGGGGAAGAAGGTCCTTCATCGAGCTGATTTTCTTTTCGTGGATCAGAACGCGAACGTCTTCGAGTACGCACTCCATGCGCTCCGGGTCCGTGACGAAGTAAGGCGAGAGGTAGCCGCGGTCAAACTGCATGCCTTCCACGACTTCCAGCGTTGTTTCCATGGTCTTGGATTCTTCCACGGTGATGACGCCGTCCTTGCCGACCTTTTTCATGGCTTCGGCAATGATTCCGCCGATTTGCTTGTCGTTGTTGGCGGAAATGGTGCCGACCTGGGCGATCATGTCGCCCTTCACGTCTTTGTGCAGCTTCTTGATTTCTTCGACGGCGACTTCGACGGCCTTTTCAATGCCGCGCTTCAGCGCCGTGGGGCTCGCGCCTGCCGCAACCGTCTTCACGCCTTCGCGGAAGATGGCCTG
>Ga0075436_100003753_pt1 | contig 10410 bp, 12 predicted proteins | sample RhiMethybrSRZTD5_FD_75303 | JGI IMG/M metagenome (GOLD analysis project Ga0075436, IMG submission 75303) | Populus rhizosphere microbial communities from Tennessee, USA - Rhizosphere MetaG P. TD hybrid SRZTD5 | ecosystem: Host-associated > Plants > Roots > Rhizosphere > Soil | place: USA... | reverse complement strand
GCGGCGGCGGCGCTCGAGCGGCTCTTGAAGCTCCTTCATCCCGTGATGCCGCACGTGACTGAGGAGATCTGGGCGAGCCTGCCCGACCGGCAGACGCGGTTGATTGTCAGTCCCTGGCCCGAGGCCGGAGAGGAGTCCGAGGCCGGGGCGCTGCGCGACCTGCAGGAGGCGGCGGAGCGTTTCCGCAGGAGCGGTGTCCTCACCCCGCTCTCCGGCGACGAGGAGCGGATCTTCACTGCCGTGGTCAGGCCCGAGCGCGTCAAGGCAGACGGCGAAGGCGCGGCCGCCGAGATCGACCGCCTCCGCAAGGAAGTCGAGCGGGCGGAGAAGATGCTCGCCAATGAGCGGTTTGTCGAGAATGCGCCGCCCGAGGTCGTCGAGGCCGAGCGCGAGAAGCTCGCCAGGTACCGGCGCGAGCTCGATGCCCTCTCCGGTTGACTGGATCGAATCGCTCTCACCCTGGCCGGAGGAGTTCGGGCTGGGGCGGATGCGTGCCCTGCTAGCTGAGCTCGGCGAGCCGCAGCGCGCTTATCCGGCGATCCACATCGTCGGAACGAACGGCAAGTCGACCGCGACGCGCCGCGCGGCAGCGTTCCTCCAGCGCGAGGCCGTGTTCGCCGGCGCGTATACGTCTCCCCACGTCTCGGGCTGGAGCGAGCGGATCCAAGTCGGACGCGAGGATGCCGACTTCGACGCCGCGATCGCCCGCGTCCGCGCCGCGGCGGAGAGGGCCGGCGCGACGCAGTTCGAGGCGCTGACCGCCGCCGCATTCTCCGAGTTCGCCGCCGCCGGAGTCGAGGTCGCGGTCGTCGAGGCCGGCCTCGGAGGCCGGCTCGACGCGACCAACCTGCTCGACGCGCCGGTTGTCGCCCTCACGAACGTCTCCCTGGAACACACCGAGGTGCTCGGCGAGACGCGCGAGGAGATCGCGCGCGAGAAGCTTGCCGTCGTCACGCCGGGAGCGACGGTCGTACTGGGCGAGCCCGAGTGGGAGGGCCTGGCGCGCGAGCGGGCGGCTGGGAGCGTCGTTCACGCCGCGGACGTCGGCCGGGCCGCGGCGGAGCAGTTCCTCGGCCGCGGGCTCGCCGGGGACGTCGAGGTCGACCTGCCCGGCCGGTTCGATGGCCGCGGCGAAGACGTCTTCGCTGGCGCGCACAACCCGGCCGGCGTCGCCTGGCTCGTCGACCGGCTTCCGCGGTCGGACTACGTCGTCTGTGCGGCCGTTCTCGCCGACAAGGATGTGCGGGCGATGCTCGGCACGCTTCGCACCGCCGGCCGCAGCTTCGTCGCGACGCAGGCCAAGACCGAGCGATCGCTTCCCGCGGACGCGCTCGCGGCCGCTGCGAGGGAGTTTTTCGCCCACGTCGAATCCGTACCCGATGCCACGAGCGCACTTCAGCGCGCGCACGAGCTCGCAGGGCCGGACGGCGCCCTCCTCGTCACCGGGTCGCTCTATCTCGTCCGTGACTTGTACGCGGGCTCTCAGGCCGTACGATGACGGGGTTCGGCGAGAGGCTGAGCGTCTTCGCGGTCGCCCTGCTCGTGATCGTGCTGGTGGTGGGGCTAGCGTTCGGCGCGGGTTATCTCGTCGGGAAGCTCCTTCTCTGACCGGAGCGTGAAGGTGGCACACGACCAGCTCATCGCCAGCACGTTCGGCTTTTTCAGCTCCGGCACGTGGACGATCGTCCGGAACGTCGGCGTCCTCCTCGTCCTCGTGTTCTGGATCGCGATCGCCGTCTGGGTCTACAAGGACGCCCGGCGCCGGATCGAAGATCCGTGGCTCGTCGTCATGGCGACCCTGATCGGCCTCATACCGCCGTTCATCGGCGCGCTCGTGTACCTGCTCCTGCGCCCGCCCGAGTACCTCGAAGAGGCGCGTGAGCGCGAGCTCGAGATTCGCGCCATGGAGGACCGGCTCGCCACGCGCAACCTTCACTGCCCCGTCTGCCGGGCGCAGGTCGAGGCGAACTTCCTCGTCTGCCCGGTCTGCACGACGAAGCTGAAGCAGGCGTGCGTCAACTGCAAGGCGCCGCTCGAGGCGCTCTGGCAGGTATGCCCCTTCTGCGAGACGCCGGTCGCGGCGGCGCCGCAGCTCGGCAAGACACAGTGGCTCGAGTCCTCGCGGCCGCGCAGGGAGCGTCGTCGCGCTGAGTAGACTGCGGCCGCCTTGGCCGCCGAGAAGACTCTCGTCTTGATCAAGCCGGACGCGGTGCAGCGAAAGCTCGCGGGCGAGATCCTTGCGCGCTTCGAGCGACGCGGGCTCGAGATCCGCTCGGCGCGGCTTCTGACCGTCGACCGAACGCTGGCCGACGAGCACTACGCGGAGCACCGCGAGAAGCCGTTCTTCGGCGAGCTCGTCGACTTCATCACCTCCGCGCCTACGCTCGCCCTCGTGCTCGAGGGAGAGGCCGCGATTTCGGTCGTTCGAACGACCATGGGTGCGACGAACCCGACAGACGCCGCTCCCGGCACGATCCGTGGCGACCTCGCGCTGGCCATGCCCGACAACCTCGTCCATGGCTCGGACTCGCCGGAGTCCGCGCAACGCGAGATCGCGCTCTGGTTCGGCAATGACGCCCTCTGAGCTCCCGGCGCACGCGCTTCGGAACCGCGAGGTCTGGACCCGGGAGAACGCGAGCTACACCGGCCCGAAGGCGCTCGAGGCCTGGCAGCAAGAGGAGATCTGCTGGGGCGTCTTCCAGGTGCCGGAGTCCGAGGTCGGGGCACTGCCCGACGTCGCCGGCAAGGACGTCGTCGAGCTCGGCTGCGGGACCGCGTACTTCTCCGCTTGGCTGGCGAGGCGGGGCGCACGGCCGGTCGGCGTCGACGTGACGCCGGCACAGCTCGAGTCGGCCCGTGAGTGTCAGCGGCAGCTCGGAATCGAGTTCCCGCTGGTCGAAGCGAGCGCAGAGGACGTCCCGCTTCCCGACGAGTCCTTCGATCTGGTGCTTTCCGAGTACGGCGCCTCGATCTGGTGCGAGCCCGAGCGATGGATCGCCGAGGCGGCGCGCCTGCTCCGTCCCGGCGGCGAGCTCGTCTTCTTGGCGAACTCGCCCCTTGCGATCCTCTGCTCGCCCGACGAGGGGCCGATCGTGGAGCAGCTCCTCCGGCCGCAGTTCGGCATGTACCGGTTCGAGTGGCCCGGTGAGGACGAGGGCGTGAACTTCCACATCCCGCACGGCGAATGGATCCGAGTCCTCGGCGAACATGGTTTCGAGGTCCTGGCACTCCACGAGCTGCAGGCTCCCGCGGATGCGGAGGACCACCCGCACTACGACTTCATTCACGCGGAGTGGGCCCGGAAGTGGCCGTCCGAGGACCTCTGGCGGGCGCGCAAACGCGCGTGAGTGCGCCTCCGGCACCGCCTCTCCTGCTCGCATCCCGGTCGCCGCAGCGGCGGACGATCCTGGAGCAGCTGGGGATTCCGTTCGAGGTGGTGATTCCAGACTACGAGGAAGACGCCTCGGGAGCCGACCCGGCCACGGAGGTCGAGGGCCGCGCGCAGGGAAAGGCGAGGTCGGTCGCGGCTGTCGCGGACGGTCGGCCGGTTCTCGGTGTCGACACGGAGGTGGTGCTCGACGGGCGCGTGTACGGGAAGCCGGCCGATGCCGCCGAGGCCGAGGCGATGCTGGACGAGCTGTCGGGCCGGACGCACGAGGTGGTCTCGGGCCTCTGCCTGCTGACGCCGGCGTGGGAGGAGGTGCGGCACGCAGTCACCCGCGTGGCGTTTCGGGCACTGACGCCGCGCGAGCTGGGCCTCTACGTCGCAAGCGAGGAATGGCGCGAGCGTGCCGGCGGATACGCGATCCAGGGCCTCGGGGCCGCACTCGTGGAGCGGATCGAAGGCGACTATTTGAACGTTGTCGGCCTTCCCGCGGCCGTACTCGTCGACCTGCTCGCGGAGCGCTTCGCGGGCACCTACGGATTTGGCTAGGGCGCTCGCGCTCATGCTCACCGTCTCGGCCGCGCTCGCGGCCGGCTGTGGTTCCGACAGCGGACGAGCCACGATGACAGTTCGCGAGAGATTCGAGCCCATCCAGGTCCCGCGCCGGGTCGAGGGCAAGACGACGGCGGCCGGGCGGCCGGTCCGGGCCAACTGCTCGCTCGCAGCGGTCTACAACGTGCGCGAGGCGACGGGCACGGCGTTCCTGATCCAGAGCCAGTTGCTTCACCTACGCCTGCACGCACCTGCGCGCGGGACGGCCTACGAGGTCGAGTGCCTGGGGCCACTCGTGGCGGAGCTTCCGTCGGGCGCGAAGCGAGTCGAGGCGACGGAGCTCACCAGATCCGGCCACAGGCGCGGGTCGGTGCCGGTTCGGACGCATGCGTCGGTTCGGCTCGCGCCGGGACGGCCTCTTCGGCCGGCCGCCGGCAAGCAGATCGTCGTCGTGCAGTGGCCGCGCCGCGTGGGCTCGGCCTACGACGATTACAAGCTGGAGCTCTCGTTCGAGGTCCCCAAGGCTCCTCTGATCCGAGAGCGCGTCGCCTACACGGCGTCGGTGTCCTGCGGGAGCGCGCGGTATCTCGAGCCGGTCGTTCCGCTGAAAGAGGGTCTGGGCTTCGTGAACGCGTTCACGGTCCCGCCCAACGGCCGGCCGTTTGCGTTCATCCTCCCGCACATAGCGACGGGGATCAGCAGCCACTCCGAGGCGACGCAGACCCTGGCCTGCCCGTGAGCGATCTCGTCACCGGGGCCGCCGGTCGGGGCGTGTCCTGGTGCCAGGCACGAGTCCATGCCCCGAGCGGCGGTGCTGCTCCGCTCCCGCTGCAACGAATTCGGCGTACAGCTCGCGAGCCCGGCTCGGATCACTGCTGAAAAAGGACAGCACCCAGCTCGTGGTGAGGAACGCCGGCTGCGGCTCCTTGCCGACCATCGCGTTGTAGCTGCTCCACCTCCAGTCGCCCGCATTCGTCACGAGTCCGGCGCGGACGGGATTGAGCGCGATGTAGCGCGTCAGCTCCAGGAGGTGCGCATGCCCTTCGACGAGCGGGCTCCGAAATCGACGCTCGAACAGATGACCCTCGTAGCCGTGCCGCCAGTTGAACCACTTCGCGTAAACGCCGTTCAGCCGGTGCATCCCACGCGAGATGTCTGCATCAGACGTCTGTACGAGAAGGTGATAGTGGTTCGTCATCACGCAGTACGTGTGGCACCGCCATTCCAACGTCGTGACGATCTGTCCGAACAACTGCAGAAATCGGAGTCGGTCGCGCGTGTCCGTGAAGATTTCTTCCTTGCGATTCCCGCGGGTCGTCACGTGGTAGATCATCCCGGGAGCCTGGGGGCGCGGCGGACGGGCCATGTGTCGACCGTAGCCGCGCAGCTGAACTTCGCCGGTGCCTGGCACAAGGTTGGCGCAGAGACGGCACGGCTTCGTCTCAGTGGGACCTGCCCCGGTGCCAGGCATCAGGGCACGGCCGCTTGGGACGTTTCGTGAGCGACCTCGTCACCGGAGATGACGGCAAGGCGCGCTGCCGCTGGGGCTCGACCGACGAGCGGTACCGCGACTACCACGACGCGGAGTGGGGGCGTCCGGTCACCGAGGAACGAGGGCTCTTCGAGCGCCTGTCGCTTGAGGCCATGCAGAGCGGTCTTTCCTGGGCGCTGATCCTCCGGAAGCGCGACGAGATCAGGGCCGCGCTCGCCGAGTTCGATCCGGACGCGCTCGCGGGTTTGACGAGTAGAGACATCGACAGCTTGATGCAGGACCCGCGCGTGATCCGCAACCGCCGCAAGCTCGAGGCGATCGTCCAGAACGCCGGCGCCACGGTCGCTCTTCGGGACGACTCCCCGCTTCCGGAGCTCGTATGGAGCTTCCGCCCGCCGCCGCGGCGCCGTCCGCCCCGCGGCTACGCCGAGATGCCGTCGCTCACGGACGAGTCGAAGCAGCTCGCCAAGGAGCTGAAGCGCCGCGGCTTCGCCTTCGTCGGCCCGACGACGGTCTACTCGACGATGCAGGCCGCGGGGCTCGTCAACGATCACCTCGCCGGCTGTTTCGTCCGAGACGAGGTCGAGGCTGCACAGGGCCACGTGCAGCGACTTCTCGCGGACAGGTAGCTAGACTCGGCGCGCATGGGGATTTTCAACCAAATGACCGGGTTCGGCGGCCGTGACATGGCAGTCGACCTCGGCACCGCGAACACGCTGGTCTACGTCAGGGGCCGGGGCATCGTGCTGAGCGAGCCGTCGGTCGTCGCAATCGACCAGCGCAGCGGCGAGGTTCACGCCGTCGGCGTCGAGGCGAAGCGGATGCTGGGCCGAACGCCGGGGACGATCAGCGCGATCCGTCCGCTCAAGGACGGAGTCATTGCCGACTTCGACGTCACGGAGCAGATGCTCCGCCACTTCATCCAGAAGGTCCACCAGCACCGGTTCGCGCACCCGCGCGTCGTCGTCTGCGTCCCGTCCGGCGTCACCGGCGTCGAGAAGCGCGCCGTGGAAGAGGCGACACTCAGCGCAGGCGCCCGCCAGGCTTACCTGATCGAGGAGCCGATGGCCGCCGCGATCGGCGCGGGCCTGCCCGTCTCCGAGCCCACGGGGAACATGATCGTCGACATCGGCGGCGGCACGACAGAGGTCGCGATCATCTCGCTCGGCGGCATCGTCGTCAGCCAGAGCATGCGCGTCGGCGGCGACGAGATGGACGAGGCGATCATCCAGCACATCAAGACCGAGTACAAGCTGCTCGTCGGCCAGCAGACCGCCGAGGAGATCAAGCTGGAGGTCGGCTCCGCCTTCGACCTTCGCGACGAGGTTCAGGCCGAGGTCCGCGGGCGGGACATGCTGACCGGCCTGCCGAAGACTGTGATCCTAAGCAGCGAAGAGGTTCGGCGCGCCCTCGACGGCCCGGTCACCCAGATCGTCGACGCGATCAAGTCGACGCTCGACAAGACGCCGCCCGAGCTCGCGGCCGACATCATGGACCGCGGCATCGTGCTCGCCGGCGGCGGTGCACTCCTCCACGGGCTCGACGAGCGGCTGCGCTACGAGACCCAGATGCCGGTCCACCTGGCCGAGAGCCCGCTCACCTGCGTGGCGGTCGGCTCCGGCCGCAGCCTCGAGGAGTTCGAGGCGATCCACCGCAGCGCCTCGAAGGCCCGGCGGAACAATCATCGCCCGTACTAACGCGAACCAACCAACTTCTGTAACGACTTTCCGATTCCTTCCCTAAACTAATTCGCTTCGTGCCTCGCAACCGCTCAGCAAGGCTGGCGGTCTTGGGGGCGGGTGCACCGCGCTCGAGGCCGGTTTCGTACTCGTCACGTCAGGCCAGCGCCGTCAGGCGCCGGATCGTGGCAGGCGTGCTCGTACTGCTCTCGATCGGGCTGATAACGATCTATTTCCGCGAGTCGTCGGGCGGCGGCCTGCACCAGGTCCAGAGCGCCGGTGCGACCGTCCTGCGGCCGTTCGAGGTCGCTGCCGACCGCGTCTCGCGTCCGTTCCGCGACGCCTACGGCTACTTCGCCGACCTCGTCAACGCCAAGTCCGAGAACAACCGCCTCCGCAGCGAGGTCGACCAGCTCCGCCAGCAGGCGACTCAGAACGCCGCGGCGGCGAGTGAGAACGTCACCCTCCGCAAGAAGCTCCATTTCGTCAACAGCCGCAGCTTCCCGCGTAACTACACCTACGTCGCCGCCGACATCGATGCGCAGCCGTCGTCGGCGCTCGTGCAGCAGGTCGTGATCGGCGCGGGCTCGGCGAACGGCGTCCAACTGAACGATCCGGTCGTGACCGATGCCGGCCTGGTCGGCACCGTCGTCAAGGTCGCGAAGCGCCAGTCGCTCGTGGCGCTGCTTACCGACGACACGACCTGGGTCTCCGCGACCGACGTCAACACCCGGGCCCGCGGGATCGTCAAGGCCGGTAGCAGTTTCGAGCACGTCAGCAAGGACCAGCGCGTGGACCTGGGAGACGAGCTTGTCACCGCCGGCTGGAAATCGGGCACGCTCAGCTCGATCTATCCGCCCAACATCCCGATCGGACGGGTCACCTCGGTCGGCCAGAACGACGTCGCGCTCTACAAGAGCGTCCAGCTTCAGCCCTTCGCGGACTTCAACACGCTGAGCTCTGTGCTCGTGCTGATCCCGAAGAACCGCCGATGATCGGCGACGCCGCCAAGGCCGCCGCGGTCCTCTTCGTCGCCGCGATCGTGCAGGTCACGCTGCTCGCGCAGATCGACGTCTTCCACGGCGCGCCCGACCTCGTGCTGGTCACGCTTGTGTCGATCGCTCTGTTGCGAGGGACGATCTTCGGCGCGATCGCAGGGTTCGCCGTCGGCCTCGTCGTCGACACCGCGACCCTGCAGACGCTCGGCGTCACCTCGCTGCTGCTGACGATCGCCGGCTACTGGATCGGCCGCTACGGCGAGACGACCGGGCGCGACCGGACCCACGCACCGTTCGTCTCCGTCGCGGTCGTGACGTTCCTCTACTCGCTCGGCGCGCTGATCCTCCACTACATGCTGGGGGACAACGTCTCGGCTTCCCGCGTGCTGCTCGACGCGTTTCCGTTCGAGCTGATCTTCAACCTGATCCTGACGCTGCCGGTGTACGCGCTCTGCCGCCGGCTCTTCCGCCGCGCTCCGACTGGCCTCGAAGAGGTGCAGTTGATTGGCTAGCACCGAGATCCGGCCCGGCCGCACGAGGCGTGCCTCGACCAACGGGCACGGCTCTCGTCCCTTCCTGCCTCCCACGCCCGGGCTCGACGAGCCGTTCCGGCTGACACCCCAGCTGGCGCTGCGGATCGCGATCCTCGGCGGCCTCGCGATCGCGGTCTTCGGCGTCCTCTTCTTCCGGCTCTGGGCCTTGCAGGTGCTGTCCGGCCCGCAATATCTGCACGCGGCGCTCAACAACCAGCTCCGCTCGATCCCGCTCGAGGCCCCGCGGGGGCCGATCATCGACCGTGACGGGAAGACGATCGTCGACAACCGCGCCGCCACCGCCGTTCAGCTTCTGATCGCCGACCTGCCGAAGACTTGGTCCGCAAGGCTCAACGAGCTCCGCCGGCTCTCGAAGATCATCAACGTGCCGGTGTCCGAGATGGTCACGGAGCTCAAGAAGCGCGGCGGCGACCCCGGCATCCCGGTCACGGTCCAGGAATCGATCCACAGGGCGCAGTACCTCTACCTCAAGGAGCGCGAGCGCGTCTTCCCGGGCGTCGAGCTTGTCCCGACCTACCTGCGCGGCTACCCGTACCAGTCCCTCGCGGCACAGATCCTCGGCAACGTGGGGCCGATCTCGCCGGCGCAGTACAAGCTCTACCGCCGCAAGGGCTACAACTTGAGCGACCACGTCGGCCAGGGCGGCGTCGAGGCGCGCTACGACCCCTACTTGCGCGGCAGGGACGGTCTTACCCAGTGGCGCGTCGACGCGCTCGGGCGGCCGATCGGCCAGAAGATGACCGAGCAGGCGGCGGTCCCGGGTGAGGCCGTTCGTTTGACGCTCGACATGAATCTCCAGCGCGCCGCAGAGCGCGGCATCCGGGCGGGCATCGCCGCCGCCCACGCCTCCGACTGCGTCGGCTGCTGGGCGGCGAACGGGGGCGCGATCGTGGCGCTCGACCCCCGCGACGGCTCGATCCTCGCCCTCGCCTCGAACCCGACCTTCCAGCCGGGCATCTTCAACGCGCGTGACCCGAAGAAGCTCGCGCCGCTTCTGAACGCGCGTGTCGCACGCGAGGACAACTACCCCGCGGTCGACCGTGCGATCTCCGGGCTCTACCCCGCCGGCTCGACCTTCAAGCCGGTGACGGCCCTCGCGGCGCTCGAGGAGCGGCTGGTGACGCCGTTCACGCCGCTCGCGTGCACCGGCGTCTACCACGTCTACGACAAGCAGAACAACGTGATCCCGGGCGGCACGTTCAAGAACTGGGACCCGTTCGTCAGCCAGCAGATGACCCTGCCGACTGCGCTCGGCGCATCCTGCGACACGTACTTCTACGAGCTCGGCTACCGCTTCTACAAGCTGCCGGCGGCGCGCCGCCATCCGTTCCAGGAATGGGCGTCGCGGTTCGGCTTCGGCCGCGCGACCGGCGTCGACCTCCCGGGAGAGTTGCCCGGCCTCCTGCCGACTCCGGAGTGGCGGAAGGCGGCCTACACGGCAAAGACCGACCCGAAGGAGTGGCGCGTCGACCGCCTCTGGAAGCCGGGTGACTCCATTCAGCTGGCGATCGGTCAGAAGGATCTGCTCGTGACGCCGCTGCAGATGGCGCGCTTTTACGCACTGATCGCGAGCGGCGGCAGGCTCGTCCAGCCGCACATCGCCTCCGACGTCGAGGAGGTCAGCACGTCGCGTGCCCCCGGTCGCGTTCTGCACAGCTTCACGCCGCCGCCCGCGCCGACGGTGCGGATCGACCCGCTCTACCTCGACTCGGTCCGGCAGGGCCTCTACCAGGCGACGCACGCCTCCTAC
>Ga0075436_100003745_pt1 | contig 10420 bp, 10 predicted proteins | sample RhiMethybrSRZTD5_FD_75303 | JGI IMG/M metagenome (GOLD analysis project Ga0075436, IMG submission 75303) | Populus rhizosphere microbial communities from Tennessee, USA - Rhizosphere MetaG P. TD hybrid SRZTD5 | ecosystem: Host-associated > Plants > Roots > Rhizosphere > Soil | place: USA... | reverse complement strand
AGGGTCCGGCGGACTATTTCACGGGCACGGTGCGGCTCGATCCGCTGTTCCAGCCGCCCGATCCGGCGCGCGTCGTCGGCGCCAGCGTCACCTTCGAGCCTGGCGCCCGCACCGCGTGGCACACGCATCCGCTCGGCCAGACCCTGATCGTGACCTCGGGCTGCGGCTGGGCGCAGCGCGACGGCGGACCCGTCGAGGAGATCCGGCCCGGCGACGTGGTCTGGTTCTCGCCCGGCGAGAAGCACTGGCATGGGGCTACTCCGACCACAGCGATGACGCACATCGCCATTCAGGAAAAGAAGGACGGCAAGGTGGTCGACTTGGATGGAGGGCGTCACCGACGAGCAATACCGCAATTAGGTCTGTCCACGCAAACGCTGGCCTCATCTCTAAGGAAGCGGCAGCGGGAATGGAGGACTGAACCCTGGATACCAAGTCGGTAGTCCCCAATCCGGTTCAACTGGCACTGAAGCTCAGTTTGTGAGAGGAACGATTTGCCACATGGAAATCGCCGGACAGGTCAGTTCGTGGAGAGTGCATTGGCTGTCAGTGGAAGGTCGATTTGATCCGAGAGGGACCGTGAAATTTGTCGTTTTCTGGTCCGCAGCCTTAGCTTTCCGCCTGAGCCTTCGCTGTTTCGAGTGCGACTCTGGCGAACAAGACCCAGCCTCCGGCAGAGTGGCAGAGTCGGTAGTGTCCTAATTTGCAAACTAGGACACTACCGCAGCCGAGGATTAGGGATTTCCGCAGAGACAGAGTAAGATGAAAATCAGTACTGAGATTAGAGATTAGATGGCGCAAGATGGAGTTCATGCCCGGCTTCGCTGGAGCAGTGGCGGACGAACGCGATCCGCAGAATATTACTGATCTCATTGAGCAGCTTGACCGCGATCTCGCGCAACACCAGCGACTGTAGGGGGCCGTGCGCCTGGCGGCGTCACAGTTAAACTCTTAACCTCGAAGACACACCGATAGACACTGCGCCTTCGCGATTGAGAAATTTACCGGGAGGCGTTCCCACGTGTCTGCAGATCGACCCTTAATACTCAGGAGTTAAACATGTCCGGAATCAATGGTGACAAAGCCAGATTTCACCGGGAACGCAAGCAGAAGATCCATCGTCGCGAACGGCAAAGAGAAATGTTCAAGACCTTAGCGAAGCGCCCCGAACCCGCGGCTCCGCGCTTAGATGCCAAACCAAAGGAGAAGCTGGCGTGACCGCATCCCTGCTTGCGCCAGCGCTTTCCAGTCCTATACCTGAACGAGTGAAGAAAAAACGAGTTCTTTTGGTGGACGCCTCTGCGACCAAGCGCGAGTTGCGGGCCGTGGCTATGCGGGAACTTGGCATGGATGTCGACTGTGCATGCGACATCAGTGAGGCGCGTTCCTGGTGGCGAGCTGACCTGTACAACCTTGTGCTTATCAACATGGAAAACGAACTCGGTCGGCGAGACAAGTTCTGCGAGGACATTCGCAGCGCTACACCGCCACAGCAATTGGCATTCCTGGTCGGTAAACCCGAGTATCTCGCCGATTTGCCGAATGCCGATGGAGAGACAGCGTTCGAGAGCGACGAAGATCGAGCCATTCCAGATCAGGCCAGAGCCGTGCGCTCCGGGAATGCTCCCGCAGTGCCGGAGTACTGGGGCATCATGGAAGCGTCCCGGCGGATCTCTGCCGTCCGTTCTGAATCTGCGGCTCGCGCCCAGGCGATTCGCAACCGGCCCACCCCACCGCGCGATTTCGAAATACGGGACTCCAGAGAAGCGAAAATCGAATTACGGCTGTTGGAACAAGAAAAAGAGGAAAGGAAATGAAGAACCTTTACGTAGGTAATCTGCCCCACAGCACCACCGAAGCGGATCTGCGCAGCGCGTTCGAGGCTCACGGGAACGTGGAACGAGTTAACATTGTCACCGATCGCGATACCGGCCGCGCTCGCGGCTTTGCGTTTGTGGAGATGGCTGATGCCGGCGAAGCCGAGAAGGCCATCGCGGCCTTGAACGGAACGGCGCTGGGCGGACGAACCTTGACCGTCAACGAGGCCAAGCCCAAGGCGGACCGGCCTCGAAGCGGCAATGGCGGCAGGCGGTTTGGGGGTGGTGGCGGTGGCGGTGGACGCGACGACTATCGGGGCCACGCACGCCAGCCGCGGGAGCCGCGCTGGTAGAGGTTTAGAATCATCTGAAATCCTCTGGGCGGAGGCCGCATCGATCCGTTCAGGATTAACGTCATTAAAAGATGGGAGGGCTTGTGAATGCCAAGAGGTCGATCGACGTTTAATAAACGCCAGAAGGAACAAGCGAGACGACAGAAACAACGCGATAAAGCCGAGCGCAGGAGCCAGCGCAAACAAGAAAAGCCGGAAGGCGGCGTGGACGAGATGCGCGAGCTAAGGGAGCACGCCGAAGAGCAGGCGGCTCTGTTCCGCGTCGGCACCGATGAGTCGAGTTCGGATGAGACCGCGGACGACAATAACAGGATCGATCGATAGCAGGGGACTCTGTTTCCCTTTTATGGCACGGAGATAGCCCCGTTCAATGGGGCGCTCTCGCATGCCGTGCAAACGGAACGTTCGCCACAGATCTCGCTTCAAACTGAATCGATGATTGGTGGTCTCCCACTACCGCAAGGAGCCGAAGGGCGCAGGGGTCACCGTCGAGGTCATGATCGGCACAGCGCCACGAGTGAGAAACTGAACAAGACGGACATTCCTTTCTGGAATCGCACTACCGGCCCGGAGTACGCCAAGTTTCGTCAACTTTGCGACCAAGGCGTGGGCGAATTGAAGCGGGAGCACAAAGCTGGCGTTCCGCCCGCCACGGACCAATAAAGTCTCTTCGGACGTTCCAATTTGAATTGGATGCGACGGGTGCGTCGCGCGCCAGCGTCCCTCGCCACCTTCCAGCGTTAGGTCACTCCTCGCGCAGCAATATCAAGGGATCAATCGACAGCGCGCGTTGGGCTGGAATCCACGTTGCCAGCAGTCCCAGAAACGACATAGCCAGAACAACCCCAGCCAATACCAGCGGATCGCGGGGAGTTGCCTGATAAACGATGAAGGCCAGCACCCGCCTGGCCAGAATTCCCAGGAGCAACCCTGCCGCAGAACCAAAGGCCAGCAATTTGAACGCGCGTCCCAACGCTGCCTGTAACACTTCCTTGCGTTGCGCGCCGAGGGCGATACGAATGCCCAGTTCCCGCAACTGCTTGCTGACCGAGTATGCCGCCATTCCAAAGACGCCGGTGATCGACAGGATGGCGCCCATCATCCCCAGTACACCGAGCGACGCGGTCGCCACGCGCGCGGGGAATAGAACTACGTCCAGCTGTCTGTTCCACGTCGCGGTGTCGACGGGGAGCCCTGCATCCAACTCGCGCAATTGACTCCTGATGGCAGCAGCAAGTTGTTGCGGATCGCGGTTCGAGCGCACCACTAGATTGGACGAACTCGTCGGCGACTGCAGGAATGGGGGGAAAATCGCCGGCTCGGGATCCTCCGTAAGACTCATATATTTACCATTCTCCACAACGCCAACAACCTGGACGCGATTTCCATCTTGCATCTTGTAATATCCGCCGACCGCGTTGGCGACCGACCCAAAAATCATGCCGGCAAACTCTCGATTCACGACGGCGACCGCAGGCGCGCTTTTGTCGTCGTGCCATGTTAGGTCTCGGCCAGCCAACAAAGCTGTGCCCGCGGCATGAAAGTACTCGGGAGATACGTCGTACCTGTATGGCCTGGCAGCGGCATTCGATGGCCTCAGATCCTTGGTTTCTTCCTGAAAGACATTTGCCCGGCTGCCCGCGGCATAGACCAAGGGAGGGTAATTATTCACCAGTCCCACTCGCTCTACGCCAGGAATCGTTTCCACCGCAGCGATCATGCGCTTTTGCATCATCGGCAACTGGTCGCCGCTGTAACCGGCCATGGTCAGATTGGTACTGACCAGCATCGCATTCTGCGGCTCAAAGCCGAAGTCGCTGTGCAGCGAGCGCGCCAGTCCACGCAACGCAACCATCGATGAAGTTACCAGCACGGCACAGATGGCAATCTGGGTGGCAAGCAGGGCATCGCGGACTGTGATCCGACGCCCGACTCTGCAACTGGATCCCGCTTTGACGATCTCATGGGGATTGGCCCGTAGAACCTGGCGCACCGGAACAATCCCGAACAGGAATCCGCTTACCAGGGCCAGAACCAACGCGACTACATAGACCTTGGCGTCGGAACTGACAGGCAAATGGATGGGAGCCCCAGGGAAGGGCTGCCACATGCTCATCCGGCGCAACAGCACGATGCTGCCCAGGAGTCCAACAGTGCCTCCGACCAGAGAAATCAGCACGGCTTCGGTCAACAGTTGCCGCAGGATGCGTTTGCGGCTCGAACCAAGCGCGAGCCGCAGGGCAACCTCCCGTGAACGGTCGGCGGCGCGTGCGGCAAACAGGCCGCCCAGGTTGGCGCACGCGGCCAGCAGAATCAAGCCGGCGAGCGGCATCATCCTGTCATGAATTCCCGAACGGGGCCGCCAAAAGAAGTGAGACCTGCACGTTCGAGCCTGAAACTCTTTTGACCAAATTCTTTGGGATGGGTCTTTTCGAGATACGTGCCCACGGCGCTCACCTCAGCGACAGCCTGAGCGGGTGTAACTCTCGGCGTCAGGTGGCCGATCGCCTCAAAAATCGCATGGGTATTTCCGCGCGCGCCCATGAGTTTTTCCCCGTCCACCTGCTCCTGGTTGACGATCGGCATAAAGAAATCGGGAGAAACAAACAACAAAGTCCCACGGAACTCCGGCGGCGTTACACCGATAATGGCGAAAGGATGCTTGTTCACCTGAACGGTGCGACCCACTACGCCGCGATCATCCTGGAAATGGCTATGCCAATACGCGTAGCTGAGCACAAGATACGGGGCACTGTTGGGGCCATGCTCATCGGAGCTCTGAAAGAACCGGCCAAGATAGGGTTGAATGCTAAGCACGTCGAAGTAATTCCCAGTCGTTGCAAAACCCGCGGCGAGGGATGGATCGTTACCGGTATTGAGCCCGATAAAGGCAAAGTTAAAAGCTGCCAGCTCCTCGAAGCTGCGGTTGCGGTCGCGCAGATCGAGATAGTTGGGATACGACTGAAACCCCGTACCGTAGCCGTACACGGTTCCGTAGAGGCTCTCGGCCTGAGGCACGTTCAGCGGGCGCAGGATCAGGGCATCCATCACTCCGAAAACTACGGCGTTGGCGCCGATGGCCAAGGCCAGCGTCAAAATCGCCACCCCGGTAAAGCTGGGAGATTTGCGCAACATGCGGAAAGCGAACCGTACATCCTGTATAAGGATCTCGATAAAGTTGCCGCCCAGTGCTTCGTGGCATTCCTCTGCGATCCGCCCTGGCCGCCGAACTCGATGCGCTCGGCGTTCTGCCTTGGCGCGATCCAGGCCGGAACGTTCAAGATCGTCGGCGCGGTGCTGGATGTGAGAGCGAAGTTCCTCTTCCATTTCGTGCGCGAGCTGGGAACGATGAAAGAACTTGTCCGAGAGGGACCGTAAGTAGGCGAGTAGTCTCATATTTCCTCCGGTTGGGCGGCAAGGGCCGAAGCAATGGCTTCGGCAAGACGGTTCCACCCGTCAGTTTCCTCTCGCAGGCGCTTGCGCCCTGTAGGCGTGAGTTCGTAGAACTTGGCGCGACGATTGTTCTCTGATGTACCCCAGCTTGCTTTCAGCAGGCCCTGACGCACCAGGCGAAACAATGCGGGATAAAGCGCGCCCTGTTCAATGAGCAGCGCTCGTCCGGAGATTTGCCCGATGCGCAGAAGGATCCCGTAGCCATGAAGCGGGCCCAGAGAAACTGCTTTCAGGATGAGGAGATCGAGTGTGCCGGGAAGATTTCCAATGCTACTTCTGCTATCGAAGATCTCAACGGAAATTGCACCCAATCCGGGTCTGATCGAAAGATCGTGACTTGACACCTCCCGCAATTGCATCAACACATTGAGCTTTTCACGGTCACCCGGCGGGAGCTCTCTTAGTGAACCTTTCCACCCACGAACGCATGAATGGAACTCCTCGGGACAAAGGCGCATAGATGCGGCCCGATGAGCCTCTTGGCTCTTTGCTCAAGAACTCAGGTACTGTCCGCGCCGCGCGAAGAAAGTCGTGAAGGCGGTAAACAAATTTCTCAATTGCGTTCGGGTCAACAATCCGCTTTAGGTCAGACAAGGCTGCTTTCGCATGCGTGAGACTGTTGTGTGCATCACCTTTCGGAGTTGGTAGGGAACTGCATGTTCTGCATGTTGCTGCAGGGTGAAGATTCGTCCCAGGAGGAGGTTGGCGCCGGAAATGCTCAGGGCTTTGCTCCAGGACTTTGTTGAGCAACTCCAACCCCCTTCGGAACACGCCGAAGACGAGCGTACCACGAGTGAATTACTGCGCAGATTGCTGGGGACTTCAGCACAGGAACCGAGGCTTAGGACGGCCTCTCTTTACGGTTACGCCGCACTTGGCCAATCGCTTACCGACTTCCCGCCCCCGTCAATTTCGTCGCCTCCGCCAATTCGCGTTGGGCATCGCTCTGCCGTCCTAGTTGTTCGTAGGCATCGGCCAGAAAAAGGTGCGCTTCACGAGATTCCGGCTGTACATTCCTGGCCTTTTCCAAGTTCGGGAGTGCAGCTACGGGATTCTGCTGTAACGAGAGAATCCGTCCGCGAAGCAGGTTGGCCCGATAGTGATCGGGTGCGAGGCTGAGCGTCGTCCCTAGCTCATTCATGGCGTCCGGAACGCGATCAATACGGGCATAAACCGCAGCCAACGAGAAATGCGCGTCGGCCCAGCGCGGCGCGCGAGCAACAGCGATTTCAAATTCCGGCGCGGCTGCTTTCCAATCTCCCGTCTCAAACAGGGCTAAGCCGAACTCGTAATGCCCCATATTGTTGTCAGGCAGCAGCTTCACGGCTTTCTGCAGAAAAGGCAGGGCCTGATCGTAATTCCTCATCCGCGCCTGTGCCATACCATATTGCATGTTGGCTACTGGCATTTCCGGCTGTTGCTTCAGCACACGGTCAAGCAGGGGCACAGCTTCTTTGTATAACCCATTCTCCACATCAAACATTGCGTCATGTAACAAGTTGGCTATTTCGATTTTTGTCTTCGGATCTGCACCGGTGAGCTTCGTGTCGTCGCGGGTTTCCGCCGAACCCGAAGCGACGTACCCCAGAGCCTGCAACTTCTGCATCTGCTCGGGATCGGGCTTTGTCAACTCGACGAGGGTCTGACTAGTCTTGGTGCGGAAGTCCTCCAGTTGCGCAGCCAAGGTATCCGCGACGGCTTTGGTGGTTGCGGCAAGATTGTGAGCCCCCTCGGGATCAGCGGTCTGGTTGTATAGCTCCCGTTCCGGCGCCTGTACATAAAGATACTTGCCAGACCGAAGCGCCCGCAGCGAACTCCAACTAAAACCACGGTGGGGATAGTCGGTTTCGGCGTATGCCGGCCGGTCCTCAATCGGCGAACCTGATTTCGGAGTGCTCGACCCGGGCTTTGTCAAGCTTAGGAGGGGTTGCCCTTGCATCTCCGACGGGACTTTCAGGCCAGCTGCCGCAAGGAGGGTAGGAGCGACGTCAGCGAGCACCACGCGCGTTTCAACCCGCTTTCCAGCAGCGCGATTCAGAGGCAGTTTGATCACTAATGGCACATGAATCGTTTCGTCGTACAGGAAAATGCCATGCGTGTTCTCGCCGTGCGCTCCCAGCGATTCACCATGATCAGCCATAATGGCGATCATTGTTTCGTCGTACAGGCCATGTTTCTTCAGTTCTCCAAAAAGCTTACCCACTGCCGAGTCGGTATAGGCGACTTCGCCATCGTAGGGCTGGGAACTGTATTTCTCTTTGAAGCTTGCTGGAGGATCATAGGGATCATGAGCATCGTATAGATGGACCCACAAAAAGAACGGCCCGTTCTCCAGATGGCTGAGCCACGCCAGAGCATGGGTGACTACGTCCTCCGCGCGTCGCTCCACCGTTTTGTAGCGGTCCGCACCGAGCCGGCGCGGGTGGAATCCGGCGTCATACACATCGAAGCCACGGTCGAAACCAGGGGCCGTGCCATCCAGCGGGTCAAGAATCAGGGAACCGACAAATGCGCCGGTGTGATAACCGTTTTTGTGAAGAATGTCGGGCAGAGACGGGAGCCGTGTGGATAGCGGGACGCCAAAATCGTTGACACGGTTGAACTGTGGGTAAGTACCCGTCAGGATGGTCGCATGCGATGCCGTCGTGATCGGCGCGTGTGAGTAAGTTCGTGTGAAAACGACGCCGTCCCGCGCCATAGCATCGAGATTTGGTGTTAGGCCTAGCGTCGAGCCAAGGAAACCCATGCGGTCGGCGCGAGTAGTATCGAGAGTGATCAGGATGATGTTGGGTCGCAGCGAGGTTTGGCTAGCCCGCTTTGACTGGCTTGCCTGTGTTGGCTTCGATGCTTGTTCACCTCTAACAATAATCGCGAAGAGTAGGAGTCCGAGGAGGGGAAAAAGGAAGCGCCGAACTGCCATAGGGAAGAAGAAACGAGTCTACCAGAGGCAGACTCCTGGGTTGAGATCGGGTTACTTTAGAAAATAAACTTCAGAGCGAAATTCATATTCCTTGGGCCGCCCTGAGCAATCACAGGATTGCCCGACGCCACATCTGGTGTTTGACTCAAGGTGCCGAATTGATCGCTGGTGCCAGTGTTGTCGAGGGACGCCAAGGCAAAGTTCGCTCTGTTCAGAATGTTGTAAACCTCCCATCGAACCTGGAAGCTGAGCCTCTCATTGATTTTTGTATTCTTGATCAAAGACATGTCCCATTGGCTGAGGCCCGGGCCTCGCAACATATTTCTGCGCGAGTTACCTACAGTTCCAGGGTTCGGGACGGTAAACTGACCTGGGACTATCGCCACGTACGCGTCTGGGTTTCTGGTGTTGTAAATAATCGGCGATCCGTCATAGTCATCACGAATGGAGCTGCCACGAAGCCCTTGGCCGGACGGATCAGAGCCGCCGTTCTTGAAAACGCTGAAAGGTTTTCCACTGAGGGCAGTGTAAATTGTGCTGAGTTGCCAACCGCCGCCTAAACGCGTTCCCAACGCTTGAATCGTGGGCAGCGAATACACGCCTCCAACATTGAAGTTCAAGGTTCTATCGTGATCACAGAGGCCACGGTTATTTGCCAGGTTCAGCGGATTGTTAAGCTGCGGATAATTACCCTGTCCGCCGCGATTCACGGAATTTAGGTCAAAGCACTTGCTCCACGTCAGGTTGTACTGGGTATCTAGGCCGTGCCAGCTACGCTGATTGTAGGAGGCCTGTAAGCTATCGTACTGCGAACTCCCGAGGCTAGTAGCTGCGATTACGTGTCTCAAGTCAGGGAAGGTGCTTGCGTAGGGACGGAACGGATCGCAATCTACATCCCTGGTGCAGGGTGAGCCCAGAGGGGACGCATTCAGATCGTGGTAGATGAGGAGCTTGCGCCCGCGCTGCCCGGAGTAAGTCAACGTCAATACATTGTTACGAAACAGTTCGCTCTGAATGGCGAGATTAAAATTGTGGTAGCGAGGAGTTTTGAAGTCCTGAACGACAGAGAAGGCATTAAATGGCGATACTCCGGTGGGGTCCGCTCCATACAGCGGGCCAGCCACAGCGGAGTCAAAACATATGTAATCACCAGTGTGCGCCACCGGGTCGTAGCAGCCCTGCCCTAATGTATAGTTCGTGTTCGAAGGAGGCTCGTATGTACCAGCGCTCCCGGCACCCCCAGATCCTATTTCCGATGCGTTCGAAATTTGGAAGAAGCCAAGATTTGGCTCGGTAAACACCCCAGCTCGGGCCTGAGCAAAACCGTAAGGCGCCGCCAAAGCCCCGAAATTCGCGACATCGAAGGTCAGAGAATATCCACCACGAAGTGCCACGCGCCCGTTGCCGAAAACATCGAACGCAAACCCAAGGTGCGGCCCAAAATCCTTGTAGTCTACATTGTGAATGCCATCAAGTCCTTGTCCGACCTTGACGAGTCCCCGACCGGGTACAAAGTTAGCCTCGTTATTTTCAGTGTCACGAATCGTGCCATTGATCTCATATCTCAGCCCATAGTTCAGCGTCAGACGTGGCTTGATTTTCCAGTCGTCCTGGACGTAGAATCCTACCGAATTTTGGTAAATATGGCGGTGTGTGTCACCGAAGCTGCGGTCTGCAAGGTCGGCTTTTCCCAGCAGCAACTGCTCTATATCACTCTGGATTGGATCATCGTTTACGTAGCCGTGATTGCCGTAGTAGGACGATGCCACATAATACCCGGAGTAGCCCACCGCAAGGCCGGTTCGGCCAAAGTTTCTGAGGCTATTTGTATAAGCGCGCTGAAAATTCCCGCCCATCTTTATCGTGTGGTTGCCTTT
>Ga0075436_100003740_pt1 | contig 10425 bp, 11 predicted proteins | sample RhiMethybrSRZTD5_FD_75303 | JGI IMG/M metagenome (GOLD analysis project Ga0075436, IMG submission 75303) | Populus rhizosphere microbial communities from Tennessee, USA - Rhizosphere MetaG P. TD hybrid SRZTD5 | ecosystem: Host-associated > Plants > Roots > Rhizosphere > Soil | place: USA... | reverse complement strand
ACGCGGACGGGCGGTACATCTTCGGGGGCCTGCGCTACCGTCAAACGAAACCGCGCGGGAAGTTTCAGAACTACGGTGGCGCGATCAGCGGGGGGACGGAGTACGACTTCGGCGGTGACCGGCAGTCCGCCTACATCGAGCCGGCGCTGGACGTGACGTTTCGCAACTTCTGGACGATCACCTCGTACTTCGATTTCATCCCGCGGTCCTTCGATCACTCGCAGACGCGGGGCGGTCCCACCATGGCCACCCCCAGCTCGTGGAACTACGTCGTGCGCCTGGGCAACGCCTTCGGCGCGAAGACGTCTTGGAACGCCCGCGTCTACTACGGGCAGGGCGAGCTCGGGGGCGAGACGTACCGGTTGAGCGGCGGATTGTCGATTCGCCCGTCGAGCCGCTTTCAGTTCTCGGCGACGCCGAACTACTTGCGCGACATCACGCCGCGGCAGTGGATCGCGACGCTCGATTCAGGTCCGGCCGCGACCTACGGTGGGCGCTACGTTTTTGGCGTCATCGATCAGAGCACATTCATCCTGCAGTTGCGGGCGAACTACACGCTCGGGCCCGATCTCACCCTCGAGTTCTACGGAGAGCCGTTCGCGGCAAGCGGCAAGTACTGGGGGATCGGCCACCTCGCCGCGGCGCGCACATTCAACCTGGTGGAGTACGGACCCGATACCACGACGACCCCGAGCATCAGTCGCGACGCGAACGGCGATTACACGATTCACGATGCCGCGGGATATCGCCGCACCATCCCGAATCCCGATTTCAATATCCTCTCGTTCCGCAGCAATGCGGTGCTGCGCTGGGAGTGGCGGCCGGGGAGCACTCTGTTCCTGGTGTGGGCACAGAATCGGTCCGCGTCCGACACGCGCGGCAAGCTGGTCGGATTCAGGGAGTTGGGAGAATCGTTTGGAGCAAGGGGGGACAACTTCCTGGCGATCAAGATTAGCTACTGGATTCCGGTAAACTAAGACGCCGAGACGCCGAGACGCCGAGACGCCTAGCGGGGTCGAGGTTGCAGGACGTAGGACTTCCTACACCCTCACACCTCACCTCCGCTCGGCGTCTCGGCGTCTAGGCGTCTCAGTTTTCGGCGTCTGCCTATGCGTCTCGTTCCCTCTCCAGCAGGGCTCTCTTCCGATCTGCGCCCCATCGATAACCTCCAAGGTCCCCGCTTTCTCTCACAACTCGGTGGCACGGGATCACTAGGGCTGCCGGATTCGTCGCGCATGCTCTCGCCACCGCCCGACTTGCCGTCGGCTGGCCGATGCGCTTGGCGACCTCGGCGTACGAGCGCGTCTCGCCGTAGGGAATCTTCTGCAGCTCCTGCCACACCCGCCGCTGGAATGCCGTCGCGCGGATGTCCAGCGGCAGGTCGAGGTGAGGCTCGCTGCCATCCAGGTAGCCGAGGATCGCTTTCACCGTATCCTCGAGCGTGAGCTGATCCTTGAAAATGTGGGCGGCGGGGAACTCGGCCGCGAGATCGGCCTCGAGCGTCGCGGTGTTGTCGCCTAGGCTCACGCGACAGACGCCGCGCGGCGTGGCGGCGACGAGCAGTCGGCCGAGCGAACAGGGCACGACGGCGAAGGCGATCTCGGCGCCCGCGCCACCGCGGGCGTAGGTCGCGGGGGTCATGCCGAGCTGCGCGTCGGAGCGCTCGTACACTCGGCTCGACGAGCCGTAGCCGGCTTCATAGACAGCGGGACTCACGTGGGGCCTCCGTTTCAACTCGTGTTTGAAGCGCGCCACGCGGCGCGCGTCGCGGTACTGCTGGGGCGTGATGCCGAGCACGCGCTTGAAAGCGCGCAGCAACCGACGATCGAGTTTCGGGCTCCCGGCGTCGGGTGCGTCGAGCGCGCGACACGCTTCGCGCACCAGCGCGACCGCAGGGTCACCGCCGTTCACGTCGGCGGGATGGCAGCGACGGCAGGCGCGGAACCCCTCACGCTCGGCCGCCTCGGGAATCGGGAAGAACGTGACCTGCGTGCGGCTCGGCCGGCGGCTGGGACAGGAGGGCCGGCAGTAGATGCCGGTCGAGCGCACCGCGTACACGAACGCGCCGTCGTAGCGACGGTCACGGGCCAGGACGATGCGCCAACGATGCTCGGGGCTCACGGGAGGGAACTTAGCGCGCGGCTTCAAGGCGATCTATCCGATTTCGGCCGTCAAACCCTAGCAGCCCGGAATCCGGAACGCTCCAATACGGGTCGAATAGCTGGCAGCGTCCTTTTTGAGATAGTCGCCGACGTACCAGATGGTACAGTCATCGCTCGGGTCGATGGCCGTTTGCGAGTAGTCCTCCCACCGCACCGTGTTTGTCTGAGCCGCCTCGCCCTCGGCGAGCACCGTTTCGCGCAGCGTGAGCATGCCGAGGGGATCGTCTGCCTGGCGCGCGGCGAAGCGCTGGCCGGGGAAGTGCGGCGTGCCGCCGAAAGAATACCCGATGCCGATGTTGCCGCGCTTGTCGATCGCGGGGCTCGCCATCCAGCGATACAAGCTGTCGGGCGCGTAGGTGCCCTGTTGGCGCAGGCGCAGCGTGCGGTCCGGCCGCACGGTGAACTCGTACCAGCGCACGCCGCCGCCCCCCGCACCGGTGGCGACCGAATGGACGCCCACGATCGACTCACGCCCGGCGATGTTCCGATACACGAGCCGCGCCATGATCTTGTCCCCCTGGGCGTCCAAGTGCTGGGCCGTTCCCGGTTGCCGCACGCAAGTCGTGAGCTGGCCGTCGCAGAGATAATGATAGGGCGCGACGGTGATCGTGTCGGGGCCGATGAGCCGGCTGTTCGCCGGCGTGTCCCAATCGACGTGGAACCGCCACGCGAAGATCTTGTCGTCGTCGAAGTCGCCGCGCAGCTGTGTGCCGCCGGCGGCCATCACGATGTTCGGGGCGCCGGCGGGCGGCAGCGTGCGGCCATCCAAGTCCGCGTTGTTCAGGAAGTTCACGTCGTCCACGACGAAGCACTGCTCGGTGGCCGGCTCGCCCGCGAGCAGGCGGCGCCGGTCCACCACGCACGTGTGTTTCTGGATCACTTCGTCACCCGTGCTCGTCGGCACGTAGTAACCGTCGGGCCATACCGCCGGGCGCGGGTAATCGGGAAAGAGCGGGCGCAGGAATTCGTAGCGGTAATACGAGCCGAGTGGGTCGGGGCTCGTGCTGACCGCGTAGCACATCGAGTAGGGTCCGCGCTCCTCCGGCGGCGGCGTGGGGCGCGCTGCGGGCGGGCGAGCGGTGTCGGCCGGTGGCGGCGGTGCCGGTGGTGGCACGAAGAGCGGTGTCGCGGGGCCCGGTTGCCCGGGAACTCCGGGAGGACTCAAATACGCGACGTCTCCAGCGCTCCACTGCGGCGGTTGATCGGGTCGCTCGGCGCTGCGGCGGAACACCGGCATCACGATCAGCCAGCGCTCCGCGAGTTGATCGTAGCGAACGACGGCATCGCCGTTGTTGCGCGCTTCGCACGCGCCCCCGAACCCGCGGAACAGGATGTTGGTGGGCACGGCGCCGTACAGCACCTTGCCCTGCTTCGTGAACACCGCGAGTCGTGAATTGACGATCTGCACGATGTGGTCCGGGCCCACGGCGATGCTGTTGTCGGACGGATTGCGCCCCGTCGCCGCGCCCTGCGGGCCCACGAACCCGACGCCGAGGCCATCGAAGCTCGTCACGAGGGTCGCGGGGGGCCGGCGGCCCTGCGTCGTTTGCTCCACGCTCGTTCCATGTCCTGTCCAAGCGGCGAGCGCGACGGCGCACAGGCCGACCAATGTCTTCATCTCCAGGGTTCGTCTGCGGAAGGGCCGTAGATCGAGGGAACCTTCCCGCCCGCCATCCGCAGGTACACGGTGAACTGGCCACGGTGGTGGATCATGTCCGAGAGGATCTGCCAGAGGAAGTCGAGGCGGCGCACGTCGCCCATCTGCTTCGGTCCGGTGGCCGCCTTCACCGTCGTGTTGAGAAACGCCTCGTCCGCCTTGCGGACCTTGTCGGCGAGCCAGCGGAAGCCGCGCTCGCACTCGCCGAGCACGCCCTCCCAGGTCGCGGGCTTGGGCGGCATGTCCGGCGGCGGGAACCTGAAGTCGCCTTCAGCCGCCTGGCTGGCGCCGAAGCCCTCGAACACGAACGTCCAAGCGAGGTCCTTGGCGTCTTTCGATTTCTCGCTGGGCTTCAAGTCGGCCTTCGCGGCGGGGTAGTTCCGGAGGACCTTCATCGTGACCGCGGCTTCGCGCTCCCACCCGTCGAGGAAGCGCTGCTTTTCGGATTGCGCCATCGTTTTTCTCCTTTCCTCAAAACACCTGTATACCGGTTGCGCCCGGGCTAGCAAGTGTTATACTGTACCGACACAGTGGCATTGGAGCGCGGCTGGTGTTCGACGGCATCGATGCTCGCAGTCCCGTCCCCTTGTACGCCCAGATCGCGGAACGCGTCCGGCTCGCGATTGCGACCGGCGCGCTCGGCACCGCCGACGCGCTTCCCTCTGTGCGCCAGCTCGCGACCGAGCTGCGCATCAATCCCGCCACGGTCGTACAGGCGTATCGCGATCTCGAGGCACAAGGGTTCGTGGAGATCCGCCATGGCGCCGGGACGTTCGTGCGCGAGCTGGCGCCTGGCCGGCGGGCCCGGGAGCGGTCGCACCACGCGGCAGTCCTGGTTCGCAAGCTCCTCGCCGAGGCGCGCCGCATGGGCGTGTCGCTCGCCGAGGTCCAGAAGGCGATCGAGGACGAGATGGGAGTCAAGACATGAGTCACGCGATCGAGATCGAGAGCCTGCGCTATCGCGCAGGGAGCTTCGAGCTGAAGGACGTGAGTTTGCACGTGCCCACCGGTTCCATCTACGGCTTTCTCGGACCCAACGGCTCCGGCAAGACCACCACGATGCGGCTCGTGCTCGGTTTGCTCCGTCCCCTTGCCGGCCGGATCTCGGTGCTCGGGGACCGCATGCCTGAGGACGCCCCCAAGATCCTCGCGGGCGTCGGGTACGTGCCGGAGCAACCCCACCTCGATGCCACGTTGACGGTTCGGGAGATCATCACCTTCCAGTCGGCCTTCTATCCCACGTGGGACCGGCCGGTCGCGGAGGATCTGCTGCGTCGCTTTGAGCTCGAGGATGGCAAACTCTTCGCCCGCCTGTCGAAGGGACAGAAAGCGAAACTGATGATCCTGCTGGCGCTCGCGCAGCGAGGCGAGCTGCTGGTGCTCGACGAACCGACCGACGGCCTCGATCCTGTCGTACGACGCGACATCCTCGCCGCGCTCCTCGAGTACGTGTCGCAGCGCAAGGCGACGATCTTCATCTCGAGTCACCTCGTCCACGAGCTGGAGCGCTTCTGCGACTGGGTCGCCGTGATGGACGACGGCCGCGTCGTGACGGAGGTGCCGATGGAAAAGTTGAAGCAGGGGACGAAGCGCCTCGTCGTCTCCGGCGCCCCGGCGACCATCGGCGCAACGCCGTTCGTCGTGCTGTCGCGTGAACGGTCCAACGGCGCCGAGCGCTGGATCGTGGGGCAGTGGGAGCCGGAAATGAAATCGTACTTCGAAGGTGTCGGGGCGTCGCTCGTGGATGTCATCGACTTGGATCTGGAAGACGGCTTCGTCGAGCTGTTGCGGAGCTTTCGGGAGGCGCGCTGATGTTCCGAGTGATTCTCTACAGCCAATGGAAGTGGTCGCGACTGATCATCGTGGTCGGAACGGTCGCGGCGTTTGCGTTGCCGGTGATCTCGATGCAGGGGGCGAGCGCGAGCGACCGCGGTCCCCTCCAGACACAGGAGTTGCTGCGCGCCGTGCAGTCGTGGGGAACGCTATACCCCGTCTTGGCGGCGGCGCTCGGCCTCCTCGTGGCGATCGCGACGTGGGCGGCGGACCATCGCGGCCGTCACATTCACGCGTTGACATTGCCCATCCCGCGCTGGCGGTACGTGCTGCTGCGCTTCGGCGCCGGCATGACGTTGCTCACCGCGCCCGTGCTGGCAGTCCTGTTGGGTGCCGTCCTCGCCACGGCGATGGCGACGATCCCGCCCGGGTTGCAAGGGTATCCGATCGCGCTCGCGCTGCGGTTCGCGATCGCGGTCCTCGTGGCCTACGCGGTGTTCTTTGCCATCTCGGCGGGGACGGCGCGCACCGCGGGGGTGATCCTCGGAACCATTGGCGCCCTCGTCCTCATTCAGATCCTCGCGAACATCGCGAACGTAGGACTCGACCTCCTGGCCGTGCTCCAGCTTGTGGTCCTCAATTGGCCGGGCCCGTTCGCGGTGTTCACGGGGCGGTGGATGCTCGTCGATGTATAGAGCCGCATGCGCGCTCCTCCTCGGGACTGTGGCCTGCGTCGGGACGGCGCCGGGCCAGGACACGGTCGTCAAACGGCTCAGGGCACGCGCCGACAGCCTCGTGCGGGAGTGGCGGCAAGCGAGCGTCTTCGCGGACCTCGTTGACAGGCTCGACCGCGCGCGCGCCGGCGAAGGCCGCGACACAATTGCCGTCGGCGCCCTGCGGATCGTCACGAATCCGTCGCCGCTGCCGGTGCGGGGGGCGGCGGCGCGTGCGTGGCCTGCGATCGACAGTCTCTACGGCACCGCGGCGGCCGAGCTCGCCGGGCGGCCGTACATCATCCATGCGGTCGATCCCGACACGGCGGTCCGGAAGCCCTCGTTTCACTTCGGACTGGAAGTCCCGTGGGACCTGGACGAGGCGTCGCTCGTGACGATGCTACTCGCGAACGTCCCGATCGCTCCTGCTGACCCTGCGCTCGCCGACTGGTTGGGAACGTCGCTGCGGCCGCAGGTGCGGGCGGAGCAGGACCGCGTGGCCGTCTACGTCCAACTCGTTACCGCACCGTCGGCAGCGGCGAGGAGCTGCTATCTCGGCGACGTGTCCCGTTGCAAGGATGCCCTAGGCCTGGGCGACGACGCCACGGAATTGCAGCGCTGGTACCCGAGCGCCGCCGAACGGAGGTCGCTCGTTACCCGATCCTTCGCCTACTATTTCAATCAGGGCGCCACCGCGGCGCCGTTTCGCGCGTGCGCGGAGGGCAGTGACGCCGACTGCATCGGGTTGTTGCACGCGCTGCCCGGCAGTGCGCTCCCCAAACCCCTCGGGTACGATGCGCGACTGGTGTTGACGCACCTCGCAGTGCGACTCGGCGGACGGGATGCGTATCGTCGCTTGTTGGCGAATCCCAACGCGCGGATCGCCGATCGACTCTCCGCGGCGGCGGGCACGAGTCTCGATTCCCTCGTGGCCCGCTGGCGCGTACAGGTGATCGCCGCCCGTCCGCCGACCGTCTTCTTGCCGGTGTGGGCATTCGCCGTCGCCCTGGGATGGACGGCGTTCTTTGCGGTCTGTGGCTTGAGGAGCTCGCGATGGCGCGTGACGTAAGGCGCTGGGTCGTGGGTGCCCTCGCGGCGTGCGGCGTGGTCGGCATCGCGTTTCTGCCGCCGCGCGGCGGGGTCACGCCCCAGGCGCGCTTCTTCAACCTGCCCGACCCGACGCCCGCGCGTCTGCGGGCGCAGGCGCTGGCGGGAGAATGGCGCGCTGCGGACGGGGCCGCGCGACTCATCGAACAGCGGGCGCGCAAACGCGCCGAGCGTCGCCGCTCGGGACCGACGGTGGTGTTCTCGGGGGTCGAGTCGACTCCCCCCAGCGCGATGCCGCTGGTGGCAGCGGCGTTCGATAGCGTGTGGGCCACGCTCGGCCTCGAGGAGACCAAGATCCGCGTCGTGGTCGTGATCGAGCTCTTGAACGCCGCGGATCGGTCGACGACCGCTCCCAACGTCGGGTCACCGATGTTCCTCGAACCTGACTCGACCGATCGCACCACGTGTGTCGCGCTGCTGCCGGCGGGTCGGTACTGGACCCGCGTGATCCTCGGCGAGCCCGTCCCTGAACGGTGGCGAGGGCAGTTCATCCGCTGGTTACGAGGCGGACTCGGCCCGTGCGCGTTCTACGCGGCGTTTGGCGCGCCGAGCAAGCCGGTTCACAGTTGGCTGATGGCGCGGAACTGGGATCTCGGTTTGTTCCTCGATACCGATGGCAAGAGCGCAGGGGAGGTGTCGTCGACGGAGCTCGTTGGTGACCCGCGCTTCGTCTGGTATTGGGAGCGGATCTACTCGTATCCGCCCGCGACGGTCGCTTGTATGGCGGGTCGTCCCAGTGGTTGCCGCACGGCAGTGCTGCGCGGCGCCGACGCCAGGGCCGATACGATGCCCAGGCTCATCCGTCTCGAGCGCCACTGGTGGCAAGCGCAGGACCTCGTTCCGTCGGAACGCTATCTGTCCGATGTCGCGCGCACCGTGGGCCGCGACCGGTTCCTGCGCTTCTGGAGCTCGACGCTCCCCGTCGACACGGCGCTCGCCACGATGCTCAAGAAGCCGGTCGGAGAATGGACGGCTGCGTGGCAGGCCGGGTACACGCCGCGCCTGCGATTGGGTGCCGCCGCTCCGTTGGCGGCATACGTCTTCGCGTTGTTCGTTGGCGCCGCGGTTCTGCTCAGCGTGACGCTCACCGCGTCGCGCCGCCAGGTGCGATGAAAACGGTCTTCGCCGCGATCTTGCTCATCTTCGCATCGCGGACGGCCGCCGCCCAGACGAACCGCTGGGAGCGGCAGGTGCAGGAGCAGTTGCAGCGTGTGTCGTCTCGCGCCAGGACGACGAAGACGGGGGCCCTGAACCTCGAGGAATCAGAATGGTTCGAGGTCACGCTCACGGCCGGCGTGTCGTACGCGATCGTCGGCGTCTGCGACAACGACTGCTCCAGTCTGCAACTGGTGCTGGCGACGCCGGACCGCAACGAGCTGGTTACCGACCGCCGAGGGGAAAACTTCCCGGTCGTGCGCTTCACGCCGGCCGAGACGCGCGCGTTCCGCGTCAAGGTCGTGATGGAGGCGTGCCTGGTGAGTCCGTGCTGGTACGGCGTAGCAGTAGTTGAGCGGGAGTGACGTCCGTGTAGGTTTCTCGGATGCTTCTCGCCATAGCTCTGGCCGCGATCGCGGCGCTCGTGGGCGTTACCCTGGCCCTCCGCAAATCCCTCGAGCGGGAGCGCCGCCTGGCGCGCACCGACGACGTGACGGGCGTGCGCAACGCCCGCGCGTTCTACGAAGCCGCGGCCGCGGAGATCGAGCGGGCTCGGCGCTACCCGCACCCCTTCAGCGTCGCCTGCGTGGATCTCGGCCGCCGCGTCGGCGACGAGCCGCTCCGCTCGGCGGCCGCGGCGCTGCGCGGCGCCCTGCGCGCCACCGACCTGATCGCCCGGCTCGGCCGCGACGAGTTCATCGTGCTCCTGCCCGAGACCCCGGCCGCGGCCGCACAAGTCGTCCTCGAGAAGCTCCGGACCGGGATCCTGGACGTCCGCGCCGGCGATGGGCGGCAGATCGCGGCCAGCATCGGGGGGGTCACATTCCTCGCCCCGCCCGGCGGGGTCGACGACATCGTGCGCGCCGCCGACGAACGCATATCCGCGGCCAAGGCGGCGGGCGGCGTCTCCCACTCGACCTGGGACGCCGCGCCTCTCGTGGAAGGACGATGAGTCGCCACAACATCGCGAGCGGCACGCCGTGGGAGCCGATCGTCGGGTATTCGCGCGCGGTGCGCGTGGGGCGGGCGATTCACGTCTCGGGCACGACCGCGACGGACGCTGCAGGGGCGATCGTCGGCCCCGGCGACCCTTACGCCCAGGCCGTGCAGGCGATCCGCAACATCCAACGCGCGCTGGTGCAGGCCGGCGGGCGGCTCGAGGATGTCGTCCGCACCCGCATCTACGTGACCGACATCGCGCACTGGGAAGCCGTCGGCCGGGCGCACGGGGAGATCTTCGGCGCCATCCGGCCCGCCTGCACCCTCGTCGCCGTGACGCGTCTGGTGGATCCGGCGATGCTCGTCGAAATCGAGGCCGAGGCGGTGCTCCCCTAGTGAAGGTGGCGGTGAGCGGCGCGACGGGGTTGATCGGCAGCGCCCTGGCGCAGCGGCTCACACACGACGGACACGTGGTCGTCCCGCTGGTGCGGCGGCCGGCGCGTCCCTCGGAGCGCGTCATCGCCTGGGACCCGGCGCGCGGCACGATCGACCGGGCGGCGCTCGAAGGTCTCGATGCCGTCGTGAATCTCGCGGGCGAGAACGTGTTCGGCCGCTGGACCCCGGAAAAAAAGCGGCGCATCCGCGAGAGCCGGGTCGCCGGCACGCGGCTCGTGAGCGAGGCGATCGCAGGCCTCGCGCGGCCGCCACGCGTGTTCCTCGCCGCGTCGGCCGTGGGCTACTACGGCGATCAGGGATCGGCCGAGGTCAGCGAGCAATCGCCCAACGGTCACGACTTCCTCGCCGCCGTGGCGCGAGACTGGGAGGCCGCCACGGCGGCGGCCGGGCGCGCCGGGGTGCGGGTCGTCAACCTGCGGTTCGGCGTCGTCTTGTCCGCAACTGGCGGCGCCCTCGCCAAGAT
>Ga0075436_100003738_pt1 | contig 10427 bp, 9 predicted proteins | sample RhiMethybrSRZTD5_FD_75303 | JGI IMG/M metagenome (GOLD analysis project Ga0075436, IMG submission 75303) | Populus rhizosphere microbial communities from Tennessee, USA - Rhizosphere MetaG P. TD hybrid SRZTD5 | ecosystem: Host-associated > Plants > Roots > Rhizosphere > Soil | place: USA... | reverse complement strand
TCGACGGCTTTCGCGCGCCGCGCGCTCGTCGGCGCGTCGATCCCGCGGCGGCGGGCGGCGCGCCACACGCGCTCGCGCAGCGCCTCGATGAGATACGCATGCTCGCCGCGCGACCAGAGGTAACGGCCGCTCGCGACGATGTGCTCGAGGAGGCTGCGCCGCACGGGCGGCGCGTCGGGCGCGAGCGGCCCGAAGCGCGGCACGATGCGCGCGAGCCAGACGAAAACGAGGAGCGCCGCCGCGATCGCGACCGCCCACGCCTGGTTGCGCACCCAGTCGATGAAGGGCGGTGTCTCGAGCCGCGTGAAGAGCGCGACGACGCGGCCGGGTTGTTCCGCCTCGGCAAGGCGCCATCCGAGACGCGCGTGATCGAGCTTGCCGATCGACGTGTTGTTGAGAAATGCCAGGCTCGGCACGATCGTCACGCGTCCCTGCCCCAATCCGAACGACAGCAGCACGGTGCGCGATCCGAGCTTGGCCACGGTGGAATCGGGGCGCACGCGCAGGTCGCGGAGCTCCGGCAGCAAACCCGCGAACGAGGCATGCAGCGCTCGCGACTCGCCCGGCCAGTGCACGTCGACCACGCCGCCGGAAGGCAACTCGCTTGGACGACGCTGCATGCCGCCGCGCCTGCCCACCCATTCCGGAAACGCCCGCTCCACCCCGAGCGCATCGAGCAACGGATCGTCGATGCCGTAGCCCTCGCTTTGCAGGACGAGCGTGCCGCCGCGCTGCACCCAGGCGGTGATTTCGCGTACGCGCGGCGGTGTCATGTAGGCGAGACGGCGTCCGGCCATGACGAGGGTGCTCGTGTCTGGAAGCGACGCGAGGCGCGAGGGGCTGCCGATCATGCGCGGCTGCGCGCCCATGTGTTCGAGGAGCCGCGTATATGCGAGGAACGGATTGCGGCGCGCCTCTTCTCCCGCCTGCACCCAGACCGTCACCTGCTCGATGCGGTACCAGTTGAGCGCGATATATAAGAGTGCCGCGATAAGCGGCAGGGCGACGAGGGCCGTGCGCAGCAGGGCTTTGCGGTTCATGCCTGCCACTCCAGCGCGAGCGCCTCGACCTCGGCCGCATCGACCGTGAAGTGGCCGTACGCGAGCGCCTGCCACAAGCCGACGATGCGCCGGAAATACGAGCGCCGCGGCACGCTTGCCGCGGTGTCGACGCGCCTCAGGCAGTCGCCTTCGGTGTCGCCGGCGAGAAACTCGATGCCGTCGTCCATGAAGCGCACGAGCGCACCGCGGTAAAGGAGCGAGAGCGCTTCGCGCAGCCGTCCTTCGCGCGCGAGCGAGCGCGCGGCGCCGGCGATGTCGGCGGGCAGCGACTCGGGCCGCACGTCGAGGCCGAACAGAAAATCCGGACGCGTCTGGCGCACGCGCCCGAAACCGCGCAGCCGCAGGTACCGCGCGAGGTAGTAAAGGGCGAAGCCGATCGCGATGCCGCCCGCGATCCATGCGGCCGCCCGCGCCGCCCGCGCGATGATCCCGCCGAGGTCCTCGAGCCAATGCAAGTCCCACGGCTTGGAGTCGGCCGAGGGTTCCCACGTCGGTCCGACGAAGACGATCTTGTTGCGCGTCTCCTGGCGGCCGAACTCGCGGTCCTCGAGCACCTTCTTGATCTCGGCCGCGGGATCGGGCGGCGCGGAGGCGGCGCGCGCGTCGCTTGGCGGAATGAACGCGAGGCAGAGCGCGAGCGTCGCGCCCGCGGCAGCGGCCTGGAATCTTTCGGCGAGCTGGCGGAAGCGCAGCTCGATGTCCCAGCCCTCGAGGTGCGTGCGCCGCTGCAGGTAGAGCGTGAATCCGGCGGCGACGTACAACGGCTCCGTCACGCACACCGCGAGCGCTTCCAGCAGCGCGCCGATGCGGCCGCTGTTTTCCGACTGGAACGCGCCGCGCCCCCACGCTTCGATGATGGCGTCGATCGGCGTCTGCACCGGCACGAGGAGCGCCACGGCGAGCGTCACCGCGAGCGTGAGGATGAGCTCGACGTTCGCGAGCATGAAGGTGAGCCACACGGCCGCGCCGCGCGCCTCGCGATCGAGGACGGCGATGCGCGAGCGCGCCGCGCCGCCGCGCAATTGCTCGAGCTGGTAGACGGGCAGGTGCAGCGAGCGCGCGAGGTCGAAGCGCCGCCACAGCAGTGCGCCCACGATGCCGCTGCGCCACGCGAGGACCGGCAGCGACTTGAGGAGCTTCCCGATGCGCACCGGCTCGCCGAACATCGCCGCCGCGAGCACCGCGAGCACGACGCGATCGAAGAGCGGCTTCAGCCACCAGAGGACGATCCAGCCCCAGAGCGGCTTGTCGTAGAAGAAGAGCGCCACCAGCGCGGCCGCCGGTCCATAGACCGCGAGCCACGCGCCGTACACGGGACGCCACTGCCGGCGCGCGAGCGCGAGCCCGAGATCGAGCGCCTCCCATGGGCTCCGCGGCCGCAGCCGCACCGCCATGCGCTCAACGGCCATGCGATCGCCCGCCGAAGACGAGATACGCGACCGTCAACACCGAGAGCACCACGCCGAAGATGACCTTGGCGCCGAACGGGATCGACACGCGCGAGGACCAGAACGCCTCGATGAACGCCGCGCCGATCGTGAGCATCGCCGCACCGGCGAGCAGCATCGCCGCGTCGGGACCGGCGAGGCGCAGCGCCGCCGCGCGCGGCCGCCTTCCCGGCGCGACCAGCGCATAGCCGATGCGAAGGCCGGCGGCCCCCGAGAGCACGAGGCCGATCAATTCGAAGGCGCTGTGGCCGGCGACGAATCCCCAGAAGTTCTCCCCATAGCCGACTTCGGTGAGGTGCCCCGCGATGGCGCCGAGAAACGCGCCGTTGCCCACGAGCGCCGCGAGCGATCCGAGCCCGAAGAGGATGCCGCCGGCGAGGCATTGCAGGTCGATGCGCACGTTGTTGGCGATGTAGAAGCCGAACATCAGCATGTCGCTCTCGGCCTCGCGCCCGGCGCCGAAGCGCTCGTTGCCCGGCGCGTACATCGACTGCACCCGCGCGAGCGTCTCCGGCGAGACGAGGTAGTAGACGAAGTCGGGAAACCATTCGACCGCGGCGATGAGGGCGAGGAACGGGCCGAAGAAGGCGATCGCCGAGGCAAACACGAAGCGGCGCTGCGCGCGTACGTGCGCGGGAAAGTCCGCGGCGAGCCAGCGCCAGAGCGCGGCGAGGTTGCGATAGCGCCGTTCGGCGCGCGCGCCGTGCACGGCGAGATGTGCCTGCAGCACCAGCGCGTGCAGCCGGTCGATGAGGGAGGTGCGGTACTGGCGGTCGCGCGCGAGCGCGAGGTCGGCGACGACGCGGCGAAAGCGCCGCGGCATCTCGCGCGGCGGCACGGCCTCGGCGCCGCTTTTCCCCAACGACGCGGAAAACGCGCGCCACTCCTCCTCGTGCTTCGCTTCGAACTCGATCTCGTTCATCGCCGCCGCACCAGTCCCTGCGCGATGGCGGTGAGGCGCTCGACCGCGGCGGCGCCGCTGAGGCCTTCGACGAGCGGGGCGGCGAGCTCGGCGAGCTCGGCGGCCCGCTCGGCGGACCACGTGCGCCGGCGCTCGGCGAAGTCGAGCACCGCGCGCTGCTCGAGCGGCGTGAGCGACACCGGCGGCATCATCGCCGCGCCTTCCGCGGGCCTCGCCGCCTTCGGCGCCGGCTCGTCGCGGTGGATCACGATCGTGCCCGCGGCGAAATCGCCGAGACGCCGGAACTGCGCGTCGAGGAGCATCGAGGCGAGCCCGGCCGCGTAGCCGATCGGGATCATGTCGGCGATGCGCATCACGTTTCGCACCAGCGCCGCCGACCAGCCGACCGGCGTCCCGTCGCCCATCACCACCGCGAGCCCGCAGATGCGCTTGCCCGGCGTCTGCCCGTTCCAGAACGCTTCGAAGAGCATCGGGTAGAGGAACGCGACCGCGAAAAAGGAGAGGAAGACGAGGCCCATGCCGGCCTCGCCGAGCATCGCGAAAAGCGGCGGCAGCGACACGATGACCACGCCGCGCAGCGCCGCGTCGATGAGCCACGCGCGGGCGCGCGCCATCGGCCCCGCGAGCCGGAGCGTGATCTCGACGCCCTCCGGAAGAGAGACCGGCCTGAGGGTGTCGATCACCGCACGGCCGCGCGCCTCACGCGCGCTTCAGGTAGATGTCCCGATAGGACGTATAGATCGACGCCCACAGCAGCGGCGCCCACACGAGCATCCCCAGCCCGAGCGGGATCACGGCGACGATGGCGAGCGCGAAGCCCACGATGCCGTAGACGAGGAACGGCACGATGTTCTTGAGCGCGCCCTGGAAGCTCATCTTCATCGCGGCCATCGGCTGCACGTCGTGGAAGACGACGAGCGCCGGCGCGAACCAGATCGCCATGAACAGCGGCAGCATCAGCGCGAGCGCTACCAGCACGATGAGGATGACGACGGGCACGAGGGTGAGCAGGCTGCTCACGTCGTTGGGATTCACCGCGCCGCTCAGCGCGAGCGCCGGGATCAGGATCGCCGCGCCGATGCCGATGAAGAGTCCGATCAGCATCGTGCCGACGAGGTAGAGCACGCCGACGAGGGCGAGGTTGCCGGCGTTCTTCTTGAAGCCCTCGAACATATGGCCGACCGTGAGGCCGTTGCCGTCCTCGATCGAGCGGCAGCCGAGCATGAGCCCGCCGGCGACGATCGGGTAACAGATGTTGATCGCGAGCGAGCCGATGAATGGAACGATCGCGACCACGAACGACAGCAGCATGAAGACGATGAAGATCAGCACCCACGTCCCCGGAGCGGCGGTGAAGAGCTTCCACGCCTCGCCGTACCAGGCGACACCGCGTCCCGTCGCCACCTTCTGCCCGTCGGGAATCAGCGTGCCGCTTTGCGACGCCGGCTCGAGCACGGCCGCCTTCGGCGGCGCGTACGGATTGTCGTGATCCTGGGTCGTGCTCATGGTGGACCCTCCCTTATTTACAAGGACCGAGGTACTTGGCCTCCATGTGCTGTTTCATGTTCATCGTCTTGCCCTGCATCTGCATCTGCATGTCCATGTCCATTTTGTAGCCGTCGGACACGAAGGTGATCTTGTTGTCGGCCTTCATCGGGCGCTCGCCCTTGCACTCCATGGTGTAGCTCGCGGTGTTCCCCGACACGTTCATGTTCTTCACTTCGCAGTTCTCGGGCATCTTGCCGTCGCGGCCGCCGCGTCCCATGCGTCCCTTCTCGACGTCTTCAGCTGTCACGCAGTGCTCGTAGGTCATGGTCTGGTTCTTCATGCCGGGCGGCATGCCGGGCATCTGGCCCATGTCCATGTCCATCTTGTATTGGTACTTGCCTTCCTTCACCTTGCCCTTGAACTGGTCGAAGGGACCAGCGACGGCGACGGCGGAAGCGAGGCAGGCGAGGGCCAGCAGGCGCATTTTCATTGGTCTTGGGTCTCCCTGGAGTGAAGCCGCGAGAATACCGAATTACGGTTTCCGCGGCCACCCATACAATACGCCGATGGAAGACAAGAAGAGCCTGCGGCGAGAGCTCACGGCGCTGCGCGATGCGATTCCGCAGGCCGAGCGCGAGAGGCTGGCAACCGCGCTCGTCGCGAGCCTCACCGCGCTGCCGCCGTATCGCGCCGCGCGCTCGGTGCTCGCGACGATGTCGATCGGCAGCGAATGGAACACGCGCGCTTTCGTCGCACGCTGCCGCGCCGACGGCAAGCGCATCGTGCTGCCGCGCATCACGCCGCCGCCGCGCCACCTCGAGCTGCACGAGGTCGGCGACGAGCGCGATCTCGTGCCGGGCGTGTGGGACATCCCGGAGCCCGATCCGAAGCGCTGCCCGGAGGTGAAGTTTTCCGAGGTCGATCTCGCGCTCGTGCCCGCGCTCGCCGCAGACCGCGCGGGCTACCGCCTCGGCTACGGCGCCGGCTACTTCGACAAGCTCCTCGCGGGGCGCGGCGAGTCGCCGTTCTGCGTGGTCGCGCTGCCGTCGCAGTTCATCTTTCCGAGCTTGCCGCACGAAGAGCACGACGTGCCCGTGGATCTCGTCGTGTCGGAAGAGGGCAGGCTTCCGATGCCGAAGAGCTCATGACCGCGAAGATCATCGACGGCAGGGCGATCGCCGACGAATGGCGCGCGGAGCTGGGCGTGCGCGTCGAGCGCTTGCGTGCCGCGGGCGTGGTGCCGTCGCTCGCCGTGGTCATCGTCGGCGATCACGCCGCGAGCAAGGTGTACGTGCGCAACAAGGCGCTCGCGTGCGAGGGCATCGGCATTCGCTCGCAGGTGCACTCGATGGCCGCGAGCGTGACCGAACAGCAGCTCGTCAGTTTCGTGCGCAACCTGAGCGCCGATCGCGCGGTGCACGGCATCCTGGTGCAGCTGCCGTTGCCGCATCACATCGACGCGCGCGCGGTGACCGAGGCGATCGATCCCGCCAAGGACGTGGACGGTTTCCATTACGTCAACATGGGCGCGCTCGTCCACGGCGACCCCGCCTTCTATCCATGCACGCCGTGGGGCATCATGAAGATGCTCGAGCACGAGGCGATCGGCGTCGAGGGGCTGCGCGCCGCCGTCGTCGGCCGCTCCGCCATCGTCGGCAAGCCCATGGCTTTGATGCTGATCAACGCGAGCGCCACCGTCACGGTGTGTCATTCGAAGACGCGCGACCTCGCCGCGGTCGTGCGCGAGGCGGACCTCGTCGTGGCGGCGGTGGGGAAAGCGCGGATGGTGACGGCGGCGATGGTGAAGCCGGGAGCGATCGTGATCGACGTCGGCATCAACCGGCTGCCGGACGGCAAGCTCGCGGGCGACGTCGATTTCGAGGCGGTGTCGCAAATCGCTTCGCGCATCACGCCGGTGCCGGGCGGGGTGGGGCCGATGACGATCGCGATGCTGCTCGCCAACACGGTGACGGCGGCCGAGCGCGTCGCGGGTCTCGCGGCGCGCGGGCAAACGCGCATCGCGTGAGGAGGGGGCGCGGATGACATCGATCTACGAGAAAGACCTCGACCGCAACGAGGCCAACTACACGGCGCTCACGCCGGTGTCGTTCCTGGCGAAGGCGGCAGCCGTCTATCCCGACCGCGTCGCGGTGATCCACGGCGATCTGCGGCGCACATGGATAGAAACGTATGAACGCGCGCGCCGCCTCGCCTCCGCGCTCGCCAGGCGCGGCGTGAAGCGCGGCGACACCGTGGCCGCCATGCTGCCGAACATTCCCCCGATGATCGAGCTGCACTTCGCGCCCGCGATGTTCGGCGCGGTGCTCAACACCCTCAACACGCGCCTCGACGCCGAAGCGATCGCCTTCATGCTCGACCACGGCGAGGCGAAGGTGCTCTTCACCGATCCGGAATTCTCCGCGGTCGTGGCGAAGGCGCTGAAGCTCGCCAGGGCGAAGCCGCTCGTGATCGACGTGGCCGATGCGCTGCACGAAGGCGGCGAGCGCGTCGGCGAGATCGAGTACGAGGATTTCCTGCGACAGGGCGATCCGGGCTTCCGCTGGACGGCGCCGGCCGACGAATGGGACGCCATCGCGCTCAACTACACGTCGGGCACGACGGGAAATCCCAAAGGCGTCGTGTACCACTATCGCGGCGCGTACCTGAACGCGATCAACAACATCCTCGACTGGTCGATGCCGAAGCACGCCGTCTACCTGTGGACGCTGCCGATGTTCCACTGCAACGGCTGGTGCTTCAACTGGACGATGGCGGCCGCGGCCGGCACGAACGTGTGCCTGCGCAAGGTCGATGCGAAATTGATCCTCGAGCTCATCCGCAAGCACAGGGTGACGCACTACTGCGGCGCGCCGATCGTGCACTCGATGCTGCTCAATGCGCCGGCGGAGCTGAAGAAGGGCATCGACCACGAGGTGCACTGCCTCGTCGCCGCCGCGCCGCCGCCCGCCGCGGTGATCGAGGGCATGGCGCGCATGGGCTTCGACATCACGCACGTCTACGGGCTCACGGAAACGTACGGCCCGGCGGCCGTCTGCGCGAAGCATCCCGAATGGTCGGACCTCAAGCTCGAGGAGCAGGTGAAGAAGAACGGCCGGCAGGGCGTGGCCTATCTCCTCGAGGAAGGCATGACCGTGATGGACGCGGAGATGATGCGCGAAGTGCCACGCGACGGCGAGACCATGGGCGAGATCATGTTCCGCGGCAACATCACCATGAAGGGCTATCTCAAGAACCCGGGCGCGACGGCCGACGCGTTTCGCGGCGGCTGGTTCCATTCCGGCGATCTCGCCGTGCTGCAGCCCGACGGCTACGCGAAGATCAAGGACCGCTCCAAGGACGTGATCATCTCCGGCGGCGAGAACATCTCCTCGCAGGAAGTCGAGGACGTGCTGCACGCGCATCCGTCGGTGATGCTCGCCGCGGTCGTCGCGCAGCCCGATCCGAAATGGGGCGAGACGCCGTGCGCGTTCATTGAATTGAAAGAAGGCGCGTCCGCGAGCGCCGAGGAGATCATCGAGTTCTGCCGCGCGCGCATGGCGCGCTTCAAGGCGCCGAAGGCCGTGATCTTCGGGCCGCTGCCGAAAACCTCGACCGGCAAGATCCAGAAGTTCCTGCTGCGCGAGAAGGCGAAGAGCACGGCGGCGATCGAGTGAGCGCCTTTCGCGAAGGGTCGGTGCTCTGCCTCGACCCGCACGGCTTCCACCGGATGCGCCACGTCGAGTGGGGCGACGCCGCGAACCCGCGGGTGCTGGTCTGCGTCCACGGCCTCACGCGCAACGGGCGCGACTTCGACTACCTCGCCGAAAGCCTCTGCGACGCCTATCGGGTGGTCTGCCCGGACATCGTGGGCCGCGGGCGAAGCGAGCGGCTGCGCGATCCCTCCGACTACACGTACACGGTCTACCTGAACGACATGACCACGCTGATCGCGAGCCTGCGCGCCGAGACCGTCGACTGGGTCGGCACGTCCATGGGCGGCATCTTCGGCATGATGCTCGCCGCGCTGCCCGGCTCGCCGATCCGCAAGCTCGTGCTGAACGACGTCGGAGCCGTCATCCCGGCGGCGGCGATCGAGCGCATCGGCAAGTACATCGGCGCCGAGCCGGCGTTCGACTCGATCGAGGCGCTCGAGTCGGCGATGAAGAGCGTGAGCCCCTTCGGCGAGCTCACCGGCGATCAGTGGCGCCACCTGGCGATCCATGTCGCGCACCGCGGCGACGACGGCCGCTGGCGCTTTCGCTACGACCCCGGCATCGCGCGCAACTTCCAGGCGGCGCCCAAGGGCGACGTCGACCTGCGCCCGTACTGGAACCGCATTCCCGGCCCGGTCCTGGTGCTGCGTGGCGACGCTTCCGACCTTCTCCTGCCCGCCACGCTCGAGGAGATGCGCCGGCGGCCGCATACGCAGGTGCACATCGTGCCGCGCTGCGGGCACGCGCCGATGCTCATGGACGCCGCGCAGGCCGGCGCGATCCGCCATTTCCTGCTGAACGCGGAATAGGCGGTGTACGACGCCGCCATCATCGGCGCGGGCCACAACGGTCTCGTGTGCGCGTGCTATCTCGCGGCAAAAGGGATGCGTGTTGTCGTGGTCGAACGGCGCAATGTCGTCGGCGGGGCGGCCGTGACCGAGGAATTCCATCCCGGGTTCCGCAACTCCACCGCAGCCTATACCGTAAGCCTCCTCAATCCGCGCGTGATCCGCGACTTGAGGCTCGCCGAGCACGGGCTTCGCGTCGTCGAGCGGCCTTTCGCGAATTTCCTCCCGCTCCTCGACGGCAATTTCATCCGCGTGGGCGGCGGGCTGGAGGCGACGCAGCGCGAGGTTGCGCGGTTCTCGGCGCGCGATGCCGAACGCCTGCCCGAGTACTACCGGCGCCTCGAGACGGTCGCCGGCGTCCTTCGCGGCCTTCTCCTCGAGACGCCGCCGAACGTCGGAGGAGGGTGGCCCGAGCTCTTCCATGCGTGGAAAGCGGCGCGCCCGTTGAATTCGCTGCCGATGGAGTCGAAGCGCGACGTGCTCGACCTCTTCACGCTCTGCGCGGGCGACTGGCTCGACCGCTGGTTCGAGTCGGCGCCGATCAAGGCCGCCTTCGGCTTCGACAGCGTCGTCGGCAATTTCGCGAGCCCGTATTCGGCGGGATCGGCGTACGTGCTGCTGCATCACGTCTTCGGCGAAGTGAACGGCAAGAGCGGCACGTGGGGCCACGCGATCGGCGGCATGGGCGCGATCACGCAGGCGATGCGGCGCGAGGCGGAAGCGCGCGGCGTCGAAATCCGCACAGGGAAAGGAGTTGCGCGCATCGCTGCGCGTGACGGCCGCGTGACGGGTGTCGTGCTCGAATCCGGCGAGGAGGTGGCGGCACGTTGCGTCGTTTCGAATGCCCATCCGCAGGCCCTGCTCGGGCTGCTCGCCGAGCATGGCGACGGCGATTGGCGCGGCGCATTCGCGGCCTACCAATCGGAATCGGCGACCTTCCGCATGAA
>Ga0075436_100003735_pt1 | contig 10435 bp, 9 predicted proteins | sample RhiMethybrSRZTD5_FD_75303 | JGI IMG/M metagenome (GOLD analysis project Ga0075436, IMG submission 75303) | Populus rhizosphere microbial communities from Tennessee, USA - Rhizosphere MetaG P. TD hybrid SRZTD5 | ecosystem: Host-associated > Plants > Roots > Rhizosphere > Soil | place: USA... | reverse complement strand
CGGGAGAGCGCCCGCACCCGGCGGTGGGGCACCGGCGCGTCGCCGCGGCAATAGAGCACGACGTCGAACCCGTGGCGCGCGCGGAGGGCGGCGCACAGCTCGACGACGAAGGCCTCGGCGCCGCGCCCGACGATCCCGACGCCGGGCATCACGAAGGCGACCCTCATGACACCGCCGCCTGTGGCGCCACGAAGAAGTCGCGGAAAGGGCGCCGGAAGCGGAGGAGGTAGACGCCGCCGGCGAGCGCCGCCACGACGAGGGAGGCGGCGAAACGCGGCCACGAGTCGGGCGGGAAGAGCCAGGCGACCGCGACGAACGCCGGCAGCGGCAGCAGGTAGAGGAACAGCAGATCCGCGGTCAGCCGCCAAAATTCTCGCCCGATGATCCGCCACACCTGCCAGGCCATCAGCCAGTTGCCGAGCAGCAGGTAGTTCGCCCACGCCATCCCCGCCGCTCCGTGCAAAAGACGGGTGAGAAGCACCCCGAAGCCGACCAGCGAGACGAAATTGAGCACCACCACCGTCAGCCAGCCGCGGTCCTTCCCCTCGACTTTGAGCAACTCGCCGCCCAGGCGGGAGTAGGCGTCGGTGAGCGGCACGAAGCAGAGGATGCGGAGGAGCGGCACCGCTGCTTCCCAGTTGGGTCCGATCAGGATGCGCACGAGGACGATCCGGGCGTTGAAGAAGAGGACGTAGGCGGCCAGGGTCTCCAGCGCCAGGATCGACAGCGTCCCGATGTGATAGGCGCCGAAGAAGCGGTCGCGCTCGCGACGATAGCCGACGAGCGCGGGATAGAGGACCCGCGCCACCGCCGGCTGCACCAACTCCTGGAGGCGGAACCCCCAGTCCCGCGCCTTGCCGTAGAACGCCACCAGGACGACGCTGCCCAGGGTGCCGCCGATCACGAACCGCGCGACGTACGGCATGGGCAGGGCGGCCAGGGCGATCAGAAACAGGTACGAGCTGCGGCGGATCAGCTCCGGAACGAGGCGCACGTCCAGCTCCAGCGGCATCCGCCCCCAGGCCCGCTTCCAGAGGAGAGCCGCGAAGACCGCGGCGGCGGCGATCTGGCCGCCCACCAGGCTCCAGACTCCGAATTTCATGGCGGCGAGAGTGATGGCGACGCCCGCCATGACAACGCCGCGGACGATCTCCGGGACGACCAGCCGGGTGACTTCCAGCTCGCGCTCGAAGAAGACCCGCGGCACCACCGCCAGGCCGTCGAGGAAGATCCAGACCGCATAGACCCGGAGCACGGCGGGCAGCCCCGCGCCGAGGCCTGCGAAGAGCGGCGCTCCGAAGGCCAGCAGCGCGCTGAGCGCCGCGCCGGCACCGGCGATCCACAGGAACACCGCGCCATACGGCTTTCGCTCGTCGCGCACGAGCTGATAGGGCAGCCCCAGATCGCGGAAGATGCCGATGATGAGGACGATCCCGTAGGCGAGGTCGAACAGGCCGTGCGCGTCCGGCAGGATCATCCGCGCCAGCAGAAGGTCGCCCGCTGCGCGGATGAGCACGCGGGCGACCTGGCTGCCATAGGCGGCCAGGGTCGAGTGGAGGAACCGGCGCTCGGAGGGCCTCATGGGGGTGCCCTCCTGCCACCAAAGGCGGCCCTCACCCCCGGCCCCTCTCCCATCTCCCGCCCGCACCCCCGCCGGGAGAGGGGAGACAAGAAGCGATTGGGTCTGGGTTGGGTGGTGGTGTCGCCCGCAGGGCGAAGGCACATAGCCCGGGGTTTCAACCCCGGGTCGCAGGCGTCCTTCCTCTCCTGCTTTTCTCCCCTCTCCCGGGGATAGGGCGGGGGGAGCTGGGAGAGGGGCCGGGGGTGAGGGCCCCAGGGCGGAGGGCCGCCGCTCACCCCTCCCACCCTTCCAGCACCGCCCGGTACCACGCCCGCCGGAATGCCACCACCCCCGGGAACGCCCGCCAGCAGCCGCGCAAAGAAGCGGGATGGCGGCGGTAGATCGCCAACGCTCCGGTCACTGCTTTGAGCGGCGCTGCCAGGCGGAGGAGCGCCGGAGTGCGCCAGGTCGGGCCGGCGTCGAAGACTCCGGGGTGAAGCGTGCGGAAGCGGTGAAAGTGGCGGCCGTACCAGGCGGCATGCTGCTCGAGCTCGCGGCGCGAGGCGCGCACTGCAGCGTGCTCTACCACGGCTTCGGGTACGAAGGCGGTGGCGAGGCCGGCGCGACGGGCGCGCAGCACCCAGTCGTGGTCCTCGCTGGTGGGGAGCGTCTCGTCGAACGGTCCGACGAGGTCCCAGGCCTCCCGCCGCACCGCGAGGTTCAGGCTGCCGAGCAGACGCCGCGAGTCGGCTTCCGCCGGCCGGTCCGCCAGCAGCTCGTGGAACGAGGCGATGTTGTCGGCCAGCGCCCAGACGTTCGTGGCTTCGGGAGCGGTGGGGAAGGTCACCGCGCCGCCGGCGACCGGGGCGGCGTCGAGGGCGGCGGCCAGCCTCTCCAGCCAGCCGGGGGCGGGACGGCAGTCGGCGTCGGTGAACAGGAGGCGGTTGCCACGTGCGGCAGCCACCGCGCGATTGCGGGCGGCCGCGGGGCTCAGCCGGTCGGGAGTTTCGAGGAACAGCGGGCGGGGCACCTGCCCGGGCGCGTCGCGGCCGACCACCAGGACCTCGACGTCCGGTCCCGGAGCGCCCTGGGCGGCGAGGGCCTCGAGTGTCCGCCCGATCAGGGGGGAGTCGAGGTCCGGGATGAGCACGCTCAGGGCAGGAGAGGACACCGTGTTGTGTGGCGACGAGCCGCCTAGGAGCTTGCCCGGGGCCGCTCGCGGATCGTCCGCTGCCAGTGCTGCCCCCAGTGCTGCGGCCGGATCCTCTTCATCGTCGCGATGCGCTCCTCGGCCATGCGGTCGGCCGCGTGGTAGGTGGGGATCGATTCGGCTTTGGCGATCTCGAAGACGCGGATCATGTTGCCGTAGATGCCGCGCGCCGCACGCATGGCGCGCTCCCGATTGTAGCCGGTCAGCTCGTGGTAGACGTTGATCAGGCCGCCGGCGTTGATGAGGAAGTCGGGAGCGTAGAGGATGCCGCGCGCGTGGAGGGCGGCGCCGTCGCGTTTTTCATCCGCGAGCTGATTGTTGGAGGCGCCGGCCACCACCTTGCAACGCAGGTTGGGGATCGTCGTCTCGTTGAGCACCGCGCCCATCGCGCAGGGAGCCAGGACGTCGCAGTCGACGCCCAGGATCTCGCCGGGCGGCACGATCTCCACTCCGGCCTCGTCGCGGGCGCGCGCGATGCGGTCCGCGTCCACGTCGGCGCCGAACGTCTTGGCCCCTTCCTCTTTCAGATAGTGGGCGAGATTGGTCCCCACGCTGCCCAGGCCCTGGATGGCCACCGTACGGCCGGCGAGGGAGGCGTCGCCGAATTGCCAGAGGGCGGCGGCTTTCATGCCCTGGAGGATGCCGAAGGCGGTCACCGGGCCGGGGTCGCCGCTGCCGCCGTGCGCGGGGGAGACGCCGGTCACCCAGGGAGTCTCGGTGTAGATGTGCTCCATGTCCGTGACGTCGGTGCCCACGTCCTCGGCGGTGATGTAGAGCCCGCCCAGGGAGTCGACGTAGCGGCCGAAGCAGCGGAACAGCACCTCGCTCTTGTCCTTCTTGGGGTCGCCCAGGATCACCGCCTTGCCGCCGCCCAGGTTGAGCCCGGCCGCCGCCGCCTTGTAGGTCATGCCGCGCGCCAGGCGCAGCACGTCGGTGAGCGCCTCGTCCAGGCTGCTGTAGGGGTGCATCCGCACACCGCCCAGACCGGGGCCCAGCACGGTGGAGTGGACGGCGATGATGGCGTTGAAGCCGACTTCGGGGCTGGAGCAGAACAGCACCCGCTCGTGCCCCATGTCCGCCATCTGCTGAAAGAGCTCCATGGTGTTCCTTTCTAGAGCGCCGCGAGCGCCTTCAGGACGTCCTTGTCGTGCCCGTCGACGCTGACCTTTTTCCACACCTTGCGGACCTTCCCTGCGGGATCGATGAGGAAGGTGGAGCGCTGGATCCCCATCGACTTCTTGCCGTACATGTTCTTCTCGCGCCAGGCGCCGTAGGTCTCGGCTACACGGTGGCCGGTGTCGGCGAGGAGCGGGAAGTTGAGGGAGTGCTTGTCGCGGAACTTGCCGTGGCTCGCCACGTCGTCGGGAGAGACGCCGAGCACGACGGCTCCCCGGGCCTTGAGGTCGGCGCTGCGGTCGCGGAAGGCGCAAGCCTCCTTGGTGCACCCCGGCGTATCGTCTTTGGGATAGAAGTAGAGCACCACCGGCTTGCCGCGCAGCGCGGACAGCCGGACCTCCTTGCCGTCGTCGGCCTTGAGGGTGAAATCGGGCGCCGGCGCGCCCTCCTCGATCCAATCGGACATCGCGTTCTCCTCGGGGAATTCTTGCTGCGGGCCGGGAAGACTACTTTTTCTCCGCGGCCACCTGGCGAATCACGGCCTTGAAGACCTCCAAGTCGACGGGCTTGGTCAGGTGCTTCTCGAAGCCGGCCTCGTGGCTCTGGCGGATGTCCTCCTCCATGCCGTAGCCGCTCATGGCGATGCCGCGCAGACCGTGCCGACTGGCGAGCTCGCGCATCAGGTCGTGGCCGTCGCCGTCAGGCAGGCCCAGATCACTGACGACGAAGTCGATCGTCTCGCCGCTACGCGCCGCGTCCAGGGCGGACGCTACCGTGCCCACCATGGTGACGCGGTGACCGAGCGCGGTTAAGAGATCAGACATGGCCTGTGCGGTGTCGGCGTGGTCTTCCACCAGCAGGACGTGCAGAGCCGGTAGCGCGGCTGCTCCCGTCGCCTCCGCGGTCAACGGAGAGCCTGGCTCCGGCGGCTCTCCGAGGGCGGTGACTTCGGCGCCGATCGGGATCCTCAAGGTGAAGGTGGCGCCCAGTCCGCTCCCCGGGCTCGCCACGCTGAGGATGCCGCCATGCCGCTCCACGATGGCCCGGCTGATCGTCAGCCCGAGGCCGAGACCGCCGAACCGCCTCGCCGTTCCCTCCTCCCCCTGGTCGAAGGGGCTGAAGATCTTTGGCAGGAGGTCCGCGCGAATTCCCATCCCGGTGTCTGCGACTTCGACGACCAGAAGACGCTCCTCGCTCCACGTGCGAATGCGAATCGTTCCGCCCTCCGGCGTGAACTTGACCGCGTTGGTGAGGAGGTTCCGGAAGACCTGAGAGAGCCGCGACGGATCCGCCCACGCGCGGTGATCCGGCGCCGTCAGCTCCTGGACGACCCGTCGACGTCCGGAGGCGACTTCCTGCGCGCAGCAGGTATCGATCGCCTGGGCCAGCACCTGCCCAAGGTCGGTGACACGGCACTGCAGCTCGAGCGTGCCACGGGCGATCCGTGTCGCGTCGAGAAGGTCGTCGATCAGCCGCGCCTCGAGCTCCACGTTGCGATGGATCATGGCGAGGTCGTCGTTCACCTCGGGCGGCAGCCGGTCGTCACTTTCCAGGCGCGCAATGACCGCCATCACCGGCGCCAGAGGTGTGCGCAGCTCGTGGCTCAGGTTGGCGAGGAACTGGTCTTTGGCCACGTTCAGGAGGCTCAGCTCCTCGATCCTCTTCTGCTCGGTCAGGTCGGTCACCACCAGAAGAAGGCTGTACACGCTCTCCTCCACGGCGAGCGCGTTGAAGGCCAGGAAGGCGGGGACCCGGGAGCCGTCCGCGGCGAGCAGGACGGCTTCTCCCTGGCTGCCGCCCCCGGTCCATCCCTCGCGCAGAAGCGCCGCGAGCAGTGGATGGAGCTCCGGCGCCACGAAGCGACCGATCTGGCTGTCGATCACCTGGTCGAGCGGCAGCTTGAGCAATTCGGCGAAGCCGTGGTTGCAGTACAGGACATGGCCGTCGGCGGTGAGGCTCACCGCTCCTTGCCGCATGCCCTCGATCATCAGACGGTAGGAGCGGTCGGCGCTCTTGAGCGTGTAGACCTTCTCGCCCCGGTGCTCGCTGACGACCAGAGCGTCCACCTCTCCCTCGCGGATGGCGCGCAACGTCTCCTCCGCCTCCCGCAGCTTCGCCTGCAGGGACTGGATCTCCGTCGCGAGCTCCACGGTCGTTTTCGTGAGGGTGGGCAGGGTGTCCATCGCCGAGACTCAGCTCCGCGGCCGCAGGTCCAGGCCGACGAGGACGCGCTCCGAATTCGACAGGTCGCCGATGATCTTGCGGATCGGCTCGGGCAAACGCCGCACCAGGGTCGGGATCGCCAGGATCTGATCGCTCTGGGCGAGCTTGGGGTTCTGCACCAGGTCGATCACCTCGATCCGATACTGGCCGGGAAGGTTTTCGTCACAGAATTTCTTCAGATTCGCCAGCGCCGCCACCGACCGGGGCGTCTGCCCGGCAACGTACAGCCGCAGATCCCACATCTCGAGCCCGTCGGCTCTCGCGTCGGGGCTCAAAGATGCCGTCTCCTTCTCAGCGCTCATCGTGGTGCCCTCCGGTCTCGGCGGCGGTCCGGGCTTCAAGCGGGGACTGGCGGATGCGCGCCATGGCGACGCGGTCGGCCTCGCTGCGCAGCTCAGTTTCCTCGGCCTGTTCGATCTGGAGTCTCTGCTCCTCCTGCTGGACCTCGAGCTCGATCCGCATGGCGCTGATCCGGGCGTCGAGAGCCCGGCGCCCGCGCTCCAGATCGCGCCGCTTGCGCTCCATCTCCTGGCGCCGGGCGAGCGACGCGGCGGCCTCCTGAGCTTCCTGCGCCTGCCGCGCGGCCCCGGTCAGCGCTCCCGCGGGGCCGACATAGACGTCCTTGAGCTCCGCGCCCCGGCCGGTGAGCAAGAGCTCCCGGATCTGGTTGGAGTGCGCCATGCCGCGCGATTTGAGGACATAGATGCCACGGTTGCGCTCGCCGCTCATCTCGATCTGCCGCAGCAACAGCCAGGTGTCGATCAGCGAGGAGATGTCGACCTCCGTCTGCTCCTGATCCGCCCCGTGGGTCAGACTGGTGAGCAGCAGCGTGATCTGGTGCACCTTCAGGAAGTCGATCAGACGCAGGAGCAGGGCTCTGGCATCGTCGCGCGTGGCCACGGTCAGGAAGTCGATGATCGGGTCGACGACCACGACGCTGGGCCGGTGCTCGCGGATCAGCTTGTGCATGGTGACCAGATGGCGCTCCAGGCCATGCAGCGTCGGGCGCGCGGCATGGAAGGCAAGCAGGCCCTGATCCATCCAGGGTTGCAGATCGAGGCCGATCGAGCGCATGTTGCGCACGATCTGCCCCTGGGACTCTTCGAACGCGAAGTAGACCCCACGCTCGCCGCGCCGGCAGGCGGCGTCCATGAAGTAGGCGGCGAGACTGGTCTTGCCGGTTCCCGCTCCGCCGGAGATCAGCACGCTGCTGCCGCGGAAGAACCCCTTGCCGCCCAGCATGCCGTCGAGGTCGGGAAGGCCGGACGAGATCCGCTCGCTCGACACCTCGTGCTCCAGGCCGAGCGAGGTGACGGGCAGGACCTCGATGCCGCTCTCGTCGATGATGAACGGATATTCATTGGTGCCGTGCACGCTGCCCCGGTACTTGACGACGCGCAGGCGCCGGATGGCGAGCTGGTCGATGATCCGGTGGTCGAGCAGGATCACGCAGTCCGAGATGTACTCCTCGAGACCGTAGCGCGTCAGCGTGCCGTCGCCGCGTTCGCCGGTGATGAGGGCCGTGACGCCGCGGGCTTTGAGCCAGCGGAAGAGGCGGCGCAGCTCGGCGCGCAGGATCGCGGTGTTCGACAAGCCGCTGAACAGGGCCTCGATGGTGTCCAGCACCACCCGCCGGGCGCCGATCGTGTCGATCGCATGGCCCAACCTGATGAAGAGCCCTTCGAGGTCGTACTCGCCTGTCTCTTCGATCTCGTTGCGCTCGATGTGGACGTAGTCGAGGGCGATCTGACCGCGGGCCGCAAGGTCGTCCAGATCGAAGCCCAGGGAGCGCACGTTCTGCGTCAGCTCTTCGGCGTTCTCCTCGAAGCTCATGAAGACGCCGGGCTCTCCGAGCTGGGTCGCCCCGCGCACCAGAACTTCCATGGCCAGCAGCGTCTTCCCGCAGCCGGCGCCGCCGCAGATGAGGGTCGGCCTGCCCTGCGGCAAGCCGCCGTCCAGGATCTCGTCCAGACCCGGGATGCCCGTGGGGGCCTTGGCGAGCTCGCGGCCGGGCGGCGCCCCGCTGTCCTGTTGCTGTGCCGTCGTGGCCATCGTCCCCTTCACCGGACTGACCTGAGTCAGGGTCAAGAATATACCGGATTCCCAATAGGTGCGACGAGCCGGCGGGACAGCGCTGATAGCATCGCGGGATGAAGCCCGATGCGAAGATGATTCCCGCCGGCATCCTGGGGCCGGCGCTGATCCTGGCGCTCCTCTTCGCCGCCTGCGGCGAGAGCGAGGTGGCGCGCCACGCCCGGCAGATCACCGGCGGCGATCCCGGCCAGGGCCTCGTCCTGGTGCGCAAATATGGCTGCAACGGGTGCCACATGGTCCCCGGGGCGCCCGGGGCGAAGACCGGCGGCAAGACCGGTCCGCCGTTCGAGGGCGTCGGCTCCCGGCCGACCCTCGCCGGCGGGCTGCCGAACACGCCGCAGAACCTCATCCGCTGGATCCGCGATCCGCAAAGCATGTCGAGGGGAACCCAGATGCCGACGCTCGGGGTCTCCGAGCAGGACAGCCGCGATCTCGCCGCGTTCCTCTACACGCTGCGGTGAGCCTGGGGAGCTCAGGCGCCGACCGAGCCCTGCGCCAGGATCACCTGGGTGAGCACCGCCTGCTGCGCGGCGGCCACCTGGGCGAGGGCCTCCTTCATGATCGCGAAGATGATGTACCAGCCGAGGATGAGGAGGAGGGGCTCCTGGATGAACCAGGGGACGTAGTAGACGTTGGTGTCCCAGAGGCCGTGCAGGAGCACCGCGATCAGCCAGCGCCGCATCACGACGCGATCGAACAGCATCGAGACGGCGAACGGACGGTCCTTTTTGATCTTCCAGATCGCCGAGCCCACCATGGCCGTCCAGATGACGTGACCGCCCGGCGCCAGGAGCCCGCGCATCAGGATGATCACCGTGGCCGCGCCGACGCTCTGGCTCTTCAGCGCTTCGACGAAGGCGTAGCCCGCCGACTCGAAGCCCGCGAAGCCGGCCCCCACCGCGGCGCCGAAGAGGAGGCCGTTCGCCTCCCAGCGGTAGCGCACGATGCCCACCATGAGGAGCAGCGTCAGGGCCTTGCCGGTCTCTTCCACGACGCCCGTCAGCATGGCCTGGAAGAGGTTGCCGGTGCCGGACCACGGGATGACCTGGTTGACGAACATCGTCACCACCAGGCTCAGGGCGCCCCCGAGGAGGAACATCTTGCCCACCTGGTAGATCGACACGTTGCGCGGCGTGTTGAGCTCGAAGAAGAGGAAGACGATGGACAGCGGCACGACGAACGATCCGATGACGATCATCCCGGGGACGAAGTTCGCGTTGTTGAACTGCCACAGGCCGATCTGCAGGAGCAGGTAGGTGGCGAGGGCGCCGCCGAAGATGCGCCAGAAGATGCGCGGCTTCGGCCAGGCGGTGGGCAGGGCCGCGAGCGGCGGCGTTGTCTGCGCCGTGCCGACGATGAGCTCGTCCTCGATCGAGAGCGGCTGGTCGCCGGCGCGCAGTCCGCCGAGCAGGATCTCGCGGATCGGCACGCCGGAGAGGGTCGGCAGCTCCGTGTAGTGGCTGATCCCCGCCGCCAGGTTGCCCAACAAGCCGTCGCGGCGCTGGCCGGCGGGCAGAGCGCCCGGAGGCTGCGGGAGCACGGAACGCGGAACGATCAGCGTGCGGAGGTCAGGGATCTCGACCACCGGCAGCCAGTCGGCCATCCCCTCCTGCCAGACATAGGAAGCGGGTCCCAGCGCGCCGCTGCGCGGCCACGCCGTCCCGCTCGACAGGTCCGACCGGCCTGCCTTCGTGCAAGTAGAACCAGCTTTCAGCCATCGTGCGGATGGAAGCATAGCATCGCTCCCGCCGCCCGCCCCCTCCCCAACCCTCCCCCGCGCGTGCCAGCACCCGCCCACCCCGAGCGGGAGAGGGCGCCCCCGCCCTTCTCTCTTCTTCTTGTCTCCCCTCTCCCGCTCGGGGCGGTGGCGAGGGGGCACGCGCGGGGGAGGGGCCGGGGGAGGGGGCGGGCGGTGGCTGGCACGCATCTGGCTATAGATTCCTCGCGGAGTCCCTCGCCGATTCGGGGAGATTCTCGCTGCATGCCTGATCAAGCCCTCATCGAGCCAGCAGCCGAGCCCGCAGCCGCTCCGCCGCGTCCGCAAGCTCCGCCGTCGTCCGCGCCGGCTCGTCCGCGCGAGCCCCTGGGCCGGCGCGGTCTCCTCTGGGTGCTGGGCCTGGCGATCCTCGCCCTGGTGCTCCTCTTCGTCGCCACCCGCTTCGACGAGACCCTGCGCCGGACGCTGGAGACGAAGATCAACCAGCGCCTGCACGGCTATAGCGTGACCCTCG
>Ga0075436_100003734_pt1 | contig 10436 bp, 9 predicted proteins | sample RhiMethybrSRZTD5_FD_75303 | JGI IMG/M metagenome (GOLD analysis project Ga0075436, IMG submission 75303) | Populus rhizosphere microbial communities from Tennessee, USA - Rhizosphere MetaG P. TD hybrid SRZTD5 | ecosystem: Host-associated > Plants > Roots > Rhizosphere > Soil | place: USA... | reverse complement strand
CAAGGGTTCTTTTACCACTTCCTCGACATTCACGATGGTAGCCGGGTGGCATTTTCCGAAGTTTCCCCCATGGATACCGCCCTTCTGCTGGGTGGCGTGCTCACCTGCCGCCGGTATTTCAATGCTGCCAGCATACAGACGCAGGCGGCGCAGATTTATGAGCGGGTGCGCTGGCCCTGGGCCTTAAACGGCGGCGATACCTTCGCACTTTCCTGGCGTCCGGAACATGGTTTCAGCCGCTTTCGCTGGAAATCCTACTGCGAGTCCATGATGCTCTACCTGCTGGCTATGGGCTCGCCGCTGCACCCGATCCCGCCGGAATGCTGGCACAAGGTTCGCCGACCCTGGATGGTGTATGAGAACTACCGCTACATTTCTGGGGCCTCGCCCTTGTTCGTTCATCAGTTCTCGCACGCCTGGTTTGACTTCCGCGGCCAGCAGGACGAATATGCCGACTACTTCGCTAATTCCGTGATTGCCTGCGAAGCTCACCGTCGCTTCTGCCACGAATTGAGCGGGAAGTTCGCCAGTTACGCCGATGGAGTGTGGGGCATTACCGCTTCCGACTCGCGCCGGGGATATGTCGCCTGGGGTGGTCCGCCCCTGCAGGGACCGATTGATGGCAGCCTGGTTCCTGCCGCCGTTGCCGGGTCCTTGCCCTTTCTATTCAACGATTCCATAAGCGTGCTGCGCAGCTTGCGCAACCGTTATGGCGAGCGCATCTGGAAGCGCTATGGCTTCGTGGACGCTTTTAACCCGCTGCTGGGTTGGGCCAGTCGCGACGTGCTGGGAATTGACGCGGGAATAAGCCTGCTGATGGCTGAAAACGCGCGCAGCCAGTTCGTCTGGGACGTCTTCATGCGCAACCCGGAAACGCGCGAAAGCATGAAAAAAGCGGGCTTTACCTCTCTCCACCAGCCTCCCGCGCTTTATGCCACTAACCAACCGGCTGCTCTGGCCGCGGCCAATCCTGGCAAGCTGGGCCCCAGCAGCCCGAGGCGAACCGCAGGCGCATTGTAAGTCATTCTTACTCAACTACTTGCTAGACTTTTCCGTTTTATAGCCGCGCTTTTTCATAAGATCACGCTTAGCGGGTTCCTGAGGAACCGCCTTATGACTCCTCGGTGGTTCCAGTGACCTTGGTGATGTGGACTAGGCAGGTGCGGGGCCCAATACTGGGCGCCATGTCCCGAAACAGGACGCCGTCCCAATCTGGGACAGAAAACGCGCTACCAAACCAAGGAGAGATCATGAAAGCTCGTTTGCATCTATTCGCCGCGATGCTGGCGGTATCCATGACGGTGGCTCTGCTCACCGGCATGGCCGCTGCGGCGCCGGCCAATTCCAATGTCGCTAACGTGCAGTTCAACGCGACACTGGCCGAATCGTTAACCGTGACCGTCAATTCCGGGAACACCGTGACTTTTACGTTGGCGCCCAACCTCAACTCCAACCCGGGCAGTACCACCTCGTCGGTGACGACCGCCTGGGTGCTGAAGCCAGGCCGGACGAACATCGCGGTGTGGGCCTATTTCAGCAGCGCCACGGCCGCGCTTAATCCGACTACGGCCGGCAACACTGCGACTATTCCCTCTGCCGCCATCGGCGTGCAGGTGGGCGGTTCTGGACCGTTCAACTCTTGCACCACCGTTAGCCCCTTCAATGCGGCGGCTTCCGGCGTGCTGATCGGCAACACCTCCATTACCGGCAACACCAATACGAACAGCAGTCGCACGGACACTCTTGCGTACAACATTGACACCACGCAGGTCCCGCAGTTGCCGGCTGACACTTACACCGGCGTGCTCAACATCCAGGCGCAAGCCACGCCGTAATTTTTGAGCGCAGTGGTCTCCCCTGGTTTGTTAACCGCAAGAGTTGGCCCGGAGTTATTAACTCCGGGCTTTTTTCCGCTGCGCCGCCATCGAGCGGCCTGCGGCCTCGTCGTCGTAGCTGGCGTGTTTTCAGGTACATACCGCTGGGGCGCCCCTTCTTGTTCTGGCCCCGGAACAATCTCAGCAATCTAGTTGACAATTCAGAACAGCGCAGTAAGCTACCGCGGTCCGACGCCCAGGGAAACGGGCCGGAGGTCATCCATGAACCGGGGGCGCGCGATTTGGCTGCTGCTTGCTGGCGCTGTCTTGTGGCTGCTGGGGATACTTCCGGCTCATGCCACGGAGAAATGGGTGGAGGTCCGCTCGCCACACTTCACGGTAGTAACTGACGCCGGGGAAAAGCGCGGCCGCGAGGTGGCTCTGCGCTTCGAGCAGATGCGCGCCATTTTCGGCAAAATCATGCTGAAAGACAAAGTGAATATCCCTGTTCCCCTGCAGATCATCGCTTTCCGCAACAACAAGGAACTGAAGCAGCACGGCCCGGTTTATAACGGCAAGGCAGTGGAAGTGGCGGGATTTTTTCAGCAAGCGAGCGACCGCGATTATATCCTGCTGGACACCTCAGGAGAGGACAACTGGGCCACCGTGTTCCACGAGTATGCGCACCTGCTGCTGAACGGGAATTTCCCGGCCTCCGATGCCTGGTTCGACGAGGGCTTTGCCGAATACTTCTCCACCATCAATATCATTGGCGACAGCGTGCAGATTGGCAAGCCCCCCGTGGGCAGCATGGAATTGTTGCGCGAAAACGGTTGGATTCCCATGGCGGAACTGCTGCGGGTGCAACATGATTCCAAAATCTACAATGTGGGCAGCGGGCGTCTGCTGTTCTACGCCGAGTCGTGGGTGCTGGTGCATTACCTCTACGACATGGATAAGCTGCACCAGACCGGCATCTACTTCGACCTGATACTCGACAAGCACATCCCGGTGGAAACAGCGCTGCAGCAGTCCTTCGGCATGACACCCAAGGAACTGCAGCATGCGGTGGATAATTACTATCTCTCGACCAAATCGGTGTACCGCACGTATAAGCTGCCGCTGAATCTGGAGAAGATGAACACGTATTCCGCCGCCGTGGTGAGCGCGCTGGACGCGGATGCGACTCTGGGCGATTTCGATTTGCATTCGTCGGACCGCCAGGAGCAGGGAATCGCGCTGTTGGAAGGCGTGCTGAAGCAGGATTCCAACAATGCTACCGCGCAGCGAGGACTGGGATACGCGTACCTGTACAAAAAGCAGTTCGATAAAGCGGCAGAGCACTTTGCCCGCGCGGCCGCGCTTAATTCCACGGATCCCTGGGTGCACTATTACTTAGCTTTGCTGCGGGAGCGCAGCGGCGGCCAGGCGGGGGGAGACCTCAATAGCGTGGAGCGGGAGCTGAAGACGGCGGTTGCGCTCGATCCTCAGTTCGCGGACGCCTACAACCTGCTGGGCGTGGCGGAAATGCAAAATGGCCAAATCCCCGACGCTCTACTGCACCTGAGCGCAGCCATACGGCTGAGTCCTCGCAATGACATATACATCGCTAATTTGGCGATTGCTTATCTGGACGCGCGTAACTGGGATCAGGCGAGCCCCATCCTGGAGCGGCTGCTGAACAGCAATGAACCTGGAATCGCGGAGATGGCGCGGCAGAACCTGGCGCGCCTCGTTCAGGTAAGGGCGGCGGAAAGCGCTCGGGCGATGCCGCAAGGCACGGTGCCGCGGGCTGTGACAACCCAATCGCTGGTAAGCAACAGCACGCCCGAGCCTGCGTCCGCTGCGGCTCCGCAAAGAACTCCAGCGGAGAGCGGCCCGATTCTGTTTTTGAAGGGAACGCTGACTTCGGTAGATTGTTCGCCCGGCGCGGCAGCCACTCTGACCATTCGGGTGGCTGGCAAGAACTGGACGATGCTTACCTCCGACTACAAGCACCTGATCGTAATCGGCGCTGATGAGTTTTCCTGCTCCTGGAAAAGCCGCCAAGTCGCCGTGAACTATCGCCAGAGCCAGCCTGGGCAGGGAACCCTGGTGTCGCTGGAATTGCAGTAAGCACCCGAGCACACCGGTACTCAAACGCGGATGATCATGACCTCGGTGGCCTTGATAAGGGCAGCGGCGGTTTGGCCGGGCTTGAGATGCATTTCGCGCGCGGAACTGGCGGTGATGATGGAAGTGATGCGCTGCCCGCCAATCGAAATCTTTACTTCCGCCATGAGGCCGCTGATGCGCACTTCCTCGATGCGTCCCACCAGTTGATTGCGGCCGCTGATGTGCCGCAACACCTCCTGCCGCGCCGCCTCATTCGGGCCCCTGGTGCGAAACAGCAACCGGTCCACTTCCGTCCGCGGAATGCGATGGTGCCCGCCGGGGGTGCGCACGCTGCGAACCTTTTTCTTGTAGATCCATTGCTTGATAGTGGGAAAGCTGATGCGCAACTGCAGCGCCGCTTCGCGGGGCGTAAGCAGGTCTTCGGTCTTGCCCAAGGCGTGGCCAGCGCGTTTCATAAGATACTCTCTGCCGCTCTACCCATACCGGCGTCTAAAACGGAAAGCGCACGCTCAGGACCCGGTTGTGGTTGAAGGTGTGAAAGCGTGTGACCGCGATCTGCTCGCCCGCGCCCACGGTCAGGCCCAGCCTGCGCCAGAGATGAATCTTACCAATCACCAGGCCGGGAGAAAGAAAGACCTGCTGCTGGCCGTCGTTCTTCCCGTCATGAAACAGGACGCCGTTCACTTCCACCTCCGGCCATAGCTTCCTTAGAAGATGGTACTGAAAGGCGGTGTTATAGGCGATGGGCGTGCCCAGGCGCGCAGTGTCGCCGACCGGAACGGCAATGCCCAGCGTGCTCTGCACATCAAAAGCGCCCCAGCCCTTGCCCAAAGCGATGGTGGGCGTAACCACCGCATTTTCCGCGCCATTGCTATAGGAGCCAGTCGGGATGGAGCCGCCCAGGAAAGCGGTGACAATGTAGTTGCCGGCTTGTTCATTGCCGGCAACCAACCGGTATTTCAGGAGAAAGGAAGTATCGCCGAAGCCGTCGGGCAGTGCCGGATTCTGGTGTGCGAGGTACGGCGGCGGGCTGACGATGATTTCGGTGTGCTCGCTGGGGATGAATTCCAGTCCTTTGCCGCCGCCGTAGTTGGTGAGGTCGCCCCTAGTTGTGTTTTGCCGGCCGATGTCATAGCGGACCTCTTCTTCCAGGCGCGGCGTGGTGGTGAACATGGGAGTGATCCAGTGGGGCTGCTCCGCCTGGGTATGGGAGACGCGCTCGAACCAGGTGCCGAAGTAAGATCCATTAAGGGAGCTGTTCTGGGCCACGGCAAGTGGGGCGAGGGTGAGCAGGAGCGCTAACAGCGGGCAGCGAACAAAAGACATCCAACCTCCCGATAAATCGAATCGGATTAAACCGCGTATTATATGTATAGAAAAACGTATTGACAATATCGATGCCTGGGATGCTGTGATCTGTGTCTTTTCTATTCCGGGCCCAGCTTCGATCCCGGTGAAATCCCATTCAGGCCATCGATTATTGGTGGGCAACCGTGTGGATGTCCTGCGCGTCTGGCCCATAGAGGACACAATTAAGGGGGGAAACGGCATGAAGCCCGCTTTTGAGGAGCGTCGGGTTGACCAGGCGCTCGAGAAAATTTCAGAGGTATTGCACCAGCCCAGCGGCGGCTATGGGGCGCCCTCCTGGGCGGAAGCTCACGGCAACGATTTGGTAGAGGGGCTGGAACAGCTGGAAGCACGCATGCGGGCGCGCCACATGAATCTGCAACACGGTGTGTTACCCATCGCCATTTATGCAGCGAGGGAGTTCAGAAAGTACGTGGCGGGTGCGCGGTCCGATATCAGCAATCAGGACGCGGCTCAGGTTTTTTACCGTTGTCTCGCCGGGCTGATTGACGAGTTACGCCCTCTGGACCAGGACCTGGCGAAACAGGCTGCCTGAGCATCACTGGCGCAGACCACGGCGCTATTCACTGGAGCATCAGCCCGAGAATTACAGGTTGCTGTCTACTTTAAAGCCCCATGCCTGGAGCAAAGTCGTGGGCACATATTTTACGTCTTTATTCTTGCGCACCCATTCCTTGAGCACGGCGGAGCTTTCGTACTGTTCTGGGGAGAGCCCCAGTTGTTTGACCATCTGGTCGAAGGAGGTCGGGGTGGAAGAAGACACCACCAGTTGCTCCGGGTTATTCCAGTTCTTGTTTCCGCGTGTCGCCATCGGCACTTGAGTTAATCCTCCCGAATTATAGGCTAGCGGAGGTGTGCAAGTAAGGTGCCAAGAGGCCAATCGGAGGAAATCGCCTGAATTGTTAGATTTGCCTGTTTGGCGGGTTATCACTTGCCGGATGGTCCTGCCGAAATATGGCATTTGCGGCCGGAAGAGTAACAAATCTTCGCACCCAGCGACGCGCAAGCGGTGGTCCCAGGTTGCCGATCGAGAAGTTTCACGCGTCGGAAACGCCAGCGCAGCTCTTCCACAGGTAGCAGAGGCGCCATTCCACAATATGAAGAGTGAATGACCAGTGGCTGCCACTGAGGCAAGACTAGCTTACGACCAGGTGCCGGTATTGACGCCGAGGGCTTGGCCGAAGTCGGAAGCGGTGCCGCGTTTGATGGTGCGCACTCGGGTGTTCGCCTTGGCGCGGCGTTCTGCCCTCCGCATTGCGATAACCTCTTCGCCTCCCGACCAGGCGTCGAGATCTTCCTGCCGATATTCGACGAACCGGCCTACGTTATGGTACTTGGGCCCTTCTCCTTTACGTCTCCATAGCCGCAACGTCGCAGGGGAGTATCCCAGGTAAGCTGCCGCGAAGCGTGTGTCCATTCTGTCTTCTCTCTTGGCCAGAGAATATGGGATTGAATTGCTGACGACCACCGGGATGCTTCAACAAATGCCGCCGGTAAAGCGGGGCAGCTTATCACGCGCCAGCCCGCAATGCAAGACTTCGGGCTGTGAACGTGCCGCGCATGATTGCGTGGCCTGGTTTGAAGCACTAACATGAGCTTGTCATGCCCGTAGAAACGCAAGCTCATCCTCCCACCTATACTCCGGTTCGCGCGCCGCGCGGCACCGCTATCTCCTGCCAGGGCTGGCAGCAGGAAGCCGCCATGCGCATGCTCATGAACAACCTGGACGAAGAAGTGGGCGAGCGCCCCCGCGACCTGGTGATTTATGGCGGTACGGGCAAGGCGGCACGCAACTGGGAGTGCTACCACGCCATTGTCCGCACGCTGAAGGCGCTGCGCAATGATGAGACGTTGCTGGTGCAGTCGGGCAAACCGGTGGGCGTGTTTAAGACCCACGAGTACGCGCCCCGCGTGCTGATTGCTAATGCCAACCTCGTCGGCCAGTGGTCCAACTGGGAGAAATTCAACGAGCTGGAGCGCGCCGGGTTGATGATGTACGGCCAAATGACAGCCGGTTCGTGGATTTATATCGGCTCGCAGGGAATTATTCAGGGCACGTTTGAGACATTTTCCGCGGCGGGCGAGAAGCACTTCGGCGGGGAACTGGAAGGCAAACTGATCGTCAGCGGCGGCATGGGCGGTATGGGCGGCGCTCAGCCCCTGGCCGCGACCATGACCGGGGCGGCGTTTCTGGGCGTGGACGTTGATCCGGAGCGCATCAAAAAGCGGCTCAAGACCGGCTATTGCGATTTCATGGTCAACTCGCTGGACGAGGCGCTGCGCATCCTCAAGAACGCGGTGCGCAAAAAGGAAAATATCTCTGTCGGCCTGGTGGGGAATTGCGCCGATGTGATTCCGGAGCTGGCTGAGCGCGGCGTGGTTCCCGACATTCTGACCGATCAGACTTCTGCCCATGATCCGCTGAACGGCTACGTTCCCCAAGCACTTACCTTGGAGCAGGCGGCGGAGCTGCGGAAAAGCGATCCCAAAGGCTACTGGGAGCGCTCGCTGGACTCGATTGCCCGCCATGTCGAAGGCATGCTCCGCCTGCAGAAGATGGGCGCGGTCACCTTCGATTACGGCAACAACATTCGCACCTTCGCTTTTCAACGCGGGGTGAAGAACGCCTACGATTTCCCTGGATTCGTGCCGGCATACATTCGGCCGCTGTTCTGCGAAGGGCGAGGGCCGTTTCGCTGGGTAGCGCTGAGCGGCGAGGCTTCCGACATCCATGTCACCGACGCTTTGGTGCTGGAATTGTTTCCCGACAACCGTATCCTCAGCCGCTGGATCAAGCTGGCGCGCGAGCGCATCAAGTTTCAGGGCCTGCCGGCGCGCATCTGCTGGCTGGGCTATGGCGAGCGGGCACAGTTCGGGCTGGCCATGAACGATCTGGTCAAGAAAGGCAAGCTGAAGGCGCCCATCGTGATCGGCCGCGACCACTTGGACACCGGTTCGGTGGCTTCGCCCTTCCGCGAGACCGAGAGCATGAAGGATGGCAGCGACGCCGTAGCCGATTGGCCGCTGCTTAACGCGCTGCTGAACACGGCCAGCGGCGCCTCGTGGGTTTCGATCCACAATGGAGGCGGCGTGGGCATTGGCTACTCGCAACATGCCGGGCAGGTGACGGTGGCCGATGGCAGCGAAGCCATGGCCGAACGCATTGAGCGGGTGCTGACCAACGATCCCGGAATTGGCGTGGCCCGCCACGTGGACGCCGGGTACGAAGAGGCCAGCCGCTTCGCCGGGCAGAAGGGAATCAACATTCCGATGGCGAAGTAGGAATTTGCCGATCGCGGTTCAGCATCAGAAAAAGCACTCAGCAGTTAGCACTCAGCATCCGCCGCCGGGTGATTAGAGTTCAGGGAGATTGGCATGGCTGTCGTCCTATGGACAAAAACTGTCTTTCGGAGGCGCGCAGCTTCAGCTGCGCCGACCGGAGCAGCTCGTGTATAACCCGGCAGCCGGACGCTACTCGGCGGATGGCATCCGTCAGTGGCTAAAGCCGGTGGAATTTGTCGCCGAGGTACGGCATGGCTGAAGCCAGGCCCCGCAGAAAGAGACGCAAGCAAAGCGCACCAACAGTTCCGACGGATAATCAGCACACCTCTCCGCTTCTCCTCGTTAATATCCGCCAGTTGCTCACCCTGCAGGCCGGCTCCGTCCCGCGGCGCGGGCGCGAACTGGGCGAACTCTCGATCATCGAAGATGGCGCCGTGCTCTGTGAAGCGGGCAAGATCGTGGCCGTGGGCAGAACTCGCGACGCATTGCGCGACACCTGGCTGAAGGGCCAGCGCAAGAATCTCCGCGAAATTGATTGCCATGGCAAAGTAGTCCTGCCCGGCTTTGTGGATTCGCACACCCACCCCGTGTTCACGGCGCCGCGCCTGGTGGATTTCGAAAAGAGAACAGCGGGCGCGAACTATGAAGAGATCGCCGTGGCGGGAGGTGGCATCCGCTCCAGCGTGGAAGACGTGCGCCGGGCGAGCAGGGAAGAGCTGGCGCAGCATGTACGGGGGGTTCTGCAGGAGATGTCGGCGCAGGGCACCACCACAGTGGAAGCCAAATCAGGCTATGGCCTGAGCACAGAGGCGGAACTGAAGTCGCTCATGGCGGTGCGCCTCGCGGCAGCCCGCTGGCCGGGCACCGTGGTCGCCACCTTGCTGGGCGCGCACGTGGTTCCACGCGAGCACCTGCGCCATCCCGAGAATTATGTGCGCCAGATTTGCGAGCTCATGATCCCCCAGGTCGCCCGCCAGCACCTGGCGGAGTTCGTGGACGTGTTCTGCGATCGCGGCGCTTTTTCCCTGGAACATGCGGAGCGCGTCTTGAAGGCAGCTTTGGAGAATGGTCTGGGCACGCGGGCTCACGTTTGCCAGCTCAGCAGTTGCGCGCTGTCGCGGGTGTTGGCGTGCAGGCCGGCGTCGCTGGACCACTTGGATTACGTCGGCGGGGAAGACATCGAGCGCCTGGCCCAATCGCCGACGGTCGCCACGCTGGTGCCAGGCGCGAACTACTTTCTCGGGCTGGCGCAGTACCCGCCGGCGCGGCGGTTGATCGAAAGCGGAGCGGCGGTGGCGCTGGCCACCGATTACAATCCCGGCACTTCGCCCACCACCAGCATGCCCTTCATTCTGTCCCTGGCCTGCACCCACCTGAAGATGTCGCCGGCCGAGTCCGTCAGCGCCGCCACAATCAACGGCGCCTGCGCCCTGGCCACGCCAACGACGAAAGGCTCCGTCGAGCCCGGAAAAGATGCGGACCTGGCCATCTTCGATGTCTCGGATTATCGCGAGATCGCCTACTGGTTCGGCATGAACCGGTGCTGGGGCACAGTGATGGGCGGAGAATGGCGAAAGAACAAGTAGTCAGGAATCGGCAATCAGCACAACTGGTACGTTCGGATTTGCCGGCCGTGACTCCTGGCCCTCGCTCCTCAACATTGAGCGTTTTCCAAGTGCGTTGTTATAATCGCTTAGTCCCACAATGGATCCACGCGGATCCACGAATTGCGGCAGCTTGCTCCCGCGCCTCTAATTGGCGTGCCCCGCGAAAGTGGCCAGGTAGCTCAGGTGGTAGAGCGCAGCCCTGAAAAGGCTGGCGTCGGCGGTTCAACTCCGTCCCTGGCCACCATCATTC
>Ga0075436_100003733_pt1 | contig 10437 bp, 9 predicted proteins | sample RhiMethybrSRZTD5_FD_75303 | JGI IMG/M metagenome (GOLD analysis project Ga0075436, IMG submission 75303) | Populus rhizosphere microbial communities from Tennessee, USA - Rhizosphere MetaG P. TD hybrid SRZTD5 | ecosystem: Host-associated > Plants > Roots > Rhizosphere > Soil | place: USA... | reverse complement strand
ATTTGTTATATGGAAGATCTTTCCATTCTGGTACTATATCTCCTTGCTGGAATGCGTCATCATCATTTCATTTACTCTTCTTATCATTTCTTCACTTTCGATTGGCTTTTGAATAAAATATCTTTCACCGGCTTTGGGGAAAACTTCTTTTCTAAATGGTTCATAGTCATGCAGTTCGTTTAAAGCTGTCAAAAAACATACCTTAACATTATTGTCTATCTTCTTTATTTCTCTAAATAATTCAAAACCATTCATTTTTGGCATTTTAATATCAAGAATTACAAGATCATACAAGCCAGCTTTGAAGTTGTCTAATGCCAAAAGAGGATCGTCAAATGCATCAACTTTGAATCCTTTGTCTTCTAAAGTTGTCTTTAGTGTAAAATTAACATCGGGTTCATCATCTACTACCAAGATCCTACTTTTTTCCATCTTTTCATGCAAAACTTCTGTCATCTCAGCGGTTATATCTGATGATGGTGTTATCATGAGATCCTCCGAGAGTATTATATGATTTCTAAATATAAGATAGTACGTAAAAATTTTCTATCCTTTTTATCGGGATGTATAATATGTATGTATATCTTGACAAGACGTATTCCAACTTTAGAGTTCAGCAGTCGTAAAATTTCCAAAATATCGTCTCTGCATTTTGGAAACAATGATCTTGGTCCTCTTCTGTCCCTCTCTGCTCCTATTTGGTTGGGCTTTATCAGATGAAAGTATGTGATACACTAATATGGATTAGCAATATTTGAAAACTTTTTTTCAAAATGATAAATACGGTCTGCTTTCTTGTATCTATATTACTAACTATTGTATCCAAGAAGCACACCCCAGTCTTTAATATTATGTTTTGGAAAAAGCTGTTATTGATTGTCACCGATAGTTTATCTTATGGATTTAAGAAGAAACATCGTCGTCATGGCAGTAAGGGTTATTTTTAACGGCAGCAATAACGGTAGAAGCCAGAACTCTGATAATAATCGCAAGCTTCATCTGGAGAAAAAAGGTATTCGAGTTTTTGGGGTAGCAGAAAGTTTTAAGAAATTCAATACAAAATCGACGCTTGTTGGTATAGTTATGCGACGTGATTTGATAATTGATGGAATCGTTTTTGGTAGTGCAACATTAAAAGGGAATGATTCAACGGAAAATATTCTCAATATGTTCAAGTCATTGAAAAGGGATGATCTGAACTGCATAATATTGGGGGGTTTGATTATTAGCATGTACAATATTATAGATGGTAAATTAATTCAAGACGAGACTGGACTTCCGGTAATTGGAATAACGTTTGAAGATTCTAAGGGTATTGAAGCTAACATACGATACCATTTTCCTGATAACTATGAATTAAAGCTTGAGCAGTACGCTAAATTGGGTAAGCGAGATCAGGTCACACTAAAGACCGGTAATCATCTTTTTGTACGGTGCTGGGGTTTAACCCTAAAACGTGCTATAGCAATACTTGATTACTTTACTTTACAAGGTTCAATCCCAGAACCTATCCGAGTAGCAAAACTTGTAGCTCGCTCGCGGACCTAGCCGTAGCATTTGATAAAGAATGGCGATAACAAAAATTTTCTAGAGTCCAGGAAAAATTAAATTAAATTCTTTTGTCCTTGGCCAATATTCCTCTTTCCATTTTCTACCTCCTTCTCCTTCAAGTCTTGTTATTTTTTTATTATGTGATAGAATACCCATTATGTGTAAGCTCATGTGTTTAACAGGTAGCTCAGATTTGCCATTGCATTGATTTTCCATACTAGTATTAGATTGAGAATCCCCATATTTGACGCTTTCAGACTATGTTTACATACGTATAGATTCAACGACAACCAATTCAGACATTATTATTATCCCAAAATAATTTACAATAGGAGGAGAGGAAGAAATTTATGCAAGTTACGATAGTATTGGTATGGTTTATTGGGATTTTCACACTAATGCTATTATTACCATCATTAGTATAGAATTGAAATCCTTGTGTAATCAAAATGATTGTTTTTGACAGCATTATCTCCGTTTCGAGTAATAGTGGTGGTGGTGGCGGTAGTAGTAATGACATACTCACTACTTCTGAGTATCTAATTCTCATCTTCTTGGCCATGATTTTTGCCGCCGCGTTGTTCTCATCCAGGACTAAGGTTCCATACACCATGGGATTGGTGGGAATTGGGATTGCCATTTCATTATTTCTTGGTCTTGCAAGAGGAGAAGTAGGAGGATTAAACATATTGAATTTTAATAGGTTAGACCCAAAGCTGATAATTGACTTCATCATACCACCTTTGATTTTTGAAGCAATGATGAAAGTTGATTATTACAATGAATTTAAGGCTATTAGAGTCTCTGCCTTACTATTAGCTACGCTAGGTGTTGTTATTGCTACTGTTGTCACTGGCTTATTGCTAATGTATTTAGCTCATCTGCCTCTTCTCATCGCATTTACATTTGCAGCTTTAATTGCACCTACTGATGCGGCAATTGTAATTGAAATATTCAAAAGGGTAAGAGGAGTGCCAGGTTTGCTTTCTACAATAATGGAATCGGAGGCCACTCTTAATGATGCTACTGGAATCATTGTTTTTTCATCTATTATTACATTGGCTTCTTATTCGTCTTTTCTTAATAGCGATGGTTCTTTTTCTTCAAATATAATTACTAACAACTTTATCGTTTATGAAATAGTCCGTTTTATCATAGTTTTCTTTGGTGGTGTTGCCATAGGATTGGGAATTGCTGCTGCAACACATAGGCTTCATTCGTTGATGAATGACCCTTTCTCAGAGACGGCGTTAACTATCGCTACGGTATTTGGTTCAGTTGTCTTGGCAAATTCTTTAGGTGTTTCAGGGTTAGTTGCAGTGGCAGTCGCGGGTCTATATTTTGGGAATGCTACTGTAAAGAAAGAGGCTGATATGAGCTTGAAGGTGCGAACAGCTGTTTTTAATTTCTGGGAAATGGCTGCATTTTTTGCAACCTCTGCTGCCTTCCTATACCTTGGAATAAGCATGAATATTTTAAGGATTGCTGAAAATTTTCCTTTAATTGCTCTGTCGTTTGTTGCAGTATTAGTTGCCAGAGCGGTGTCTACATATCCTATACTTGCTGTTACCAATAGGCTTACAAGAGAAAAAATTCCTGTTATATGGAGGCATGTTGTCATGCTTGGAGGAATGAGGGGAGCGATATCCGTAGCATTGGTTGCATCGATACCATCAACAGCAGCAAGAGAATTTAAAACCACTCTTGAGACAATCACCTTTGGTGTAGTCCTTCTGTCTTTGGTCATTCAGTATATTGTTCTTACAAAATATGTCAGAAAGGCCTTCCCTAAAGATACTGCCATCGCTGCCAATGTTGATAATACTAATCTGCCTGAAGACTAGGTGGGTTTTGTTTTCTTCCCCTTGGCCATACAGACCTTGCCTGCAAGGCATCCATGCAAAATGTATGTATACAGTTACCTAAATTAAGAATAAGAAGAATAACGGTTTTAGTACGCTAAGGAGAAATTTTAATACGCTGGCATAGTCTTCATCATTATTTTTTATTGTGTGGCGTAGTCCTTAACTGAATGCCACAACATGGACAAAATGTTCCATCATGATACAGGTAAATCTCACATTTTCTGCAATATTTCTTACCGATAAGATAGTTACTTCTACCTACCTGTATTTTTGAATATATTCTCTCACAGAGATTCCTACAAACCATGGGGATAAACACTATGGTATGTATTTCTTTATAATATCTGCAACACTAAACAGGGACCGGGATGGGGTATTCCTCCAATGCAGTCTTTGCTTTTTAGATATGGGTTGGTAGGTATATTCATAGTGTGATATATTTAGCTACCTTTATGAAAATTTTTCAGACATGAGATACGGTTTTTCGCTGATTCTATCAGTAAGCATAAACACCGTCTTCTGGTCTACATTGGTCGCATATTTTCATCTCTTTTTTACCATTTTCTGATTTTACTATCATGACTTCAAAGTTAGTCATTTCACACCTTTGCATTTGCTTGCCATATTGAGGTATTCTGTCTCCCGTTCTTCTAAACCGTTCATAATCGACAGGCATCCTCTGATTTTACACTTACCCACGCTCGAGTAGATAACGTAACTAGTCCAGAATCCATTTTATGTCAAGTCAGATTTGATAATAGGGGATACGCATGTAACTAGATAAAGTGAAAAGTAATAAAAGGAAAAAAGAGATAGAAAACCCGTTAATGAGAACAAGAGATGCGAACAAGAGAAAAAGTTATTACGATGGTTTGAACATCTAGAGTAGGCCTTGCACTAAGATAAGTTAACATTAAAAAGTGTGAATATCTTTTTTGGAAATGCCCTTGTTAAAAATAATATTGACTATCAGCAGCGATAGCGTTTCATTGGAATGTTCTGAGAATTACACTTATGAATGGTTGTATGAATGTAGTGGGACTCGCGAGGGTATTGACAAGATATCCAATGCGACGACGCCATCGTTGTTGTCGCCTTTTAGACATAGTTGCTGTTACATGATGGATGGTGTTGATTATACATGTATACCTACTGATGGCGTCGTATAAGGCGACGGTGTTTTCTAGTAACCATGTCCATACAGAGTTATTTTCCACTTCCTGCCCTGAGAGATAGACAACAGAAAATACTTTTAGAAATTGAACAGGCTTTGAAATCAGGTTTCAAGCACATCTTTCTAGAAGCACCCACTGGCTTTGGTAAAAGTCCCGTCGCTGTTGCATTAGCAAGATATCTTGGAAGCTCACATATTTGTACAGCTACTAAGGATTTACAAAGCCAATATTCTAGAGATTTTCCATTTATTCGTGAAGTCAAGGGTAAAAGTAACTTTCCGTGTATTGTAAAGGATGAAATGGGTCTAGACGAAACATGCGAGTACGGTCCTTGTATGAAGGATGATAGTTATGATTGCATCTACAAGACAAGACTGACAGACTACAGTGTTGAAGGGGAAAGTACGAAATATGAAACCATAGATCTGGACGATGTTGCCAAGAAAAACCATGTTGACAAGCTAAAATCCCAATCAAAGGTTGTAGAATTTGAATGGAAACCATGTCATTATTATCATCAAAAATGGATCGCAGTTAGATCTAGTCACACCATTTACAATTACAAGTATTTCCTTTCCGATCTTTTCTATTCGAGCAACATACAGCAAAGAAAATTGCTCGTGTTTGATGAGGCGCATACAGTAGAGTCCGAAGTAGCAGATTTTAAAAGCTTCGCGATTTACAGGGATGCCCTTACGCGTCTTCTTCCAAAATTGCAATTTCCCGTAAAGAGGGAATATGAGATCGAAACATGGATAGATTTCGGAATTGATTTGAGAGATGAACTTCTTCGCTTTATTGAAAAAGCAAGTATTGAATTAGAAAATGATAACAAAACCTATGAACCATTTACAGAAAAAAATCTTATCGATGCTTTGACAAAGGAGAAGAACTTGGCTGCAGTTATTGAAGATATGAAATACAATAAAGAAAACTGGATCGTTACGACCGTGGAAAAGAGCACAAACACTCAACTGCAGAAAATAGTGCTTACTCCACTAAATGTTTCGAGTTATTTTAATGATATTCTTGGCACGGGAGCAATAACTCTGTTTATGAGTGCAACTATCCTAAGCAAAGATTATCTCTGCAAAGCTGCAGGACTCAAATCCGATCAAGTAAAGTTTATCCGTGTTGACCACTCAGAGTTCCCCATCAAAAATAGACCAATTTATCTAATGAACATTGCCTGGCTCAACGCAAAAACAATGGGTCAAAGCTTGCCAGCCATTGCCAATGCTGTTAGCAACATTATGAGTATACACAAGAATGAAAAGGGAATTATTCATACAACCTCGTATTCACAGCTACAATTCATAAGGGATAATATAAGCAGGGAAAATGCGACTAGACTTATAGAAACCGGCCCGAAGTTTGATCGTAACGAGATACTCCAAAAACATACGCAGTCTGCAAACCCTACAGTGCTTATATCTCCATCATTATATCTGGGCGTAGACTTAAAAGATTACCTTTCCAGATTTCAGATCATAGTAAAAGTACCTTATCCTGATCTCACTGACCGAAAGGTTTCTGCAATGAAACAAAGAGATCCAAAATGGTATACCTGGAATACTATCCTGAGGTTAGTTCAAGCATATGGTAGAAGTGTTAGAAGCAAAGATGATTTTGCCAATACATATATTCTTGATAGTAGCATCTCATATTTGCTAAGGGATGCAAATGAAATGCTGCCAAAATGGTTTTCAGACGCGATAACTCAAAGATTATAATCATATATATGACTTGTCATAATGGAATCATTCGTTAAGTGCATTATGCTAAATAAAACAATGGTACAAATTTATTGAGCTACTATTGATGATGGTCTTGCTTGTAGAACAGCATTCAAATCCTTTGTCTGACCATTCCTGTTTATAGTCAGCTTTACATTACTACCAACAGATTTGTGCATTTCGATATAGTTGATAATATCGTCTATACGTTTCACGGTACGTCCATCAATTGCTGTTATTATATCGCCAATATGTGTGTTAGGACCTATTATATCCCGAGTCGTTCCTTTTAAACCCGCTTTGTCTGCGGGGCTTCCAGATTGAATCGAGCTTACTACCACTCCTTTGTAATTTACTGGTAAACCTGCACTCTGTGCTACATCAGCTGTCATGCTGCCACCGGATATTCCAAGCCAAGGATGATCATAGCTTCCTTTTTGAATTAATGTTGGTACTATCCGAATTATTATATTTGACGGAATTGCAAATCCTAATCCAGAGAACCCTCCTGTACCAGAAAGTATAGCAGTATTCATTCCAACAACCTGTCCTTGCATATTCAGTAGAGGCCCACCTGAATTGCCAGGATTAATTGCAGCGTCCGTCTGAATTCCATTTGGTATGGAAAATCCCGTATCCTGATTTGGGAGTAACCGTCCGATTTGGCTTACAATTCCTGTCGTCATGGTATCGCTAAGCCCAAATGGATTACCAATAGCTATTATCTGCTCTCCTACCTGCAATTTTGATGAATTTGCAATTGCAAGAGGAACACCGCTTTTTTCAGCTGAGGAGTAATTATTATCCGTGATTTGTAGAACTGCAACATCACTAGATGGATCATTTCCTATCACATTTGCTGTATAGGTATTTCCATCTACAAATGTGACATCAACTGTTTTGGCTCCACTTACTACATGACTATTTGAAATAATATGTCCTTGCTGGTCATAGACGAATCCAGAACCCAGTCTAGATTGTTGATCTACTGGTGGATTACCATTGATAATAATTTGCATACCGTTACCCTTGCTAGTTATCTGTACAACAGAGTTTTGCACTTGCTTGAAGATATCAGTTAGAGAAGAAGAATGTGGCGAGCTTCGAACGGGTAATGCTACGTTTTTTATCGGCAGATTCTGGAAGGCTGCTTGTTGTGCATTAACTATATGATGGTACCGTTGTTGTACCATATCTTTGGCATATTTGACGCCATAACCACTGTTACTAATATTGGTGGTGACGGATTGAGCCATGACGGTGGCTCCAAAGACAACAGTTATCGAAATCAAAAACAATAATATATTTTTATTCATTACGAGTCTCAGTATTAGGAATGATAATCTCTTATAGGTGTTTTTCCTACCTGTGCGAACAGCTACCCTGATCCATTGCCCTATATTTTGCCTAGTAACGGTAGAAGACAGATATGATCTCTATACTCCTCAACCTTCAACCTTCATAACGACTGGTATCAGGATTGACGACTTAGTCACGGTCATACATACATACATACATACATATATACACCAATGCATATGCGTGTTCATAGTTCTCCGATAATATCGTAGGAGGAATCTCCTGTCCTTGCAATAGAAATATTAGATAGTCTATCAAAGCTTGTGCGATTATTATTGCAAACCACTAATAGTCACATCTTTCGATACAAGATACGGAGTCTAGTGGGTTTTTCAATGTTTTCAATGCTTTGCCACACAGCCTGCAAAAAATACGTCGCAAGTTAAACAGCGAACAAAACAAGTATTTTTTCTGAAAAAAGATCATGCTCATGTCCGATAACGCCGCTAGTATAAAGCGTATTCATGTTAGTGGGGTGTCGTCGTCCTGTCCTGGTTTTTTCATGGATTACAGGAATCGTTAGTAATTTGAATTTAAAGCGCTTCTAAACCATGTTAATTGACAAGGTTAATGAAACTATCTTGGTGTGTTCTAACCATTCTAACCATCTATTTAAGATATATAATCACTGATCTGATAGTTGATAAATATCAAATTAATTAACTATGTTAATCTTTATCTAGCTGATAAACACAAAGAGCAGACATAGAGTACTATACATGAGACAAGATGATAGTAATAGTAATAATTATGACGACAGCCTTGTTGCATCTCGTCATGGCGTCCTGACATTAATTGAAACTTTTGTTGAAAATATATTTAAAGTAAGGAAAACACTTTTTGGACTTTCCATTTCAGCCTTAGTATTGGCCCCACTTGCAATCGGACTCTCGGTTTTTTTGTTACAAGATCCTTCATTCTTTGCTGTTATTCAAATAGAAAATGATGAATTTGGACTGGTTCTTAGCATATTGTTGGGTGCAATTATTATTATCTCTTCATTATGGTTAGTAGCAGGAGTCAAACAGTATCGCTCCATAAGTTCTTGGAATAGGAGATATGATGAGTATGTAAAGGATAAAAAGGAAAAAGACAGGAGGGTGGGCGCATTATCAGGCGTAGGAGGATTGGATAACGATTACGATGATGCGGGATTTGATGATAACAGACCCTAACTTTCTTAGCTAGTCTACCTCACTCAGTAGGTGTTAATCAAGCGTTACGAGTTATAACTATGATGACTCTTCACAATCATGCTACGACTGTTCTGCAAGATGCAGGATCCCTGATGAAGGTTATCTATCGCAATAAGGGATAGCAGTCGTTGTAGACTCATTACAAATACTTTGCTGACTGTGGAAGACCTTTTGTTGACTAACCGATACATCCTAATTGTACTTGATGTTTAAGGAAAACTGAGTCTATTTTGGAAAATAGTAAATGCGACAAATGCAATCTAATAATTCATCCTACATTTGCAGGATACCATAAATGTGGTCATGCAAACTGTCCTATTTGCAAAAACGCGATCGTAAATTCAGGATATTGGTACCATATTAGATCACACCCGGGACATGAGAACGACAGCCCTCCTCCACCAAGGAAAACTATTGAGAACAAGGAAAAACGTCCAGGTTACGGTAGTAGGTAATGGACAATCTCGCGGTTAATAAATTGGTTATTATTCTATTCGCATATGCTCCCCACTGTGACATAATGGACAATCCTTATTCGCTCTAAATTCAAGGTTAAAGACGACCCCACACTTTCTACAAACCTCTAAATGTTGTACCATATGCATAAACCTCTGATGCGATAGTTAAGTATTAGCATCAAGGGTAGATATTACATTTGAGATATCAAATGATGATTTTCTGGAAATTCTAGAATGTTCTCGCTAGTACTTCGCTGATCGAACCGTCTGCAGTAGATCGTAAACCAACTTAACTTATCACCACAAGGGATTAATTCGGAAGTGCGTAAGCGCAGGTAAGCTTCGAATCCAACATTATGGTCTGGCGATACATATTCGACTTGGATAATTGAATGATGTACCAAAACCGATTCATTCATCATCGCATTTTCTCTGCCTTTAGGGTGATCGACTAACTGTTCTTCATTTCTCACAGTTATATCAGCTAAGAATCTGCACGGATATGATCATTAGTAGGATATTATACAATCCCGCTGATTCGGCAAACAAAATCATCAAAGGTTTACGACGCTTCAAAGGTAGGTTGCATTCAGGTTCTTTTGAACACCATGCAGACGATCCACTTAAATAGTATTAAATATGCAAAAATTTGCATTTATATTATATCTTAAAACATGTCAAAGTATGTCTAATAAAATTGAAACAATCAATCCCGCGACCGGAAAGGTTATTGCGACTTATGATAACATTAGCAGCGAGGAGGTTAGTCAAAAGGTCAAAAAAGCAAAGGCAGCTTTTGGAAAGTGGGGGAAACTGGATATTTCTGAACGAACTGCCTATATAAGGAGCCTAGGGAGGGTAATGAGGAAAAACAAGGATGAATATGCAAGACTCATTACAGAAGAAATGGGTAAGCCTATAAGACAATCAATGGCGGAAATAGAAAAATGTGCATGGGTTTGCGATTATTATGCTGACCACGCAGAGACTTTTTTGAGAGATGAATTGATTCCAACTGAATTTCGTAAAAGTTTTGTTTCATTTGAACCCCTCGGGGTAGTCGCCGGTATTATGCCATGGAACTTTCCTTTCTGGCA
>Ga0075436_100003732_pt1 | contig 10438 bp, 9 predicted proteins | sample RhiMethybrSRZTD5_FD_75303 | JGI IMG/M metagenome (GOLD analysis project Ga0075436, IMG submission 75303) | Populus rhizosphere microbial communities from Tennessee, USA - Rhizosphere MetaG P. TD hybrid SRZTD5 | ecosystem: Host-associated > Plants > Roots > Rhizosphere > Soil | place: USA... | reverse complement strand
ATCATCAACAAGCGCGCGGTCGCGGCGGGCGAGAAGACGTTCGTGAATCCGCGCAACGCGGCGGCCGGCGGGCTGCGCCAGCTCGATCCGCGGCTGACGGCGCAGCGCCGGCTTTCCTTCTTCGCCTACGGTGTCGGCGCATTCGAGGGCTTCGACATGCCGGCGACCCATGCGCGCTTGCTCGATCTGCTCGACTCGATGGGATTCCCGGTCGCGAAGGAGCGCGCCACCGTGAAGGGCGTGCAGGGCCTGCTCAAGTTCTACGCCGATGCCGGCGCGAAACGCCCGCGCCTCGCGTACGACATCGACGGCGTCGTCTACAAGGTGAACCGCTACGCCGACCAGGACAAGCTCGGCTTCGTCTCGCGCGCGCCGCGCTGGGCGATCGCGCACAAGTTTCCCGCGGAGGAAGCGACGACCGAGCTCGTCGACATCGCGTTCCAGGTGGGGCGCACGGGCGCGATCACGCCGGTGGCGAAGCTCGCGCCCGTCTTCGTCGGCGGCACCACGATCGTGAACGCGACGCTGCACAACGAGGACGAGGTGCGCCGCAAGGACGTCTGGCGCCGCGACACCGTCGTCGTGCGGCGCGCGGGCGACGTCATTCCGGAAGTCGCGCGCGTGGCGAAAAAGGGGCCGCGCGAGAAGAAGGACTGGTTCGAGATGCCGGCGAAGTGCCCCGAGTGCGGCTCGGCGGTGGAGAAGCTCGAGGAGGAAGCGGTCGCGCGCTGCACCGGCGGGCTCTTCTGCCCCGCGCAACGCAAGCAATCGCTGCTGCACTTCGCCTCGCGCCGCGCGATGGACATCGAGGGCCTCGGCGACAAGCTCGTCGACCAGCTCGTCGACGCGGGTATCGTCCGCACGCCCGCCGATCTCTACAAGCTCGGCATCGCGAAGCTCGCCGCGCTCGAGCGCATGGCGGAAAAATCCGCGGCGAACGTCGTCGCCGCGATCGAGAAGAGCAAGGACACGACACTCGGGCGCTTCATCTACGCCCTCGGCATCCGCAACGTGGGCGAGGTCACCGCGAAGGATCTCGCGCGCCATTTCGGCAATCTCGACGCGCTGCTGGATGCGAATGTCGAGCAGCTCATGGAGGCGCCCGACGTGGGTCCCGTCGTCGCCGAATCGGTCGCGGGGTTCCTGCGCGAGAAGCACAACCGCGAGGTGATCGAGCAGCTGCGGGCCGCGGGCGTGCACTGGAAGGAAGGCGCCCCGGCCTCAGGCATGCCGGGGCAGGTTCCGCGCGCGGCCACCGCCGGACCCTTCGCGGGTAAAATCGTCGTCCTCACCGGCACGCTCGCCGCGATGACGCGCGACGAGGCGAAGGATCGCGTCGAGGCGCTGGGCGGCAAGGTGTCCGGGTCCGTGTCGGGCAAGACCGATTTCGTGATCGCGGGCGAGGCAGCCGGGTCCAAGCTCGACAAGGCGCGCGCCCTGGGCGTGGCGGTGCTCGACGAGGCGCAATTCCTGAAGATGCTCAAATGACCCCCTCCCCGACCCTCCCCCAAGGGGGAGGGAGAACCTCGTGAACAAAGTCACCAAAGCGGTATTTCCCGTCGCGGGCCTCGGCACGCGATTCCTGCCCGCGACGAAGGCCTCTCCCAAGGAGATGCTGCCGATCGTGGACAAGCCCCTCATCCAGTACGCCGTGGAGGAGGCGGTCGACGCGGGCATCACCGACATGATCTTCATCACGGGCCGCGGCAAGCGCGCGATCGAGGATCATTTCGACAAGGCCTACGAGCTCGAGGCGGAGCTCCAGGCGCACGGCAAGAACAAGCTCCTGAAGGAAGTGCGGGGCCTGCTTCCCGACGGCGTCACCTGCGCCTATGTCCGCCAGGCCGAGGCGCTCGGGCTCGGGCACGCGGTGCTTTGCGCGCGGCATCTCGTGGGCGACCAGCCCTTCGCCGTGATCCTCGCCGACGACCTGATCGACGCGCCGACGCCGGTGATGAAGCAGATGGCGCAGGTGCACGGAAAGCACGGCGGCAGCGTCATCGCCGTGCAGAACGTCGCGCGCGCCGATACCGCTTCCTACGGCATCGTGTCCGCCGACAAGGTCTCGACGGGACTCTCGAAGATCACCGGCATCGTCGAGAAGCCGAAGCCGGAGGAGGCGCCGACGACGCTGGGCGTGGTCGGCCGCTACATCCTCTCGCCGCGCATCTTCCATTTCCTCGCGAACCTGCGGCCGGGGGCCGGACGCGAGATCCAGCTCACGGATGCGATCGGGCGGCTCTTGCGCGAAGAGAGCGTCTTCGCCTACGAATTCCAGGGCCGGCGCTACGACTGCGGCTCGAAGCTCGGCTACCTGCAGGCCACCGTCAATTTCGCGCTGCGCCACCCCGAGCTCTCGCACGATTTCCGCGCCTTCCTCGCGCACATCGGCGCCACCGGCGGGAAGCACTCATGAGGCGCCACGAGGAGGCGATGCGCCTTCTCGAGACCGCGGAGCTGCTCTACGGGCCGCGCGAGGTGAAGGAAGCCGTCGACCGCATGGCGGGCGAGATCGGCGCGAAGCTGAAGGATGAATTCCCCGTCGTCCTCGCGGTCATGGGCGGCGCGTGCATGTTCACGGGGCAGCTCCTCCCGCAGCTGCGCTTCCCGCTCGAGTTCGGCGCGATCGAGGTCACGCGCTACAACAACGACATCCAGGGCCGCGACATCAGCTGGCGGCTGCCCCCGCGCGACAACGTGCGCGACCGCGTCGTGCTCGTCGTCGACGACATCCTCGACGAGGGCATCACGCTCGCCGCGATCCGCAAGAAGCTCCTCGAGATGGGCGCGAAGAAGGTCTACGCCGCGGTCTTCGCCGACAAGGACATCGGGCGCGAGAAGCCGGCGCACGCGGACTTTGTCGGCGTGACGGTGCCCAACCGCTACGTGTTCGGCTTCGGCATGGACGCCTACGGCCTGTGGCGCAACCTCCCCGAGATCTACGCCCTCAAGGAATAAATGCTCGCCGTCATCGGAGGCAGCGGCCTCACGCAGCTCGCCAACCTCGAGATCACCCACCGCCGCATCGTGCGCACGCCGTACGGCGAGCCCTCGGGCCCGCTCACCTTTGGCCACATCGGCGCGCAGCAGGTCGTCTTCCTCGCGCGCCACGGCTACGGCCACACGCTCGCGCCGCACGAGATCAACTACCGCGCCAACATGTGGGCGCTGCAGGCGCAGGAAGTGAAGCGCGTGATCTCGGTGTGCACCGTGGGCGGCATCGCCGAGTCGCTCGCCGCCGGCATGATCGCCGTGCCCGACCAGATCATGGACTACACGTGGGGCCGGCCCTCGACGTTCTTCGAGGGCGCGCAGGCGGCGGTCACGCACATCGACTTCACGCATCCGTATTGCGAGGAGACGCGCGCGATGACGCTCGCCGCGGCGCGCGAGGCCGGCGTGCCCGTGGTCGACGGCGGCACCTATGCGACGACGCAGGGCCCGCGGCTGGAAACGAAGGCCGAGATCGATCGCCTCGAACGCGACGGCGCGACGATGGTCGGAATGACAGGCATGCCGGAAACGGCGCTCGCCCGCGAGCTGGGGCTGAGCTACGCGGCGCTCGCCGTGGTGGTGAACCCGGCGGCCGGCCGCGGCTCGAGCGCTCGCAGCGTCTCGCTCGAGGACATCCCGAAGGTGATCGAGGTGGCGATGGCGAAGGTGCGGTTGATCGTCGAGAAAGTGGTGGAGCGCCATGGCGGTGCGTGAGGTCCTGCGGATGGGCCATCCGGTGCTGCGCGAGCGCGCGCAGCCGGTGGAGAAGTTCGGCACGCCGGAGCTGCGCGAGCTTCTCGAGGACATGAAGGAAACGATGGCGGCGAAGAACGGCGCGGGCCTCGCGGCGCCGCAGATCGGCGTGTCGCAGCGCGTCGTGATCTTCGGCGTCGAGGCGAACCCGCGCTATCCGGACGCGGAGCCGGTCCCCTTCACGGTGCTGGTGAACCCGAAGATCGTGATCCTCACGCGCGAGGTCGAGGAGGATTGGGAAGGGTGTCTTTCCGTGCCCGGAATGAGAGGCGTCGTGCCGCGCTACACGAAGCTTCGCTACAGCGGCTTCGATGTCGAGGGCCAGCCCTTCGAGCGCGAAGCGGAAGGATTCCACGCGCGCGTTGTCCAACACGAATGCGACCACCTGGACGGCATCCTTTACCCCCAGCGCATGACGGACCTCGCGAAGTTCGGCTTCAACGAGGAGCTGTTCCCCGGAAAGGAGCTCGTCGATGAGTGACATCGCCCAGAATCCGCAAGCCCGCGTGAGCACCACGAGCGCGCACATCCTCTACGCGATGCACGCGCTCGCGCCCTTTACCTTCTGGACGCTCGCGCTGATCGCCGTGATCGTCGGCGCCATCGGCCGCGACAACGTGCGCGGCACGTGGGTCGAGACGCACTATTCGTGGCTCGCGCGCACCTTCGGCTACGGCCTGATCTGGGTCGTGGTGCTCACGTTCCTCTTCGCGCTCACGATCGTTGGCTTGTTCCTGCTCGTGATCCCGTGGGGGATCCTCACGATCTGGTACCTCTACCGCGTGATCCGCGGCTGGCTCCGGCTCTCGGACCACTTGCCGATGCCGATGTAGTTAGAAGGCGGCGGCGAGGAGCGTTGGAAGGATTTCGGCGGCCGGGCCGCGCAGGCGGAAGTCGGCGACGTCGTCGAGGTCCGTCGCGTTGGGATTCACCTCCACGATGACCGCGCCGTTGCGGCGCGCCTCGCGCGGGATGTCGGCCGCGGGATAGACGGCGCCCGACGTTCCGATCGAGAGCAGCACGTCGCAGGCGCGCGCGGCTTCGAATGCACAACGCATCGGCTCCGCCGGCAACGCCTCGCCGAACCAGACGACGCCGGGACGGATGAAGCCCCCGCACGCGGCGCAGCGCGGCGGCGCGAGAGGGCTTCCGTCCTCGAAATCGCCGGGCGGATCGGCGAGCGCGCCGTGGGCGCTGCCGCAATCGAAGCAGCGCGGGGCGAAGAGGCTGCCGTGCAATCGAATCGGCGAGCGGCTTCCCGCGCGCTCGTGAAGATCGTCCACGTTCTGCGTGATGAGCGTCGTCGCCGGCACCTTCGCCTCGAGCGCCGCGATCGCGCGGTGCGCCGCGTTGGGCTCGGCGTGCCGCACGCGCATGCGCCGCCACTCGTACCAGCCCCAGACGAGCTCCGGATTCGCCGCGAACGCTTCGGCTGTGGCGAGCCGCGTCGGGTCGAAGCGCGACCACAGACCCGTCATCGCGTCGCGGAAGGTCGAGAGCCCGCTTTCGGCCGAGACGCCCGCGCCGGTGAAGGCGACGACGTGACGCGCCTCGCGCAACGCCGTGAGCAGCGGTTTCGGCGCATTCACGTGCCGAAAGGCGCGAGCACGCCGCCCTTGACGATGGCGACCGGCACGATCTTCCCGCCGCGCATGCGGAAGATCGTCATCTCCGCATCCTTGCGATCGCCCTTGGCGTCGAATTCGATGTGTCCCGTGGCGCCGTCGAGGTTGGTCTTGTAGATCTCCGCGACGAACTTCGCGGGATCGGTCGAATCGGCGCGGCGCATCGCCTCGATCACGACGTTGGCCGCGTCGTAGAAGAACGGCGCGTAGAGCTTCGTCTCGCCGTAGCGCGGGATGAACGCATCGCGGAAGGATTTCGTCGCGGAAGCGGCGGGCAATCCCGCCTGCGAGCACGCGAGCCCTTCGCCCGCGGCGCCGGCGAGCGCCGCCATCTCCTCGGTGCACGCGCCGTCGCCGAACGCGAACTGCGCCTTCACGCCGAGCTCGCGCGCCTGCTTGAGCATTAGCCCGCCGGTCGCATCCATGCCGCCGTGGAAGACCGCGTCGGGATTGCGGCTCTTGATGCGGGTGAGGATCGACTTGAAATCGGTCTCCTTGTCGGTGGTGCGCTCGCGCGCGACGATCGCCACACCCTTCGCGCGCAACGCCTTTTCCACTTCCGCCGTGAGCCCTTCGCCATAGGCGGTCTTGTCGTCGACGAGCGCGACCGTGCGCGCCTTGAGCTCGTTCGCGATATAGGCCGCGATGGCCGGGCCCTGCTGGTCGTCGCGTCCGATGGTGCGGAAGACATTCTTCATTCCGCGCTCGGTCAATACCGGGTTGGTCGCCGATCCGGTGATCACGGGAATCCCCGCCTTGGCGTAGATCTCGGAGGCCGGAATCGTGACGCCCGAATTCAGGTGGCCGATGACGGCGGCGACGTGCGCGTCGACGAGCTTCTGCGCGATGGTCGTGCCGATCTTCGGGTCGCCCTGGTCGTCCTCGCTGAGCATGCGGAACACGACGGGCTTGCCGCCGATCACAAGGTGCTTCGCGTTCGCCTGGTCGAGCGCGAGCGCGACGCCGCTCTCGTCGTCCTTGCCCTGGTGCGCGATCGATCCCGTGAGAGGACCCGCGTGGCCGATGAGCACCGTGACGGTCGCGGCCGCAGGCGGAGCCTGCCCCGGCATGACGTTGGCCGGGGGCGCGTCGCTCTTCCCGCAGGCCGCGGCGAGCAGCAATGCCGCCGCGATCAGGCGGCGGTCTTGCACAGCTCCTCGACGATCTCCTTGCGCGCGCCGTCGTTCTCCAGCGCGGCGCCGCTCACGACGAACGCGTCCTCGGCACGGGCGCCGAGCGTGGTCACGCGCGCGTCGATCAGGTTCAGCCCGTGCTTGAAGAAGATGCGCGCGACCGAGGAGAGGAGCCCGGGACGGTCGGCGCATGAGAGCGTCACGAGCGAGCGGCCCGGCCGCCGGTCGGGAACGATCGCGACCGCAGGCTCGATCGGGAAGTGCTTCACCCAGCGCGACACCCGTCCCGTGGGCGGCGCCTCCATCGGCGCCTCCGGCGCGATGCGCTTCACGAGCTTGCCCTCGATCGACTCGATGAGGTCGCGATAATGCTCGCCGGCGCGCGCGCGCGTGAGCACCTGGAAGCTGTCGAGCGCCCAGCCGTGCTGCGTCGTATAGATCTTCGCCGCGGCGACGTCGAACTGCGCGCGCTCGAAGAATCCGGTGATGCGCGCGAAGAGGCCCGGCTGGTCGGGCGCGTACACGAGCACCTGCAGCCCCTCGCCGACGGGCGAGAGGCGCGCGCGCACGATGGGCCTGTCGGGCGTGACGCGCTGCCACAGCGTGCGCGTGTGCCAGCCGATCTCGGCCACCTCGAACCTCTGGAAGTAGTGGTCGTCGAGCTGCTTCCAGAACGCCTCGTGCTTGCCCGGCTCGGTGACGTACTGGCGGAAGATGCGCAGCGCCTCGCGCTTCTTGGCGGCGATCGCGGAGGCGGCGTAGTCGGTCTCGCCGCGCAGCACGCGCCGCGTCGAGCGGAAGAGGTCCTCGAGGAGCTTTCCCTTCCACGCGTTCCACACCGCCGGGCTCGTGCCGCGAATGTCGGCGACGGTGAGGATGTAGAGCGCCGTCAGCGTGCGCTCGTCGCGCACCAGTGTGGCGAAAGACGAGATCACCTCGGGATCCGTGAGGTCCTGCTTCTGCGCCGTGGCCGACATCTCGAGGTGGTGATCGACGAGCCAGGCGACGAGCTCCGCGTCGGGCTTGGGCAGCCGGTGCTCGCGGCAGAAGCGCATGGCGTCGCGCGCGCCGAGCGTCGAGTGGTCGCCGCCCCGGCCCTTGGCGATGTCGTGGAAGAGCGCGGCGAGATAGAGGATCTCGGGCTTGTCGAACTCCTGCATGAGGCGCGACACGAACGGAAACTCGTGGTCGAAGCGCGGAATGCGAAGGCGCCTCAGGTTTCGCACCACCATCAGGATGTGCTCGTCCACGGTGTAGACGTGGAAGAGGTCGTGCTGCATCTGGCCGACGATGCGCCCGAAAGGCGGGAGGTACCGGCCGAGCACGCCGTAGCGGCTCATGCGCCTGAGCGTCCACGTGAGGCGCTCGGCGCGCATGATCGCCATGAAGCGCGCGCGGTTGTCCCTGTCCTTGCGGAACGCGTTGGTGATGCGCGGCAGCGCGCGCGAAAGCGCGCGCAGCGTCGTCGACCCGAGCCTGTCGATGTCGGGATGGTCCTGCAGCCGGCGGAAGGCCTCGAGCATCATCCCGGGGCGCTTCTCGAAGAGCTTGTCGTCGCGCAGGTCCAGGTGCTGGTTCACGACCTGGAAATCGGGGTCGAGGATGCGCACCTTGCGCTCGGCCTCCGGCGTCACGCGGTCGGTGAAGTTCGCGAGCAGGATCTGGTTGAAGCGCCAGATCGCCTTCGCCGCGAGGTAGTAGCGGCGCATCAGGAGGTCCGAGGGCGCCATCGCCCCCTTGGCGCCGAGACCGAGCTGGCGCGCGATCTCGATCTGGTGGTCGAAGACGAGGCGATCCTCGCGGCGCCCCGCGAGATAGTGCAGCCGGATGCGCAGGTCCTGGAGGACGACTTCGTTGCGCTGAATCGCGTGCGCCTCGTAGGGCGTGATGAGGTCCTGCTCGGCGAGCCCGCGCCACGAGTGCGCGAGGCCCGCGGCGCGCGCGAGCCAGAGCACCATCTGCAAGTCGCGCAATCCCCCCGGGCTTTCCTTGATGTTCGGCTCGAGGTTGTAGGCCGCGTCCATGAAGCGCTCGTGGCGGCGCTGCTGCTCGGCGAGCTTCGCCGCGAAGAAGGTGCGCACGTCGCGCCGCTCGCGCAGCCGCTTGTCCATCTCGTCGAGGAGCCGCGGATTGCCGGCGACGTGGCGCGCCTCGATGAGGCTCGTGTCGACGGTGACGTCCTTCGCCGCTTCCTCGATCGACTGGCCCACCGTGCGCACGCTGTGGCCGATGTCCAGGCCGCAATCCCACAGCGCGCCGACGAATTTCTCGACGGAGGCGCCGGGCGCTCGTCCGTCGGGAAGCAGCACGAGGACGTCGACGTCGGAATGCGGAAACAACGCGCCGCGGCCGTAGCCGCCGACGGCGACGAGCGCGATGCTCCCGTCTTCGATCCACTCGTCCCACAGCCGCTGCATGAGCTGGTCGACGAAGGCCGCGTTCGCGACGAGGTTGCGGTGCGGATCGGGGCGCCTGAGGTAGCGGCGCTTGAGCTCCTCGCGGCGCGCGGCGATCCACGTGCGCACCTCGACCGCGGTGGTGCGCTCGACGAGGAGCGGACGCGTCAGGGTATCAGGCGACGAGATTTGGGATCTTGACCTTGACGAAAGCCGGCGGAGGCGGCGATCCCGCGGAGAGCGTCAGCACTTCCACCGCATCCGCGGTGACGAGCACCGTGTGCTCCCACTGCGCCGAGAGCGAATGGTCGGCGGTGACGATCGTCCAGCCGTCGGCGAGCTGGCGGATGTCGCGCTTTCCCGCGTTGATCATGGGCTCGATCGTGAACGTCATCCCCTGCTCGAGCCTCAGGCCCTGGCCGGCGCGCCCGTAGTGCAGGATTTGCGGCTCCTCGTGGAAGCGCTTGCCGATGCCGTGCCCGCAGAACTCGCGCACGACGCTGAACCCGTGGCTCTCCGCGTGCTTCTGGATGGCCGCGCCGATGTCGCCCAGCGCCGTGCCCGGCCGCACCACCTCGATGCCTTTCCACATGCACTCGTAGGTCACGTCGCACAGGCGCCGCGCCTGCACCGATGGCTCGCCGACATAGAACATGCGGCTCGTGTCGCCGTGCCAGCCGTCCTTGATGACGGTGATGTCGATGTTGAGGATGTCGCCGGGCCGCAGCACCTTGTCGCCGGGCACGCCGTGGCAGACCTGGTGGTTCACCGAGGTGCAGATCGACTTCGGATACGGGCGATGGCCGGGCGGGGCGTAGTTGAGCGGCGCCGGCACGGTGTGCTGCACCTCGACCATGTAATCGTGGCAGAGCTTGTCGAGCTTGCCGGTGGTGGCGCCGGGCACGACGTGCGGGGTGATGAAGTCGAGCACTTCCGAGGCGAGCCGCCCCGCGACGCGCATCTTCTCGATCTCGTCGGGCGTCTTCACGTGGATCCCGGGCACGTGCTGTCTTCGGCCGTCCATGGCGAGGATTATAGCGCCGGAAATGTTTGAAATACCGGCCCTTTTCGCGCTATAATCATGTGCTATCCGGGCTGGTGTCGAGGCCCGGAAATTCACACCTCGCGGACGGCTAAGGTCTGGAGAAATCCAGTATCCCGCGGGGGAGGCTCAACCTTAACCGCTAGGAGTTTCGAATGTCCGTCACCATGCGCCAGATGCTGGAGGCCGGCGTGCACTTCGGCCACCAGACGCGCTACTGGAATCCGAAGATGGCCCCGTACATCTTCGGCTCGCGCAACAAGATCCACATCATCAACCTCGAGAAGTCGCTTCCGATGTACCTGGAAGCGCTCAAGTTCGCGCGCCAGCTCACCTCGAACAAGGGGCAGATTCTTTTCGTCGGGACGAAAAGACAGGCCCGCGACATCGTGCGCGAAGAAGCGCAGCGCGCCGGAGCACCGTACGTCGACTATCGCTGGCTCGGCGGCATGCTCACCAACTTCAAGACGGTGAAGCAGTCGATCAAGCGGCTGA
>Ga0075436_100003731_pt1 | contig 10439 bp, 9 predicted proteins | sample RhiMethybrSRZTD5_FD_75303 | JGI IMG/M metagenome (GOLD analysis project Ga0075436, IMG submission 75303) | Populus rhizosphere microbial communities from Tennessee, USA - Rhizosphere MetaG P. TD hybrid SRZTD5 | ecosystem: Host-associated > Plants > Roots > Rhizosphere > Soil | place: USA... | reverse complement strand
AGGAACGAGATCGGCACCGCGATATAGAACGTGATGCCGGAGAGAATGAAAATCAGGCCAATCGAGATCAGGATCAGCATGTGGCCGGCGAGCATGTTCGCGTAGAGACGGACGCTCAGGCTGACGACGCGGAAGATGTGAGAGATCGTCTCGAGGAACGCCATCGGCACGATCATCGCCTTCGGCACCCCTGCGGGAATGAAGCTCTTGAAGTACTGCAACCCATTCCAGCGCAAGCCCTCAACGTGCGTGAAGACCACGCTGAAGACCGCGAGGACGAGCGTGACCGAGAGTTGCGAGGCGACGGCGTAGATGCCCCATGCCGGTAGTGCTACGCCGCCGACGTGGAACTTGTCGTTGGTCAACGGGAGTGGGAGAAAGCTGATCAGGTTCGCAATCCAGATAAAGAGGAAGAGCGACGCCACGTAGGGGAACCAGCGTCCAATCGCCTTCGACGGCAACCCCTGTTCCGCGATCTGGGTTTGCACGACGTCATAGATGGTCTCGCCGACCGTCTGGCGCGTGCCCGGGTCGACGCGAAGGCGGAGCCTCATGAAGCCGATTCCGAAGGCGATCGTCAGGAGTGACGCGAGCGCCAGATAGGCCACAGCCTTGTTGATGGACATGTCGAGTGGCCCGACATGAATCGAGACCCAGGGGTCGAGCCGAAACTCGTCTGCCGGATTGAAGTCGCTCGAGCCGGCGAACGCAGCCGACGGCGCGACCAGCACCAGGAGCAGCACGCCTGCAAGTGCCCTCTTCAGCGTCATCGCTCCGCTCCGAAGTACGACGCGAGGGAGACGATCAACTCGAACGTGTAGGCGGCGATGTAGGTGAGCGCCGCCGCCACTCCCACCGGCTTGTTCGCCACGGTGATCGCGATCAGGACGATCATCACCCCGATCACCCGGAAGCTCATGGCTACGGCCGTGAGCCCGGACACGGCGAGGTGATCGAGCCCGAGCGGCAACCGTGCGAGCGAGAACGCCACCACTTCGCCCGCGGCCCAGACTGCGGCTGCGACCCCCCAACCGGCAAGTGGCCACCCGGCCGCGAGGAAGATCGGAAGCGCGACCAGGATGACCAGGCTGCCCGCGGCTGTCGGAGCGCGGCGGCTCGGCATCGGTCGAGGCGTCGAAAGAAGGCCCTTCATGATCCTCGGAAATAGCCTCGATAGCGGCGGTATGTCGTGATGGCGCCACCGGGCACGCCCACGACGGCGCCACCAAGCGCCCCGTAGCTCCAGTGTCCGGCGGCCCAGCCGATCAGCGACCCGACGCCGATCGACACCGTCGTCGTCGCAACGAGCAGGCCGCCCGCCCCGGCAGGGTTGAACGTGGGGCGCGGAGACGGCTCCATCGCGCGGGAGCATACCAGTCTGGCGGTCCGAGTTTGTGACAGCGGAAACACCGTAGACATGGCGATTTCTCCGAAGTTCGTTACGCCACTAGGATAGCGCGCGTGAAGCGCCTCCTGCTCGTCCACGGTAGCGTCACCGGTGGTCGGCCGACCTGGACGGTGCAGCGCTCCGGTCTCCGGCACCGTTTCGATCTCGTCGTTCTGGAGCGACCCGGGTTCCCCCCCAACCCACCCGTCGCGAGCGTCGACTTCGATCATCACGCGCAACTGGTCGCAGAACAGCTGCGCCCTGGAGATCACCTCGTCGGGCACTCGTACGGTGGTGTGATTGCTCTTCTCGCCGCCGGCGCTGCGACGGACCTCGTCCGCTCCCTTACCGTGATCGAGCCGCCCTGCACGCGCGTAGCCGCGGGGAATCCCGACGTCGATCGCTTCGCGGAGGACGGGCGCACGTGGTGGGCCGAGGGGCCGAGAGATCCCGAGGCCTTCCTGCGCGGCTTCCTGCGCTACGTGGGGTCGGACTTCGACCCGCCGTCGCCGTTGTCACCCGAGCTCGAACAGGGCGCGCGCACGCTGATGGTAGAGCGCGGGCCCTGGGAAGCCGACGTCCCGCTCGAGCCGATCGTCGCCGCGTCCGTGCCCGTGCTCGTCGTCTCCGGTGCGCATCACGCAGCCTTCGATGCGATCTGCGACGTGCTCGAGGAGCGCCTCCACGCCGAGCGCCTGGTCCTTCCCGGCTACGGCCACGCGCCCCAACTGCACCCGGACTTCAACGACGCGCTCACCTCGTTCGTCGAGCGCTCGGCGCGCAGCTAAGGCTCAGAAGAGCCAGCGCACGAGGAACACACCGCCGACGATCATCACGGCGAGGAGCAGCAGCGACAGGAACGCGACGAGAAGGCCCCCGCCTGCGAGCTTGACGAGCGAGCCCGCTGACGGATCGGACGGGCCCGCGAGCGCCCGCTCGACGCGGCTCTCCACGTACTCGTGGATGCGCCGTTCGAGTCGCTGCTCGAAGTCGAGCGGCTGCTCGCCGTGCGTTCGCAGCGGCGGGAACGAGGACGGCAGACCGTCCACGTCGAGCTGATAGATGCGCTCGGGCTGGTCGATGTCCTTGAGCCGGAACGATCCCAGGTCGCGCTCGCGCACGCCGTTCGGGAGGGCATTCCCGACGAGCGCGGCCGTTGCAGCCGAGAGCAGCACCTGGCCGCCGTGACCTGCCGAGCAGATGCGGGCGGCGCGCACGACGTCGATCCCGATGTAGCCTTCCTCGCCGACGACCGGCTCACCCGTGTGCAGGCTCATCCGTACCCGTATCTGCGCGTCGTGCGGCCACTCGTGGTGAGCAAGCGCAAGCTGCCCGGCGACCGCCCCCGCGACCGCATCGCGCGCGCGCGAGAACGAGAAGAAGAAGGCGTCGCCTTGCGTGTCCATCTCGGTGCCGCCTCGGCCGCCGAACTCGTCACGGAGGATCCGCCGGTGCTCCGACACGACGCCGGCGTAGCCGTCACCGAGGCGCTTGAGCAGCTCCGTCGAACCTTCGATATCCGTGAAGACGAAGGTGACGGTGCCGTGCGGGCGAGCGTCGCTCACGCGCTCCGGCGTGCCCTCGTTCGGTCCGACGGAGCCTCCGCTCCGCGCCGGCGTACCCGTGGGTTCGCCAGCTTGACGATCTCGAGCAGGTACACGATGTAGACGGAGAACGCGAGTGCGCAGGTTGCGATCGCGACGACCGCCACCGTCCCCCAGGTGTGCCAGTGGCCGCCCTCGCGGAACGGCACGAACCGGGTGGCGAGCGCCGCTGCAGCAAGGGTGGCGCACCAGGCCCACATCGTCAGCGCGGCGCGGCGCTGTGAGAACCCGATGTTGACGAAGCGGTGGTGAAGATGGCTGCGGTCGGCCGCGTAGACCGGCACGCCGTACTTCATCCGCTTGGCGACGACGAAGGACGTGTCGATGATCGGCACGGCGAGGACGACCAGCGGCAGGAACAGGACGACAGTGGACGCCGTCTTGAGAAGGCCGGCGACCGCGACCGTGGCCAGCGTGAAGCCGAGCACGAGCGCCCCCGAATCGCCCATGAAGATCCGCGCGGGGAAGAAGTTGTGGCGCAGGAAGCCGACGCACGCCCCGGCTACGATCGCCGAGAGGATCGCCGCGTCGACCTTGTCGAGCGAGAGCGCGAGGACCGCGAACGTGACGCCCGAGATCGCGCAGACGCCGGACGCGAGCCCGTCCAACCCGTCGAGGAAGTTGACCATGTTCATCACGGCGACCACCCAGAGGACCGTGATCGGAACGCCGACACCGGCCGGCAGGTCGACCGCCCCGATGAAGGGGAAGGTGAAGTGGTCGACCCAGACGCCGAAGACGGTCGGGATCGCGGCGGCGAGCACCTGGCCGGCCAGCTTCGGCGCCGGCGCGAGACCGCGGAAGTCGTCGATCGCGCCAACCACACAGGCGACGGCGGCGCCGATCACGATCCCGCGCATCTCGCCGGTCAGCTTCAGGAATGCGAGCGACGGGACGAGGATGCCGAGGAAGATCGCGAGCCCGCCGAGCCGCGGGATCGGGCGCCGGTTGAGACGCCTCCCGTCCGGCTGGTCGACGACGCCGAGCAGGCGCGCCATGCCGCCCACGGCCGGCGTCAGGAGGACGACGATCACGAGCGCGATCGCCGCTCCGTAGAGCACCTCTGGGTGATCCCGGAGGTCCTGCAACATGGCTAGCCGCTACTTCGTGCCATAGAGGCGATCGCCTGCGTCGCCGAGCCCCGGAACGATGTAGCCCTTCTCGTTCAGAGCCCGGTCGACCGACGCGACGACGATCGAGACGTCGGGATGCTCGTCGTGGATGCGCGCGATTCCCTCGGGCGCGGCGATCAGCGCGATCAAACGGACCGAGGTGGCACCGGCCGCCTTGACCGTCGACACGGCGGCAGCGGTGGAGTTGCCCGTGGCCAGCATCGGGTCGAGCAGGATCACGTCCCGCTCGGCGATGTCGTTGGGGAGCTTCACGTAGTACTCGACCGGCTGGAGCGTCTCCTCGTTGCGGTAGAGCCCGATGAACCCCACCCTCGCCCCCGGGATGAGGGAGAGCACGCCGTCGAGCATCCCCACGCCCGCCCGCAGGATCGGGCAGATCGCGACCTTCTTGCCCGAGATCCGGCGCGCGCTCATGTGCTCGAGCGGGGTCTCGATCTCCACCTGCTCGTCCGCGAGGTCCTTGGTCGCCTCGTACGTCAGAAGCAGCGTCAGCTCGTTCACGAGCTGACGGAACATCTGCGTCGTCGTCGTGACGTCGCGCAGCAAGCCCAATTTGTGCTGCACCAGCGGGTGTCCGACTTCGACGACCGTCCCGGTCGTCGAATTCGGACTGAGGGTTGGGTTCCCAGCCATCTAGGTTTTCCCGACGTAGGTGGGAAAACCGTGAAAGCCCGGGTACAGAGGGCGCTTCTCGCAGAGCTGGGTGCTCCGGGAACGGAGAGCATCGAGATCAGGTGCCTTGGAGAGTGCCCCCGCGATGATGCGGGCCACCTCGCGGAAGTCGTCCTCGTCGAAGCCCCGCATCGTCGCTGCGGGCGTGCCGAGCCGAAGACCGGAGGCCACGGTCGGCGGCCGCTCGTCGAAGGGGACGGTGTTGCGGTTTGCGGTCACCTTGACCTCGTGCAGCCGCTCCTCGGCGTCCTTCCCGGTCCACTCCGTCGCCCGCAGGTCGAGCTGCAGAAGATGCGTATCCGTGCCGCCCGTGAGCACGTCGAGGCCGCCCGCGGTGAGCTCGTCGGCCAGCGCGTCGGCGTTCGCGCGGATCTGGCGCTGGTAGTCACGGAACGGCTCGCTCGCGGCGATGTGGAAGCACGTCGCCTTCGCCGCGATCACGTGCTGCAGCGGCCCGCCCTGCATGCCCGGGAAGACGGCCCGGTCGACCGCCTGCGCGTGGTCCTCGCGGCAGAGGACGAACCCCGCCCGCGGCCCCGCGAGCGTCTTGTGGGTCGTGGATGTGACGAAGTCGCAGTCCTTCACGGGATTCGGGTGCAGACCGGCGGCGACGAGACCGGCGAAGTGGGCCATGTCGCACCAGAGGAGCGCGCCGACCTCGTCGGCGATACGCCGGAACTCCCACGTCTCGACGGTGCGCGGATAGGCGGAGCCGCCGCACAGGATCATCTTCGGCCGGTGCTCGCGCGCGAGGTCGAGCACCTCGTCGTAGTCGACGACGTTCGTCCGTCGTGAGACGCCGTAGTGGACGATCGAGTACAGCCGGCCCGAGAAGTTGACCTTGAGCCCATGCGTGAGGTGCCCGCCGTGGTCGAGCCGGAGCGAGAGCACGACATCGCCCGGCTGGAGAGCGGCCAGGTAGACGGCCATGTTCGCCTGCGCGCCGGCGTGCGGCTGCACGTTGGCGTGGTCGGCCCCGAAGAGCGCCTTGGCGCGGTCGATGGCCAACTGTTCGATCTCGTCCACGATCTCGCAGCCGCCGTAGTAGCGCTTGCCGGGATACCCCTCCGCGTACTTGTTCGTGGCGACGCTGCCGACCGCCTCGAGCACGGAGGGCCACGTGAAGTTCTCGGATGCGATCAGCTCGATCTGGCCGCGCTGCCGCTCCAGCTCACGTCCGAGCAGCGCGGCGATCTCCGGATCGACCGTGGTCAGCCCTGCCGTGCGCAGCGTCGCGAGCGTCTCGGCGGCGACAGCCATCGCAGGGATGCTAATCGACCACCGGGTCAGCAGACCTCGGGGTCCTGACCTTCGAGGGCAGTGTCCTCACTCTGACACCAGTCGTGTCCTTACCGGTCACGGTCGGGTCCCGTCAGTCAGACAGGCGTTTGCAGGCTTGCAGTCATCCGTCCAACGCGCGTGCTCGTCCGAACTGGACCCGTCAGGGGTCAGAGGTAGGACCTGGCCGCCAACCTCGGAACTTCCCTCCTCCCGGGTCGGAGGTAGGACGCGCCCGCTCGCGACGGGCCGAGAAGTCAAATCGAGCTTGCGCCGAGTTAGTAGACCTGCTCGATCGAGACGCGGCTATCGCGCCGCATGTCGACGCGCGCACGGTCGCGACCCGGACCGCCGTTGACGACGTCCCGAAATCCGTCGCGCGCGACGAGCCTGTCGCGGCCCGGCCCACCGAGGAGCACATCGCGACCGAGGCCGCCGTCGAGGAAGTCGTTGCCGGCGCCACCCTCGAGACGGTCTTCACCGCTCCCGCCGTAGACGACGTCGTTGCCTGCCCCGGCGAACACGTCGTCGTTGCCAGGACCGCCGTAGATGACGTCGTTGCCGCCCAGGCCGTAGATGACGTCGTCACCGCCGAGCCCGCAGATCACGTCCCGGCCAGGCGTTCCCCGCAGCACGTCGGGCCCCGTCGTGCCGGTGATCGTGCAGCGGACGATCCGGCCGCTCGGGCTGCGGGGCAGCGGCGCGGTGCCGAACGAGGCGTCGTTGCCGGCCGTCGAGCCGGCGCTCGTCGAGACGACGAGGCGGAAGTGATAGCGGCGCCCGGGCTCGAGACCCGAGAGCGGCACCGACACCTGCGCGTCGCTCGACGTGGCCTGGAGACTGCCTGAGCTCGAGCGGAAGCCGTACGACGTCGTGCGGCCGTACTCGATCCAGTACATCCCGGCCAGTCCGACGGTGTTGACCTTGCCCGACACCGTCGCGGTCGTCGTCGAGATGCGCGTCACCGCCCCGGTCTGCGCCGTCGGTGGGCCAAGAGTCTTGAAGGTGGCGTCGGCGCCTCGGCTCGTCCCGCCCGAGCTCGAGGCGACGAGCCGGTAGTGGTACGTCGTGTTGGGCGTGAGCCTGCGCGCGGTGTCGGCAACGCCGACGGCCACGGTGCCGTTCCCCATCGCGTGGAGTTCGGTCCGCACGCCGTAGCTCGTGCTCGTGCCGTACTCGAACCACCAGCTGGTGTTCCTCCCGTTCGGGTTGACCGAGCCGTTCATGACTCCCGAGGTCGCGTCGACCAGCGTCGCGGCACCGGTCACGACCGAAGGCGACGACGACGTCCTGAAGGTGGCGTCGGCGCCGTGGACGGTGCCGGCGTCGCTCTGGCCGGCGATCCGGTAGTGATAGGTCGTGCCGATCTTGAGCCCGGTGATCGTGGCGCTGACGGTCATGTCGCTGGTGCCGAAGCCAGCGGACTGGGTTGCAGTCTTCGAGCCGTAGGCCGTGCTCGTGCCGTACTCGAACCACACGTTGGAGGCGCGGCCTCGCGGGTTGATCGTCCCGGTCACGATTGCGCTGGTGGGCGTCACCGACTGCGCCGCACCCGTCTTCACCGACGGCGGCGCGTCCGTCGTGAACGTCCGGTCCGAGCCTCGCGAGGTGCCGGCGTTGCTGGTCGCGACCAGCCGGAAGTGGTAGGTGACGCCGGCCTCGAGGTTCTGCACGAGCACCGAGACGCCCTGCGTCGTGGTGCCGCTGCCCGCATTCTCCGACGGCGTCTTCGTCCCGTAGGTCGTCGTCTTGCCGTACTCGAAGAACCAGGTGGTCTGGAGGCCGTTCGGGTCGACGCTGCCGTGGAGCGCAGCCTTGAAGGGCCCGATCTGGTCGGCACCGCCCGTGGAGACGGTCGGCGGCGCCGTGGGCGCGGTCGTCGTCAGAATCCCGTCCGAGCCGTGCGTTGTGCCGCTCGTATTCGTCGCCACGACGCGGTAGTGGTAGGTCGTCCCGCTCGAGAGCGAGCCGATCGTGCCGGAGACGGAGACAGTCGAGGTGCCCGAGCCGGCGTTCGCCGACGACGTCCCCTTCCCGTAGCTCGTCGTCGTCCCGTACTCGACGTGCCAGTTCGTCGACTCGCCGCCCGGGTTGACGGTTCCCGAGACCGTCGCCGAGGTGTTCGTCACGGTCGTGACGGGGCCTGTCGTCGCCGTCGGGACGGAAAGGGTGGCCGCGCCGCCGACCGCGACGACCACGAGGGCTGCCAATACCGGTGCTATGAGCGCCGCCCGTTTCATGACGCCGGTGACGCTATGCCGAAGGCGTTAGCCGACCGTCGCCAGCGGGTAAGCATTGTGTGAGAAAAGGCAGGCTTTACGACTTCTTCAAGACGGCCAGGGCCGCCCCTGGGTTTCCTGCGCCTTCGCGGAGAACGCGAGGCTCCGCACCGGTCAGGTCGAGTACCGTCGACGGCACTCCGGGCAGCGTTCCCCCGTCGAGCACGACCGCCGAGCCGGCACGAAGCTCCGCCGACACCTCCTCGACGACGCGCGCCGTCGGTGCACCGGGCAGGTTGGCGCTCGTGGCGACGACCGCGCCGACGGCGCCGACGACGGCCGCCGCTGCTCCCGTGAGCTCCGGCACCCGGACGCCGATCGCCGTCGGATCGTCGCCGCAGAGCCAGGGGTAGCGGCCCGCCGGATTGGGCACGACGAGGGTGTAGGGGCCCGGCAGCAACGCTGCGACCACCTCGCCGGCCGAGCGCAGCTCCGGCAGACGGTCGAAGAGCGCAGCGAGGCTCGCCGCCACGAGGGCGCTCGGCTGCCGCTCCTGCCGGCCCTTGAGCCGGTAGAGCGCGTCGCGACCGGCCGATGTGTCGGCCGTCGCTGCAAGCCCGTAGACGGTGTCGGTTGGAAGCACGATCACGTCGCCCCGCCTGAGCGCGGCAACAGCCTCGGCGATCGTCGCGGCGGAAGCGCTCAGCGGCGACCCTCGACCACGCGCTCGCGTCCCGCAAGGTCCTGCGTGACCCGCACGCCCGAGTAGCGGAGCGTCTCGAGCAGATTCGCAACCTCGCCCGCCCCGCCGTCCGCGGCTTCCAGCACCACCGCTCCCGTCTCCACGAGGACGTCGCGGGCCGAGCGGGCGACAGCTTCGGTGAGGCCGTTGGCGAAGAGGGCAGCCGCCGGCTCCCAGTCGCGAACCTCGGGGGCGAGCGAGTCCCGCTCGGCGACCGGCACGTATGGCGGGTTCGACACGACGACGTCCCATGGCCCCGCCGGCAGCCCCGCCAGAGCGTCGCGCTGCTCGAAGCTCACGCCGAGCCCGCAGCGCCCGGCGTTCTCGCGGGCGAGCGCCACGGCATGCGGCGACGCGTCGATCCCGGTCACCTGCGCGCCCGGATGCTCGTCGGCGACGGCCAGTGCGATGGCACCCGAGCCGGCGCCGACATCGAGCACCCGCGGCGCCGCGATCCCGCGGACGAGGTCGAGCACACGCTCGACGACGACCTCGGTCTCGGGCCGCGGAATCAGTGCGCGGCCGTCGACCTTGAGCACGATCCGGCGGAATCCCCACTCGCCCAGCACGTACTGCAACGGCTCACGACGCGCACGACGATCGCCCAGTCCTCCCAGCTCGTCCAGCTCGGCGGCCGTCAGCCGCCTCGACCCCAGCACCCGGAGCTCCGAACGCGACAGACCGAGAACGTGGCCGACGAGCATCTCGGCGTCGGTCTGGGGTGTCTCCACTCCGTTCGCCGCCAGCACCGCCGTCAGAAGGCGGAGCACGGGGCGCAGCGAATCGGGCGGCGCGGCCCGCTCAGACCGCTGCTGCCTCGAGGGCACGCCGTCGCTCCTCGGCCTGCAGCGCCTCGGTGTACTCGCCGAGATCGCCGGCGAGGATCTGCTCGAGACGGTGGGTCGTCAGCTTGATGCGGTGATCGGTGAGTCGGTTCTCGGGAAAGTTGTACGTGCGGATCTTCTCGGCCCGTTCGCCGCTCCCCACCTGGGCCTTGCGTTGCGCCGCCAGCTCGGCCTGCTGTTTCTCGCGCTCCAGCTCGTAGAGCCGCGCCCGCAGGACGCGCATCGCCTTGTCGCGATTCTGCAGCTGCGAACGCTCGTCCTGCATGGCCACGACCGTGTTGGTCGGCAGATGCGTGATGCGGACGGCCGAATCCGTCGTGTTCACGCTCTGCCCGCCGGGGCCGGTCGAGCGGTAGACGTCGATCTTGAGGTCCTTCTCGTCGATGTTGACGTCGACGTCCTCGACCTCGGGCATGACCGCAACCGTCGCGGTCGACGTGTGGATCCGCCCCTGCGACTCGGTCTCCGGGACCCGCTGGACGCGATGCGTGCCGCCTTCGTACTTGAAGACCGAATACGCGCCGTCGCCCTTGATCGCGAAGACGACGTCCTTGTAGCC
>Ga0075436_100003730_pt1 | contig 10439 bp, 8 predicted proteins | sample RhiMethybrSRZTD5_FD_75303 | JGI IMG/M metagenome (GOLD analysis project Ga0075436, IMG submission 75303) | Populus rhizosphere microbial communities from Tennessee, USA - Rhizosphere MetaG P. TD hybrid SRZTD5 | ecosystem: Host-associated > Plants > Roots > Rhizosphere > Soil | place: USA... | reverse complement strand
AGGCGATCCAGATTCCGATCTACGCGGGGCTGACGGCCGAGCAGCGCGAGCGCGTCGCGACCGTGGTCCACGATGTGCTACGCGAATCGAGCGGATGGTCCCCTACCTGATCATCGTGGCCTTCGCGATCCTCGAAGGCGAGATTTACTACAGCAAGGTCTGCGCGGACGCCTTCGCCGGCAAGCTGAACTGGATCGCGGTGTGGTGCGCCGGCGCGATCGGCGGCGCGACCGGCGACCAGATCTGGTTTTACCTCCTGCGCGGACGCATCCACTGGATCGATCGCTTCCCGCGGCTCGGCAAGTACCGGACGCGCGTCAGCGCCCGCGTCCACGCGCACGAGGGGCTGATGATCCTGTCGGGCCGCTTCCTCCCCGGTCTGCGCACGGCGATTCCCGTCGCCTGCGCGTACGCAAACGTGCACGCCGCGAAGTTCAGCGCGCTCAATCTGGTCAGCGCGTTCGCGTGGGCGGGCGCCATCATGTGGTTCGTCCGCACCGGCTCGCGCACGTTGATCGCTTTCGGGTTGAGCAGCTGGTGGGGGCCGTTCATCCCCGCGCTGGCGATCATCGCCTTCTTCCGCTGGCTGAGCAGACCGAAACGCCCTTCGTAGCCGCACGTCCCAGGCCGCAAGTCCCAGGGCCGCGCGACTCCCTGGGACTTGCGACCGCCGACTTGCGACTGATGTAAAGTCTCCCCGCATGTCCGCGGACCTCCCTCCCGTCGTCGCGCGGATGCTCGACGAGGTGCGCGACTCGGCGCGTGCGGCCCTCGGCGATTCGCTCGTCGCCATCGTCCTGTACGGCAGCGCAGCCGAAGGACGCCTCCGTCCGACCTCCGATCTCAACGTCGTCTTCGTGCTGCGATCGTTCGACCCGGGCGCGATCGACGCGCTGCGCGAGTCTTTGCAGCGCGCGCAGGCCGCCGCCGCGCTCACCCCGATGTTTCTGCGCGAGGACGAGATTCCGTCGGCCGCCGCAGCGTTCGCCGTCAAGTTCGACGACATCAGGCGCCGGCGCCGCGTCCTCTACGGGCCGGATCCGTTCGCGTCGCTGACCGTCGCGCGCGAGCGCCTCGTCGCGCGGCTGCAGCAGGTGCTGCTGAATCTCACGCTGCGCCTTCGCGCGCGCTACGCGCTGCGCAGTCCGTTCGACGACGAGGTGGTGCGCGCCGTGGCGGATACGGCCGGCCCGCTGCGATCCGCGGCGGCCGCGCTGCTCGAGCTCGAGGGACGGCCGTCCGCGTCGCCGAAGGCGGCGCTCGAGTCGATCGCGCGTTCGATTGGCGATGCCGTCCTGCTCGACGCGGTGTCGCGCCTGTCCGAGGCGCGCGAGCGGCGAACGCTCCCCGACGGCACCGCGTCGACGACGTTCGCCGCGCTCATCGAGCTGACGCAGCGGATGAAGGAACGGGCGCAACGTCTTGCCTGACAACCCGCTCGATCTTTACGGACCGGAATTCCTCGTCTTCTACGCGATCGTCGGCGTCATCGTGACCGGGATCGTGTTCCTGACGCTGCGCTGGCGCGAGGGCGGCGACATTCCCAAGATGCGGGTGTCGGATCCCTATCTGCTCGCGTATCTGCGAGGCGGACCGATCGAGGCGCTTCGTGTCGCGACGCTCGGGCTGATCGAACGGAAGCTGCTGCACGTCGAGAACGACATCATCACGGCCGAGCCGCACGCGGCCGACGCCACGAGGAAGGCGCTCGAGCGAGACATCCTGACGAGCGTCGAGCAGGAACATCTGCCGGCGGCCGAGTACTTCTCGAACCGCGCGCTCCTCGACGAGGCGCGGACGCTGTACCGCGGCGAGCTCGAGAAGCTCGGTCTCCTGCCGGACTCGGCGACGCGGGCCTGGCGGTTCGCGACGGTCGGCGCCGCGACACTGTTCATCATCGGCCTCGCCGTCGTGAAGATCGCCATCGCGCTGTCGCGGGGGCGGACGAATGTCGCGTTCCTGATCGTCGAGGCAATCGTGTTCGCGTTCCTGCTGCTTCGGCTGACGGGCGGCAGCCGCACGGCGCGCGGCGAGGCGGCGCTGCGCGATCTGCAGACGCTCCTCGCGCGGCTGCACAATCACGCCGCCGAGCTCAAGGGCAACCAGCTGCTGCTGATCGCGGCGGTCTTCGGCCTGGGCGAGGCGCCGGGCGGGCCGGCAATCCTCGCGCTGACGCCGAACCGACCGTCGAGCGGGTCATCGTGCGGATCGTCGTGCGGCAGCGGCTGCGGCGGCGGCTGCGGAGGAGGCTGCGGTGGCTGCGGCAGCTAATCCGATCGGCGATCGCTTCGGCTTCACGTGGCGGCCCGAGCTCGCCGCCGGCATCCTCGCCAGCCTCGATCGCGTCGACGTCGTCGAGGTGATCGCCGAGGACGGCTTCGGCGCCCCGCCGCGGGCCAGACGCGCGCTGCGCACGCTCGCGCGGCAGGTCGACGTCGTCGTGCATGGCGTCGCGCTCGGACCGGCGTCGGCGTCGCCGGTGGAGCGCCGGCGGCTGGACGCGCTCGCGCGCTTGGTCGGCGATCTCGAGCCGGCGTTCTGGTCCGAGCATCTCGCGTTCGTGCGCGCGGGCGGGATCGAGATCGGCCATCTCGCGGCGCCGCCGCGCACGCGCGAGACGATCGACGCGGCCGCGGCGAACCTCGAGGCCGCGCGCCGCGCGATTGGCGCCGCGCCGCTCGTCGAGAACATCGCGACGCTCATCGATCCGCCCGCGAGCGATCGATCGGAAGCCGAGTGGATCGCGGGCATCCTGGCGAACACCGGGTCCGACCTGCTGCTCGACCTGCACAACCTGCACGCGAACAGCACGAACTTCGGCTACGACCCGATCGCGTTCCTCGACGCCATCGATCCGGCGCGCATCGGAGCGATCCACCTGGCGGGTGGCCGATGGATCGACGCGCCGTCCATCGACGCCGCCGGGCCGCGGCGCCGGATCCTCGACGATCACCTCCACGATGTGCCGCCGCCGGTGTACGCGCTGCTCGAGGCTGTCGGCGCGCGGTGTTCGCGGCCGCTGACCGTCATCCTCGAGCGCGACGGCGCATTTCCGGCGATTGAGGATCTGCTGGCGGAGCTCGACCGCGCCCGGGCCGCGCTCGCGCGCGGCCGCGCGGCCGCTTCGCACAGCGCCGCATCCGGCTTCAGACGGGCCGCAATCGCATGAGCCTGCAGGCGCTCGAAGCGTTTCTCGCGCGAATCTACACGGACCACGACGCGCGCGTCCGGTTCCTCGCCAATCCACGCGACGAAGCGCGTCTCGCCGGCCTCAGCGACGCCGAATGCGCGGCGCTCGAACGGATCGATCGTGCCGGTCTCGAGATGGCCGCGAACAGCTTCGAGCGGAAGCGTCAGCGAGGGACGGTCCGAAGGCGATGAAGCGCGCAGCGAAACGAGTCACGCTGTGTGACCAAATTGCAGGCGACTCACAGTTGCCAAGGCCGCCCGCTGACTTTGACTGGCGCGCTTTCCGTTCGATGTAGCGCGAGGCTGTCAGCCGAGCGGAGGGTCGTGGCGTCTTCGATCGCGCTCGCCTGAAAGGCTCGCGCTACGTCGAATCGAAAATCGCTCAGCTTCGTTCGCGACGCAACTCGAATCTCGAGACGTCCCGAACCGGCGCTTTGCTCGGCCACACAAGGTACGAATCGCCGACGACAAAACTGTTGGGGTGCATCGCATAGATTGTTGCGCCCACGGCCTCCCATGAGAGAACGATGCTCTCGCCGAGCACGGCGCTCGCGACCCGTTGACGGTTCATTGCGCCGCAATCGCGGACTGCCGTCCGCGCAGGACGAACTTCTGGATCTTCCCCGTCGCCGTCTTTGGCAGCTCGGTGACGAACGTGAACGTGTGCGGGCACTTGAAGTGCGCGAGGCGCTCGCGGACGAAGGCGCGCAGCTCTTCGGGTGTCGCGGCGGCGCCGGCCTTGAGCACGACGAACGCGTGCGGCGCTTCGCCCCAGCGCGCGTCGGGCAGCCCGACGACGGCGGCTTCCTGGACCGCGGCGTGGCGCAGCAGGACGCCTTCGACTTCGACCGACGAGATGTTCTCTCCGCCGCTGATGATGACGTCCTTCAGCCGATCGCGGATGTCGACGTAGCCGTCCGGGTGCACGACGGCGGCGTCGCCGCTGTGGAAGTAGCCACCGTGGAAGGCGCGCTCGGTCGCCTCCGGATCGTTGTAGTAGCCCTTCATCACGACGTTGCCGCGTACGACGATCTCGCCGACCGTCGCGCCGTCGCGCGGCACGTCGCGCATCTCTTCGTCGACGACGCGCAGCTCGCCTGACGTGATCAGCTCCACGCCCTGGCGCGCCTTGATGACGGCGCGCTCGGGCGCGGTCAGCGTCTCGTGCTCGGGCCGCGGCTCGCAGACGGTGATGAACGGCGCCGTTTCGGTCAGCCCGTAGACGTGCGTGATCGTCCACCCGAGCTCGCCCTCGATCCGCTCGATCGTCGCGGCCGCCGGGGGCGCGCCCGCGGTCACGACGCGCACGCCCTTCGGCGCGCCGGCCCGCGCTTCCGCCGACGCGTTGGCGATGCCGATGAGGACCGTCGGCGCGGCGCACAGCATCGTGACGCCTTCGGTCTTCACGAGCTCGAAGACCTTGATCGGTTCCACTTTCCGCAGGCACACGTGCGCGCCGCCGACCGCGGTCACGATCCACGTGTAGGTCCAGCCATTCGCATGGAACATCGGCAGCGTCCACAGGTACCGATCCGTCATCCGCATCGGGATGTGGAGCAGCGTGCCGACGACGTTCATGTAGGCGTTGCGGTGCGTGATCATCACGCCCTTCGGCCGCGACGTGGTGCCGCTCGTGTAGTTGATCGTGAGGAGATCGCCTTCCTCGATCGCCGGCCGCGCGGGCTCCGTGGACGCGTCGCGCAGGAGCGCCTCGTAGTCGAGCCAGCCCTCGCGGGATCCCTCGAGCGCGACGAAATGCCTGACGCCGGTCAGTTCGCCGCGGATCCGATCGACCGCGTCGACGTAGTCCTCGTGCGCGCAGACGACCGCCGCGCCGGAGTGGTTGATGATGTACGCGAACTCCTCGTGGCTGAGCCGATAGTTGATCGGCACGAGGACGGCGCCGATCTGCGGCAGCGCGTAGAACGACTCGAGCTGCGCGTGCGTGTTCGGCGCGATGTAGGCGACGCGATCGCGCGGCTGGATCCCGAGCCGCTGGAGCGCCAACGACCAGCGGTCGCAGCGCTCGAAGAACTGCGCGTACGTCAGCCGGAGCGGACCGTCGACGACCGCCGCGCGATCGGGATACAGCGCGCGCGTCCGGCGCGCGAACTCGAGCGGGGTGAGCGCCACGTCCATGGCGCGCCATCTTATCGCAGCGTGTTGAACTTGCCAGCCGAGATCAGGTTCGCGAGCAGCTGATAGGCGCCGGGCGTGCCGGCCGGGAGCTGCCGCCACAAGCCGAGCCCGACGTACACCCACTTGCCCTTGCCGTACGTCGTCTCGACGAGCGATCCGGTGAGCGGGCCGTGGTTGTACTCGAACCGGTCGTCGAACTCGAGGACGTCGCGGTAACGCGAGTCCTTGTCGGGCGCGAGGAAATACAGCCCGCGCTCCTGGACCCAGTTCTGCCACGCGCTCTCGCCGATCTCGTTCGGCTTCGTCAGGAGCGCCGACGGGGCGAGGACGCGCGGCGCCGCGTGCTCGTTCGTGATCCGGTTCGAGCTCACCTGCGCCGGGTACGGACCGTACTGCGCGTCGTTGAACTCGAACTTGTTGTACTGGACGATGAGCGTGCCGCCGTTGTAGACGTAGTCCAGCAGCCGCCGGTTGTTCGCGCGCAGATCGTCGCGCCGCTCGTACGCGCGCACGCCGGTGACGATCGTGTCGAACCGCGAGAGATTGCCCCACGCGAGATCGTCCGCCGAGATCATCTCGACGCTCGCGCCGAGCTGCGCGATCGCCGGCGGCACCTGATCGCCGACGCCCATGATGTAGCCGACCTTCAGGTTCGGCGGAACCCGGACGTCGATCACCTTCAGCGACGCGTCCGCGGCGTCGTAGATGTGATAGCGGCGGATGTGCGGATACTCGACGACCTCGAAGCCGCGGCGGAACTCGGCGCCGCCGGCGGCCGCGACCGCGTGGACCGCGTACTCGCCGTTCGCCGCCGACGCCGCCGGCCGGACGGTGAAGCGCACGGTCAGCGACTCGTCGGCGCGCTCGAACTTCACCGGCTGCGACGGCGGCGCGACCGTCCAGCCGGTCGGCGCCTCGAGCTTCACGGTCGCGTCGATCGGTCCGGTCGTGTCGTCGACGACGGTCACGCGCACCTCGCGGTTCGTCGTGCGGATCGAGGCGCCGGGAATGATCGCGACCTGCGGCGACAGGCGCACCGACAGCGGCGGCACGACGAGCAGCTCCGTCCGCTTCTCGCCGCTGAAGATGTCTCCTTCGTACCGGTGCTCGACCGCCAGGCCGCTCACGACGTCCTCGCCGCCCATGCCGAGCGTGACCTGCACATAAAACGGCGTCGGCCGCATCGGCAGCCCGAACGGCGCGTCGGCGTCGAAGGTGTAGCGGCCGGCTTCGCCCTGGCGATGCCAGTACGGCTCCGTGACGCGCGCGTCCGGCGGGATCGTCAGCGTCGGCTCGCAGTGCGCGACCTGAGCCTTCCGCAGCGTCGACACCGGCGGCGCCTCGGCCGCGGCGGCACCGCGCCCGCGTCCGCGCCCGCCGCCAGGGAAGCCGAATCCGCCGCCGGTGAACGGCGTCATCGAGCACGCAGCGGTACCGGCGAAGCCCGAGAATTTCACCTGCCTGACCGCCACGTCCGCGGCGCCGCGGTTCGCGACGATGACGTCGACCGTCACCGGCTGCCCCGGCACGACGATGCCGTCCTCGGCGAGCGCTTCGATGCGGATGCCGTCCGCAATCAGGACCGCCTGCTGGAACTCGCCTTCCTTCTGCCGCAGCCTGAAGTCGATCTCGTACCGCGCCGCCTCGTCGAGCGACGATCCGCGCAGCCAGCCGCGCAGCGCGCGCACGGCGGCGAGACCGTCGAGGAGCGGTTTTGCCGCCGCCGCGTCGTTGGCGCCGTCGAAACTCTTCTGCGCGGCCTGGACCGAGTTCGCCATCGCGGAGAGGCCGTCGGTCAGCTCGCGCGGCGGACGCGCGCCGGCGTACTTCGCGAGGCTCGCGAGCGTCGTGTCGACGCCGTCGAAGAGCGACGCTTCATCCTTCCCGGTCTGCGCCGGCAACGTCGTCTCGACGAGCTGGTACGCGGCCGTAGACGCCGCGGTCGGCAGCGCGAGGAGCTGGCCCATGCCCTGGCACTTGTGCATGCTGCGCGCCTCGCTGCCGATGTCCGCGTACGTCTTGCCCAGCAGCGGGTCGTAGACGGCTGAATTGACGCGCGTGACGCGGCCGCTCGCCGGCGGCTCGCCGGGAAACCCGAACCCGGCGCTGTGATAGAGCTTCTGCGGCTGCCACGGACGCAGCCCGTCCTTCAGCTGTTCGGGAAACTTCGTCGCGTCGCCCGCGAGCCGGTAGGCGTCGCGCGTGATGTTCGCGGACGCCATGTGATGCTGGCCGCCGGAATTGCCCGTCGGCGGCAGCGTGACGATCACGTCCGGCCGGATCGTGCGGATCAGCCGCACGTAATCGGCGGTGATCTCCGCGCGGCCCCACTTCTCGTACGTCTCCTCGATGCTGAACGAGTAGCCGAAGTCGACCGCGCGAGTGAAGTACTGCTCGGCGCCGTCGAAGCGGTGCAGCGCGGCGAGCTCGCCGGTCCGCAGCAGGCCGAGCGCCTCGAAGATCTCCGGTCCGATTTCGTTCTGGCCGCCGTTGCCGCGCGTCGCCGTGGCGAGCGCGGTGCGGTAGCCCTGGCCGCGATTCAGCATCACGAGCAGACCGTTGTTCTCGTCGTCAGGATGCGCGGTGGTGTGCAGGAAGATGCCGACGTTGGCGAGATGCCGCAGCGCCAGACCGAGCGCCACGTGCCCCTGCGCGTCGTCGAGCGGGACGACGCGCATCTGGCCGTGCAGTGCTGCGATGCCGGCAAGCACCAGCAGGATGCCGACGACGCGCTTCATGAACCGATGATACTGAAGATGGCTGACGGCTACGGGCCCTCAGCCATGTGGGTATCAGAACCGCACACGGAATCCGAGCTGGAACTTGCGCTGCTCGAAGCCGGACGGATTCGGGAACTGGTACGGATCGGTCGGAATCGGCGACAGCGGATTGCCCGCGGCGTCGACGGCGGTATTCGTCGTGATGCCGGACAGCTGTTCGATGTTGAACGCGTTCTTCAGCTCCGCGATCACCTCGCCGCGCACCGACCCGCTGATCGGGATCCAGCGCGTGTAGCGCAGGTCGACGTTCTTGCGCACCGGCAGGTAGAGGGGATTGCGCGCGACGAACAGCGGACGGTCGCTGCCGACGCCGTCGCCGTTCAGATCGCGGTTCGCCGGAATGTTGACCGGCAGCCCGCTGTTGAACTGCAGCAGCACGCCGATCTGGTTGCCGCTCAGGAGCTCGCGCACGACGGCGTTCGACGAATGGCTCTCGGACGTGTAGACAATGTTGCCGTTCACGCTGTGGCGCATGTCGAGCGGATTCGGGCCGAGATCGCGATCGAGGTTCGTCGGATCCGATCTGCCCGTCTCGGACTGCACCGTCAGCTGCGTCAGGAGCGGCGTGTTGTCGAGGCCCTTGCCGAACGAGTACTGCACGTTGAACGACAGGCCGTGCGCGAAGCGCTTGTTGGCCTGCAGCGTCATCGACTTGAACGTCGAGTCGCCGATCGACTGGACCTCCTGGATCAGGTTGAAGCGCGGATCGAGGCGCGTCGCGGCGCTCACCGCCGTGCTGAAGATCGGCCGGCCGTCGCCGAGCGTGCCGATCGGATTGATCGGGTTGATGTTCGTCACGACCGGCAGGTCGTAGCCGCGCGCGTACATCACGCCGATCGACGCCGAGAAGTCGCGCGCGAACGCGCGCTCGTACTGGACGTTGCTCTGCCACGTGTGGCCGACGACGAACGCCGGATCGACCGCCCACGGCGTGATCGGCGACGCGGCGCCGCCGGCGATCGCGTTCGGGAACGCCGGCGCCCCGGGCGTCGTGCCGCTGAAGGTGTACTGGCTGGAGCGCGACGGCGAACCCGACAGCGCGATGGCCTGCTCGTAGCCGCCGAGGATCGGCTGGTCGTACATGAGGCCGGTGCTCGCGCGGACGACCGACTGCGCATCGACCGACCAGGCGACGCCGGCGCGCGGGCCGAAGTTGTTCCGATCGGTGTTGAACGCATGCGTCTGCGCCAGCGGGGCGTCGGCGAGACCGTCGGGATACCTGTAGAGATCGTAGCGGACGCCGTACAGCAGCTTCACGGACGGCGCGATCTGCCAGTCGTCCTGCACGAACGTGCTGAACACGTTCGTCGACATGTTGAACGACAGGTTGCCGATCACCTGCGTCACGGAGGTGTAGCCGAGCGCGTTCGCGCCGCTCCTGGCCGCCTGATACGCGGCAATCGTCGGGAACGTGTAGGCGAACTGCGGCGCCTGCGTCCGCTCGTCGTAGATATGCTGCCAGTCGAAGCCGAACTTGTAGCTGTGCGCCGCGCGGATGTAGGTGAAGTTGTCGATCGCCTGCGTGATGTTCTGCTTGAAATCGAAACCGGCGTTGCCCTGGCCGGTGCCGCCTTCGGGACAGCCGAACGCGATGCTGGGATTGCTGATCGTCACCGCCGGGCACGGCCCCGAATCGCCGTTGCCGACGGAACGTTGATGCCGGTGCGCGTACTGGAAGCGCAGCTCGTTCAGCCGCGACGATCCGAAGGACGAGACCAGCTGGCCCGCGGTCGAATCCATCGCGTCGAGGAAGTCGGTCGCGCGGTCGAGCGTTGCCGTACCGCCCCCACTGTTGTACGGCGCGTCGTTGTGGAACTGAATCCACCGCGCCGTCACGCGGTTGTTGCCGTTGATCTGGTAGTCCGCTTTCCCGATCTTGAATTTCGCCGTCTGCACGTTCGGCACGGCGACCGGCTGATCCTTCAGGCCCAGGGTCGGCGCCAGATCGCGCACGCTCTGATTGATGAGGCTGGTGGAGGACAGGTCGCGCCGCGTCTGCTCCCAGCCGCCGTAGAAGAACAACTTGTTCTTCACGATCGGACCGCCGACGTCCGCGGTGCCCGTGTCGACGCGCGTTTCCGGCTTCTGCGCGTCGGAGGCGGGCGGACCGCAGCTCGCCGCGATGCCGGTGCACCCGAAGAAAAACGGAAACGCGCTGAACGGCTTGCGGCGGAACAGATAGCTGCCCTCGCCCCTGAACTTGTTCGTGCCCGACGGCGTCACCGCGTTGTAGACCATCCCCATCGTCTGGCCGAACTCCGGCGCGAAGCCGGTCGTGACGACCTTCACTTCCTGGATCATCACTTCGGACATCGGCAGCAGCCGCAGACC
>Ga0075436_100003729_pt1 | contig 10446 bp, 5 predicted proteins | sample RhiMethybrSRZTD5_FD_75303 | JGI IMG/M metagenome (GOLD analysis project Ga0075436, IMG submission 75303) | Populus rhizosphere microbial communities from Tennessee, USA - Rhizosphere MetaG P. TD hybrid SRZTD5 | ecosystem: Host-associated > Plants > Roots > Rhizosphere > Soil | place: USA... | reverse complement strand
TGCCTCGCTGCGGCTTTCATCGCGGCGAAGCTTTTTGCGTACGACGTCGGAACCGCGGCCGGTCTGCTCGCCGGCGCGTTTACCGAGTCCACCGTCATCGGCACGGCGGGCGATGCGATCAACCGCCTCGCGATTTCCGCTGAAGAGAAAGCCGCCCTGCTGAATAATATTCCGGTCGCTTACGCGGTCACGTATCTCGTCGGAACGACGGCGGTCGTCTGGTTTCTGCCGACGATCGGGCCGAAGCTCCTGGGCGTCGATCTCAAAGAAGAGGCCAGGAAGATGGAGGCGCAGGTCTCGGCAAAATCCGAGGCGCAGCCTGGAGTCATTTCCGCTTCCCGGTCTTTCGACGTGCGCGCGTACCGCGCTACCAACGCAAAAATATTCGGCAAGAGCGTCGCCGAGCTCGAACGCATGCCCGAAGACTTTCGCTTCTTCATCCAGCGCATTCGCCGCGGCGAGGTCATCGTGACTGCCGAGCCCGACGTGGTCATTCGCGAAGGGGACGTTCTCGCGGTCATGGCGCGCGGAGAGATTCTGGTCGAGCGCGGCGAAGCGATAGGTCCCGAGGTCCACGACAAGGCGCTGCTCGACTTTCCGATCGAGGTGGTCGACGTCGTGCTGACGAACAAGACGCTTGCCGGCAAGGCGCTGCTCGACATCGTCCGCTCCGAGCCCTGGCGCACGCAGTTCCGCGGTGTCTTTCTTCGCCAGCTCGTACGCGCCGGGACCGATATTCCCATTCGGCCTACGACGGCACTGGATCGCGGCGACTTGATGACGCTGGTCGGGGCTAAAGTGGACATCGATCGCGCTGCGGCGCTGATCGGCTATGCCGACTGGCCGAGCAGCGCGACGGATATGATTTTCGTCGGCACCGGCATCGTGATCGGCGGACTCGTCGGTCTTCTCACCGTCACCGTCGCCGGGCTGCCGATCACGCTCACCGCCAGCGGCGGCGCGCTGATCATGGGCTTGGTGTTCGGCTGGCTGCGCTCGGTCTTCCCCGTTTTTGGACGCATTCCCGAGGCCGCCATGTGGATCTTCGACACCGTCGGCTTAGCTGTCTTCATCGGCGTCGTCGGGCTCACCGCCGGGCCGAGCTTCGTTGCCGGCTTGCAAAAGTCCGGCTTGAGCCTCGTCTTCGTCGGCTTAATCGCCGCCATCGTGCCGCATTTCGTGGGGATATTGTTCGGCCGCTTCGTGCTCGGGATGAATCCGGTCATGCTTCTCGGCGCCTGCTCCGGGGCCGGTACCATAACCGCGGCGCTCCGCGCAATTCAGGACGAAGCGCAGAGCAAGCTGCCGGCTTTGGGCTACACGGTGCCGTACGCCGTCGGCAATATTATTCTTACCGCCTGGGGGCCGGTGATCGTGGCACTACTGACGGTCGGAAAGTGAGCGCGCGAAAAGCACCGCAAACAAGACCGATGTGAGGGAACACAGATGCCTTTTACGATTATCGACGGAACCGGACCGATCGTGACCGCGAAAATAAGCGGCGAGCTCACAAAAGCCGACGTGAGCCAGCTGCAAAACGCGTCATTGGAGGCGATCCGGCGCTGCGGCCAGATCAGCGCGTTATTGTTTCTCGAGAACTTTCAGGGCTGGAAGCGCGAAGGCGGATGGGGCGATCTCACGTTCATGGACGAGCACGATAAAGACATCGCCAAGATTGCGGTCATCGGAGACCCGCAGTGGAAGGATGACGTGTACGCTTTTCTGGCGAAAGGATTTCGCAGTGCCGCGGTCGAGTTTTTCTCTCCTTCCGAGCCTTACAAAGCGCGGCAATGGCTCAAATCGTCGTCGGTGAAAAAGCCGTGACACCGCTTTTAGAGGCGCGCCGAAGCGTGTTGGAGAACAGAAAGGTGCTTTACGTGAATGCGAAAAAGAAGCTATCGACGATTGGAATAGTGTTCCTTTTAGCGCTTGCGGCGTGCTCCAAACCGCAGCCGCCGCCTCCTCCCCCGCCCGATGTCCGGGTCGCGGTCGTCGAGCAACGGGACGTGCCTATTTACATCGAGTTGGTTGGATCGACGCTCGGCTCGCAAGACGTCGAGATTCGTCCCCGCGTCCAGGGCTATCTCGTCTCGATGAACTTCATCGAAGGCGCGTTCATCCGCAAGGGCGATCTGCTGTACAAGATCGATCCCTTGCCTTTTGAGGCCTCGCTTGCCGAGGCGCGGTCGAATTTGGCGACCGCCAACGCGATGCTCGATAAAACCAAAAACGATGTCGCGCGTTATACTCCGCTGGCGAAGCTGAAGGCGGTCAGCAAACAGGAGCTCGACAATGCGCTGTCGTCTCAGGAAGCGGCGCAGAGTCAGGTCGCCGCTTACGAGGCCAAAGTCGCGCAGGCAAAGCTCGATCTCGCCTACACGACGATCACCTCGCCCACCGACGGCATCATCGGCACGACGAAGGTAAAGGTGGGGAGCCTGGTCGGCCGCGGTGAAAGCACGTTGCTCAACACCGTGTCGCAGATCGATCCGATTCTCTTCCGCTGCGCCATCGCCGAAGCCGAATACTTAAAGATCGCGCGGCGCGGCGAAGCCTATAACCAAGCGCTCAAAAAACAGTACGCCGTGGACTTGATCCTGGCCGACGGTAGCGTTCATCCGCATAAGGGGAAACTGGACGCGGTCGAGCGCGCCGTTGATCCGACGACCGGCACGTTGACGGGTCAGTTCATCTTCCCCAATCCGGAGCGGATCCTGCGCCCCAGCCAATACGGCCGCGCGCGGCTCGTGGTCGATGTCAAACAAAACGCCGTGCTTATTCCCCAGCGCGCGGTGCAGGAGATTCAAGGCCTCAACACGGTCATGGTCGTCAAGTCCGATGCGACCGTCGAGCAGCGCATGGTGAAGGCCGGCGAGCGCGTCGACGATCAATGGATCATCGAATCGGGCGTCAAGCCCGGCGAAAGCGTCATCGTCGAGGGAATTCAAAAAGTAACGCCCGGCATCAAGGTCAACGCATCGCTCGAAAAACCGGCAGGCGCGGCGACTGCCGCGGCGGATGAAGCGCCGGCCAAAACCGAAGCCGCCGCGGTGCCGGCGAAGAGCAACGCCAAGGACGCCAAAGGAAAGTAAGCATGGCCAATTTTTTCATCCGCAGACCGATCGTCGCAATCGTCATATCGATCATTATGGTCATCATGGGGCTCTTCACGCTGAAGGGTCTCAGTATCGAGCAGTACCCGTTTCTCGCGCCGCCGACCATCCGCGTGACCGCGACCTATCCCGGCGCCTCCGCGGTCGCGGTCGAACAGTCAGTGGCGACGCCTATCGAGCAGGAGGTCAACGGCGTCGATAAGATGATCTACATGAAGTCGTCGAACACGAGCGACGGCCGCATGCAGCTCGACGTCAACTTCGAGGTCGGCGTCGACCAGGATACCGCCAACGTCCTGACGCAGAACCGGGTGAACTCGGCCCAGGCGCGCCTGCCGCAGGAGGTCGTGCAGCAGGGCGTCACGGTCAAAAAACAGAGCCCGAGCATTTTGATGCTGATCTCGGTGTACTCGCCCAAGAACAGCTACGACGCGAACTTTTTGATCAACTACTGCAGCATCAATATCCGCGACCAGATTCTGCGCATTCCGGGAGTCGCGCAAGTCGATCTCTTCGGCGGCTCAGACTACAGCATGCGCGTCTGGCTCAGGCCGGACCGGCTGGCGCAGCTCGGCATCACGCCGTCGGATGTCATCTCGGCGATCAAAGAGCAGAACCTCCAGGCGCCGGCCGGGCGCGTCGGCATGGCGCCGTCGCCCAAGGATCAGGAGTTCACGTACACCGTCAGCGCCCCCGGCCGATTCGTCACCGCGGATGAGTTCGAGAACATCATCATCCGCGAAAGCGCGACAGGCGCACAGATACGCGTCCGTAACGTCGGCCGCGCCGAGCTCGGGTCGCAGGACTACAACTCCTTCGGCCGGCTGAATGCGAAGCCCGCCGGCACGATGGCGGTCTATCTGCTCCCCGGCGCAAACCAGCTCGAGGCCTCCAAGGCGATCTACGAAACGATGACACGCTCGAAAGGGCTCTTCCTGCCCGACATGGACTACAAGATCGTCTACGACACGACGCCCGCGGTCGAAGCCTCGATCGAGGGGATCGTGCACACGTTTATCGAAGCCGTCATCCTCGTCACGATCGTCGTGTTTATCTTTCTCCAGAACCTGCGCGCGACGTTCATCCCACTCATCACCGTGCCGGTGTCGCTGATCGGCACCTTCATCTTTTTCCCCTTGCTGGGCTTTTCGGTCAATACGCTTTCGATGTTCGGACTCGTCCTTGCCATAGGCATCGTTGTCGACGACGCCATCGTCGTCGTCGAGGCCGTCATGCATCATCTCGAGCACGGGATGAATCCCAGGGAGGCGACGATTCAAGCCATGAAGGAGGTTTCGGCGCCGGTCATCGGCATCGCGCTCATTCTCTCAGCGGTCTTTATCCCGGTTGCGTTTCTCGGCGGCCTCACCGGCCGCATGTATCAGCAGTTCGCTCTGACGATCGCGATCTCCGTGCTGCTTTCGGCGTTCAACGCGCTCTCTCTGTCGCCGGCGCTCTGCGCCATGTTTCTGCGGGCGCCCAAACCTGCGCGTGGGCCGTTGGGGAAATTTTTCAAGGGCTTCAATTGGCTCTTCGAACGGTCGACGAAGGGTTATGTCGGCACCGCGCGCCTGCTCGTGCGCCGGTCGATTATCACCATTCTGATCGTCGCTGCCGTAGCGGTCGGCGCCGGATTGTTCGGCGGCGCACTGCCCGCCGGCTTCATCCCTGAAGAGGACCAGGGCCTCTTGGGCATTAACGTGACGCTGCCGCCCGCCTCATCGCTCGAGCGCACGAGTCGAGTCCTGGCCCAGGTCGAGCAGATTCTCACGAAGACCGAAGGCGTCGACTCATTCACGACGATCGGCGGCTACGGCGCGGTGACGAGCACGTACCAAACGAATTTCGGCACGATCTTCGCGCGATTGAAACCGTGGGACGAGCGCCATTCCGAGGCGCTTCACGTCAAGGGCATCATGGCGCGCCTACAGGCGCAGTTCGTGAAGATTCCCGAGGCGGTGATCTTTCCGTTCAACGTTCCCACGATCAGCGGATTCGGCGCATCGGCCGGTTTCAACTTCCTCCTTCAAGACCGCAGCGGCTCCTTGACCGTCCAACAACTGGGCGATCTGTCACGGCAGTTTCTCGACACCGCGCGCAAGCGCCCGGAGCTCGCGAACCTCTTCACTTCGTTCGATCCCCGTTATCCGCAGGTGAAGGTCGATCTCGACCGCGAGAAGGCGCGCAAGCTCGGCGTGCCGGTCAACGAGGTCTTTCAGGCGCTGTCGGCGGTGATGGGCGGCAACTACGTGAACGACTTCAACCGCTTCGGCCGCTTGTTTCGCGTCTACGTCCAGGCCGACGCCGACTACCGCCGCAAGCCCCGAGACATCGGCGACATCTACGTGCGCAGCAACAGCAGCAACAACATGATCCCGCTTTCGACGCTCGTGACGATCACCCCGGTGAACGGGACCGAGGTGACCAACCGCTTCAACCTGTTCCGCTCGGTCGAAATCAACGGCGTGCCGGGTCGCGGCTACACATCGGGCCAGGCGCTGACCGCGCTCGAAGACGTTTTCAAGCAGACGATGCCGAGAGAGATGGGCTTCGCTTACTCGAGTCTGTCGTATCAGGAAAAAGTCGCGCCGCCGGCGGGACCGACATTTGTCCTCGCGATCGTATTCGTTTTTCTGCTGCTCGCGGCCATGTACGAGAGCTGGCGGCTTCCCTGGGCGGTTCTCCTCGGCTCGCCGATGGTGGCGCTGGGCTCATTCTTCGGCGTGTGGCTGATGGGCTACGACAACAATGTGTACGTGCAGATCGGCAATATCATGCTGATCGGCCTCGCGGCGAAGAATGCGATCCTGATCGTCGAATTCGCCAAGGCGAAGCACGAAGAAGGCATGTCGCTCGAAGAGGCCGCGCTGGAATCGGCGCGGCTGCGCTTTCGCCCGATTCTCATGACCGCTTTCGCGTTCATCCTGGGCGTTGTGCCGCTCATGATCGCGAGCGGCGCCGGCGCCGGCGCGCAGAATGTAATGGGCACCGCGGTGTTCTGGGGGATGCTGGTCGCCACGGCTCTCGGCGTGTTCCTCATTCCCGGGAATTTCTCCTTCGTCGAAGGCCTCGGCCGGAAGAAAAAAGCGGCGCCGACCGCCGTTTCTGTAGTGCCGACGCACGAGGGGGCGCACTGAGATGGCGCGAAAAATCATTGCGATACTGCTCGTCCTGTTTCTGAGCGGATGCATGCTCGGCCCGAACTATGTCCGGCCGAAAATCGTGACCCCGGAAAATCACCGCGACGCGCAAACGCCCGCCGCCGCGGAGTCGCTCGCCGACGTTCCCTGGTGGGAGCTGTTCCAAGATCCCGCGCTCCAGGAGCTGATCCGCGAGGGGCTGAAAAACAACTACGACCTGCGCGCCGCCGCCGCGCGCGTGGAAGAGGCGCGCGCGCAGATCGGCGTCACGAAGTCGTTCCTCTACCCGCAGGTGGGTGCGAGCGTCACGGGGACGACACAGCAGGTCTCGCGCAAGAGCGAGCCGCCACAGACCCTTACGTCGGACCGGACATTTAATAATTTGTTCGCCGGCTTAAGCGTGGCTTGGGAGCTCGATGTCTTCGGGAAGATCAGGCGCCAGACCGAGGCGGCGGCCGCGACCTATGTCGCCACCGACATGGACCGCCGCGGCGTCTACATCGCGCTCGTCGGCGACGTCGCGCAGAATTATTTCACCCTGCGGGAACTCGACCTCGAGCTCGAGATCGCGCGCCGCACGGTCGGCCTCAACGACGAAACGGTTCAGTTCTACCAGACGCGCCTCGACGGCGGCGTGTCGAATCAGCTCGAAGTGGATCAGGCGGTCGCCAACCGCTCGCGCACCGCGTCGACGATTCCCGACCTGAAACGCCAGATTGCCACACAAGAAAACCTCATCAGCTATCTGATCGGCAGAAATCCCGGACCGATTGCCCGCGGCGCCGTGCTTACGGATCAATACTATCCGCCGGCGATTCCCGCCGGCCTGCCGGCGGCTTTGCTGGAGCGCCGGCCGGACGTCCAGGTCGCGGAGCAGCTGCTGGTCGCGGCGAACGCGAACATCGGCGCGGCCAAGGCGCTTTTCTTTCCGGATATTTCTCTCAACGCCGCCGTTGGAGGCCTCAGCCGCGACATCAACATCTTCGACAAACGCGCGGCGATCTGGTCGGTTGCCGGAGGCTTTTTCCAGCCGATCTTTCAGGGCTTTCGCCTGTTGTGGAACTATCGCGGAACCATGGCGCGGTTCGACGAGGCGCTCGCACAGTACGAGAAGGCCGCGCAAAACGGTTTCCGTGAGGTCGCGGACGCGCTCGTAGCCATCGAAAGACTAAGGGAGGTCCGCGCGGAGCAGGAGGCGCAGGTCGCGGCGCTGCAGAATTCCAGCCAGCTGTCGCGTCACCGCTACGATGTGGGCCTTTCGAACTATCTCGAGGTTTTGATCGCCGACCAGCAGCTCTTCGACGCCGAGCTGTTGCTCGCCCGCACGCGCGGCGAGGAGATCAAAGCCGTCGTCCAGCTCTATCGCGCGCTCGGCGGCGGTTGGGACGAGCCGGCGGTGCAGGCCACCGCTCAATAATCGTAAATCGAGTCTTCGATGAGACGCGGCATGCTCCCGGCCTCGATTTCGTCGAGGCGGAGAACTCGACCGGCTTCCACGCGCCGCAGGAGGCGGCGCGGATTCTCGGCGAGTCGATCGATTTTTCGCGCAAGGGCCAAATGGCCGTGCGCGGGGGCGGAGAGGGGCCGCGGGCGCAGGCGGCGAAGCCATGACCAGCGCCCGTCATTGGACCAAGGTCCAATAGAAATCCGTGGAGCCGGGAAGGCATAAAACATATTGAATCAATCCGTCTCATTGCGTTCGGAGGAAGAATGGAAGAGGACGAAAAGCGCGGCGCTACAGTCGATGGTGCGCCACTTCATCCGACCCGCCGGCAGTTCCTCAAAGGCGTAACCACCGGCGCCGCGGCGGTCGGCGTACTGTCGGAGACCGGCTGCGCGCCTGCGGTGCCGACGCTCAAAACCAAAGGCGCAACCGAAACCACGACGGTCTGTCCTTTCTGCGGCGTCGGCTGCGGACAGGTTGTTTCGACCCGTGAAGGACGGGTCATCAATATCGAAGGCGATCCGAAGCATCCGGTCAGCGAAGGCACGCTCTGCAGCAAGGGCGCTTCCGGCATCCAGGTCGTGAACAACTCGCGGCGCCTGCAAAAGGTTCTCTACCGCGCGCCGGGCGGCAAGAAGTGGGAGGAGAAGAGCTGGGACTGGGCGCTGGAGCGTATCGCCGCAAAGATTAAAGAAACGCGCGACAAGACATTTCAGAAGAGTTCGAAAGACGGTCGGGTCGTCAACCGCACGGAGGCGATCGCCTGCCTCGGCGGCTCGGCGCTCGACAACGAGGAGGCCTATCTTCTCGTCAAGCTCATGAGGGCACTCGGCCTGGTGTACATCGAGCACCAGGCCCGGCTCTGACACAGCTCCACGGTCGTCGGTCTGGCGACCTCATTCGGCAGGGGAGCGATGACAAACCACTGGGTCGACATGATCAACGCCGACGTCGTGTTGATCATGGGCGGGAACCCGGCGGAGGATCATCCGATCTCGATGAACTGGCTCGCGCGCGCGAAGGAGCGCGGCACGTATATCTTGCACGTCGACCCGCGCTTCAACCGCACGAGCTCGATCGCCGATGTCTTCGCGAAGCTCCGCTCGGGCACCGACATCGCATTCGTCGGCGGCATGATCAACTATGCGATCGAGCATAATCGCATTCAGGAAGAATACGTCCGCGAATACACGAACGCGTCCTGGATCGTCGGCGACGGCTACGGCTTCGCCGACGGCCTCTTCACCGGATTCGATCCGAACACCCGCAAGTACGACCGCACAAAATGGGCCTACGCGCTCGACGGCAAGGGTGAGCCGCAGCGCGACCCGACGCTCAAGCATCCTCGCAGTGTTTTTCAATTATTGAAGCAGCATTTTGCCCGCTACAACGTCGACGCGGTATGCCGCATTACCGGCACACCGCGGGAGAACTATCTGCGCGTCTGCGATCTCTACACGTCGACGTTCGCGCCGGACCGCGCCGGCACGTGGCTCTACGCCATGGGCACCGCCCAGCACAGCCACGGCACGCAGAACATCCGCTCCTACGCGATCCTCCAGCTCCTCCTCGGCAACATCGGCGTCGCCGGCGGCGGCGTCAACGCGATGCGCGGCGAGTCCAACGTCCAGGGCTCCACCGATCAGGGGCTCAACTGGGACGGCCTGCCGGGCTATCTCAAGCTGCCGGTCGAAGCGGACGGCGACTTGAAGAGCTACTTAAAGCGCGTGACTCCGGTCGCGGCCAATTCGGCCAGCGTAAACTGGCTTCAGAACACGCCGAAGTATGTCGTGAGCCTGCTCAAAGCGTGGTGGGGCGATCACGCGACCAGCGACAACGATTTCGATTTCGCTTACCTGCCGAAGGTCGGCGGCGGATTTCAGGGGCAGGGCTATTCGTTCCTCCCGCTCACCCATGCGATGCTTGCCGGCGAGATCAAAGGACTCTTTTGCTTCGGCCAGAATCCCGCGGTCGGCGGCGCGAACGCGCGGCTGATCCGCGCCGGACTGGATAAGCTCGATTGGCTCGTGGTCGCCGATTTGTTCGAGCACGAGACCGCGGGTTTCTGGAAACGGCCCGGCGCCGATCCGGCGAAAATTTCCACGGAGGTCTTCGTTCTGCCCGCCTGCTCGGGCGTGGAGAAAGAAGGCAGCATCGTCAACAGCGGACGCTGGGCGCAGTGGCGCTACCGCGCGGTCAAGCCGATCGCCGACAGCCGCCCCGATCTCGACATCGTCGACGGCCTCGCGCACTCACTGAAGCGCGCCTACGAGAAGGACGGCGTCTTCCCCGAGCCGATCCGCCAACTCGCGTGGGATTACGGGCACGATCACGAGGCCGACCCGCACCGCGTCGCGCGCGAGATGAACGGGCGCTTCCTCGTCGACGTGGCGGAGAAGGACGGGAAAGGCTTCGCCGCCGGCAAGCAAGTCCCCGGCTTCGCGCAGCTGCGCGACGACGGCAGCACGCTGTCGGGCAACTGGATCTACTGCGGCGCCTACACGGAAGAAGGCAACCTCGCCGCCCGGCGCGACACGACCGACGCGGCGAACAACATCGGACTCCATCCCAAGTGGGCGTGGACCTGGCCGATGAACCGGCGCATTCTCTACAACCGCGCTTCGGTGAATCGCAAAGGCGAGCCGTTCAACCCGCGCAAATGGGTGATCCGCTGGAACGCCGCGGAAAAAAAATGGGAGGGCGACGTGCCCGACGGCGGCATGCCGCCGGGCGAGATGAATCCTTTCAT
>Ga0075436_100003728_pt1 | contig 10446 bp, 10 predicted proteins | sample RhiMethybrSRZTD5_FD_75303 | JGI IMG/M metagenome (GOLD analysis project Ga0075436, IMG submission 75303) | Populus rhizosphere microbial communities from Tennessee, USA - Rhizosphere MetaG P. TD hybrid SRZTD5 | ecosystem: Host-associated > Plants > Roots > Rhizosphere > Soil | place: USA... | reverse complement strand
TACCGCGAGAGAGGTCCTCTACGACGACGCGCTCCGGGACAAAGAACACCAGCTTGTCCTTCCACATGAGCCACGTTCCGGGAAACGCATCGCTGACAACGTGTCCCACCCGCTCACCGGTCACCGTGGAGTGCACTACGAGATCGTACAGGTAGTGTGCCGTTTGGCTCTCGTAGCGCTGTTGGCAGGCCCCGACGACGTTCCGTCGGTCGGCTGACACGCTCACGCCCGCGCTGTTCCAGGGCACGTGGCACAGCTCGACGTCGGGGAGGACCGTTGTAGCGCGGGTGCGCCGCAGCACGATCCGCATGGTCTGCGGGTCGTCGCGCAGTACGGCCGCTCGCACCGTCAGCCCGTCGATCTCGAAGGGCCCCAGGCTGTAGCCCGCCTGTCGGTCCGTCTGCACCGGAAGGTCGGCGTTCGGGAACTCCTCATTGACGGGCACGAGCGTGCCGCGGGCGAGGTCGACCCGCGCCGCGCCGGTCTTGGTGTAGCTTGGTCGCGGATTGGGAGTGAGAACGGGAGAGAATGGCGTCATCACCGCTTGCCAGACGACATAATCCCAACCGCTCTTCGAAACGCTCCACATCGTCGTCATCGAACCCAGACCGCCTCCCACGATTCCCACGCCACTTCCCTGCCCCCACACCGGAAGCGCCGAAAGAATTCTCCCTGAACTCGAACTCAGGACTGCGAGACGCCAGCCGTCTTTCCCCGGTGGCACCGGCATGAGCGCAAGGAGGCGGTCTTCGCGCACCATGATGGGAATGGCGGCCTGCTTCGTGCGCCACAGCAAGCGGCCCGTGCGAAGATCCAGAGCCTCTAGCCCCAAGTCCGGACGCGCGAGGTAGAGACGTGGCGCATCGCCGAGTTGAACGACCGCCCCCTGCGAGAGGGGATAGGACTCGGACGGACGCTGCGCCGCACGCGGCAGCAGCGCGAGGGTCACGAGGGCACTCGCGAGGTTCCGCATGGCGGCCAATCTATGGGGCTGCGCCGTGCCGGGGGTTGACGCAGGCTACACGTTGGTATATATAACCATATGGTTATGAAAGCCAGCCTCGATGCGACCTTCGCCGCCCTGGCCGATCCCACGCGCCGCGCCATCCTCACGCGGCTCGCGTCGGGTGAGGCGTCGGTGGTGGAGCTCGCCCGACCCTTCGCCATGAGCCAGCCCGCGATCTCGAAGCACCTGAAGGTGCTCGAGCGCGCCGGGTTGATCCGCCGGGGCCGCGACGCGCAGCGCCGGCCGCGGCGGCTCGAGCCGAAGCGACTCGCGGAAGCCACCGATTGGCTGGAGCGCTACCGCCGGCTCTGGGAGGGGAATTACCAGCGCCTCGATGCGTTGCTCGAGGAGCTGAAAACCAAGGAGCGAAAATGGGACAACTGAAAGTCACCATGCCGTCGGATCGCGAGATCGCGATGACCCGCGTGTTCGATGCGCCGCGCGCACTCGTGTTCGACGCGCATACCAAGCCCGAGCTCGTCAAGCGGTGGCTGTTGGGACCACCGGGCTGGACGATGCCGGTATGTGAGATCGACCTGAGGGTAGGCGGGAAGTACCGCTGGGTGTGGCGCAGTGACAGTGATGGAAGCACGATGGGGATCGGCGGCGTGTACCGCGAGATCGTGGCACCCGAACGCCTCGTCACCACCGAACGGTTCGATGAGGCCTGGTATCCGGGCGAAGGGCTCAATACCCTCGTGCTCATCGAGAAGAGTGGCCGGACCACGCTCACGCAGACGATGCGCTACGAGTCGAAGGAGGCGCGCGACGCGGTCCTCAAGTCGGGCATGGAGCAGGGCGTGGAAGCGAGCTACGACCGGCTCGCCGAGCTGCTGGCGTCGATGCCGGCTGCGCGATGACCAAGAACTTCAACGGTGAGCGAGGTTACATGCAAAAGATCGTGCCGTTCCTCTGGTTCGACGGTAATGCCGAAGAGGCGATGAACTTCTACGTGTCGATCTTCAAGAACTCGAAGGTCGTGCGCGTGTCACGCTACGGCGACGCGGGGCCCGGGCCGAAGGGATCGGTCATGGCCTGCACCTTCCAGCTCGAGGGCCAGGAGTTCCATGCTCTGAACGGCGGGCCGCAGTTCAAGTTCACGCCGGCCATTTCCCTGTTCGTGAACTGTGAGACGCAGCAGGAAGTCGACGAGCTTTGGAAAAAGCTGTCTCCGGGCGGGAGAGAGGATCAATGCGGGTGGCTGCAGGACAAGTACGGCCTGTCGTGGCAGATCATCCCCACCGCACTCGGGAAGATGCTGGGCGACAAGGATCCGAAGAAGGCGAACCGGGCCATGCAAGCCATGCTCAAAATGAAGAAGATCGACATCAAGGGCCTACAGACGGCTTACGACGGGCGGTGAAGGTCCTAGACTCGCCCCCTACCCTCGGTACTCCTCCACGAGCACCATCGTGCAATTGCTAGTGGACCGATGGCGCAGCCGCTTGGCCTCCTGATAGTCGGGATCGTTGTAGAGACCAAGCGCCGCTGCTCGTGAGGGAAATCTAATGATCGCGTTCATCGTCCGGGCGCGTCCCTCGACGACGTAGGCCGACGTATCGGAGGCGAGCACCTCGCCGCCATATTTCGGCAGTAGCGCGAGCACGAGCGGCGGGTAGCGCCGGAACGCCTCTGCGTCATCGATGTCGTAGGTTCCGATGTAATACACGGCCATGCCTGCCCCCCCTCCCTCCCTCCCTCCCTCACGCGCCCAAAACTTTGATGAGCTGCACCTGGCCGGCGTGGTACACCGCGTGGCAGGTGATGCCCAACACGAGGTTGAACCGCTCTGCCTCGTCGAGCGGCGAGCGGACGGCCCCCGAGCCGATTTTCGCGAGGATGGTTTCGAGCCGGGCTTGCTCCCGCTCCAGCGTGCTGACGATCGCGGGCCAAGCAAGGTCGCGCTCGCTCGAGACGGCGAACCAATCAGTGCCCGGGAGGGGAAAGGGCTCCCCTTCGCTGCCCGCGAGCTGGTTCGCGACTGATCGGACGCACCAGGCGTGGTGCAAGGCGATCTCGGCGACGTTGTGCCGGCCCGGGCGGGGGCGATGAAGGGCGATAGCAGCCGACACGTCGGCCAGCGCGGCCTTCATGTTGGGTCCGTGCCATGCGCCCGGTCCGTATCCTTCTTCGAGGATGCGGGCGGGCAGGCTCTTTTCGGTGGTTGCTGGGCTCATGGGGTCCTCTCTAGAATTCGCCGTATGCGTGTACAGCCGTGTCGGGACGGATGATACGGAGCAATCGGCCCGCCGTCTTGGGGAAAATTGCTCACGAGGTGGACCGGGCCTTGGCGCTTCGGACCAGGACCGGGGCGCCGGGCGGCACGACGCCGACCCGCCTGGCCCAAGGAGCGGGATGGTGCGTCGACGACGTGATGTGCACGTCCGGGCCCGGCGACCGGCCGTTTGAGGAGGAGCACCGGTCGGTGTCGATCGCGATCGTGCTGTCGGGAACGTTCGAGTATCGGGCGTCCTCAGGCGGCGCCCTGATGACGCCCGGGTCGCTCCTCCTCGGCAACGCCGGGCAGGGCTTCGAATGCGTCCACGCCCATGGCGCCGGCGACCGTTGCATCGCGTTCCGATTCTCACCAGAGCTGTTCGAGCAGCTCGGCATGGACGGGAGCACGCCCCGGGGAAGCGCGTCTTCCCGTTTTCGCGCCCCGCGTCTGCCACCGCTCAAGGCGTCGGCCCCTCTCGTGGCGCAGGCTGCCCTCGGTGTCGCCGCCCCAGCGGCCGCGAGCGAATCGTGGGAAGAGCTCGCGTATCGGATCGCCGCGACAACGCTCGCGGTCTCGTCGGGAGAACGGTTCCACCCCGGGCGACCGCCGGCAAGCGCCCTGGCGCGCATCGCCGACAGTGTGCGGCGCATCGAGCGAGACCCCGGGGCGGCGTGGACACTGAAGCAATTAGCCCACGAGGCCGCGTTGAGTCCTTTCCATTACCTGCGGACGTTCAAGCGGGTCACCGGCGTTACGCCGCACCAGTTCATTCTGCGGGCCCGCCTGCGCGCGGCGGCGCTTCACGTGGCGGCGGACGAGGCGAGGATCATCGATGCGGCGGGAGCGACGGGGTTCGAGGACCTGTCGAACTTCAATCACGCCTTCCGTGCGGAGTTCGGCGTCGCTCCCCGTAACTACCGGGGAATCGCTCGCCGCTGAGAAACACCGAGGGGGTGCTCGACCCGATGCGATCGAGCACCCCCTTAAACCGGTGGGGTTGCTACAGCGACTTGAGGAATGCCACCAGGTCGGCCTGCTCCTGCTGCGTGAGCCCCATCTGGAAGCGCACGTTATAGAAACCAACCACTTCGTTCAGGCTCGCGCCCGCGCCGTTGTGAAAATACGGTGCGCGCGCCGCCAGGCCCCGCAGGATCGGGCCCTTGATCCGTTCCACGTCGCTGCAGTTCCCGGTGATCAGCGCCCGGCCAGGATCCGTTGTGAAAATGGCGGGGCTCCCGCCGCATGAGATCTGAAAGACGGGAAGATCCGGCATGCTCAGTTGAGCCAGGGCCGCGCGGATATTGGGGTCCTGCTCGTACTGGAGAGCGTGGCTGGTCCCGATGTCGAGCGGCACCGGCAGCGAGTGGTTGCCGACGTTCGGCGAGTCGTGGCAGGTGGTGCAGTTGCCATTGATCACAGGCATGTTGAGGGCGTCGTTCAAGCCCCGCACGCTCGTAATCAGGAGGGGGTGCGTACCGAAGATCTCCTCGCCGCGAGCGACCGCTTGCCGCGCCGGCGTGTACTTGCTCAGGTCGGAGCTGGGCAGGTTGAGCCACGGCCGGAAGATTGTGAACGCGGCCGGCTGGAATGGCGCGCCGGTCGGATTCCCGCCCAGCGGGTCGTTGATGCCGGGGAAGAACGGCTGGCTCGCCAGCTCGAACGGTCCCCCGTTGGCACCCTGCGCCTCGAGGATTCCGGCCGCCTGGTCGGAGCGCTGCGCCGTGAACAGGGCCAGCTCGAAGTCCACGATCGCGGAGACCTGCGCGCTCGTCGGCGCGAGGGCCGCCTGTGCGTGGCCGAGGGTCGCGTCTATGGCCTGATGGGAGAGACTGGCGCGGAGGTTCGCCGCGTGGGTCGCCGGATTGTTGAGCGGGGCGACCGTCTCCCGCCCGTCAAACATCACGGTGCTCAAGAAAGCGAGGTTCGTGGCCGGCAGGGGGCGCCGATACATCGAGGCCGTGAGGCCGTTCACCGGATCGACGACGAGGGCGCAGTTGTAGGGATCGTGGACCGCGGTGATCGTGAACTGAGCGGTCTTGGGCACCGTCAATCCGATGCGAATCAGCCCGTTGTTGAGCAGCAGGCTGTGGGCACCAGGCCCGCTCCCCGGAGCGGCGGTTGGACAGTTGGCCCCGTCAACGGAGGCAAACAGCGGATCCGTCCCGCCGCTGCTCGCGAACCGGGCTTGGGCGTTGGCGGCCGAGAAGCTCAGAGCGTTCTCGATCAGGTGGCAGGTGGCACAGCTCCGGCCGTTCGTGCCGAGGGACTGGAAGAACGGGTTCCCCAGGTCGATCGACCCGTTCGTGCTGTAGGTGGCGACAGTCCCGCTGGGGTCGGCTGCGGGATACAGGTTGCCGACCGCCGCGGCGGCATCGAGGGAAAGCTCGCGGGGAGCCTGCACGGGGGTCGGCTCGCAGGCGGCGAACGCCAACGCCGCGGCCGCGAGAATGGCCCAGCGTTGGGAGCCTTGGATGGTCCTGGTGAACATCAATGTGCTCCTGCCTGAAGGTTGCCTTCAGGAGGTATATCGGAATCGGCTCCCCGATCCCGACATGGGGTGCCCTGGCTAGCGGGTGACCAGGGACTTGAGGAGGGTGTGCGCCTCGACGGTGAACGGGTGGCCGGGCCCGAAGCCCACGGCGAGCGCTCGCATCGCGGCGGCCACAGCGCCGCGGGCCCCGGACGTGTCGCCGGTGGCGAGAAGGGCCTGGGCCTCGAGCAGGCGCGCGTGGCCGACCCATCCGCTGCGCTCCGCGGCGAGGGAATCGAGCGTGGCGAACGTCGCGGCGGCGCGGGCATACTCGAGGGCCGTGGCCGGCTGGCCGAGATCGAGCGCGGTCCGAGCCACGAGGAGTACCACCGGCCGGAGGCGGGTCCGTCGCTTGCCATCGTAATATCCGTTGGAGCGCAAGGCGGCGAGCAGGCTGGCCTGGGCATCCGCCGCGTGTCCATTCGCCAGCGAAAGGAGCCCGGCCAGTATCGTCGTGTCCGGTACCAGGTCGTCGGTACTCTTCACCTTAGGATAGGCGCGGGCGACCCTGGCGAACCGCGCCGCGCTGGCCCGCGCCCGGGCCAGCTGGCCGAGCGCGATTTGCGCTCGCGCCAGACCGAAGAGTCCTCGCCCCTGCCAGAACGGATTCGCCTCGGCGTCCGCTCGGGTCACGATCATCGCGAAGTACTTGCTGGCGGAGTCGGCGTGACGCTCCGTGAGCGCGGTCTCCGCGTAGTGAATCAGGGGTTGCCAGTCGATCCGGCCGTGACGGTCGGCGGCGGCCGCTCGGATCAGCACGTCGTGCAGCATCCGTTCGGCTTCCGCCGTTTCCCCGAGCCTGACGAGCGAGAGAGCGGCGTCGTGCTCGATGATCATGCGGGACAGCATTCCGCCGCGTCCGGTGCTGTCCATGCCCTCGATGGCCCGGGCAAAGGTCGCGAGCGCCTCGCGCGGGTGCCCTCCTTCCTCCAACGCCGACGCCAGGCCGCTCAGGAGGCCGAAGTACTCCGCGTCGCGAGTCTGGCCGAGCTGCTCCTTGATCCCCAGGCCGGTGCGAAACGCCGCCGCGCCCTGATCGCTGTGCCCGGTCTCGGACTCCAGGTCACCCCGAGATTGCAGGCATTGGACTTTCACGATCGGGTCCGGCGCCAAGGCCAGGAGCGACTCAGCGACGTCGAGCGTCGATCGCGCTTCGTCGTACTTCCCCTGGAGTCGCTGCGCATCCGCACGGTCACAACGCACCTGCGCCATCAAGTCGGGGGCCCCGAGTCCGGTGGCGATCGAGTCCGCCTTGGTCAGAAGGGTGTCGCGCACGCGCCGGTCCCCGATCTCGCCGTAGCGGTCGGACAGGTCGACGAGCAGGGACACGAGGAACCGCGGATCGCCGCCCGACTGCCGCAAGAGGAGGTAACGCCCGCGATCCAGGATCTCCCCCATGGTCATCGGCCGGTCGCCGACTTCGGACAAGAGCAGCGTCTGAAACTCGACCTGGGCGTCGGCTCGCCGTGTCTGGTACCGGGCTTCATCGCGCTGGATGCGGGCCGCCCGGGCCTGCAAGGCCGTGACGATGGCGGCGCCGACCAGCGCAAGCCAGACGGCCGTGCCCGCGAGCACCCCGCCACGGTAGCGGCGGACGAACTTCCCGGCGCGGTACGTCCACGTTGCCCGGCGAGCCGACACCGGCAGGTGGTTCGTGTATCGCGTAAGGTCTTCGGCTAACGCGGCCGCCGTTGCGTACCGACGGGCGGGGTCTTTCTCCAGTGCCTTCGCGACGATGTTGTCGAGATCGCCGGCCAAGAGCCTACGGAGACGATCCACCGTGACGGCCCGCGACAGCGGAACTGGCTCTACCTCGATGATGGCGAGCGCCCGAGCGGCCGGAGTGGAGCAGTCCTCGTTCGTCGGGTGGCGCCCCGTGAGCAACCGGTACAGCAGGATGCCGAGCGCGTAGATGTCCGTCGCGGTGGAGACCGGCTCGCCGCGGATCTGCTCCGGGGCCGCGGAATCGAATGTGAGGTGCCGGTCCTTGGTGACCGTGTCGTCCTCCGGAGCCCGCTCGAGCAGCTTGGCGATGCCGAAGTCGAGGAGCTTCACCCCGCCGTCCTTGGTCACCAGGATGTTGGACGGCTTCACGTCGCGGTGGACGATCAGATTGGTATGCGCATGAGCGACGGCCGCGAGCACCTGCTGGAAGAGCGCGAGGCGGGCCGGCACATCGAGGTCGTGTTGATCGCACCACGCATCGATGGGAGCGCCGTCCACGTACTCGAGCACCAGGTACCGCTGGCCGCTTGGGCTGACGCCGGCGTCGAGCAGCCGGGCGATGTTGGGGTGTGTGAGCCGGGCCAGCGCCGTGCCCTCGCGACGGAAGCTTGCCTCGCCCTCCTCTCCGCCGGCGGCGAAGTTCAGGAACTTGATCGCGGCCCTGCCCTCGAAGCGACCATCGCGGCGCCGCGCGAGCCACACCGTGCCCATGCCGCCGTGGCCGAGCGGGCGTTCCAGCTTCCACGGGCCGAGCACGAGCGCGTCGGGCGAGGCCAGGAGATCGGCCCCGGCCTCCTTGCCAGTGGGATCCAGGAAGCCCTCGGCGTCGGCCCTCGTCTCACGCGCGAGCAGCCGCTCGACCTGGGCGGCGACGTCCGGCTGCTCCCGCCGCCGCTCGGCGAGCCACGCGGCGCGGGCCGCCGGGTCGAGGTCGAGCGCCGTGTCGAGGAGCGCGCTCAGCGCCTGCCAACTGCTCGGGTCGAGAGGTATCGTCATTGGCGGAGTTGATGATGGAGGACGACACGCGCCTTGCGCCAGTCTCGTTGCACCGTGCGCTCGCTGACCCCGCGCACCGCCGCGATCTCGACGAACGGGAGTCCGCAGAAGAAATGCAGGTCCACGAGCTCGGCCAACGCGGGGTCGAGCTTGGCGAGCTCGTCCAAGGCCAGGCCCAGCTCACTCAGATCCGCGTCGTCGGAGCCCTCGGGGACATCCTCGTTGCTGAGGGGAAGGAGCTGGAACTCCCCTCCTCGCTTGGTGGCGGATCGGCGTCGCGCGTAGTCGATGATCAAGCCGCGCATCGCGCGCGACGCGTACGAGAGGAAGCGGGGGCGATCGGGAAAGCGGAGCTCCTGATTGTTGCTGAGGCTCAGGTAGGCCTCGTGCAGCAGGGTCGTCGTACTGAGCGTGCAGCCGAACGGGAGACCACGCAGGCGCCGCTGCGCCAGTGCGTGCAGCTCGTGATAGAGTGACGCGAAGAGCTGCTCGGGAGACCCGCTCGCTCGCAGGTCGGCGTTGGGCTGGGAGGAATCCGGCACAGCAGGGCCTGGCGGCTCTCCCACGTGACGGTGCGGTGAAGTGGGCATTCGATCGTTGCGGCGGCGCAACTTACGGGCCACGGTGACGGTGCAGGTTAAAGCATGAGAAGCGGTTACGCCAGTTGGCCGACGCCCGCGCTGTAGGCAGACTTCGACAAAACTGACGAGTTTCATCGTCAGGGGTTCACGCTGCAAGGGGACGATGTGCGCGTCACTGGGCTCCCGCACCGTCCCAAATCGGGCTATCTCATCCACGAACTCTGGGTGCACACGATGACCGCAACTTGCACGCATCTCGACCAGGTGAAGGACGTGAAGCCGCGCACGCCGGACGGCTGCGAGGAGTGTTTGAAAATGGGCAGCTGGTGGGTCCACCTGCGGCTCTGCCTCGCCTGCGGGCACGTCGGCTGCTGCGACCAGTCACCGAACAAGCACGCCACCAAGCACTACCACGGCTCGCATCACGCGATCATCCGGAGCTTCGAGCCGGGCGAGGACTGGGGGTGGTGCTATGTGGACGAGCTGATGATGGAGCCCGCCCCGACGGCGAAGCGTCGATGACGGGCGACGTCTGGCCGGCACTGCCACTCGACGCGTGGCGGGACACGTACGCCACGCTCCACATGTGGACGCAGATCGTCGGAAAAACGCGTCTCGGGCTCGCGCCGATGCAGAACCACTGGTGGCAGGTGGCGCTGTACGTCACGCCGCGCGGCTTGACCACGTCGGCGATGCCTTGCGGCACGCGCACCCTGGCGGTGGATTTCGACTTCCTCGACCACCAGTTGAATGTGCGAACAAGCGACGGCGCGACCCGCTCGATTCCTCTGGTCGCGCAGTCAGTGGCCGATTTCCACGCGGCGTACCAGGCGACGCTCCATTCGCTCGCGGTGGACGTGCACATCATGCCACGCCCCGTCGAGGTGGTGACCGCGATTCCGTTCCCGCAGGACCGCGAGCACGCCGCGTATGACGCGGATGCGGCGCAGCGGTGCTGGCGCATCCTGGTCCAGGCCGATCGGGTGCTCCAGGAATTCCGGGGCCGCTTCATCGGCAAGTCGAGTCCGGTGCATTTCTTTTGGGGGGGATTCGATCTCGCCGCGACGCGCTTCTCGGGGCGGCGGGCGCCGGCGTACCCGGGCGGTGTCCCGAACTGCCCCAACTACGTCATGGTCGAGGCGTACTCACACGAGTGCGCAAGCTGCGGGTTCTGGCCGGGGAGCCTCCTGGGCCCGGGCCCTTTTCATGAGCCCGCGTTCTACGCCTATGCCTATCCCCAACCCGAGGGATTCGCCGATCGCCCCGTCCGGCCGGACGGCGCGTATTACCATCGGGACTTAGGCGAGTTTATCCTGCCGTACGACGTGGTGCGCCGCGCCCCCTCCCCCGACGAGGCCGTACTCGCCTTCGTGCAGTCGGCGTACGAGGC
>Ga0075436_100003724_pt1 | contig 10454 bp, 9 predicted proteins | sample RhiMethybrSRZTD5_FD_75303 | JGI IMG/M metagenome (GOLD analysis project Ga0075436, IMG submission 75303) | Populus rhizosphere microbial communities from Tennessee, USA - Rhizosphere MetaG P. TD hybrid SRZTD5 | ecosystem: Host-associated > Plants > Roots > Rhizosphere > Soil | place: USA... | reverse complement strand
CTCGCGACTACGGAGGAGGCCGTGCCTTTGCCTGAAGCGGAGAAACCTGCCGTGACGGCGCCGACCGACCGGCGCGAGCAGAAACGCAGGGAGGCGGAAGTGCGCCAGCGCCAATCCGCGGCGCGGAAACCGATCGAGTCGCGCATCAAGCGGCTGGAAGAGAACATGGCGAAGCTGAACGCGCGAAAGGCCGAGATCGACGCGCGGCTCGCAGACCCGGCGAGCTACGGCGAAACCCGCAAGGAAGCCCTGAAGACGCTGATCGTCGACCAGGCCTACTTGGCGCGGGAGCTGGCGCAGCTCGAAGCCGAGTGGCTGGAGCAGCAGCAGAAGCTGGAGCGGGTCAGCGCTTAGCGAGACGTCAATCCGCGGATGAACGAACCCTGCCCCGCAGCTTCTTCACCTCGCCGCGCCGCGCCTTTCCTTCGAGGCGCACTCTCTGCGAGCTTCGCGTCGGCCGGGTCGGCCTGCGCTGGCGCGGAACGACGGCGGCGAGCGCCACGAGCTCGTGCAGCCGGGCGAGCGCTTCTTCGCGGTTGCGCTCGAGGCTGCGGTGCTGCTGCGACTTGATGACGAGCACGCCCTCGCGAGTGATGCGCTGGTCGCGTGAGCCCAGAAGCCGCGACTTGACGTGCTCGGGGAGCGAAGAGGCGCGGATGTCGAAGCGCAGATGCACCGCCGAGGAAACCTTGTTGACGTTCTGGCCCCCCGCGCCTTGCGCGCGGATCGCGCTGAGCTCGATTTCGGATTCGGGGATCGCGATTGCGGAGGAAGAGCTCGACATAGCCTCTATTCTGCCCTCCCTCGACCGCCCGGCGGGAGACAATCTCGGGGCCGGATCGGCGGCTTGCACGCCGCGTCCGCGTCCGTTAACCTGAACCGGCCTGCCCGAGGTTCCCGAAAGGAGAAGCCATGACCGAGGCTCAATACCCGCCCAGACTGCTCTTCCCGGCTCTCAAGCCCCTTTACGTGTTCCTCGAGCCGCTGTCGTGGCTTCTGATCCGTTGCGCGTGCGGATTGATTCTCGCGGTGCACGGCTGGGGCAAGATCTCCCGCGGCGCGGAGGCGGTGGCGCCGACGTTCGCGAAGCTGGGCTACGAGCACCCCGTCGCTCTCGTGTATCTGCTCATCTTCGTCGAGTTCTTCGGCGGGATCGCGATCGCCGCCGGATTGTTCACGCGTTTCTTCGCGACCGCGGTCGCGATCGAGATGGCGGTGATCACCTTCGTCCATTATTGGACCAATGGATTCTCCTGGCTCAACCGCGGCTACGAATTCACTTTGCTGTGGGGGCTGGTCGCGCTCGCGATTCTCTGGCGCGGCGGCGGGCCCTATTCGCTCGACCGGAGGATGGGCGTGGAGCTGTAGTCCCCATTGAAAGCCTGAGTTGAGAGACCCGCAACAAGGCGGCCGGGCGCCCGCCGCTCCGCCGCAATCCTTCGCCGCGCTCCGCCACCCCGGCTACCGCGCGTATTTCATCGGCTCGGCGCTGGCGATGATGGCCGATTCGATCGAGCACGTGATCAGCTACTGGATCATTTTCCAGAAATTCCACTCGCCGGCGCTCGGCGGATTCGCGATGCTCTCGCACTGGCTGCCGTTTCTGTTCTTCTCGGTGCTCTCGGGGGCGCTCGCCGACCGCTTCGACCCGCGGCGCATCATCCAGATCGGCATGGCCTTGTTCGTGGCCGCCTCGCTCGGCTGGGGCGTGCTGTTCCTCACCGGCACGCTGCAGATGTGGCACGCCGCGGCGCTGCTCGTCATACACGGATTCGCCGGCGTGTTCTGGCACCCTTCCGCGCAGCTCCTGATCCACGAGATCGTCGGCACGGCGAATCTCCAGAGCGCGGTGCGCCTGTCCGCCACGGCGCGCTACCTCGGACTGCTGCTCGGGCCGGCGGTGGGCGGGGTCCTGCTGCTCGCGCTCGGGCCGGCGCACGGCCTCTTGCTGAACGCGCTGATCTACCTCCCGCTCGTGCTGTGGCTCTGGAAGGCGCCCTACGGACCGCGCTTCAGGAAAGGCGCTCCGGCGCCGGTGCGCGCGGTGAAGGGGTTCGGCGACATCGTCTCCACGATCCGCGCCATCTCAGGCAACCGCACCATCGTCTCGATGATCCTGCTCGCGGGTGTCACCTCGTTCTTCGTCGGCAACGGCTACCAGCCGCAGATGCCGGAGTTCGCGCACGACCTCGGCCACGGCGATCCCGACCTGTCCTACAGCATGCTGCTCGCCGCCGACGCCGCGGGAGCGCTGTTCGCGGGATTCCTGCTCGAGAGCCGCGGCCTCCTGCAGGCGAAACCGCGCACGGCCCTGCTGCTCGCGATGCTGTGGTGCTGCGCCATCGGCGGCTTCGCCGCCTCGACGTCGTACGCGCTCGCGCTCGCGATCCTGTTCGCCGTGGGCTTCCTCGAGCTTTCGTTCAACGCCATGGCGCAAACGCTGGTGCAGCTGCACGCGCCTTCGCCGATCCGCGGCCGCGTGATCGGGCTCTATATCCTGTTTGCCCTCGGCATGCGCGCCTTCTCCGGCATCACGGTCGGGATCATCGGGGGCTTCATCGGCATCCACTGGTCGCTCGCCCTGTCCGCTCTGGTATTGCTCGCGGTGACCGCAGGATTGCTCGCGTTCACGCTGCGCACAGCGCGCCCGACATGAAAACGCTCCAGACATCGCACGGCGCCGATTCCCCGTACGCCTGGACCCGTCTTTGGGTCGCGCTCGCGCTGGTGACGATCGGCGGCGCGGGGATGTACTCGATGGCGGTGGTGCTGCCGCCGCTCCAGGCGGAGTTCGGGATCGCGCGCGCCGATGCCTCGCTCCCCTTCACGCTCACCATGATCGGGTTCGGGCTGGGCAGCGTGCTGATGGGAAGGCTCTCGGACCGCTTCGGGGTGATCGTTCCGGTGCTCCTCGGCTCGGCGAGCCTTGCGCTCGGCTTCGTCACGGCGGGGTTTTCGCGGAACCTCCTGCAGTTCACCGCGGTCCATGGATTGCTGATCGGGGTCGGAACTTCAGGCACCTTTGTTCCCCTGGTCGCGGACATCACCCTGTGGTTCACGCGCCGGCGCGGGATCGCGGTGGCGATCGTGATGAGCGGCAACTACCTCGCGGGCGCGGTGTGGCCGCCCCTGATGCAGCACTTCATCGACACTGCCGGCTGGCGCGCGACCTATATGGGGACCGGCCTGATCTGTTTGCTCGCGATGCCGTTGTTTGCACTCTCCCTCCGCCGGAAACCGCCCACGATCGCCGCGCCCGCGCCGGCGCGCGGAGTGTCGTCGAACCCGGAGCGGCCGCTCGGGTTCTCTCCCAAGCAGCTGCAGGGGCTGCTGTGCGTGTCGGGGATCGCGTGCTGCGTCGCGATGTCCATGCCGCAGGTGCACATGGTGGCGTACTGCACGGATCTGGGCTTTCCCGCCGCGCGCGGCGCGGAGATGCTCTCGATCATGATGGCTTTCGGCATCGTCAGCCGCCTCGCCTCGGGCTGGATCGCCGACCACATCGGAGGACTGGGCACGCTGTTGCTTGGCGCGGTACTCCAAGCGACCGCGCTCGCGCTGTTCCTCCCTTTCGACGGCCTCGCCGCGCTCTACGCGGTCTCGGCGTTGTTCGGCCTGTTTCAGGGAGGCATCGTGCCTTCCTACCCCCTTATCGTGCGAGAGTACTTCTCGCCGCGCGAAGCGGGCGCGCGCACCGGCACGGTGATCATGGCGACGCTCGTCGGCATGGCGCTCGGCGGCTGGATGCCCGGATGGATTTTCGACATGACCGGCTCCTACCGGGCGGCGTTCGTCAACGGCATCGCCTGGAGCGTGGTGACGATCGGGATCACGCTCGTTCTCCTCTCCCGCGCGCGGCGCCTGGTTCCTCGCGAAGCCTGACATGTCTTGAGGGAGAGCCCTATGCGCTACCAGCTCTATTACTGGCCTTCGGTGCAAGGCCGCGGAGAATTCGTCAGGCTTGCGCTGGAGGAAGCGGGCGCCGACTACGAGGACGTCGCCCGTCTCCCGCAGAAAGGCGTTGCGGCGCTGACGCGCTTCCTGGAAGGCAAATCCGACGGGCGCCTGCCGTTCGCTCCGCCGTTTCTCAAAGCGGGGAAACTGGTGATCGCGCAGACTGCGAACATTCTCTTCTGGCTCGCCCCGCGCCACGGCCTCGCGCCGGAGAGCGAGCCGGCGCGTCTCTGGGCGCACCAGCTCCAGCTCACGATCGCCGACTGGCTGGTCGAAGTGCACGATGCGCATCACCCGATCGGGGGCGCCTTCTACTACGAGGACCAGAAACCCGAATCGAAGCGCCGCGCCGCGCACTTCGCCGCCGAGCGGCTGCCGAAATTCCTCGGCTACTTCGAGCGGGTGCTCGAGCGCGAAAAAGGCGGATGGCTTCTCGGCTGGGCGTTTTCCTACGCCGACCTGTCGCTCTTCCAGATGATCGCCGGACTGCGCTATGCTTTTCCCCGCGCGATGGGCAGGCTGGAGCCGAAATATCCGCGATCGGTCGCGCTGCACGAGAAGGTCGCGGCGCGGCCGCGCATCGCCGCTTACCTGGAATCGAAGCGGCGCATCGCGTTCAACCGGCACGGCATCTTCAGGCATTATCCCGAGCTCGACGTTTTTTAGCGATCCGGAGGTCCAGACGGTGCATGAAACGGTCAACATCCTTCTCGTAGACGACGAGCCCAAGGGGTTGCTCGCTCTGGAGGCGATACTCGAGCCGCTCGGGCAGAAGCTGATCGCCGCGAGGTCGGGCCGCGAAGCGCTGCGGCATCTGCTCGCGCACGATTTCGCTCTCATCCTGCTCGACATCCGGATGCCGGACCTGGACGGGTTCCAGACCGCCGCGCTGATTCGCGAGCGCGGGCGCAACCGCGTTACCCCGATCATCTTTCTCACCGCGAGCGACGAGAGCGAAGCGCAGAAGTTCCGCGGCTACGCCGTCGGTGCCGTGGACTACGTCTTCAAGCCTCTCCAGCCGGAAATTCTCCGCTCCAAGGTGTCGGTATTCGTCGAGCTCGCCCGGACCACGGAAGTGATGCGCAGGCAAGCAGCGGAGCTCGAGGCCGCAAACAGGGACCTCGAAAGCTTCAGCTATTCGGTCTCGCACGACCTGCGCGCGCCGCTGCGGGCCATCGACGGGTACTCGAGCATTCTGCTGGAGAGCTGCAGCGACCGGCTGGGGGACGAGGACCAGCGCGTGCTCGGAAAAATTCTCGAAAACACCCAGAGGATGGGGACGCTGATCGAGGACCTGCTCGCGTTCTCACAGCTCGGGCGCCGCCCCATCTTCGCCGCGGAAATCGACATGGAGGCGCTGGCCCGCGAAGTCGTCGACGAGCTCCGCAGCGCGCCCGGGCAACAGGTGCCGGACTGCGTCCTGAAGCCGCTGCCGGCGGGCTGGGGCGACCGCTCGCTCGTCCGCCAGGTCTGGCTCAACCTGCTTTCCAACGCGATCAAGTTCACAGGAGCGATGGAAGTCCCTTCGATCGAACTGGGCGGCAGCAGCGAGGACGGCACGAACATCTATTACGTGAAGGACAACGGCGCCGGATTCGACATGCGATATTACGGCAAGCTGTTCGGCGTGTTCCAGCGCCTGCACAGCTCGCGAGAGTTCCCGGGCACCGGAGTGGGGCTCGCCATCGTGCAACGCGTGGTGGTTCGCCATGGCGGCCGCGTGTGGGCCGAGGGCAAACCGGGCAAAGGCGCGACGTTCTATTTCGCGCTGCCCGGAAGAGGACCGGTTCAGGAGCCCTCGAGCCGATCCGGAGGAAAGAAATGACGGGAGTTGGGGCAGGTACCTGAGACTCGGCAGACCGAGCCGCAGCAAGAAGTCCGGCGCGGGCGTCGCGTCTAGCGCCTCGCGACGATAATGAGGTGAGCATCGCGCGCCAGGACGCGCCCCGGGAGTCCCTGCTGCTTCAGCTTCTCGTAGAAATCCGGCTCCATGATCGCGAAAGCTTCGCCGTGCCCGCCCCAGCGCTCGAGAAACTCCTCGACCGATGCGACGTATTTTCCGGGCTCGGCCGCGATACCCGGTGCGAGCTCGTCTTTGTGGCCGACCAGGGTCACCGGCCGGCCGAGATAGAAGGGGACGCTCTGATCGAAGCTCGCCACGCTGTAGAAGGGCGGCTCGCGCGGAAACCGCAGCTTGTCGCCGACCACGCCTTCCACGAGGCGCTCCGAAGAGTAGTTCTCGTCGAGAACGTGCGTGCCCGAAAGCGCGATCTGGACCGCGAGCAGGCTGCCCAGCCCGAGAACGGCGAGGGACGCTTCCTGCCGCGAGCGCCGCAGCAAGCGGAGCGCGGCGAAACCCACCGCCGACAATGTCAGCCCGCCGGCGAACAGCCAGATCGAATACTGGGCGTTGAATTCCGTCCATGCCAGCCGCGCGCTCACGGACGGAAGCGCAGCTGCGAGGATCATCAAGGCGAGGCCGCTCGCGATGCAGGCGACCCCAGGCGCGCGGCGCAGGCGTTCGGACAGGTACGGATAGTGTCGGGCGAACAGCAGAAGGATCGCTGGAACCGCCGGCAGCACGTAACCGGGCAGCTTCGAGCGTGACGCGCTGAAAAAGACGACGACGACGACGGCCCAGATGACGAGAAAGCGATCGAGCTTGAAGCCCGGGGGAGCCGAGGCTCTCCATGCTCTCGCGAACGCCGCTGGGATACTCGGCGTCCAGGGCAGCAGCCCGACGAGCAGCACGGGAACGAAGTACCACCATGGACCGGGCCTGTTGTGATCGGGCAGCAGGTAGCGCTCGAGATGCTCGCGAATGAAAAAGAAATGAAAAAACTCGGGGTTCCTGCGCTGCGTCAGCACGAACCACGGCAGCGCGATGGCAGCGAACGCGGCGAGCCCCGGCGCCCAGTGCAGCCGCTTGAGCGGTGACGGATCGCGCTCGAGCGCGACGTAGACCAGAAGCGCGAGGGCCGGGATCACGATCCCCACGATGCCCTTGCTCAGAACGGCGCAAGCCATCCCCGCCCAGGCGAGAATCATCCACCCTCGCTCCGCGGACGGAGCGATTCCGGGGCTCCGGCTGAAGAGAAACGCGAGCATCGCGACGCTCAGAAAGAACGTCAGCCCCATGTCCAGGGTCAGGAACTGGCCGCCGAGAAAGTATCCCCAGCAACCCGCGGCGATCAGCGCGGTCGGGAGCCACGGCGAGGGGGGAGCGAGGCGAAATCCCGCGAACGCCATGAGCGCGATCCCGAGGAAACCGGTGTAGGCCGGCCACAGGCGCGCCGTCCACTCGTCCACGCCGAGCACCGCGAACGCGCCCGCGGTCGCCCAGTACTGGAGCGGAGGCTTCTCCAGGTACTTGATCCCGTTCAAGCGCGGCGTCACCCAGTCGTTCGAATCGAGCATCTCGCGGGCGATGTCCGCGTAGCGCCCTTCGTCCGGAGTGAAAAGTCCGCGGTACTCGAGCCCCGCGAACCACGTCAAGGCGCAGATCAGGAGAGCGCCCGCGATCCATCGGGACCGGGAGCCGGAGGCGGATAGCATGATGGAGGTATACGGTACGGCCGCGCCGGCCTCGAGCGGAGGCGGAAGCGCGGGGGCGTCAGCATGAACCGCTCTGCCTTGCGGGGCGCTGACGCGGAGCTTTCAGATCACTGTCACGATCGCTATACAATCGCTCCCGATGTCTCTGACCGAAGTCCTGGACCGGAGTCGTCGTTGAGGACAGCGACCGACCCCTGCTCGCTCACCGCCGCAGAGCTGCTCGCGCTCTATCGCGCAAGGAAGCTCTCCCCGGTCGAGGCGACGCGCGCGGTGCTCGAGCGCATCGAACGCTTGAACCCGGCGCTGAACGCCTTCTGCCTCGTCGATGCCGACGCGGCGATCGCGAACGCAAAGGAGTCGGAAGGGCGCTGGATGAAGGGCGCGCCGATGGGCGCGCTCGACGGCGTACCGGTCTCGATCAAGGACGTGATCCTCGCCCGCGGCTGGCCGACGCTGCGTGGCTCGAAGACGATCGACCCTAAGGGGCCGTGGGACGACGACGCGCCCGCGGTGGCGCGGCTGCGCGAGGCGGGCGCGGTGCTGCTCGGCAAGACGACGACGCCTGAATTCGGCTGGAAGGGCGTCACCGACAGCCCGCTCACCGGTATCACGCGCAACCCTTGGAACCCGGCGAAAACTCCGGGCGGATCCTCGGGCGGGGCGGCGGCGGCGGTGGCTTCCGGAATGGGACCGCTCGCGGTGGGCACCGACGGCGGCGGCTCGATCCGCATCCCGTGCGCGTTCACGGGCCTTTTCGGCATCAAGCCCACCTTCGGCCGTGTGCCCGCCTGGCCGCCCTCTCCCATGGGGACCGTCGCCCACGTCGGGCCGATCGCGAAGAGCGTCGCCGACGCAGCGCTCATGCTCGGCGTCATGTCGCGTCCCGACTCGCGCGACTGGACGGCGCTTCCCTACGACGGGCGTGATTACCGCGAAGGCCTCGAGGACGGCGTGCGGGGACTGCGCATCGCTTACTCGGCGAATCTCGGCTACGCCACAGTCGACCGCGAGGTGGCGGAGATCGTGAAGAAGGCGGTGCGAACCTTCGACGACCTCGGCGCGAAGGTCGAAGAGCGCGATCCCGGGTTCGAGGATCCGCAGGAAACGTTTTCGCGGCACTGGTTCCCCGGCGCGGCGCTTGTCTTGCGCGGCGTGCCCCCAAAAAAACGCGCGCTGATGGACAAGGGCCTGCGCGAGATCGCGCGCCGCGGGGAGCGGATCACGGCGCTCGAACATTTCGAGGCGGCCCAGAAGCGAAACGAGCTCGGCCTCGCGATGAGCCGCTTTAACGAGCGCTATGATCTGCTCGTGACGCCTACGCTTTCAGTTGCGGCGTTCGACGTCGGCAGGGAAGCGCCGAAGAACGCGAAGAGCTGGGTGAGCTGGACGCCGTTCACTTTTCCCTTCAATCTGACGCAGCAACCCGCGGCGTCGATTCCCTGCGGACTGACCCGCACGGGATTGCCCGTGGGCTTGCACATCATCGGACCGAAGTACGCGGAGGCGCGGGTGCTGCAGGCCGCGCGCGCTTTCGAAGCGGCGCACCCGCTCGCCATGCCCGATCTCTCGAGGCTCGCGAAATGAACGTCAAATTTTTCGCGGCAGTGCTCGCGGCCGTAGCCGCGCTCGCCGCCGGCGAAGCGACTTCGCAGACGTACCCGGTCAGGCCGATCCGCTTCCTGGTCGGTTCGCCCCCCGGCTCGGGCAACGATCTGGTCAGCCGGCTCCTTGCGCAGAAGCTCTCCGAGCGATTCGGCCAGCCTGTCGTCGTCGAAAACAGGCCCGGCGGAGCCGGGCTGCTCGCGAACGAAGCACTTGCAAAATCTCCGCCTGACGGCCAGACGCTGGTCCTGCTCTCGGGCGCGCACCCGGCCACCGCCGCTCTCAACCGGGCGCTCCCCTACGATCCGGTGCGCGACTTCGGCATGGTGGGAACGGTCGTCGCCTATCCGCTGGTGATTTCGGTCGCGCCCGGTTCACCGATTCGCTCGTTCGCGGATCTGCTAGAGCGCGCGAAGAACGCGCCGGGAAAATTGACCTACTCCATGACCCCGGGGACGCTGGTGCACTTGCTCGGCGAATGGATCAACATCGAGGCGGGGACCGCGATTCTCGGCGTGCCCTACAAGGGCAGCGCGAACGCCCTGGTGGATGTGTTGGCGGGCCGCGTCGATGCGACCATCGAAACTGGAACCGCCTCGTTGGGGCACATCCGGTCCGGCAAGCTTCGCGCGCTCGCGGTGTCCTCGCCCGCACGGCACCCGGCCATGCCCGAGCTGCAGACGATCTCCGAGACGCTTCCCGGTGTGGAAGTGAATTCCTGGCTCGGCCTCGCCGTCCCGGCGGCGACACCGCGGGCGATCGTCGACCGGCTGAACCGCGAGGTCCGTTTGATTCTGGAGATTCCCGACGTTCGCGAGCGGCTGGCCGATCTCAGCGGCGTGCCGACGCCCTCCAGCCCCGAGGAAATGCGCGCGCTCGTCGAGCGCGAGATCGCACGCTGGAAGCGCGTCGTCGAGCTGAAGAACATCGAGCGGCAGAACTGATTCGTGTGGAAAACCGAAGCGTGCCGGCAGATGCTATCTTAGGCGGACGCACACGACGACCCCGGAGCACCCGATGATCCCAGTTTCGAAACATTGGCCCGCCGCGGCGCTGTTCGCGGCGCTCTTCAATGCCGGTCCGCTGTGGGCGGCGGCCGCGCTCGAGAACGACTACGTGCTCGTGAGCCGCGATGACGCGCCGTGCGCCAAAGGCTCGACTCCCGGGTGCGCGGAGCGCGTGATCGTGGCGATGGGGGAGATCCAGCTGCGGTTCGGCAAGGTGCTGCGCGGGATGCGGCGCGGCGAGGTCGCGGTGTTCAAGGCGGGCGAATCCTACCAACCCCCGACGGGCGGCCCCTTCTTCGAAGTGGCGATCAAGCCCAATCACCCGCCGGTCAAATC
>Ga0075436_100003720_pt1 | contig 10456 bp, 10 predicted proteins | sample RhiMethybrSRZTD5_FD_75303 | JGI IMG/M metagenome (GOLD analysis project Ga0075436, IMG submission 75303) | Populus rhizosphere microbial communities from Tennessee, USA - Rhizosphere MetaG P. TD hybrid SRZTD5 | ecosystem: Host-associated > Plants > Roots > Rhizosphere > Soil | place: USA... | reverse complement strand
CGATCGGCGCGGTGCTCTGGGTCGGCTCGCTCGCCTACGCCGGCTTCTTCTTCGGCAACATTCCCTGGATCAAGGGCAACCTCACCGCGATCATCCTCGGCATCGTCGCCGTGAGCGTCGCGCCGATCGTGATCGCGTGGTTACGCCATCGCCATGCCGCCGCTCGGTGAGCTGCACATCGCCTCCATCACGCACGCGATCCAGCTCGCGATCGCGCCGGTGTTCCTGCTCACGGCGATCGGCACCTTCCTCAACGTGCTCGCGGGCCGGCTCGCGCGCGCCGTCGACCGGCGGCGAGTGCTGGAGGAGCTGCTTCCCGCGCTCGAAGGCGAATCGTACAAGGACAAGCTCACGGAGCTGCGCATCCTCGCGCACCGCATCCAGCTGGTGCTGTGGGCGATGGGGCTCGCGGTGCTCTCCGCGCTCTTCGTGTGCCTGCTCATCGGCGTCGCCTTCGGTGCGGCATTTCTCTCGGCCGACCTCTCGCGCGTCGTCGCCGCGCTTTTCCTCGTCTCGGTGCTCGCGCTCACCGGCTGCCTCATCCTCTTCGTGCGCGAGGTGTTCCTCGCGGGCGTGAGCGTGCACCCGGCCTTCTGGCCTCAACCCGAGCGCGACGACCGCAAGTAGACGCACGCCCCCACGAAGTAGGCGGCCGAGAGCACAATCTCGGCGGCCGCGAGCTCGACCGAAGGCCCGCGATCCGACCAGGCGCGCACGACGCCTTCGGCGAAGTACGGCAGCACGAGCAGGCTCGACCACACGAACGTGTAGCGCCGGCGGTGCAGCACGCCGCGAAGCGGAGCGAGGAGGGGCAGCGCCTTGAGAACCAGCCATGAGCCGCCCGGGCGAACGGGAGCGAGGACGAGCTCCCACGCGACCGCGAGGAAGACGAGCGCGATGAGGCTCGTGCAGGCGGCGAGCCAGGCGAAGCGTGCCATGAGCGTGGAAGTATGAGGGACATTCCCTCGTTCATCCGCTTCGTCCTGCGGCGCTGGTCGGAGGACCGCTGCCCGCAGATCGCCGGAAGCCTCACCTACACGACGCTCCTCGCGCTCGTGCCGGCGTTCGCGGTGGTGATGGCGCTGCTCTCGTCGCTGCCCTTCTTCGGCACGGTGATGGTGCAGGTGAAGCGGTTCGTCTCGCTCAATCTCAATCCCGCCATCGCCGACCGGGTGATCCGCGTCTACATGGAGCAGTTCGCCTCCCACGCGGCGCGCCTCACGTGGCTCGGCATCGTGATCGTGTTCGCCGTGTCCGTGTGGCTGCTCCTCATCATGGACCGCTCGTTCAACGCGATCTGGCGCGCGCACCGCTCGCGTCCGCAGTGGCGCTCGGTGCTGCTCTATGCCGCCGTGCTCGTGGCGGGGCCGCTCCTCATCGGCGTAAGCATGTCGATCACGACGTACCTGGTGTCGCTCTCGGCGACCTTCGGCGAGACATCGCGCATGCATGCCGTGCTGCTGCGGCTCTGGCCGATCACGCTCAGCGCGGCCGCCTTCTTCCTCATCTACCGCTTCGTCCCGCATCGCAGGGTCCATCCGCGGCATGCGGTCCTCGGCGCGATCGTCGCCGCGATCCTCTTCGAGGTCGCGAAGGAGGGGTTCGCCGTGTACGTGCGCCACGCGCCGACCTACAACATGGTCTATGGCGCCTTCGCCGCCGTGCCGCTCTTCCTCATCTGGATCTACATCTCGTGGCTCGTGATCCTCTTCGGCGCCGAGCTCACCGCCTCGGCCGCGTATTGGCGCGGTCGCGCGTGGAAGCGGCCGGTGACGGGGACGGCGCGCTTTCGCGAGGCGATCGCGGTCGCGCGCTCGCTCCTCGAGGCGAAGCCCGCCGAGGTTTCCTTCGACCGCTTGTTGCAATCGACCGGGCTCGAGGCGCTCGATCTCGACGAGACGCTCGCGCAGCTGGCGAACGCCGGCATCGTGCGCGTGAATGCCTCAGGCTACTCGCTCACGCCCGAGGCCGTGCGCGAGCTCGCGAGCCTGACGGTGCCTCGCCCGGTGCGCGATCCGCCGCTCAGGACGGGGAAACGTGGAAAAGCTCGAAGCGGGCGGTCTTCTCGATGAGGGTCGTCGCGCGCACCGCCTGGACGGCCTCATCCTCGGTCATCTCGTATTCGCGCAAGTCCGAGTAGGTATTGACCGGCGCGAGCAGCGCGTGCGCTTTTGCCTGGACCTCGGCGAGCAGCAGCGCCTGCCGCGCCTGCGGCGTGGCTGCGGGGGTCGCCTGGAGCCAGACGCGGCGCGCATCCGGCGAGAGGAATTGCACGCCGAATTCCATCCCGTCGCCTTCGTCGGTGAGCGTGAGCCAGCGCACCACGCCCACAGCCCAGCGCGGGCGCGTCATGAACTTGATGCCGACCGCCTCGCCGACGATCATCGGCTGGAGCGCCGAGGCCTTGCGCGCCACCTTCAGGCCCCCCTTGCTCTGGTTCACGACGTTCCACTCGTGCACCGGATGCGCCTTCGCGGTCTCGTCGTCGGGCACCACCGGCAGCGGCATGGTGATGCCGGAGCGGATCGCCTGCGCCTCGGCGGGATCGGGTTTCGGCAGGGCGGACACGAAATGCGCGATCGACTTTAGGCCCACGCAGATCGCAACACTCGTTTCCATCGGATCGCGGCGATGCGCGCGCTTGGGCGGGTCTCCCCAGAGCGTGATGAGCTTGCCGAGAAGCGCAAGGCCCTCGGGGCCGACAGCCTTGCTCGTCGCCGCCGATGCGTTGCCGCTCTCGATCGCCTGCTTGCGTTGCCGCAGCTTGTCGACGACCGGATTCGCATCGAGCAGGCGCCAGTTCGGCCCGCCTGCGTCGTCGTTGGCGGACAGCGCCGGCTTCGGCGGCCGGTCGGCGTCGCACGGCACGAGGAAGTGCGCGCTCTGGCGCGTGGCGGGACGCTCGCGGCCGAGCGTGGGCGCCGTCTTCACCGCGCGCAGCTGCGCCACGATGCGCTCGATGTCTCCCTGCACGAGGCGATACGGATCCGTGAGCGAAAGCATCAGCGCCTCGGCATAGACGTCGTGGATCGTCTCCTTCGTGTCGGGATCGGCGGGCTCGGTGGCGAAGCCCTCGGCGTCCGCGAAGAGATAGAGGTGATGCAGCTCGCTCCACACGCCCTTGGGCGGCGTCGAGTACGATTTGTAGCTCGCCATGAGCTGCGCGGCGAGGTTGCGCATCGTGCCGAGCACCAGCAGCGGCAGCTCCCTGCGCACGCCGAACGCGAACCGCTTGCCGGTCTTTTCCAGCAGCACGATCTTGTAGCCGCCGGCGATCTCGGAAGCGAGCGCACGCGCGAGCGTGAGCGCGTCGCGCGCCTTCGCGTTGAGCGGCGGCGCCGTCCTGCCGTAGATCGCGTCGAGCTCGTCGAAGAGCGTCACGACGACCGGACGATAGAGATCGAGGATCGCAAGACGGTCGTCCAGGTCCACCTTCACGCGGTTGAGCGAAGAGATGTGAGCGAGCAGGGTCCCGCCGGCCTCGAGTGGACGCCCCAGGGGCAGGCCCTGGATGAGGGTCTTCACCTGCTTGGGACGGATCTCGAGGTCGGGCGGCGGTGCGGCGCGCTCGGTGGGCGCGCTCAGTGACAGCTGGGCCATGGGAACGGCTCCTCCCTTATGCTTGTCGGGGGAAGCATAGACCACACCGGGGATGCGAGTGAAAAGAAGCGCTGCGGCACTGCTGATGGCGGGATGCATGGCGATGGCCGGCGCCGCCGTGGCCGCGTCCTTCGATCTCGTCGACACCAAAGGCAAGCACCACCGCCTCGACCAGCTCAAAGGCCGCTGGGTCGTGGTGAATTTCTGGGCGACATGGTGCGTGCCGTGCATCGCGGAGATTCCCGAAGTCGCCGCGTTTGCCCGCGCGCATCCCGAAGTGGAAGTGCTCGGCGTCGCCACCGAGGCGGAGGACGCCGACAAGGTGAAGCGCTTCGCCGCCAAGGTGGGCCATGAATATCCGCTGGTCTTGTCGAACGACAAGATCGAAAAGGCGCTCGGCGCGGTGCGCGCCCTTCCAACGACGCGCATCTACGACCCCAAGGGCGCGCTGGTCTACGACAAGCCGGGACGCGTGGACCGCAAGATCCTCGAGGGACTCACGCAGCGGCCAGCGCCCAACGCTCCTTCAAGGACTTGAGCACGCGGCGCGGATAGTCGGGCTGGCCGAGCGAGCCGTTGTAGCGGCCGAGCGCGTTGGCGAGGTTGCCGTGCTCGCGGTCGAGGTAGTAGCGCAGGATCGTGCAGCCATAGCGCAGGTTGGTGCGCTCCTGGAAGAGGTTCGTGCCCGGTTCGCCGATCTGCTTCGCCCAGAACGGCATCACCTGCATGAGGCCGCGCGCCCCCGCCTTCGAGACCGAATACTTGCGGAACTTGCTCTCGACCTCGATCACCGCGAGCACGAGATGCGGATCGAGGCCGGCGCGCATCGACTCGTAGCGCACCAGCGCGAGGAAACGGCGCGCCGCCTCCTCGTCGGGAAAGCGCGAGGCGACGCGCCGCGTCATCACGCGCACCCACGCGCGCGTATCCAGGTCCGACCAATCGAAGGTGGCGGTGTCGGCGACGGCGGTGGCCATGGCCGAGCGCACGCTTGCCGAAAGCACTTCGTACTGCTGCGCGCCCGCGGCCGCATCGCCCGCGACGATCGACGCCGCGAGCGCCGCGGCAGCGCTAATAGCCCGGAGGCGATTTCGCATACGTGAGGCGCGACCGCACGTGCCTTGCGGCCTCGGCGAGCGGCACGCGGGTGGCGGCGCTGTCGCGGCGGTGCTGGTATTCGACGACGCCGTCCTTCAGGCCGCGCTCGCCGACGACGATGCGATGCGGGATGCCGATGAGCTCCTGGTCGGCGAGGAGGACGCCGGCGCGCTCCTCGCGGTCGTCGAGGAAGACTTCCAGCCCCGCGCCCGATAGCTCGGCATAGAGCTTCTCGGCGGCATCCTTCACCGCCGCGCTCTTCTGGTAGCCGAGCGGGATGATCGCGGCCACGAAGGGCGCCATCGGATCGGGCCAGATGATGCCGCGCTCGTCATGGTTCTGCTCGATGGCGGCGGCGACGATGCGCGTCACGCCGATGCCGTAGCAGCCCATCTCCATGGGCTTCGTCTCGCCCTTCTCGTCGATATAGGTGACGCCCATCTTCTCGGTGTACGCCGTGCGCAGCTGAAAGACATGACCCACCTCGATGCCGCGCGCGATCTCGAGCCTGCCCTTGCCGTCGGGCGACGGGTCGCCGGCGACGACCTTGCGGATGTCGGCGACCTCGGGCTCGCCGAGGTCGCGGCCGAAATTCACGCCCGTGAGGTGGTAGCCGTCCTCGTTCGCGCCGGTGCAGAAATCGCTCATCACGGCGACCGAGCGATCGGCGACGACGCGAACGTCGTGACCCACCGGTCCGAGCGAACCGGGCGAGGCCTTCAGCCGCTCGCGAATCTCGGCGTCGGTCGCGAAGCGGAAGGGCGACAGTCCCTTCAGCTTCGAGGCCTTGATCTCGTTCAGCATGTGGTCGCCACGCACGAGGAGCATCACCATCGTGTCGTCAGCGCCTTCGCGCTGATGCATGACCACGATCGTCTTCACCGTCTTCTCGATCGGGATCTTCAGGAACTCCGACACGTCCTCGCAGGTGTGCTTGCCGGGAGTCGCGACCTTCTTCATCGGCTGCGACGGCGCGGCGCGTTTCGTCGCGGGCGCGAGCGCTTCGGCGAGCTCCACGTTCGCCGCGTAGTCCGAGCCGGGGCAATAGGCGATCGCATCCTCGCCCGACGCAGCGATCACCTGGAATTCGTGCGAGCCGGTGCCGCCGATCTCGCCGGTGTCGGCGGCGACCGCGCGGAATTCGAGCCCCAGGCGCGTGAAGATGCGCGTGTACGCGTCGTACATCGCCTTGTAGCTCTTCTTCAATCCTTCGAAGTCGGCGTCGAACGAATACGCGTCCTTCATGGTGAACTCGCGCGCGCGCATCACGCCGAAGCGCGGGCGGATCTCGTCGCGGAATTTCGTCTGGATCTGGTAGAAATTCACCGGCAGCTGGCGGTAGCTCTTGATCTCGCGCCGCACGATGTCGCAGAGCACTTCTTCCGCGGTCGGCGCGTAGCAGAACTCGCGCTCGCCGCGATCCTTGATGCGCAGCATCAGTGGCCCGTAGAGCTCCCAGCGCCCCGTCTCCTGCCACAGCTCCGCCGGCTGCACGGGAGGCGCGAGCATTTCGAGCGCGCCCGCGCGGTTCATCTCCTCGCGCACGATCGTCTCGACCTTCTTCACCACGCGTAGCCCGAGCGGCATCCACGTGTAGAGCCCGCTGCCGAGCTTGCGGATCAGCCCCGCCCGCAGCATCAGCTTGTGGCTCGCGAGCTCGGCCTCCTGGGGAGCCTCCTTCAGGGTGAACAGGTAGTACTGGCGGGCGCGCATGGATTTTTGCGAGAAATCATCGGCTTGCGAGCCTGCATTCTACACGGCGCACGCGCTCTCACGGCGTATGGCGAGCACCCGCAAACCGTGGGAAAATGAATTCAACCTAACGGATTTGATGGTGGACGCCATGATCGATCGGGACGGGTATCGCCCGAACGTCGCCATCGTGCTCTGCAACACGAGGAACCAGGTTTTCTGGGGCAAGCGCGTCAAGGAGCACGCGTGGCAATTCCCGCAGGGCGGCATCAAGCCCGGGGAAAGTCCAGAGCAGGCGATGTACCGCGAGCTGCAGGAGGAGACCGGCCTCGAGCAGCGCCACGTGCGCATTCTCGGGCGCACGCGCGACTGGCTGCACTACGACGTGCCCGATCACTGGGTGAAGCGCGAGTGGCGCGGCACCTACAGGGGACAGAAGCAGATCTGGTACCTGTTGCGCCTCGTCGGGCGCGACTGCGACATCAGCCTGCGCGCGAGCGGCCATCCGGAATTCGACGCCTGGCGCTGGCACGACTACTGGGTGCCGCTGGAAGCGGTCATCGACTTCAAGCGCGAGGTGTATCGGCTCGGCCTGGAGCAGCTCTCGGGTTACCTCGAGATGGCGCCGCGCGCGATCGGCCTTTCGCCTTATGGGCGCCGGCGCAAGCATCCGCGCGGTCCGCGCGTGGCACAGCCTGTGAAGCCGCCGACCGCGGCCGCGGAGTCCTAGAAGCCGCGCACCTGGCTCGGGAGCATCAGGTCGTTCAGCAGGCGCAGCACCGCCACGAGGACGATCGCCGTCATCAGCACGATCACGAGATAAGGCGGGAATTTCTCCGTGGGCGGCCGCATGAGGATCGGCAGCCCGACGAAGATGAGGTAGAGCCCGTAAAGGCTCACCAGCACGCCGATGATCCAGAGCGACGGGATCACGTTGAGCGCGCCCGCGACCCATCCCGGCGCCGGCGCGAACGCCGCGAGCTTCAGTGCCGACATGAAATCCTCGGGCGCGTCGAAGCGCTGCGCGAAGAAATTGATCACGAGCGCGAGCACGTAGACGGCACCGAGCGCGAGCAGGTATCCCACGATCATGTGCGCGATGCCGGTGGCGAGCGGCACGCGCACGGTATGCCCCAACGCCCCCACGCCGACGATCGAGTAGCCGAGGAAGCCCGCGACCGGCGGGATCGCGGCGAGGATCATCACGTAGCGGGTGTAGATCTCCTTTTTCCCGATCTCCTCTTCCTCGATCGCGGCCCATTCCTGCTTCGGCCGGATGACGAGGTGGTGCACGCGGTCGACAAGGTAGTTGGGATTCATGAGCGCGAGAGTATATCGTCGATGCGCGCGGCGATGCGCCGCCTCTGTTCGGCGGGAGAGAACGCCGCATAGCGGCGCGCGAACGCCTTCGCTGCGGCCGTGTAGCGCGGATTGGCGAGCACCGCGGTGAAGGCGTCGCGCATGCGCTCCGCGGGGGCCTGCGCGCCGAGCCACGCGGCGCTTCCCACCTGCTCGAGGCGCCGCGCGGTGAGGTATTGCTCGTAGTGCATCGGGAAGAGGATCTCCGGCACGCCCGCGAGCAGGATTCCCGCCGCCATCTCGCCGCCGTGGCAGGCGACGGCGTCGCAATCGCGCATCAGCGTGTCCAGGCGCACCGGCCTTTCGGGCACGAGCCGCGTGCGCGCGGCGAGGCGCTCGCGGCGCGCGCGATCGAGGCCGGGAATGAACGCGACGACCCTGTGCGGCGCGGCGGCGAGCAGATCGATGAGCGCATCGAGCCGCGGCATCGAGGGTTTCACGTAGACGAAGATGCGCTTGCCGTCGCCCGCGGGCCACGCGACGTCGATGCCGCGATCGAAGCGGTGGCGCGGTCCCCAGTAGCCGGTGGCAGGCCTTTCGCCGTAATGGTCGAGCTCGGGAAACGTACAGAGAAAATGCTCGTCGGCGGCGAAGAGATCGGCGAGCCGCGCGAGCGGCGCCGCGCCGACGGCGGCGAGCGCCGCGTTCGTGCAGGCGAGCACGGTCTCTTCCGCGCTCTTCAGGCGCGCCGGATCGATCGGCTCGTCGAAGCGGTACGGCGGGATCGGCGCAAGCGGCGGCGGCGTGAAGAAGCCGTTGCCGTAGGTGACGCGGCGGATGCCCCGGACGCGCGCGGCGAGGAGCGCCGTCGGCGCGTAGTCCGCGACGACGAGATCAGGCTTCGATTCGGAGAAAAGCGCGTCCCAGCCCCGCAGGAGGCCGGTGAGATCGCGTGGCGCGCGATAGCCGTAATCGAGAAGGATCTCCGCGTAGCTCACGGGCCGGTCGCTCACCGGCGTCTCGCGCGCCAGGCGCGGCGCCTGCAGGGCGTCGTAGCCCGCCGCGTCCGGAAGAAAGCGCAGCGGCGCCAGGTCGCGCAGCGCGAGCGTGATGTGGTGGCCGCGCAGCTGCAGCGTGTTGGCGAGCGTCGCGCACGCGAGGACGTGGCCGAGCTCTCCGCCGAGCTCCCAGGCGAAGAGGATCCGCGCCATGAGGCGCGCGGATCCTTACGGCGTGCAACCTCCCGAAGCCTGGTGGTTGCGCGAGGTGCCCGGCACGAACGGACGGCAGCCGGTGCCGACGAGGTCCGTCACCTGGCCATCCCCCGTGGAGTTGTCGTTCACGCGGAATTGCCCGCTGCGCGCGCCGAACCCGATCGGCTGGAACGAAATATCGGCGAAGCACGTGCCCTGCGGCGGGATGGTCGCGCCGCACGACGTCCCGACGATCAGGAAGTCGAGGCTGCGCGTCGTCATCGCCACCGGCGCCGCCGCGCCGCCGTCATTGCGGATCTGGATGCGCTGCGCCGATCCCGGCGGCCCGATGGTGCGATCGCCGAAGCCGATGAAGCCGGGCGTCACGTGGATCAGCGGGATCGCTTGCGGCACCGTGTGCGCCGTCACCGGGATGTTGCGCGAGCCGCCCGACGCGTTGCTCACGATCGTGAGCGTGCCGCTGAAATCGCCGACGGTATTCGGATTGAAGCCGATCTCGATCTGGCAGCTCTGTCCGGGCTGCAGATTCGGCGGACAGCGGTTGCTGAGCGTGAACGGCCCGCTCAGCGCGATGCTCGAGATCGACACCACGGCATTGCCGGTATCGCGCAGCGTGACGACGATCGAGGTCGCGCTGGTGTTGAGCGTGAGGCTGCCGAAGTCGACGCTCGACGGCATGTCGAGCACGGCGACCTGCGTCCCGGTGCCCTTGAGCGCGGCGGTCGCGGGCGCGGGTGGCGGCGTCGCCTTGCCGGAGGCAAGCGCCACGGGCGGAGCGACGGTGAGCGTTCCCGTGCGCAGGCCCGGCAGCGACGGCGTGAAGTTGACGGTCGCCTTGCAGGTCGCGCTCGCCGCGAGCACGCCGGAGCAGGTCGTGTTGACGAGATTGAAATCGCCGCTCGTGGACACCGGACCCAGCGTGGCCGGAACCGTGCCGCTGTTGGTGACGATGAAGTCCTGGCTCGTGCTCGCCTGCCCGACCAGCACGTTGCCGAAGTCGAAGCTGCTCGGGCCGAGCGTGAAGGCCGACACACCGCCGATGCCCTGCAGCGTGATGGAGCGCGGGCTTCCCGCGGCGTTGTCGCAGATGAAGATGGTCGTCGTCTTCGTCCCGTTGGTCGCCGGATGGAAGGACGCCGAGATCGTGCACGAGGCGGGGTTCACGTAGCTCGTCGTCGTGTTGCATCCCACGGTGCAAGTGAAGTCGCCGCCGACGCAGACGGGCGCGGAAGAGCACGCGGTCGGGCCGATCGCGCTGATCTGGTACGGCGCCGTGCCGACAGAGGCCAGCGTCACCGTTTGCGGCGCGCTCGTCTGGCCGATGGGGAAAGTGCCGAAGTCGAGCACGCTCGCCGACATGCTCACCGCGGGCGTCGCGGTGAACGTGCCGACCGCGGAGAACTCCGACGTGTCGCCGGTCGTCGTGTCGGTCGCGGTCAGCGTGATGAAGTTGGTGAGGGCGCCGAGCGTGAAGCTCGCGCCGGGCGGCGAATTGCCGCTCGCGTCGGTCGTGACGAAGGTATCGCCGCGGTACCGCTGGCCCGCGGGCAGGG
>Ga0075436_100003719_pt1 | contig 10458 bp, 4 predicted proteins | sample RhiMethybrSRZTD5_FD_75303 | JGI IMG/M metagenome (GOLD analysis project Ga0075436, IMG submission 75303) | Populus rhizosphere microbial communities from Tennessee, USA - Rhizosphere MetaG P. TD hybrid SRZTD5 | ecosystem: Host-associated > Plants > Roots > Rhizosphere > Soil | place: USA... | reverse complement strand
GGGCGCCGCAGGGTGAGGTCACGATGGGGGATTTCAGACTCGACGTGGGCCCCGGGGAATTCTCCCGGCTGTCACGGCAGCTCCAGGGCGTCCGGGGAGAGGGCAAGGTGCTGGGCTCCACGTGGGACGTGGCGGCGGCGAGCGCCAAGGGCGAGCGCGGATCCATCGAGACGAAGGGCGAGGACGGGAAGCAGGGCCCCTACGTGCTCCTTCCCTCCGTCCCCGGCGAGGTGCCGGCCGGCGTGGTGGCCGGCTCGGAGACGGTGTGGCTCGACGGAATCAAGCTCCGCCGGGGGGCCGACCAGGACTACGTGATCGATTACGGCGCCGGCACGATCACCTTCACCACGCGGCACCCCATCACCGCCGAGAGCCGCCTCGCGTTCGACTTCGAGCGCGCCAGCACGAACTTCCGCCGGAGTCTCTACGCCGCGTTCACGCAGGGAGCGATCTCCTCGGCCGGCCGCTGGTACGCGACCTACCTCAAGGACGGCGACGATCCCAAGAGCCCCATCGACGCCTCGCTCACGCCCGAGAACCTGCGCGAGCTGGGGAGCCTCGGCGATTCCGCGGCCACGTCCTCCGGGGCGCGGTACGTGGGGGCCGGAAAGGGGGATTACGCGTGGGATCAGTCCGACCCCGTCAATCCCCACTGGATCCACCTCGGGACCGGGCGCGGCGATTATCTGGTGGAGTTCGCGTCCGTCGGAGCGGGCCAGGGCGCCTATGCCGACACGGTCGCCGCCGACGGGGCGCACTTCTACAACTACATGGGACGGAATCTGGGCTCCTACGTGCCGGGACGCTCGATCCCCTCCCCGGCCGTGCAGAGGCTTTTCGATCTCGGGGGGGCGGTGAAGGTGTTCCGCTCCCTCAACCTCGAGGCCGAGGGAGCGCGGTCCGGGCTGGATCGGAACGCGCTCTCCTCCCTCGACGACGGCGACAACGTCGGGAACGCCATGCGCCTCGGCGCGCGGCTCGACCCGAGGCCGCTCTCGGTGCTCGGGCACGGCCTGGGTCTTCTCCGCGCCACGGGCTCCTTCCGCTCGCGCGACAGCCGGTTCACGACCATGGACCGCCTGGACAACGTCTTCGAGAGCGACCGCTGGAATCAGGCGGCCCAGACGGCCCAGACCGGGGGCGAGACGCGCGGAGAGTTCTCGCTCCAGTACGATCCCGCCACCGCGCTCTCCCTCCGCGGCGAGGTCGGAAAGCGGGATCTGAGCGGAGGCTCACGCTCGCTCCGGCGCGCCCTCGGCCTGGACTGGCGCGGGCTCCTGGTCGGCGGCCTCCACTGGGACGGCTCCCGGAACAGCCTGGGCGGCTCCTCCGGATCGCGGGACCGGCTGGACTTCGACCTGGCGAGGCAGCGCGGCTTCATCACACCCCGGGTCCACTTCCTCGACGAGCACATCGTGCGTCAGGAGGGGGATTCGATTCCCGAGCGGCAGAGCCGCGAGTGGTCCATGGGACTCGGGGTGTCGCCCGCCTCGCGGGTCAACCTGCGCGCCTCGTACGGGGAGCGGGTGGACCGGCGCGGTGATCCCGCGCTGACCCTCGTCCCCACGCGCGCCGCGACCTGGGAAGCGGGGCTCTCCGCGCACGCGCGGGCCGCTCTTTCGGTCGAGATGGGATGGACGCGGCGCCGCGTGGCCGATCCCGCTTCCTCGTCCGCGAGCGACCTGGCGCAGCTCGCGCTCCTGGCCGGGACGCCCGGCTCCGCGTTCACCTCGGAGCTTCGCTACGACGCCACCCAGCTCCGGGAGCCCCAGGTGATCCGGCGCGTGGTCGCGGTGGATCCGGGAACGGGCTCCTACGACGCGTTCGGGAACCCGCTCTACCAGGGAGGCTATCAGGTCGTGACGGAGACGGGCCTGCCCGAGCCGCGAACCCACGCGAATCTGCAATTCAGGCTGGATGCCTATCCGGGGCGCGCGGCCGCGGCGGGGAGCACCCCCTCCTTCTTCCGCGCCTGGGGGGCGAGCACGTTTCTTCGCCTCGAGACCCTCTCCTCGCTTCCTCTCGGGGATCCGCGGCACGCGTTCGATCCGCGCGACTATCTCGATCCCTCCGCCACGGTGCGCGGGAACGTGAACGTGCGGCAGACCCTGGAATTCGCGCCGGTGGGCGGGCGGTTCGATCTGCGCGCCGAGGGCGGCGCGCGCCGCGACCGGACGGGCGAGTTCGAGAATCTGCGAGTGGTCCGCGACGCCGCGGACGCGACCCTCCGGGTGCGCAATCCCCTCTGGGGCCGGTTCCGCCTGACCACCTCGGCCACCACGGACGGCTCGACCGAGACGGCCCTGCGGAACGATACGGGAGACCGGTTCGGCTCCCGGATTCGAGGGCGCGGCCTGGATCTGGAGCTCTCCCGCGCGCTGGGCCCCACGTGGTCGCTCTCGCTCATCGGCCGCGGGCGGCAGGACCGGGACGTCACGCGCGGGGGAAGGCAGGAGACGGTGGCGGCCGGGCCCTCGGCCCGCTGCGCCTCCTCGGGCAAGCTTCGCGTCGACGGACGCGCGCTCTGGGCGCGCACGAGCCAGACCGGCCTCTACCAGCCGGGCCTCTACTTCATTCCGCCGCTTCTGGGAAATCACCTCGACTACGACTTCCTCGGGGACTACCGGCTCCGCGATCAGGTCTCGGTCGGACTCTCCTGGAACGGCCAGGTCGCGTCGCGGCGCGCCGCCATCTACACCGGCCGCTTCGAGCTGAAGAGTTACTTCTGATGCGGCCCCTCCTCCTCGCCCTGATGTTCCTCGCGTGCGCCGCCGGGGAAGCCCGCGCCGCCGAGCGGTACCGGCTCGAGATCGCGCCGGGGGCGGATTCTCTCGTGGCCGACTCGGCCTCGACCTGGACCCGCGCCGAGCTTCAGACCATCGCGGCGCGCGCGCGGGATCGCCTCCTGGTGCAGGGCCGGATCGGCGCCGCCGTGCGCCTCACGCTCCTTCCCGGTCTCGAGGGGGACAGCCTGGACGTGGCCCGCCTCTCGGTGGAGCGCGCGGCGTCGCCGGCGCGGCTCGTCCCCGTCGTGCGGGGCGGGGAGGACCTGGTGCCGGACGGCGCGCGCGTCTTCCTCCGCGTGGACGGCGGCCGCACGGATCCGCGCTCGATCCTGGACGGCCTCCTGGCGCTGCGCTCCGAGGCGCAGGCCAAGGGGCGCTTCGGCGCGGAGGCCACGCTCGATTCGGTCGTCCTCGCGGATTCGGCCACGGCGCGCGTGTATGTCTTCCTCCATCCGGGCCCGCCCGTCACGGTGGACAGTCTGGACCTGGGCGGGGCGTCCATGCGCCCGTCCGTCGTGGGCTCCATCGCGGGACTCACGAAGGGCCGCGTGATCACGCCGGAAGTGCTGGAGGACGCGCGCGAGCGTCTGATGGCGAGCGAGCTCTTCGCGTCGGTGGGCGAGATCGAGGTGGTACCGGGAACGGATCCCGGCCGCGCCCGCGTGATCGCGCCCGTGGTGGAGAGCCGCTCGAGCCACTTCGAGGGGGCGCTCGGCATCCAGCAGGCGGGCGGCGTCACGGGCCTCTTCGATCTGGCTCTGGGGAACATCGGCGGAAGCGGCCGCGCCGCGGGCGCGCGCTGGGCGGGATACGGGGCGGGGCGCTCCGAGTACGCCGCGCACTACCGCGAGCCCTCGCTCCTCGGCACGCCCCTCGACGGTCAGATCGGTCTCCAGGCCCAGGTGGCGGACTCGCTCTACACGGAGACCCAGTGGTCGCTGGGCCTCTCCGGGCGGCCCGTCCGGAACGCCCGCGCGGGCGCGACCGTGCGGCACAGCGGGAGCGCCTACACGGGCGCGGGGCGCGGCACCAGCTCCACCTGGTCCCTCGAGGGCCGGGTCGCCTGGAGCGCGCTTTTCCCTCTGGCGAATCCGGTGCGCGGTATGTCGATCACCCTGACGGGCGAGGGAGGACGGCGGAGCGAGTCCTACCCCGGATTCCCGCCCGCCCGGCGCGGCCTCTGGAGCGGCTCCCTGGCGTGGGAGGCGGCGCGTTCCACGGGGAAGAACGGCGTCCTGTACGCGGCGGTGCGCGCCGAGGGGGTGAGTCTGGGCGGAGAGGCGGTGCCCGCCGAGGAGCTCCGGTTCCTGGGGGGGTCCGAGGGGCTGCGCGGACACCGCGACCGCGAGTTCGCGGGGGATCGCATCCTGGCCACCACGCTCGAGCACCGCTGGCTGACCGGACCGCGGGGCGGGCGCGTCTTCCTGTTCGTGGACGGAGCGCGGCACGAGCTCACGGCGCCGGTGGAAGCCGGGAGCGCGCGCGGGATTCCGGATCTGGGGGCTTCGCTCGCGCGAACGGAGTTGAGCACGGGCTGGGACTTCGGATACGGTGCGGGCCTGAGGAGTCCCGTGGGGGCGGGAACCGTGGGGATCGAAGTGGGCTTCGCCCCCGGGGCGCCCTTGCGGGAGAGCAAACTCCATCTTCGCTACACGACCGACTGGTGAGCCAGACCGCCGCACGAAGAATCGAGAGCCTCCGCCGGCAGATCGAGCGCCACGACCATCTCTACCACGTCGTGGGCGAGCCCGAGATCTCCGACCGCGAATACGACCGCCTGATGCGCGAGCTTCAAGAGCTCGAGGAGGCGCACCCGGAGTATCGAGACGCCGACTCTCCCACGCAGCGCGTCTCCCGCGGGCTTCTCCCCGGGTTCAAGACCGTCCGGCACTCGGCTCCGATGCGGAGTCTCGACAACACGTATTCCCTCGAGGAGCTGGAGGAGTTCGACGCCCGCGTGCGGCGGCTTCTCGAGAAGGACGAGGTGGAGTACGCCATCGAGCCCAAGGTGGACGGGGTGGCGGTGGCGCTCCGGTATCGGGACGGACGGTTCGTCCTGGGGCTCACGCGCGGGGACGGGACCGAGGGAGACGACATCACCGCGAACCTCCGCACGCTGCGCTCGGTCCCGCTCCGGCTCCATGGATCGAAGCCGCCCGCAGAGCTCGAGGTCCGGGGCGAGGTCTACATGGAGACGCGCGGCTTCGCGAAGCTGAACGAGCGGCGGGTGGCCGCGGGGCTCGCCGCCTTCATGAATCCGCGCAACGCGACGACCGGGAGCCTGAAGACCCTCGACACCTCGGAGGTCGCCAAGCGCCCGCTGCACGTATTCGTGTTCTCGCTGGTGCGCCCCGAGTCGCACGGGCAGAGAACGCAGATGGAGGCTCTGGAGTACGTCCGCGGGCTGGGCCTTCGCGTGAACCGGGACAACACCGTCGCGAAGGGATTCGAAGCGCTTCGCCGCGAGTGCGAGCGATGGGAGACGAAGCGGGAGAAGCTTCCCTACGGGACCGACGGCCTGGTCATCAAGGTGAATTCCTTCCGGGAGCAGCAGTCGCTCGGATTCACGGCCAAGAGCCCGCGCTGGGGAATCGCGTACAAGTTCGGCTCGCACGAGGCGGAGACCCGATTGCTCAAGATCGAATGGCAGGTGGGCCGCACCGGGGTGGTGACGCCGGTGGCGCACCTCGAGCCGGTGACGCTCCTCGGCACCGTCGTGGCGCGGGCCACCCTCCACAACCAGGACGAGATCGAGCGCAAGGACTTCCGCGTGGGGGACCGGGTCGTGATCGAGAAGGGCGGCGAGGTCATCCCGAAAGTGGTGCGCGTGGTTCCTTCGAGCGGCCGCCGCGGGCCCGCGTACGTCATGCCGACCCGGTGCCCCGTCTGCGGCACGGCGCTCGTGCGCGATCCCGAGCAGGCGGCCGTGCGTTGCGAGAACCTCTTCTGCCCCGCGCAGGTGCAGGGCCGGATCGTCCACTACGCGAGCCGGAGCGCGATGGACATCGAGGGGCTGGGGTGGAAGACGGTCAACGCGCTCGTGGACGCCGGGCTCGTGAAGGATCCGGCCGATCTCTACGCGCTTCGCGCGGAGCAGATCGTCGAGATCGAGCGCATGGGCGAGAAGTCCGCCGCGAATCTCCTCGCCGGGATCGAGAAGAGCAAGTGGGCTCCGCTCGACCGGCTGCTCCACGCCATCGGGATCCGCCACGTGGGCGCGCGCATCGCGCAGGTCCTGGCCGAGCACTTCGGGTCCCTCGAGGCGCTGGAGCAAGCGGACGAAGCGGCGCTGCTCCAGGTCGAGACCATCGGTCCCGAGATCGCGTCGAGCGTGGCCGGGTTCTTCTCCTCGAAGGCCGGCGCGAGATTCATCGAGCGGCTGCGTCGGGCGGGCGTCAAGCCGGAGTCGCGCCCTCCGCGCCGCGTCGCGGCGGGCGGTCCCCTCGCGGGGAAGACCTTCGTGCTCACGGGCACCCTGGAGGATTTCACGCGCGAGGAAGCGGCCCGTCTGGTGCAGGAGGCGGGCGGCAAGGTCACGTCCTCGGTGAGCTCCAAGACCGATGCCTTGATCGCCGGAACGGATCCCGGATCCAAGCTCGACAAGGCGCAGAAGCTGGGGGTTGCGATCTGGGACGAGGCGCGTCTCAAAGCCGCGCTGAAGTCGGCCGGAGTGGTCCCCGCCTCGCGTTGACTTATCCCCCCAAGTCCCGTAGCTTGGGATCGGGCTTTCGCCCGTTCCCATGCCGACTACCGAACGAAATTTCAATGAGTTGCTGGACTCGGCCCTGGAGCGGCTGAGTCGCCGCGAGCGCGGCTGGGAAGACCGTCCCGGGCAGCGCGAAATGGCCCGGCTCTGGGCCGAGACGCTCCACGAAGGCGGCACGCTCCTGATCGAGGCCCCGACCGGAATCGGGAAATCCCTCGCCTACCTCCTTCCCGCGCTCCTGCGCCGCCTCCGCGGCTCGGGTCCTGTCGTCATCAGCACCTGCACCAAGGCCCTTCAAGACCAGCTCCTGCGCCGCGATGTCCCGCTGGCCCGCCGCGCGATCGGCGCGCCGTTGCGCGTGGTGGCGCTCAAGGGGCGCCAGAACTATCTCTGCCGGCGACGGGCCGAGACGCGCTTGAGCCAGCGCGCGCTCTTCTCGGGCCAGGGCCTGGACGAATCCGTTCTCGAGGAGGTTCGCGCCTGGACGGAGCGCACCTCGACCGGGGAGCTGGCGGAGCTCTTGGCGCTGGGGCTCGACCTTCCGGCCGCGTTCCTCCTGGAGATCGCCTCCGATTCCCTCGTCTGCTCGGGGTCCTCCTGCGAGGCCTCGACCGGCTGCTTCGCGAAGCGCGCGCGGCGCGAGGCGCTCCGCGCGGACCTCGTGCTGGTGAACCACGCCCTTCTCCTTTCCGACCCGGGCTTCCGCGCGACGCTCCTCGCCGAAGCGGGCGCGCTCGTGCTGGACGAGGCTCACCACGTGGAGCGGGTGGCCCGCGAGCAGCTGGGGGTCACTCTCGGCTATCACGACTTCCTTCGCCTGGCGGGGCGGACCGACGGGCGCACCGGCGTCCTCCGCATCGTGAAGCGCTCGATCCGCCGCGGCCGCGGCGCCGCGGTGGCCGAGCGCCTTCGGGCCGCGGAGGAGTCCATCGGCCCCGTGCTGGCGAGCGCGGCAACCCTGGCGCGGGACCTGGGCCGTTTGCTCCCCGACGGGGCGGCGTCCGCGCGGATCACGCGCGAGATGGACCTGGCGCGGATCAGCCCCGCGGCCCTCGACTCGCTTCTGGCCGCGCTCGGGTCCCTGTCCCGCTCGCTCGAGGATCTGGCGGACACGGCGGCGGGCGAGGGAGAGGCGGCCCTCCGGCCCGAAGGCCTCGAGGCGCTCGAGGAGGTTCGCGCCCGCTCGCTGGCGTGGCTCGAGACCGAGCGGGCGCTCCGCGCCGTGGTGGCGCTTGAGGAGCGCGGCTCGGCCTTCTTCCTGGACCGCGACGAGCGGGGCCTTCCCCGGCTGAACCGCCGTCCCATCCGCGTCGGGGGCGCGCTCCGCGCGAGCCTCTTCTCCGTCTGCGACCGCGTGCTTCTCACCTCCGCGACCCTTTCCGATGGAGACGATTTCGGTCCCATCCTCGAGGCGCTGGGGCTCGATCCCGAGGAGGTGCGGACCCAGGCCCTTCCCTCGCCGTTCCCCCTCGAGCGCCAGGTCCTGTCCGCCGTCTGGGACGGGAGCCGGCCCAACGACCCCGAGTACGCCGAGCGTCTCGCGGCGCTGGTCGTCTCGCTGGCCACGAGCTTCCGCCGGAACACGCTCGTGCTGCTCACGTCCTACCAGATGCTCGATCAGGTCGCTCGGCGCTGCGCGGGGCCGCTCGGGCTCGCGGGGATTCCGCTCCTTCGCCAATCGCCCGGCGAAGCGGCGGGACCCTTGGCGGCCGAGTTCCGCGCGGGCGAGGGCGCCGTTCTCCTGGGCACCACTTCGTTCTGGGAAGGAATGGATTTCCCGGGCGCCTCGCTGGAGGTGCTCCTGATCGCGCGCTTGCCGTTTTCGGTGCCGACCGATCCGCTTCTCACGGCGCGCTCCGAGGAGATCGAGGCTTTGGGGGGCGACCCGTTCCGAGACCTGGCGCTTCCGGAGGCGGTCCTCCGCTTCCGCCAGGGCATCGGCCGGCTCATCCGCACCGCGGAGGATCGCGGCGCCGTCGTGGTGGCCGACCCGCGCCTCGCGCGCTCCTCGTACGGGAAGCGCTTCGCGTCCACGCTGCCCACGCCGCCTTTCGTGACCGCTTCCTCCGCGGAGCTGCTCGAGCGGATCGGGGCCTGGTTCGCGCGCGAGCCCGGCGACGGGATCGCCGCCGGCACGGACGGACGGGAGGCCGCGTGCCCAGCCTGACGCTGAAGTCCGCCGCGAGGGGCCGGGTCGCGCTCGGCGGCCCCGCGCTCCGCTTCGAGGACCTGCGCGCCATCGCGGCGGGGGCGCGGGTCTCGCTCTCTCCCGACGTGCCCGCGCGCATCGCGCCCTCGCGCGCCCTGATCGAGCGGGTGCTGAAGGAGGGAAGCACGGTGTACGGCGTGAACACCGGGTTCGGCCAGCTCAAGTCCGTGCGCGTCCCGGACGGGGAGGTGGAGCGCCTGCAAGTGAACCTGATCCGAAGCCACGCCTCCGGCGCGGGCCCCGCGCTCGAACCGCGCGCCGTGCGGCTCATGCTGGCGCTCCGGGCCCATTCCCTGGCGCTGGGATACAGCGGCGTCCGCCTGAGCCTCCTCGAGCACATCGTGCGCATGATCGAGGCGGAGATTCTTCCGGTCGTCCCGAGCCGCGGCTCGCTGGGGGCGAGCGGTGATCTGATCCCGCTGGCGCATCTGGCTCTGGCGCTGATCGGGGAGGGGGAGGTCCTGGTCGAGGGACAGGCGGTGCCGGCGGCGGATCTCATGCGCGGAAACGGAATGGCGCCGCTCGCGCTCCAGGCGAAGGAGGGGTTGGCGCTGATCAACGGGACCCAGGGCATGACCTCGGTGGGCTCCGTGGCGCTCCTCGAGGCCTCCGACGTGCTGCGCGCCGCCCACGTCGCGTGCGCGCTCTCGATCGAGGCCGCGCGTGGAAGCGTGAAGCCGTTCGATCCGCGCGTGCACGCCATCCGCCCGCACCCCGGGCAGCGGGACTCGGCCGCCGTGCTCTGGGGCCTCCTCCAGGGCAGCGGCATCGTGGCCTCGCACGAGAGCTGCGGCAAGGTGCAGGATCCCTACTCGCTGCGGTGCGCGCCCCAGGTCCTGGGCGCCTCCATCGAGTCGTTCCGGCGCGCGCGGGAAACCGTGGTGACCGAGGTGAACAGCGTGAGCGACAACCCGCTCTGCTTCGCCGCTACCGGCGAGGTGGTCTCGGCGGGGAACTTCCACGGCCAGCCCGTGGCGCAGACGCTGGATTTCCTCGCGATCGGCATGGCCGAGGTGGGCTCCATCGCCGAGCGGCGGACGTTCCTTCTCCTGGACAGCTCGAAGAGCGGTCTGCCCGCGTTCCTCATCGAGGGGGCGGGGGTGCAGAGCGGACTCATGATCGTGCAGTACCTCCAGGCGGCGCTCGTCTCGGAGAACCGGATGCTCGCGCAGCCGGCGAGCGTGGATTCCATCCCGACCTCGGCGGGGCAGGAGGATCACGTGAGCATGGGCATGCACGCCGCCGTCAAGGCGCTGGTCCTGGTGCGGAACGTGCGCCGGATCGTGGCCGCCGAGCTCCTCTGCGCGGCGCAGGGGATCCATCTCCTCCGCCCCCTGCGCTCGAGCGACCGGCTGGAGCCCGTCGTCGCGGCCCTGCGCGAGATGGTTCCGCCGCTGACCGAGGACCGCCGTCAGGACCAGGATCTGGCCCGCCTCGACGACTGGATCGCCTCCGGCGCGCCCGCGGACCTGGCGGGCGTGGAACCCTTCTGATGGCGCGCGCGGACGTCCTGCCCGGGACCCCGCCGCCCGAGGTCGTGCGCGCGCCGCGCGGCGCGAGCCGTTCCTGCCAGGGGTGGCACCAGGAAGCGGCGCTCCGGATGCTGATGAACAATCTCGATCCCGCCGTGGCCGAGCGCTGGCAGGACCTGGTCGTGTACGGAGGCACCGGCAAGGCCGCGCGGAGCTGGGAGGCGTACCACGCCATCGTCCGGTCGCTCCGCGGGCTCGCGAACGACGAGACCCTGCTGGTGCAGT
>Ga0075436_100003716_pt1 | contig 10461 bp, 12 predicted proteins | sample RhiMethybrSRZTD5_FD_75303 | JGI IMG/M metagenome (GOLD analysis project Ga0075436, IMG submission 75303) | Populus rhizosphere microbial communities from Tennessee, USA - Rhizosphere MetaG P. TD hybrid SRZTD5 | ecosystem: Host-associated > Plants > Roots > Rhizosphere > Soil | place: USA... | reverse complement strand
CGGCCCAGCCAGGCCGCCGTGCCGTCCCACTCGCCGGCGTGCCCGGCCAGCCCGTGGGCGAGCACGGCCGCCGGCCCATCGCCGCCGTGGTCGCGGCAGGCGAGGCGCACGCCCTCACGCGATGTCGTGTGCCACCGAGGCGTCATGTGGCCGCACGTTAAAGATTGAAGGGCCACCCGAGGGTGGCCCTTCGTTCGTCATGCGAGTCAAGCGTGGTACTAGCGGAGCAGCGAGAGCACCGACTGCGGGGCCTGGTTGGCCTGCGCGAGGACGCTCATGCCGGCCTGCTGGAGCACCTGCAGCTTCGTGAAGTTGACCATCTCCGACGCCATGTCGACGTCCTTGATGCTCGACTCGGAAGCGGACAGGTTCTCCTGGTAGTTCGCCAGGTTGTTCAGCGTATGCTGGAGCCGGTTCTGGACGGCGCCGAACGTCGCGCGATCAGTCGAGACGTTCTGGATGGCGGCGTCGATCGCCGACAGGTTGATCGTCGAGCCCGAGAAGGTGAAGATCGACGAGTCGACCGCGTAGCTGGAGCCGGAGCCGAACAGCTTCACCGCGTTCGTGGTGATGGTCTGCGCGTCGTTGGCACCCACCTGGAAGGTGATCGAGGCGTTGCCGGTCAGCAGGGCGATGCCGTTGAACTGCGTGTCCGTGCCGATGCTCGAGATCTCGGAGCAGAGCTGGGCGACCTCGGCCGTGATGGCGGCCTGATCGGCGGTCGACAGCGTGCCGTTGTTGTACTCGACCGCGAGGTCGCGGACGCGCTGCAGCATGGAGGTGACCTCACCCATCGCACCGTCGGCGGTCTGCACCAGGTTGACGGCGGACTGGGCGTTCTGCTGGGCCTGGGCCAGGCCGCTGACCTGTGCGGACAGCTTCTCGGAGATCGCGAGCCCGGCGGCGTCGTCGGCGGCCTTGTTGATGCGGTAGCCCGAGGAGAGCTTCTCCATCGAGCTGGCCAGCATGCCGCTGGTCTTGACGAGGTTCCGATGGGCGTCGAACGCCGCGATGTTGGTCTGGACGGAGAGGGACATATCTTCCTCCTTGAAGATAGGTGTGTGTCCTTTGCGACCGCGTCCTTGCGGTGCGCACACCGGTAATCGGCCGGCCCCCTCCGCTCTTTAGCGATCTGTAAAGATCGCAAACACAGACGTCTGATACTGCCGTTTCAGGCGCGGACGTCGATGAGGTGCGGCTCGTCGTCCTCGGGCTCGTCGACCGGGGCGGGCGGCTGCTGCTTCGGGCGGCGCGGGTCGCCGTCGCGGCGCGCGTCGCGCTCGCGGAGGGCCCACGCCGGCGGCATCTGCGGGATGCGGTCGATCGGGTCGGTCACGTCTCAGTCCCGTGGGAGCCGCGCTGGACGGCGCGGTTGCGGTTCTCCCTGGCCCGGCGCACCGCCGTCTTGGCCTCGCCCTCGAGCAGGTGCTGCCAGAGGACGATCGCCGCGATCCATGCGAGCATCTGGGCAGCGACGCCCGCGACGACGCCGCGCAGCAGCGCGTCCGCGACGCCCATCCCTCCCAGGTAGCTGTACCCGGCGACGCCGACGAAGCCGAGCAGGCCGCCCCAGGCCTTGATCTGCTGGATCGAGCGGGACGCCCGGGGATGGTCGGACAGGCCGACGAGCGGCGGCTTGGGATCCATCAGGGCATCACCAGCGCGGCGAGCTCGTTGGGATCGGCCGGGCGCAGCCCGTCAGCCGGCCGGCGGCCGTCGGCGAGGTAGGAGATCGGGCGCTTCAGGCTGAGCGAGATGCCGACGGGCACCGCGGCGGTCGGCGCCTCGTCGACGCGCGAGATCAAAATCCGGTTGGCCGGGCACAGCGGGTCGATCGCGGCGTTCAGATGCAGCAGCGAGCGCGCGTCGTAGCCGGCCGGGGCCACCAGGTGCGTCTCGTCGGGCCGGGCCGCTGCGAGCAGCTTGCCCAGGGTGGCCAGGCTCTCGCCGTCGCCCGCCGAGATCGGCGGCGTGTCGATCAGGACGACGCCGTCGGTGCCGGGCGCGCGCACGGCCGACTTGGCGGCCTCCGGCGTGTCGGCGGCGCGGCGCTCGACGTCGAGCGCCTCGGTCAGCGCCGTCAGCCGGTCGGCGCCCTCGCCGGGCTCCAGGCTGACCAGGCGCACCGTGAAGGGCGAGCGCTCGGCGAACGCGTGCGCGAGCTTGGCGATGGTGAGCGTCTTGCCGGCGCCGGCGGGCCCGACGACGGCGATCGTGCGGCTCTTGGAGTGCCAGCCGTGCTCCACCCGCACGGTGCGGGCAAGCATCTGGCGGACGAGATCGGCCTCGCGGGCGTCGGGATCGAAGGGCGCCAGCTGGCGCACCGCGTCGCAGACGAGCGCCTCGACGACGTCGGCCGGCATGCCGGCGTCAAGCAGCTGCGCCGACACCTGCTCCCAGTCGCCGGTCGCGACCCGGCGGGCGGCGACCTCGACGGAGCCGGCGGCGGAGACGAGGTCGATGCCCTCGAACCCGTCGCGGACTGCGGGCGCCTCCTCCCCGTCGACCATCGCCTCGCCGAGGACGTCGGCGAACGGGCTGGCCTGCTCGATGAACGAGCGCATGACAGGGCCGTCGGCGTCGACGCCCAGGTCGAGGTCGGAATCCATCTCGAGCTCGGCCTCCTGGGCCGTGTCGTAGGCGTCGAAGACGCTGCGCGCGGGGACGGACTGCATGGGCGCGCCCGCCTGGGCCTCGACCTCGATGCAGCGCTTGCCGAAGAATCCGGCGAAGCCGCCCGTCACGCCCTCGCGCCGGCGCGTGATCACGGCGCCTGCGCCCAGGTCGGCGCGGATCTGGGGAAGCAGCTCCTCGAGGGACGCGCCCTGATAGGTGCGGGTCTCAGGCATGGTGTGCAGTACGGGCGGTGCCCTACCCCGCCACGACCCCGGTGGACTCGACACGGATCCCCGGAAGGATCTCATTGTAGGACACGACCGGCAATTGCGGCAATGCCTGCTCGATCAGGCGCCGCAGATGGCGGCGGATGCGGCCGGAGCAGAGCAGCACGGGCCGCAGGCCCATGCCCGTCGCCTGCTCGACCTCGCCGCTCAGGAGCCGCACGACGGTCTGGGCGCGGGCGGGATCCATGGCCAGGTACTCGCCGTCGCGCGTCTGGGTGACAGACTCGGCGATCTCCTGCTCCAGGTTCGGGTCGAGCGAGATCGCCTGCAGCGACTTGCTCGCGTCGAGGTAGTTGAGCGTGATGGAGCGGGCCAGCGCCTGGCGGGCGTACTCGGCCAGGATGGCCGGGTCGCGGGTCGAGGCGGCGCGGTCGCCGATCGACTCGAGGATCGTGCCCAGGTCGCGGATCGAGACGTTCTCGCGCAGCAGGTGCTGGAGGACGCGCTGCACCTCGCCGACGCCGAGCTTCTCGGGCACGACCTCCTCGACGGCGGCGGCGTTCTGCTCCTTGAGCGCGTCGATCAGCTTCTTGGTCTCCTGGCGGGTGAGCAGCTCGTCGACGTGGCGGCGGATCGTCTCGGTGAGATGGGTGACGATCATCGACTCGGCGTCCACCACGGTGTAGCCGAGCGCCTCGGCCTCGGCGCGGTGGTTCTCGTCGATCCACACGGCCGGGAGCCCGAAGGCCGGCTCGACGGTGGGGATGCCGGAGACGCCGGGCGTCGCGTCGCCCGGGTCCATCGCCAGGCGATGGCCGGGGATGACGCGGCCGCGGGCCACCTCGGCGCCGCGCACCTTCACGGCGTACTCGTGGGAGTCGAGGCCGACGTCGTCGTGGATGCGCACCGGCGCGATGACCATGCCGAGCTCGGACGCGATCTGGCGGCGGACGACGCCGACGCGGCCGAGCAGCGAGCCGCCCGACTTCGCGTCGACCATCGGCACCAGGCCGAAGCCGATGGTGAGCTCGAGCGGGTCGATCTGGAGTGCGCCGACGGCGGCATCGCCGGGCGAGGCGGCCGGAGCGGGCAGGGCGTCCTGCGCGGCCTTCGTCGCGGCGGTCGTCTGCGCGTGCGCGGCCATGGCCCGGCCGAGCATGAAGAAGATCGCGCCGATCGTCAGGAACGGGATGATCGGCATGCCCGGCACGAGGCCCATCGCGGCGATGATCCCGCCGGCGATCATGGGCGCCCGCGGCTGGCGCAGGATCTGGGCGGAGATGTCGGAGCCGAGGTCGGCCTCGCTGCCCGAGCGGGTGACGATGATGCCCATCGCGGTCGAGATCAGGAGCGCCGGGATCTGGGCGGCCAGGCCGTCGCCGATGGTGAGGATGGGGAACTGGTGGGCGGCGTCCGAGAACGACATGCCGCGCTGGAGCAGGCCGACCCCGATGCCGCCGAGGAGGTTGATGGCCACGATCAGGATGCCGGCCATCGCGTCGCCCTTGACGAACTTGGAGGCGCCGTCCATCGCGCCGTAGAAGTCCGCCTCGCGGGCGATCTGCTCGCGCCGCTCGCGGGCCTGCTGGTCGGTGATCTGGCCGGCGTTCAGGTCGGCGTCGATCGCCATCTGCTTGCCGGGCATGGCGTCCAGGGTGAAGCGGGCCGCGACCTCGGCCACGCGGCCGGCGCCGTTCGTGATCACGACGAACTGGATCACCACGAGGATCAGGAACACCACCATGCCGACGAGCACGTTGCCGCCGACGACGAACGAGCCGAAGGCGTGGATCACGTTGCCCGCGTCGCCGTGCAGCAGCACGAGCCGGGTGACGCTGATGTTGATCCCCAGCCGGAAGAGCGTCGTCAGCAGGAGCAGCGACGGGAAGGCCGCGAAGTCGAGCGCGCGCGGCACGTACATCGTCGTGATCAGGATCATCAGCGCGCCGGAGATGTTGACCGTGATGAAGATGTCGATCAGCGGGCTCGGCAGCGGCACGAGCATCATCGCGACCACGACGACGACGCCGACCGCGGCCAGCAGGTCGTTGTGGCGCAGGAGGATCTTCAGGCCCCCGCCCATGGCTCAGCGACCCATCTCGGTGGGGAGCGATCCGGTCGGTCCCGGCAGGCGGCCGCGGGGGGAGCGGCGGCGAAGCGAAGAGCATTCGATTCGCATTCGGGGACCCTCATCGGCGTTCCCGCGCGCCGACTTGAGCGTCCGCGCGGCGGCCGCGGTCACGACGCCCTCCGGCGGCGCCCCGCGGCGCGGTAGACGAACGCCAGCACCTCGGCCACGGCGGCGAAGAAGGAGTCCGGGATCATCTGCCCGATCTCGACCTCCTTGTGGAGCGCGCGCGCGAGGGGCGGGTTCGCAAGGACGGGCACGCCGGCGTCCTCTGCCGCCTTGCGGATGGCCGCGGCGACCAGGTCGACGCCCTTGGCCACCATCTCCGGCGCCGGCCGGGAGCCGTCGTAACGCAGGGCGACGGCGAAGTGGGTCGGGTTCGTGACGACGACGTCGGCGGTGGCGACGTCGGCGATCATGCGCTGGCGGGCGCGGGCGAACTGACGGCGGCGGATCGCGCCGCGCACCTCGGGGGCCAGGTCGGACTGGCGCGACTCCTGCCGCACCTCTTCCTTGGTCATCTTGAGGGACTTCTCGTGCTGGTAGCGCTGCCAGGTGAAATCGATGATGCCGATCAGGAGGAACGCCACGCAGACGTAGAGCGCGAGCATCATCACCGAGCTCCCCAGCTGGGTCAGGATCTGGCCCGGGGGCGCGCCGGCGAGCTGGCCCAGGTCGTGCAGGCGCGGCCAGATGGCGACGAAGGCGGCGACGGCGACGACGCAGGTCTTCACGATCGTCTTGCCGCCCTCGAAGAGCGCGCGCACGCCGAAGAGGCGCTTGAAGCCCGCGCGGGGGTCGAGCCGGTTCCACTGCGGGCCGAGCGCCGAGGTCGTGATCGCCGGCCGGTTCTGCACCACGTTGGCGATCAGGCCGGCCGCAGCCGCGGTGACGGCGACCGGCGCCACGATCGCGAGCATCGACTGGACGCCCCAGGAGTACAGGGCGCCGACTCCGGCCCGCCCGGCCAGGTGGGTGTCGCCCGACTGGCTCAACCCGACGCGGACGATCTCGGAGAAGTGGTCGAGCATCGCCGGCGCCGTCACGACGATTGCCAGGATCCCGCCCAGCAGCACAGCGGCGGACGTCAGGTCGGTCGAGCGGGCGATCTGGCCCTTGTCGCGGGCCTCCTTGCGCCGTTTCGGAGTCGGCTTCTCGGTGCGGTTGTCGGCCACTGCTGCCTACCCGACCTATCCGCCGAGCGTCTGGACCGCCTGCATCACCGACTGCTGCAGGGCGCCCTGCACCTGGTTCGAGACGAAGGGCAGCGTCGCCGCGATCACGGTCATCCCGACGAGGATCTTGGCCGGGAGGCCGACGACGAACACGTTCATCTGCGGCACCGCGCGGGACACGAGGCCGATGGCGGCGTCGGTGATCACGAGCGCCACCAGCACGGGCGCGGCGATCTCGAGGCCGATCACCCACACCTGGGAGAAGGCCGCAAGCGATCCCGCCGTCAGCGCGCCGATGTGGGGGAAGGCGGTGATCGGCAGCGCCCGGTAGCTCGCCCCGATGCCCTCGATCATGATCTGGTCGCCGCCCGACATCAGCAGGACCAGCACCGCGAAGAGGCTGTAGAACTGGCCCAGGATCGCGGTCTGCTGGTTGTTGACCGGGTCGAGCACCGACGAGAACGAGAAGCCGATCAGGGTGTCGAGCAGGCTGGCCCCGGACTGCACCGCGGCGCCGACGAGCGCCATCGGGAAGGCGAAGATCAGGCCGACGCCGATCTCCTTCAGCATCAGCATCACGTAGTCGCCGGCGTCGAGCGGCACGGTCTGGCCGTGCACGGCGATCGGCAGCATCGCCAGCGAGAGGGCCATCGCCAGCATCAGCTTGATCCGGTTGGGGATCATCGCCGACGAGAACCCGGGGGCGAGCACGAACAGCCCTCCGACCCGGCAGACCACGAGCAGGAAGCCCAGCACCTCGGTGAGGGCCTGGTCCGGCAGCGTGACGGTCACGGCCCGACCAGGTTCGGGATGTTCGTGTACAGGTTGGTCGTGTAGGTCAGCATCTGGTCGAGCATCCACGGGCCGCCGATGGCGAGCACCGCGCCGATGACCAGGATCTTGGGGATGAAGCTGAGCGTCTGCTCCTGGATCGAGGTGACGGCCTGGAAGACCGACACGATCAGGCCGACCACGAGGCCGGCGAGCAGGAAGGGCATCGACACCTCGAGGGTGACGGTCAGCGCCTGGGTTGCGAGCGAGTTGACGGTATCGGCGTTCATGGTCGTCAGGTGTGGAAGGACTGGACGAGGCTCTGGATCACGAGATGCCACCCGTCGACCAGCACGAACAGCATGATCTTGAAGGGCAGCGAGATCAGGACCGGGGGCAGCATCATCATCCCCATGGACATCAGGGTCGAGGCGACGACCATGTCGATGATCAGGAACGGCAGGTAGATCAGGAACCCGATCTGGAAGGCCGTCTTCAGCTCGGAGATCATGAAGGCCGGCACCAGCACGTAGGTGGGGATGTCGGCGCGCGTCTTCGGGCGGGGCAGGTTCGCCATCTTCACGAACATGGCCAGGTCGGAGTCGCGCGTCTGGTTGAACATGAACGTGCGCAGCGGCTGCTGGCCGCGGGTGGCCGCCTGCGAGAGCGTGATCTCGTGGCTCGTGTACGGCTGGATCGCGATCGTGTTGATCTCCTTGAAGGTCGGCGCCATCACGAAGATCGTCAGGATCAGCGACATGCCGACCAGCACCTGCGAGGGTGGGCTGGTCGGGGTGCCGAGCGCGTTGCGTACGAAGCCGAGCACGATCAGGATGCGGGTGAAGCCCGTGACCATGAGCAGCGCGCCCGGGAGGAGCGCGAGCAGCGTCATCGAGATCAGGATCTCGACCGGTGTCGAGAGGGCGTTCCCGTTGATCGAGATGCCCGACGACGCGGCGGCGAGGAGCGGCAGACCGGTCATGCCCGGGCCGTCCGCTTGCGCAGGACCTCGAGGAAGCTCTCACGGCCGGACGGCGTGGCCGGCGGCAGCTGCAGCGGCGCGTCGGCGCCGCCCTCGACGAGGATGGCCTCTTCCGGCGTGTAGACGCGAAGCGGCGTGATCGAGTGATCGGTGGCGCCGACCAGGATCAGCTCGTCGCCGGCGCGGACGAGGTGCAGCGAGCGGTTCGGCGCGAGCGGGGTGGTCGCGATGACGCCGATGCGCTCGTCTGCCCGCCCCGACTTCGCGCGGGCGTGGCTCTTCAGCAGCCAGTAGACGCCGTAGATCACGCCGAGGACGACCGCGAGGCCGACGATCGTGCGGATCACATCGGCGCCGGCGCTGCCGGCGGACGGGGCCTGGCCCTTCGCCGTGCCGGCCGATGCGACGCCCGGATCGAGCGGCGTCGTGTCCTCGTGGAACGCGGGCGCCTTCCTCTTCGCGTGGGTCGCGGCGTGCCTCGCCGCAGCCGCCTTCACGGCGGTCTTCTGCGGCCCGGTCGCGGCGGACGCGGGCGCGGGATGGAGCAACGCGATCGCCGCGCATGCGGCGGCGATCATCAGGATGCTCGTCCGAACTGGGGGGAGTCGGCGGGAGAGCAAGGCGATCACCACATCGGTCGCCCGGCTCCGGGGCTTGAGCGTTCGCGCGGCCGCCGTGAAGGAATCCCCGATCGCGCTCCGGGGATACTCCAAAATGGGGAGGGCGACCCGTGCCGCGACTGCCGATACGGACGACGTGCGTGCCCGGGCCCCACCCGGGACGCGGCTCCGACCAACGAGTCTTTCCAAGCTCCCCCTTTCGTCGTACGTGTCCCTCTGGAGGTCTCCTCTGTGGAAGCAACGCCCGTGTCCAGCAGCTCACGACCGACGGCCGGCACGGCGGAGGCCCTGTGGCGAGCCTGGATCCAGAACAAGGATGTGGCGGCCCGTGACCGCCTCGTGCTCTCCTACGCACCGATGGTCAAGTACCTCGCGTGCCGCAAGGTTCGCGAGCTGCCGGCCCACTGCGAGCTCGACGACCTCGTGTCGTGCGGGCTGCTCGCGCTGATCGCGGCGGTCGACCGGTTCGACCCGGCCAAGGGCGCGACGTTCGAGCAGTACGCCTGGACGCGCGTCTCCGGCGCGATCATGGACGAGCTGCGCCGCCAGGACTGGGCGCCGCGCTCGCTGCGCCGAAACGGCCGCGCGATCGAGCGCGCCCGCGAGGCGTGGCAGCTGCGCACCGGCCGCCTGCCCTCCGACGAGGAGCTCGCCACGGAGCTCGAGATCGACGTCGACTCGCTGCACCACCACCTCGAGGGCCTGTCCCGGGCCGACCTGCTCAGCCTCAACACGCCCGCGCGCGGGACGGAGGAGGCGATGTCGGTCGAGGTCGGCGACACGATCGAGGCCCCGGCGGGCGAGTTCGACCCGGAGCTGGCCGCCCTGGCCGGCGAGCGCGCCGCCGTCCTCCGCGACGCCATCGCCTCGCTCAGCGAGCGCGAGCAGACGATCCTCGTCCTGCTCTACGTGAAGCACATGCAGGGCGCCGAGGTCGGCCGCATGCTCGGCATCAGCGAGTCGCGCGTGTCGCAGATCCTCTCCTCGATCCGGCGCACGCTGAAGGAGCGCATCGACACGTACGACTCGGTCGTCCCGCCGCTCCGCCGCGCCGCCTGAACGCCGCTTGCCACGACAGGGGACAGTTCCCCGCCTCGCGGGGACTGTCCCCATCGTCGTTCTGTCGCGTCGCGGCTGGAGATCGAGGAGTGTGGGCGTCAGACCCCTCTTGGCGGGATCGTCGGTGCCGCAGCTGGGTGCCTCGCCCCGCCAGAAGGGGTCAGACCCCTTCTGGCGGGGTGGGCGAGTGCTAGGCGGCGGCGTCGAGGCGGCGCTTGGGGGAGACGACCTGCGTGATCCGCAGGCCGAACTCCTCGTCGATCGCGACGACCTCGCCGCGCGCGATCGTCTGGCCGTTCACGAGCAGGTCGACCGGCTCGCCGGTCATCCGGTCGAGCGCCACGATCGAGCCGGGGCCCATCTCGAGCGTCTCGCGGATCGTCATCGTCGTGCGGCCGATCTCGACCGTCAGCTCGACGGGCACGTCGAGGACGGGGCCGAGATCGAGGACCGCGGGCCGCTCGCCGGGCTGCTCCTGGAGCGCCGGCATGACGAGCTCGGTGCCCAGCTCGGGGGCGGGAGCGATGGCGGGATCGTGTTCGGACATGGTGATTCCCTACTGGACGACGACGTCGGTGAACAGCACCTCGGTGACCTTAACATCGGTCTTCTTCTGCAGATCCGTGAGGATCTTCTGCTCGATCGCGTTGCGCTTCGGGCGGTCGATCAGGTCGCTCGACGGCCGGCCCGTGAGGTCGTTCGTGACGATGGCGCGGACGGCCGCATCCTCGGGCAGGGTGGCCGCGGTGCCGTCGGCCGACGCGGCGGGCGCGCCTGCGCTCAGCAGCAGCGCGATCGACACCTTGCCGTAATGCGCGCCGTTCAGGTTCACGACGAACTCGGGCGAGAGCGGGAAGAGCGTGCCCTCGACCTTGGGCGGGGC
>Ga0075436_100003710_pt1 | contig 10468 bp, 8 predicted proteins | sample RhiMethybrSRZTD5_FD_75303 | JGI IMG/M metagenome (GOLD analysis project Ga0075436, IMG submission 75303) | Populus rhizosphere microbial communities from Tennessee, USA - Rhizosphere MetaG P. TD hybrid SRZTD5 | ecosystem: Host-associated > Plants > Roots > Rhizosphere > Soil | place: USA... | reverse complement strand
GATTTCCAGCATGTGCTCGCCGCGGCCGCGCTCTCCATCAGCCAGGCGGGCTACAACACCGTTGCCGAGACGCTGCAGGCAGGCGTGCGCGCCGTGCTCGTGCCTTACGCGGCCCGCGGCGAGGTCGAGCAGACGCTGCGCGCGGCACTATTGGCCGAGCGCGGCGCCGCCGCGGTGGTGGAGGAGGCGGCGCTCACGCCGGCGACGCTCGCTGACGCCGTGAATCGCGCTATGCGCCTACTGCTGCCCGAGCCCGGCCGCGTCGACCTGCGCGGCGCGCCGCGCAGCGCCGAGCTGATCGCGGGTTGGCTCGCGTGAGCTGGGCTGCGCTCGATGAGGCGCTCGCGCGCTGGCGCGATGCGGGACGCCCGGCCGATTTCTGGTGGCGCGATGACGACGCCACCGCCCGCACGCCAGCACTGGAGCGCCTGCTACGGCTCTCCAGTGGCAGCGAGGTGCCGGTCGCGCTTGCCGTCATTCCGCTCGCCGCCGCGCCCGAGCTTTTCAGCGCTCTCAAGGCGAATGTGCTGATGCATGGCACGGATCATCGCAACCGCGCCGCGCTGGACGAGAAGAAGACCGAGTTTGCCGCCGCCGAGGCCGACGAGCGCGCGCTGGAGCGCCTTAGCAAAGCGAAAGCGCAGCTCGCCCATCTTGCGGGCGCGCGCTTCCTGCCGGTGCTCGCGCCGCCGTGGAACCGATTCAAGCGCTCGCTCCTCGCTCGCCTCCCGGCGTGCGGCCTGCACGGGTTCAGCGCTTACGGCGCGCGCCACGCGGCGCAGGCGGACTCGGGGGTCACGGAAGTGAATACCCATATCGATGTCATCGATTGGCGCGGCACGCGCGGCTTTGTCGGCGAGGAGGCGGCGCTGCGCGCGGTGCTCGGCCATCTCGCCGCGCGCCGCGCGCGCCGTGCCGACAGCGCAGAGCCCACCGGCGTGCTGACGCATCACGCGATCCACGATGAGGATACGTGGGACTTCCTCGAGCGGCTCTTCGAGCGCACGCGCCGCCACGGCGCGGCATGGCGCGATGCGCGGACGCTATTTCCTTCGCGAGGCTGAGACGCCCGCTTATACTTCAGCGGCTTCGCTGGGGGAGAAGTGGCCGACCTGCTTTCCATCCGTGACCTTAAGGTCTATCTCGACGTCGACGCCGGCACGATAAAAGCGGTCGACGGGGTCTCGTTTCGCGTGCCCGACGCGGGCACGGTCGCGCTCGTCGGCGAGTCGGGCTCCGGCAAATCGGTCGTGGCGCAGGCGATCATGGGCATCCTGCCGCGCATCGGGCGCATCGAGTCGGGTGAAATCCTGTTCCGTGATCCCAAGGCGCCGGAAAGTGCGCTCGATCTCTCGCGCCTCGATCCGCGCGGCCCGCGCATGCAGCAGATCCGCGGCGATCGCATGTCCATCATCTTCCAGGAGCCGATGACGGCGCTCTCGCCGCTGCACACGATCGGCGACCAGGTCGGCGAGACGCTGGCGTTGCACCGTGTCGGCATCGGTCGCGCCGAGCGGCGCGCTGCCGTGATCGAGATGCTGCGGCTCGCCGGCTTTCCCGACCCGGCCAAGGCGGAGCACACCTATCCTTTCGAGCTCTCCGGTGGGCTGCGCCAGCGCGCCATGATCGCCATGGCGCTCGTCTGCCGGCCGGCGCTGCTGATCGCGGACGAGCCGACCACGGCACTTGACGTCACCATCCAGGCGCAGATCCTGCAGCTCATCTCCGGCCTGCAGCGCGACCTCGGCATGGCGGTGCTCCTCATCACGCACGACCTCGGCGTGGTGGCGAACATGGCGGCCGAAGTGGTGGTGATGTATCGCGGGCGCGTCATGGAGGCCGGGCGTATCGAGGACATCTTCCGCGACCCGCACCACCCTTACCTCAAGGCGCTCATGCGCGCCGTGCCGCGCTTCAACATGGCGCCCGGCGAGCGGCTGACGCCGCTGCGCGAGGTGGCGGTGACCGACGAGCACCTCATCGCGACGCGCGTGAGCCCGGCGCCGGCGACGGAGGGAACGCTGCTCGAAGTGCAGCATCTCACCAAGCGTTTCGGCGTGCGCCGGCGCGCCTTCTCGCGCCGGCGCGAGGAGGAGGATTTCGTCGCCGTCGACGATGTCAGTTTCACGGTTGCGAGCGGCGAATGCCTCGGGCTCGTCGGCGAATCCGGCTGCGGCAAGACGACCACCGCGCGCATGATCCTGCGCTCGATCACGCCGGACGCAGGCTCGGTCATCTTCCATGATCACGGCGTGCCGAAGGACGTGCTCCACCTGCGCGGGCCGGAGCTCTTCGCCTACCGGCGCAAGGTGCAGTTCGTCTTCCAGGACCCGTTCAGCTCGCTCAACCCGCGCATGACGGCGTACGACATCGTCAGCGAGCCGCTCGTGATCCACAAGATCGGTGACGCGGACGAGCGCTTCCAGCGCGTGAAGGAGATGATCGGGCTCGTCGGCCTCGACGTGCGCTTCCTGCGCCGCTATCCGCACAGCTTCTCGGGCGGACAGCGGCAGCGCCTGGGCATCGCGCGCGCCCTGGCCCTGGGCCCCGAGCTGCTGCTCCTGGACGAGCCCGTGTCCGCGCTCGACGTGTCGGTGCAGGCGCAGGTGCTCAACCTGCTCCTCGATCTGCGCACGGCGCTGAACCTCACCTACATCTTCATCTCGCACAATCTCGCGGTGGTGAACTATCTCGCCGATCGCATCGCCGTGATGTGCGCCGGCCGCCTGGTCGAGCTCGCGCCCGCGGCGGAGCTCTTTCGCAATCCGCAGCATCCCTACACCAAGGCGCTGCTCGCCGCCGTTCCCGATCCGAACCTCGAGCGCAAGCTCGACTTTGACGCGCTCATGCTCGCCAAGGCTTCCGATCCGGCGGCCTGGTCGAGCGAGTACCGCATCGCCAACGGCTCGACGCCCGGCATGCTGAAAGTCGGAGGCGAACACCTGGTGCGCGCTCGCGAATGAAGCTCGCTTCGCTCCTGTTGCTGTTCAGCGTGACGGCGTGGGCATACGTCGAGCCGCCGGCGCTCATGCCCGACGTAAAGGCCGGGCGGATGCCGCCGGTGGACAAGCGCCTGCCGCAGAAGCCGCTCGTCGTGCCGCTCGGCGAAGAGGGCACGACGCTCGGCCGCTACGGCGGCGCCATCAATACGCTCGCCGGCCGCAGCCGCGATACGCGGCTCTTCACCGTGTACGGCTACGCGCGGCTCGTCGGCTACGACCGGCACCTGAAGATCGTGCCCGACGTCCTCGAGTCGCTCGACGTAAAGGAGGACCGCATCTTCACGCTGCACCTGCGCAAGGGCCATCGCTGGTCCGACGGCCATCCATTCACTGCCGAGGACTTCCGCTATTACTGGGAGGATGTGGCCACCAATCGCGAGCTCAGTCCCTCCGGGCCGCCGCGCGACCTCGTCATCGACGGCGAACCGCCCAAGTTCGAGGTGCTCGACGAGACGACGGTGCGCTACACGTGGTCGAAGCCCAATCCGCACTTCCTGCCACGCATGGCGGGCGCGTCGCCGCTCTTCATCTACCGCCCGGCGCACTACCTGAAGCAGTTCCACAAGAAGTACAACCCCAAGGTCGCCAAGGCGGAGGAGGAAGGCAGCGCGAAGCGGCGCTGGTCGGCGGTCCACAACCGCATGGACAACCTCTACGAGGGCGACAACCCCGATCTCCCCACGCTGCAGCCGTGGCACAACACGACGCGGCCGCCTGCCGATCGCTTCGTCGCCGTACGCAATCCGTACTTCCACCGCGTCGACGAGCGCGGACGGCAGCTGCCGTACATCGATCGCCTGGTGCTCGCCATCGCCGATCCGAAACTGATTCCGGCGAAGGCCGGCGCCGGCGACGCGGACCTCCAGGCGCGCGACCTCAATTTCAACAACTACACGTTCCTCAAGCAGGGCGAGAAAGTGAACAACTACCGCACGCTCCTCTGGCGTGCGGCGCGCGGCTCGCATTTCGCGCTCTTCCCCAACCTGAACGCGAACGACCCGGTGTGGCGCAAGCTCCTGCGCGACGTGCGCTTTCGCCGGGCGCTGTCGCTCGCCATCGACCGCTCGCTCGTGAACCAGGTGCTCTACTTCGGCCTCGCGATCGAATCCAACAACACCGTGCTCGAGGCGAGCCCGCTCTACCGTCCGGAGTACCGAACCGAATGGGCGCGCTACGACCCGAAGGAGGCCAATCGCCTGCTCGACGAGCTCGGCCTCAAGCGACGCGCCGGAGGCATCCGCAAGCTGCCCGACGGCAGGCCGCTCGAGATCATCGTCGAGACCGCGGGCGAGTCGACCGAGCAGACCGATGTGCTCGAGCTCATCGCCGAGACGTGGCGCGAGGTCGGCGTCAAGGCCTTCAGCAAACCTTTGCAGCGCGAGGCGTTGCGCAACCGCATCTTCGCGGGCGAGACGCTGATGTCCGTGTGGACCGGTCTCGAGAACGGCCTGCCGGCGCCCGAGAGCTCGCCCGATGAGCTCGCGCCGACGAGCCAGCTGCAGCTGCAGTGGCCGAAGTTCGGGCAGTACTACGAGACGCGCGGCAAGATGGGCGAGGCGCCGGACATTGCGGAAGTGCGCGAGCTCGCCGCGCTCTATCGCCAATGGGCAGCGGCGAGCACGACGGAAGAGCGCGCGCGCGTCTGGCACCAGATGCTGCAGCTCTACGTCGACCAGCAGTTCGTCATCGGCGTCGTCACCGGCGTGCCGCAGCCCGTCGTCGCGCGCGACAACCTGATGAATCTGCCGGCAAAGGGCTTCTACAACTGGGATCCGGGCGCGTTCTTCGGCATCTACCGGCCCGAGACCTTCTACTTCCGCTGATGCTGCGCTATACGCTGCATCGGCTGCTGATCATGATTCCGACGCTGCTCGTGATCAGCTTCATCACCTTCGTCATCATCAAGCTGCCGCCGGGAGATTTCCTCTCCAACCAGATCGCCGAGCTGAAAAGCCAGGGCGACAGCGCGGCGCTCGAGCGCGTCGACTTCCTGCGCAAGCAGTACGGGCTCGACAAGCCCTTCGTCGAGCAGTACGCCGTCTGGGTCGGGCTGTGGCCCGCCGAGCAGGGCTTTTCGGGGCTGCTGCAGGGCGATCTCGGCTGGTCCTTCGAGTACGACCTGCCGGTGAAGGACGTGGTCGGAGACCGCCTGCTTCTCTCGTTCCTCCTCAACTTCTCGGTCATCCTCTTCACCTGGGCGATCGCTTTTCCGATCGGCGTGTACGCCGCCACGCACCAATACAGCTGGGGCGACCACGGGCTCACCTTCCTCGGCTACATCGGCCTCGCGACGCCGAACTTCCTGCTCGCGCTCGTCCTCATGTACTTCGCGAACGTGCAATTCGGGCTTTCCATCGGCGGCATCATGGATGCGGATTTTCTCGGCGCGCCCTGGAGCTGGGCCAAGGCGCGCTCGGTGCTCGAGCACCTGTGGATCCCGGTGATCGTCATCGGCACCTCCGGCACGGCGGCGATGATCCGTCGGCTGCGCGCGAACCTGCTCGATGAGCTGCAGAAGCAGTACGTGGTCACGGCGCGTTCCAAGGGCATGCCGCCCTTTCGCCTCCTCGTGAAGTACCCGCTGCGCATGTCGCTCAACCCGTTCATCGCCGACATCGGCAACCTGCTGCCGAGCGTGATCTCCGGCTCGGCGATCGTCGCCGTGGTGCTCTCGCTGCAGACCTCAGGACCGATGCTGCTCGAGGCGCTGCGCAGCCAGGACCAGTACCTCGCGGGCTCGTTCCTGATGTTCCTCTCGCTCCTCACGGTGATCGGCATGTTCATCTCCGATCTTCTGCTCGCGGCGCTCGACCCGCGCATTCGCCTCACGGGCGGCGCCGCGAAGTGAGCGCCATCGATCACTACGTCTCGCAGGAGCCTTTCGATCCTTTTGCGGCCGAGGCGCTGACCCCGGAGCAGGAGCGCTTCTATCGCGCGTCGCAGTGGCAGATCATGTGGTGGAAGTTCCGCCGGCACCGTATCGCGGTCGCCGCCGCCGTCGTGCTCGCGGCGTTCTACGCCTCGATCCTCGTCAGCGAGTTCATCGCGCCCTACAACCTGCACACGCGCGACACGAGCCATATCTACGCGCCGCCGCAGCGCGTGCACTTCTTCCATGAGGGGCGTTTCGTCGGTCCCTTCGTCTACGGCTATCGGATGCGGCTCAACCTCGAAAACCTGCGGCGCGACTATTTCGACGAACGCGACCAGATCTACCGCGTGCGCTTCTTCTGCCTGGGGGACGAGTACCGCTTCTGGAACCTCCTCGAGGGCAGCTTCCATTTCGTCTGTCCCGCCGAGGGCGGCACGCTCTACGTGCTCGGCACGGACCGCCTCGGCCGCGATCTTTTTTCCCGCATCGTCTACGGCACGCGCATCTCGCTCACCGTCGGGCTCTTCGGCATCGCGGTGAGCTTCCTCATCGGCCTCACGCTCGGCGGCATCTCCGGCTATTACGGCGGCTGGATCGACACCGTGATCCAGCGCTTCATCGAGATGGTGCGCTCGTTCCCCGAGCTTCCGCTCTGGATGGCGCTCTCGGCGGCGCTGCCGGTCAACTGGAGCCCGATCCTCGTCTACTTCGGCATCACCGTCATCCTCGGCCTGCTCGACTGGCCGGGACTCGCGCGCGCGGTGCGCTCGAAGCTTCTCGCCTTGCGCGAGGAGGATTTCGCGACCGCGGCCATCCTCATGGGCGCGAGCCCGGCGCGCGTCATCGGCCGCCACCTGCTGCCGAGCTTCGCCAGCCACTTGATCGCCTCCGCCACGCTGTCCGTGCCCGCCATGATCCTCGGCGAGACCGCGCTTTCCTTCCTCGGGCTCGGGCTGCGCCCGCCGGTGACGAGCTGGGGCGTGCTCCTCAACGAGGCGCAGAACATCAACGTGGTGGCGCTCTACCCGTGGCTCATGCTGTGCGTCGTGCCGGTGTTCATCGTCGTGCTCGCCTTCAACTTCTTCGGCGACGGGCTGCGCGACGCGGCAGACCCCTACAGCAGTACGGCGCGAACCTGAGCTCTATTTGGAAGCATCGTCCGGCATGGTGACGGTCACGCCGCCGCTGCCGGGATTCGAGCCGCGCGTGCGCAGATCCTGATAGCGCACGCCGATGCGGCGGCCGTCGGTCGCGCGAATCACCACGCCCTCGGGCACGGTCTCCTCATACGCGACGACCTCGCCCGCCGCGTTGCGCTGCGGCTTGTAGTAAGTCGTGCGCTCGCTGTCCTCACCGGTGCGCGTGTCGCGCACGACGTCCTTGTGGCCGATGACATGGCCCTGCGGGTTGATGATCGACTCGCTCGCGACTTGCTCGAGCGCCGGGCTGCTGGCACACGCGGCCGCGAATAAAGCGCTGAACGCCAATACGCTTCCCGTTTTCGTCATTCTTGTTCCCAAAGGTAGCAAAAACATTTTATCGTTCTTTCCGACGAAGAAGTTGACGCGCCGGCATTAGCGGCATAGCGTCCCCGGCGGGGAGGGGTTACCAAGAAGATCATGTACCGATGAGCCGCATTCTCATCGTCGAGGACGATGCCGACATCGTCCGCCTCGCGACCCGTTGGCTCGAGCGCGCGGGCTACGGCGTGGAGCACGCAGCGGACGGCGCAGCGGGGCTCGCTCTGCTCGACAACGATCCACTCCCCGCGCTCGTGCTCCTCGACGTGATGCTGCCGAAGGTCGACGGCTTCGAGGTCCTGAAGCGCCTGCGTGCCGAGCCGCGCACCAAGGCGCTGCCCGTCATCATGGTGACGAGCTTCTCCCGCGATCGCGACGCCGCCCACGCGCGCGCGCTCGGCGTGAACGACTACATCGTGAAGCCGCTGATGGAGCTCGACTTCCTGAGGCGCGTCGAGCACATCGTCAAGGATCAATGAGCATACGGCGAGCGCTGCTCATCGTGGCGCTCGCTGCGCCGCTCGGCGCGCAGGCGCAGGCGCCGAAGAGCGTGCGCATCGGCTTTTTGTGGACCAGCCAGATCACCGGCCAGTATCGCGACGCGTTCGTGCACGGCCTGCGCGAGCTGGGCTATGTAGAAGGACGCAATATCGCCATCGAGGACCGCTCGGCGGCGAACGCGCTCAACCGGCTCGACGCCTTGGCGAGAGAGCTCATCGCGCTGCGCGTAAGCACGGTTGTAACGCAAGGCACGCCGGCCGCTGTCGCCATGGCGAAGGCGAGCAGCACGCTTCCCGTCGTCATCGCACTGGGCGAACCGACCGGGACGGACCTGATCGACAGCCTGGGACATCCAGGGCGCAATGTCACTGGCTTGACCGTGCTCTCGGTAGAGCTTGACGCTAAGCGTCTCGAACTCCTGAAGCAAATGAGCTCGAAAGCGACCCGCGTGGCGGTCATGTTCGATGCCACCATCTCGACGTGGACCGGGGCGCGGCAGTCTTCGGTGGAGAGCGCAGCGCGCTCGCTCGGAATGAAGGTGCATTTTTCGCCCGTACGCACGGCCGATGACTTAGGGAAAGCGTTCCATGCGGCGAGCCTTGCTCGCGCCGAAGCGATTCTCATCACGCCTTCACCGTTACTGAGTTTTCAGAATGAGACTCTGGTCGATCTTGCAGCGAAGCATCGCTTGCCTGCGATTTACGGCAACCCGGCTGCCGTGCAGCTCGGCGGGCTGATGTCCTATGGCCCGGACTACGCGGCGCTTTTCCAGCGCGCCGCGACTTACGTGGACAAGATTCTGAAAGGCGGCAAACCGGTCGATATGCCGATGGAACAGCCGACGAAATTTGAGCTGCTGGTGAACACCAAAACCGCCAAGACCCTGGGCCTCAGCGTTCCGCGCGCGCTGCTGCTGCGCGCTGATCAAGTCATCGAGTAAGCGTCCCTGCCGGAGCTACTCCGGGCGCGCCGCCGTGGTGCGCGCCTCGCCCGCGTTGCCGCCGGCCGTAGCGGGCGGCTTATGGCCGGTGGAGTACAGGCAATAGGCGTTCTTGCCCGCTTGCTTGGCGGTGTACATCGCTTCGTCGGCATGCTCGATGAGCGTCGTCGCGTCGGGCGCGTCGTCGGGGAAGAGGCTGACGCCGAGAGTCGCGGAGACGCGGCGTTGCGCCTCGCCGATGCCGGGGTAGGGTTTGCGCAGCGCGTCGATGATCTTCACCACCACGCGCTCGACGCCGAGCATGTCCTGTACGCCTTCGAGCATGACGAAGAATTCGTCGCCACCGAGGCGCGCGACGAGGTCGCTCGCGCGCACGTGGCGGCGCAGGCGCTGCGCCACCTCGACGAGGAAGGCGTCGCCCGCAGCGTGGCCGTGCCGGTCGTTGATCTGCTTGAAGCCGTCGAGGTCCATGAACACCCCGGCGATCTTGTGACCCTGGCGCCGCGCGCGCTCGATCGCCTGCTCGAGCGCCGGGGCGAGGCTCACGCGGTTGGCAAGCCCGGTCAGCGGATCGCTGTAGGCGAGCGAAGCGATGCGCTCGCGCGCGATCGCGATGTCGGTGACGTCGCGTCCGATGCCGCGATAGCCGAGGAAGACGCCTTCGGCGTCGTGGCGCGGCTGGCCGCTGACCGAGAAGTAGCGCGTCGCTCCGTCGGGCAGCGCGCGCGCGACCTCGAAATCGCGGAACGGAAGGCGGCTCTCGAGCGTTGCCTTGTGCGCGCTCCAGCCCGCCTCGTCCGGGCGCACGGAGGGCTGCTCCCAGGGCGCCTTGCCGAGCATGCCGTAGCCGATCGGCGCCGTATAGCTCGGGCCGTGCACGATACTCGAGAGCCGATGCTCGGCATCGCTTTCCCAGAAGAAATCGCTCGAGAGCTGGGTGAGGCTGCGAAAGCGCGCCTCGCTTTCGCGCAGCGACGCTTCCATGTCCTTCCTTTGCAGGAACTGGGCGAAGAGGCCGCCGAGCGCCGGCGCCGCCTCGACGAAGCTCTGATCGGGCTCCTGGCTGGTGTGCGCGGAGAAGGTGAGAAGCGCGATCGTACGACCCTGCAGCACCACGGGCAGGGCGAAGGTTGCGAAGCGGCCGCTCTTGCCCGCGTTGCGTACCGCGGCGGCGCCGGCGCGCGCGAGATCGGTCGACCAGACCGGCTTGCCCGATTCCCAGAGCACGCGCGAGCCGCGCAGGAGCTGCTCGATCGCCCCTTCGCGCGCGAACCAGCCCTCGACGAAGGCGAGCTCGCCGCTCGCCGCGTCGACACGGAAGCAGCGACCCGAGTCCCAGCCCTCGCCCTCGCAGATGATGCGCAGCGCTTCGCGCAAGCCCTCGGAGCTGCGCGTCGCCTGCGCCAGCGCTCTTGCCACCGCGTGCTCGAGCTTGTGCAGCTCCTCGGCGCGCTTCTGCGCGGTGACCTCGCGCCCCACGCCGCGGTAGCCCTGGAAAGTGCCCTGCTCGTCGAAGACCGGCACGCCCGAGAGCGAGACCCAGACGACACGGCCTTCGTCGGTAACGTGCTGCACCTCGAAGTCGCGGAACGGCTGGTGCCAGGCGAGGAGCGCGCGGTGGCGCTCCCAGTCG
>Ga0075436_100003708_pt1 | contig 10470 bp, 6 predicted proteins | sample RhiMethybrSRZTD5_FD_75303 | JGI IMG/M metagenome (GOLD analysis project Ga0075436, IMG submission 75303) | Populus rhizosphere microbial communities from Tennessee, USA - Rhizosphere MetaG P. TD hybrid SRZTD5 | ecosystem: Host-associated > Plants > Roots > Rhizosphere > Soil | place: USA... | reverse complement strand
GAAGTTCTTGATGTTGCCGAGGATCATGGGCACGAGCGTGGTGGGGCGTTCGCTCCAACGTGGCTTCGTGATGTCGATCTCGCCCACGCAGCGCATGCCATACTTGTCGAGGTAAGCCTGGATAGCGTCGCGGGCTTCGCGCCCGCCGGCGAGCGTGGGCAGCACGTCCAGGAAGTTCTCGTTCTGGACGTGCTGCAGGAATGCCACGACATCCGGATGTGGACGGATCACGTCCGCGACGTCCAGAAGCGCCAGGCCCATTTCAGCCGTGACGTCGTGGGGGACGGACTGCGTGAGCGCGTCGGCGGCGTTCTTCTCGCCCAGCCACGCTTGCACCTGCTCGTTGAGCCACCAGGCGGCCTGCATCGCCGTCATGAACACCTGGTGGCTTCGCGGATCGAACAGGATCCGCTTCAGCTCCTGGAGGTCCGCAAGGATGAAGTCGAGCAGCGCCGGCCCGGACTTCGTCCCGATGTCGCGCTTCAACGTGGCGATCGAGGCCTGGCTGCGCTCGATCAGCTCGGCGACGATGGCCGGATCGGTCTCGATCGGGGCGGGAGCTCCGTCAGCCGGCGTCCAGCCCGGGTCCTCGTCCGGGAGGGCCGGGATGAAGTCGCCGCGTTCGAGGATGGTCTGCAGCGCGTCCCCGATCAGCGGATCGGATCTCCCCAGGGCCTCAAGGAGGCTTGTGCGACTCGTTGGTGAACCCAGCCTTTGGGTGACGTCGACGAAAAGTCTCCCGCCGGCCTCGGACATGGGCCGCGGGGTCGTCAGCTGCCACATGGAGAGCCCGAGGGGTTTCATGGGGTCGGTCATCATCTGCTGATGACCGACGGAGACGTAGACGTGGTTCGCTTGATCGCTGGTGGCTGGGATGGGGAACAGCGTGGTGATCGGCCGGCTCTGGACAATCTGGAACTCATCGTCGACCAGGCACCATTCGATGTCCTGGGGGTGGCCGAAGTGCGCTTCGATGCGCCGGCCCAGCTCAGCGAGCCGCACGATCTGCGCATCGGTGAGTGCGGGCCGCTCCTGGCTCTCTGGCTCGATCGCCAGTTCCTGGGTTCCGCCTGCGGGCCGGGCGTGGATGGCAAGCTTTTTGGTGGCGATTGCCTTGGCGGCAATTTCGCCGTCCCGCACCTTGTAAACGTCCGCGTTCACCAGACCGGCGACCAGGGCCTCGCCGAGGCCGAAGCTGGCCTCGACGGAGACGACCTTCCGGTTGGAGGTGACGGGGTCGGCCGTGAAGAGGATGCCGGCCGCCTGCGGGAAGACCATCTGCTGCACGACCACGGCCATGTGGACCTTCCGGTGGTCGAAGCCGTTCCGCAGGCGGTAGGTCACGGCCCGCTCGGTGAACAGCGAGGCCCAGCATCGGCTGACGTGCTGGAGGATCGCAGCCAACCCCACGACGTTCAGGTACGTGTCCTGCTGGCCCGCGAAGGAGGCCGTCGGCAAGTCCTCGGCCGTGGCGCTAGACCGGACGGCGTAGGCAGCTTGCCCGCCAAGCCGGGTGACCGAGCGGGTGATCGCCGCCGCCAGGTCGTCAGGGATGGCGATCCCCTCGAGCGTCCGGCGGATCTCCGCACTGAGCGCGCGGATCGCCTGCCGGTCGCCGGGATCCAGGCCCGACAGCCGAACGAGCTGATCGTCGATCCAAGGCGCCGTTGACATGATCCGCCGGAAGGCGTCCGTCGTCACGCAAAAGCCAGCCGGCACGCGAAAGCCCTCGATCCGTGAAAGCTCCCCCAGCTGCGCGCCCTTACCGCCAACGAGCGCGACCTGCGTCTTGTCGATCTCTTCGAGGCCCAGCACATAGCGCTCGGTCATCGCGATACCCCAGGGTTGCCGTGCTCGGCAGCGCGCACCTTCGGATCACCCATTCCATAGACTCCGGGCCCGGCCTGCGATTATGCGGCACGACCCGGGCCTTGCCGCAAGTCCCCAGGTGCGCTATATATTGAAAGTGGCAAGGAGCGGGATCTCCTTGCCTTTACTTTTGCCGTCCGCCGGGGCTGGACGGGCCCCGGACGACCTATCGGCCGCCCGGCCGGTGTCGTGCCACTCCTCTCCCCCGCTGCCGGGTTTGTTCATCGCTGTGCCGAAGGACGCCCGCGGGCCAGCGCTGTGGCGGAGCCGGCGCACTCGTTGAGCTGCTTACTGGCGTGTGCCCAAGGGATGACCGATGACGGCGCGGCCGCGGCGTCCACAGAGAGCTGCACGGCCCGCGGTGATGCAGCTGGTAGTGCAATAGGGAAGCAACTGCGGCCGGGCGCCCAAGGGAAGGAAATACGCACTCCCCTCCATTTTCAATCTATAGCGCACCGGGGGGCTTGCGGCAAGACCCGGATCGTGCCGCAGAATCGATGGCCGAGGCCAGAATCTACGAAATGAGAGCCGCAGAATGCGCGTGTTGTTTTCGACGTTCGGGTCGCGCGGGGACGTCGAGCCGTGAGTCCCCTGACCACCAGCGTGTTTGACCTTCCTGGCCGTCTCGCGGGCAAGGCGGACCCGGCGCTGATCGCCGGCGATGAGCGGCATTTCGCGGCCATCGCGGAGAGTCTCGAGCAGTCGATCGCCGACCTGGCCGACCGCCTCGATGCCGAGCGCAAGGCGCCCGGCGGGATCGGGCAGAAGGCGCTGGACCGGGACTTGGAGGTCCACCGGCTGACCGGTCGGCTGCGCGCCTTGCGCCGCTTCGGCCTGGACCTGTGCCTTGGCCGCGTCGTCGCCGCGGACCAACCCGGGCCCGTGTATATCGGCCGCCTGGGCCTGCGGGACAGCGCGGGTCGTCAGTTGCTGGTCGACTGGCGCTCCCCCGCAGCCGAGCCGTTCTTCGGCGCGACCCATGCGAACCCGATGGGCCTGGCGTCCCGGCGCAGGTACCGGTGGACGGGCGGCCGGATCAGCGATTACTGGGACGAGGTGTTCACCCCGGGCGGGCTGGAGGGGCACGCGGCGCTGGATGACCAGTCTGCGTTCATCGCCAGCCTGGGGGCCAGCCGGTCGCCCCGGATGCGGGACGTGCTTTCCACGATCGCCGCCGATCAGGACGCGATCATCCGCGCCGGATCGGCCGGCGCCTTGGTCGTCGACGGCGGCCCGGGCACGGGGAAGACCGTCGTCGCCCTGCACCGCACCGCCTACCTGCTGTATTCCGACCCCCGCGTTGCTCACCGGCGGGGCGGCGTGCTGTTCGTCGGCCCGCACCAGCACTATCTGGCCTACGTCGCCGACGTGCTGCCCAGCCTGGGCGAGGAGGGCGTGCAGACAGCCACCCTGGCCGGCGCGGCCGCGTTGCCCGCCGCCGGCCCGGACCCGCTCGCTGGGCCGTTCGCGCACATCGTCGTGGACGAGGCCCAGGAACTGACCGACGCCGAATGGCAGATGCTGCTGGCCCGCTGCCCGTCCCGCAGCTTCACCATCGTCGGGGACCGCGCCCAGGCCCGGCACGGGTTCACCGAGTCGTGGCAGGAACGGCTCCACCGGATCGGGCTCGAGCAAATCAACTTGGCCTCCCTGACCATCAACTACCGGACGCCGGAAGAGGTCATGACCGAAGCCGAGCCGGTCATCCGCGCCGTCCTCCCCGACGCCAACGTGCCGGTCTCCATCCGCAGCACCGGGCTCCCCGTGCTCCACGGGCCCGTTTCAGATCTGGGCCCGATTCTCGGCACCTGGCTCGCCGCGCATGCTGAGGGGATCGCCTGCGTCATCGGGGATCCCGCGTTCCGGGCGTCGCCTCGCGTCCGGTCGCTGCCCCCGGAGCTGACGAAGGGGCTCGAGTTCGACCTGGTCGTCCTCATCGACCCGGAGGCGTTCGGCACGGGCATCGAAGGAGCGGTCGACCGCTACGTCGCGATGACCCGGGCGACCCAGCGGCTCGTCATCCTCACCAGCCCTTAGGCACGCGGTCCAGGGTTGCAGCCGTGCGCCGCGCCGGGACCGATGGCTGGACCGGATTCACGGAGACGGGACAGTGACAACCTGGTCGCCTAGCGCGGCGCGGGCCGCGGCTTCGTCATCAACGCAGATCACGGCGAAGAACAACTCATCGGAAATACGCACTGGCAGGAGCAGGTCCACGTTGACGCGGGCGTCGGCGAGCTTCCGGAAGGCCGCCGCGCCTGCACCGGGCAGGTTCTCCAGCTTGATGGTGAGCGCGGGCCGCATCAGGTACTCAAGGCCCGCGGCCTCAAGTACATCCTGGGCAGCAGCCTCGTCATCGGCGATAAACGCGGCGACACCGCTGCCGCTGTAGGTCGTCGCGCACAACAACAGGTTGACGCCACTGCCGGCCATCGCCTCGCACAGGCGGGCAAGCTCGCCGGGCTGGTCTTCCACTGACACGGCGAAGGCACTCATCTGAGCCCCTCTCCCCGGGCAGCATCGCGCACACTGCCGTCCACCCCGAACTTACGCGCGGGTGAGGTCTGGGGCCACCCTTAGCTGCCGAGGTAGGCGAGCACGGCGAGGACGCGGCGGTTGTCGTCGTCGGAGGGCTGTAGGCCGAGCTTGGTGAAGATCGACGAGGTGTGCTTGGCCACCGCCCGCTCGGTGATCACCATCCGCTGGGCGATCGCGGCGTTCGACCGGCCCTCGGCCATCAACTCCAGCACTTCACGCTCCCGTGGGCTAAGCCTGCCCAGGTCGCTGTCGTCGGCGTTGCGGGCCAGCAGCCTGGAGATGACCTCGGGGTCCATCGCGGTGCCTCCCCCGGCAACCCGCCGCAGCGCCTCGGCGAACTGGGCGCTGTCGAAAACCCGGTCCTTGAGCAGGTAGCCGACCCCGCCCGAGCCGTCCGCCAGCAGCTCGCGTGCGTAGATCTGCTCGACGTACTGCGACAGCACGAGCACCGGCAGCCCAGGCACCCGTCGGCGGGCCTCAAGGGCCGCCCGCAGCCCCTCGTCGGTGAAGGTCGGCGGCAGCCGGACGTCCACCACGGCAGCGTCGGGCCGGTGCTCGTCGACCGCGGACAGCAGCCCGGCCCCCGTGTCCACCGCCGCCGCGACCTCGAAGCCGTGCGCTTCGAGCATCCGGATCAGGCCGTCCCTCAGAAGGAAGAGGTCTTCGGCGATGACAACTCGCATGGCAGCTCCAAGGTCGCCACGGTCGGCCCGCCCGGCGGGCTGCTCAGGGCGAGTATGCCGTCGAACGCCGACAGCCGCCGCTCGATGCCGCGCAGGCCGGTCCCCTCGCTCGGGTTGGCTCCGCCCCGGCCGTCGTCGCCCACGTCGATCCGCAGCATGCCGCGCTCGTGGCGCATGTCGATCCACGCCTGGTGCGCGCCGGCGTGCTTGGACACGTTGGCCAGCAGCTCGCTGACCGCGAAGTAGGCTGCCGACTCGACCGGCGCAGGCGGTCGGCCGGGCAGCTCATTGCTGACCAGAACCCGCATTGGGCCGTCCATGGCCAGCGCCCGGACCGCCTCGCCGATCCCGCGGTCGGCCAGCACCGGCGGATGGATCCCGCGCACCAGGTCGCGCAGCTCGGTGAGCGCCTTGGCCGACGCATCGCGGGCCTCGAGGAGCAGCGCCCGCGCGGCCGCCGGGTTGTCGTCGATCACCTGCTCGGCCGCGCTCAGCGTCATGCCCATCGCCACGAGCCGGGCCTGCGCCCCGTCGTGCAGATCCCGCTCGATCCGGCGGATCTCCGCGGCGCCGGTGTCCACGGCCTCGGCGCGGCTCTCCGACAGGTGCGCGACCTGCCGCTCAAGCGCCGCCTGCTTGGTCGGCGCCAGCATCGAGTAGGCCAGCTGGCCGTACCAGCGCAGGAAGAGCGGCGCGAGCCACAGGCCGAGCGCGATGAACGCGATCCCGAGCGGCACGCACAGCAGAGCGGTGAGCCAGCTGGTGACGGGGATGAACGCGTACCAGTTGTTGCCGCCCGCGTGCTCGATCGGGCTCCAGTAGGCAGGCATGAACATGCCGAACAACCCGTAGAGGATCACCCCGGCCGGGATGATGGCAACCACCCAGCCGACCGTGGAGTCCACGGTCATCCAGAGCAGGTCCCGCCAGGTCGCGGACTCGGTGACCAGCTGCCCACCGGATTGCCCGAAACGCCGCCAGGCGCCGCCCTGGTCGCCAGGTGCGGCGTATTCCCGGTACGGCACGGGGATGGGTACCCCGCACCACTGGCCGGACAGCCTCCTGGTCACATTGGCCAGCCGCCGCACGGCCAGCAGTGTCGGCGGGATGAGCAGCAGCGGGTAGACGAAGACCGCGAAGCTCAGCTCCAGGGTCAGCGCGAGTAGCAGCCCGGCCTCGGCCAGGGCCAGGGCCAGAAACGCCAGCCCCCGGCCCGAGCCGAGGAGGCGCTCGCCAGCCCAGGAGCCACGCCGACGGGGCGTGATCGAGTTCCCTGTGGCTACCGTTCCGCTGCTCATGACTTCCTGTCCCTTCGCGTCGCATGCCGCCTCCAGCCAGTGTGGCTGCCCGACTGCGGCGGGCGCAGTGACGCTTTCACCCCAAACGGGGGTGTACCTAGGTGTACCCGAAGACGCCGCTTAGCCGTCTGTCGGGGTGATGGCGTGCCCGCTTAGCGTCCCTGACGAGCCGGAAACCCGGCCATAAACGGAGATTGAGGGAGCACGCGATGGCACGCAATCACGCGGCGCGCGGAAACGAGTCCCCGCGGCGCAACCTCGCAGCCGCGCTGGGCGGCTGGAGCGCGCGGCACCGCAAGACCGCGATCGGAATTTGGCTGCTGTTCGTCGTCGCCACGACGTTGCTCGGCGGCGCTGCGGGCCGGGCCGGGCTGCCGGATTACCGGCAGGGCGCCGGTGACTCCGCCCGCGCCGAGCAGATCCTGGCCAGCGCGCACATCAACCAGCCAGCCACGGAGCTGGTGCTGGTGCACAGCACCGCCACCACCGTGACCACGGCATCGCCGGTCTTCCAGCATGCGGTGAACCGGGCGCTGGCCGAGATCAACGGCACCGGCCTCGCCCGGCAGCTGCAGAATCCCTACACCAGCCATCTGCTGTCCGCCGACGGCCGGGACGCGCTGATCCGGTTCAACCTGGCCGACGGCGCGGACTCGCGGGTTGGCACGGTACTCGCCGCGGTCGCCCGGGCCGATGCCAGCAGCCCGGGTGTCACGATGACCGAGACCGGCGACGCCAGCGCCAACCGGGCGCTCAACGACACCATCGGCACCAGCTTCAGCCGCGCGGAGTGGACCGCCGTGCCGCTTGCCATCGGGATACTACTTGTCGTTTTCGGCGCGCTCATGGCCGCCGTCCTGCCGGTAGTTCTCGCGCTCACCGCGTTCATCGGCTCGGTCGGGCTGGCCGACCTGCTTAGCCACCTGGTCGGGATGAACGATTACGCGAACTCGGTCATGCTGCTGATGGGCCTGGCCGTCGGCGTCGACTACTCGTTGTTCTACCTGAGCCGGGAACGCCAGGAGCGGGCGGCAGGCCGGGACCGGGCCAGCGCGCTGCGGGTGGCGGCCGCGACCTCCGGGCGTTCGGTACTGATCTCCGGCCTGATCGTGATGACCGGCCTGGTCGGCATGCTGCTGTCCGGCATGGCCACGTTTGAGAGCCTCGGCCTGGCGGCCATCGTGGTCGTGTTCGTGGCGATGCTCGGCTCGGTCACCGTGCTGCCCGCGGTGCTCTCGCTACTCGGGGACCGGGTGGAGCTGGGCCGGATATCGCTGCCCGGCCGCCGGCGCGGCACCACTGCGCCGGACGGCGGCCCGGTGGGGCGCAGCGCCCGCGGCGGGGCCTGGGACTTCATGCTGCGCCAGGTGCTGGCCAGGCCGGTGCTGTTCGCCGCGGCGTCAGCCGCCATCATGCTCGGCCTGGCCGCGCCGGCGCTGGGTATGCACACGCAGACGCTGAGCCTCGGTCAGCTTCTCCCCTGGAACAGCGCGCAGGCGTCGGCGTCCCGGCAGATCGCGGCCGAGTTCCCCGGCGGCCCCGCGCCAGCCGAGATCGTCGTCAAGTCGCGGGACATCGGGGCGCCCCAGGTGCGGCGGGCCATCGCGTCCTTCGAAACGGCCGCGCTGCACGCCGGGGCGGTGCGTCAGCCGGTCCAGCTCACCGTGTACCGGGCCGCGAACGTGGCCGAGATCACCGCGCCCCTGCCGGGTGACGGCAGCGGCGCGGAGTCGGTGCGCGCGCTGACCGCGCTGCGGCAGCGGCTGATCCCGCAGACTCTCGGCCGGGTTCCCGGCACCCAGGCGCTGGCTGACGGGCAGCTGGCCGCCTCACTCGATTACAACGCCGCGCTGCGCAGCGCCGCCATCAGGGCTTTCGCCTTCGTGATGGCCGCGGCGTTCGTGCTGATGCTGGCGTCGCTCGGGTCCGTCGTGATCGCGGCCACCTGCGTGCTCCTCGACTTGCTCTCGGTGGGCGCCGCCTACGGCGTGATGACCGCGGTCTTCCAGCACGGCTGGGGGGCGGCGCTGGTGGGCACGCACGCGGTGGGCGCGATCGAGTCCTGGATCCCGCTGTTCCTGTTCGTGATCCTGTTCGGCCTGTCTATGGACTACCACGTGTTCGTGGTGTCCCGGATCCGCGAGGCGCGCGAGCGTGGCATGACCACGGCGCAGGCGGTGTCGCACGGCATCCGGTCCACGGCCGGCGTGGTGACCAGCGCCGCGGTCATCATGGTCGCGGTATTCGCGGTCTTCGGCACGCTGTCCATGCAGGACTTCAAGCAGCTCGGGGTCGGCCTCGCGGTGGCCATCCTGCTGGACGCGACGCTGATCCGGGTGGTGCTCCTGCCGTCGGTGATGGCGCTGCTCGGGGAGCGCAACTGGTACCGGCCGAGGTGGCTGGCCTGGCTGCCGCAGATCTCGCACGGCGCACCGGACCTGTCCGGCGGCCAGGGCCAGGCGCCGGACGAGAGCCATCGGTTGCCCGCGCCCGTGGGCGGCTGACGCCGGGTCCGCCGGACCGGCCTGCGCCCGGCCCTTGGAATGGGCCGGGCTCAGGGCCGGTCCGGCCCGCCAAGCAGGGCCGCGCCGAGGGTGTCGCGGACCCACTCCTCCAGCTCGTCGTAGCTGTAACCTGCCTGGCGCACCAGCAGGTCGTGGGTGTCGGGGCTGGCGATGACCCACGCGGTGTCGGCGGCCCCTGCGTTCGTCAGCCCCGGGCGCAGCGCCTTGGCGGGCAGCCGGGCGAAGAACGCATGGAAGGCCCGGCGGCGGAGGTCGCTGAGCTGTTGCCAGTCGGCGGCGATGTCCGGATCGACCCCGGCACCGTCCCGGTAGGTCTGCCAGCCGACCGCCGATCGCTCGGCCAGGAGCCGGTACTGGCGGCTCAGGTGGGCCAGCACCCGGACCGGATCCGCGGCGTCCGCGGGATCGAGGGTGGCGGTGATGACGGCTGGGGGCTGCCCGGCGACCAGGACCACGTCCTCGTCGCCGGTCACCGAGCTTTCCATGACGGCGCGCAATAGGTTCCGCTTGTTGCCCCAGTTGGAGTAGATGGTCTGCACCGACATGTCGGCGCGCTCGGCGATGCGGATCACGGTGGCCGCCGCGTAGCCGCGCTCGGCGAACTCGGCCTTGGCGGCGGTGAGCAGCCGCCTGCGGGTTTCGCGCCGGGTGGCCTCCCCCGCCTCGCGCTGCCGGCTGACGCGCCGTGGCTTGGGCGCCTCCGCCCCTGGCTCGGTCTTGGTCTTCGGTGAGTCGGTCACGGGACCATCATATCAAGCTCTTGACTATCGTTCTAGAGATATATAACGTCATTCTAGAACATGATTCCACTCGAGACAGGAGCCGGAGATGATCGCCGTGACACCTCCCCCCGTGAAGTCCCCGGCCGCGGGCGCCGTGCGCAGCGGCGCGGTGACCGCCGTCGTCTGCGTGGCTCTGGCCGCCGTCGTCGCGGCCATGTCGTCACTGAACGTGGCGCTGCCCGAGATCGCCCGGTCGACCCACGCCACCCAGACCCAGCTGGCGTGGATCATTGACGCGTATTCCCTGGTGTTCGCCTCGCTGCTGCTCCCCGCAGGTGCTTTCGGCGACCGCTACGGCCGCCGGCTGGCGCTGCTCGCCGGGCTGACGGTCTTCGGGGCCGGCTCGGCGGTCGCCATGACCGCTCACTCCGCGACCGAATTGATCGCCCTGCGGGCCGTCCTGGGGCTGGGGGCGGCGCTGGTGATGCCGGCCACCTTGTCCACGATCACCGGGACCTTCGCCAGCGAGGAGCGCACCCGGGCGGTCAGCGTCTGGGCCGCGGTGGCGGGCGGGGCCGCGATCCTGGGGCTGCTCACCTCCGGGATCGTCCTGGAGGTGTGGTCGTGGCCGTCGGTGTTCGGGCTCAACGTGATCCTGGCCGGCGCCGCCATCGCCGGCACCCTTCGTTTCGTCCCCGAGTCGGCTGACCCGAAGGCCCCCCGCCTCGACGTGAGCGGAGCCGTGCTGGCGGTGGCCGGCATGGTCGCGCTGGTGTACTCGATCATCGAGGCACCCAGCCATGGGTGGCTGTCGGCGCGCACCCTGATCGGCCTC
>Ga0075436_100003707_pt1 | contig 10470 bp, 8 predicted proteins | sample RhiMethybrSRZTD5_FD_75303 | JGI IMG/M metagenome (GOLD analysis project Ga0075436, IMG submission 75303) | Populus rhizosphere microbial communities from Tennessee, USA - Rhizosphere MetaG P. TD hybrid SRZTD5 | ecosystem: Host-associated > Plants > Roots > Rhizosphere > Soil | place: USA... | reverse complement strand
GCGATTGGCCAGGGCGTAGAAGCGCTCATCGTTGCGCCAGCCCGCCAGTAGGTAGCATAGGAAGGGCGTGGCTACGGCCAGCGCCACCAGGACGAAGAGCCAGCCAAGGTCGGGGATGGTAACGAACAGGCGCACGCCGCGGGAGAGGAACATATCCTGCTTTTCGGCGGCGTCCCACGCAGCCACGCTCAGGCCTCCCCACGGCTCAAAGCGGGTCAGGATGCCGGCATAACCGGCGGTCACCGCCAGACTGGTACCGGCCAGGAATGTCTCCGTTTTCATCTTGTCCTGGATGAGGAACATCAATGCCAGTGCGAAGCTGAGGGCACAGGCGGCATAAGCCAGCATAGCCAGGCTGACGTGCACGTGCAGCCAGGTGGACTGCAATGCCGGAACCAAGGGATGAACGTCGGTACGCAGCAACTGCATCAGAACCACGCCCACAATGGCCACCGGCATGGTGACCGTGCCGATCACCTTAACTCCATACTTTTTCTCTGCTACCAGGGTGAGGGCGGCCAGCGTCCACACAAAGCTGAGCAGCATTTCGTAGACACTGGCGAAAGGCGGATGGCCCGCCACATACCAGCGGTGTGCCACCGCGGCCGTGTTAGCCAGCAGGCCCACCCACGTGGCAAGAGAGGCATAGCGCACATACCGGTCAGTCCCGGTCACCCCGAAGCCCAGGTACAAGGCGCCAGCGCCGCCATAGAAAATGAGGGCTGCATAGAGCAGGTTGGCTTCGGTGAACAGGTTGCCGCTTTTGACGACGTTGAGAAATGCCATGAACAGCAGAAAGGCGATGCCCAGCCCCACCAGGACCACCAGCAAAGTGCCAGGGGCTGCGGGTTGCCGTTCGACGCGAGTGCGAGCCATAATTTCCTCCCTTAAACGCTGGCCAGCGAGGCCTCGGGCGTGGAGGCGCGGGCCTGTGTTTCCTGTTTCAATTCGGTTTGTAGTTCCTCGACCAGCCGGCGGAAGCGCTGCTCGAAAACAGCCCGGTTCTTATTGGCAGAGCCGCCAATCCAAAGCGCCGGGCGACCGCGCTCGTCGCGCACCACCATCGCCCAAAATCGCATGTGCACCAGGTAAAACGCGGTGGCCAGCCCCAGTGCCATGACGATGCAACCTGCCCACACCAGCCATTGCCCCGGCTCATGCGAAACCTGCAGCCCGGTGAAGTAGCCCATGCGCAGGTCGCGAAATTTAAAGTTGTAAGGCGACTTGTTGTCGTGGGCGACGTCAGGGAATTGCGGGAAAATCCAGACCAGAGCCGGAGCTTTTGCTGTTTTCGTGGTTACCTCCAGCTGCATGGCGGGATTATCCGGCTGATTGGAGCGGGTGTAGATCTGGTTGTCGCGCACGACGAAGTCCGGAATGAAGCGCACCAGGCGCACGGAGGTTTGCGCATCCAGTTGCGCACTCTCGTCGAGCCCCAGTGAAAGTTCCTGAGCCGCGCCCGTTCCCTTGGCCGGAGTGGCCGTCAACATCACCTTGTCCAGCTCGCCGTTGGAGCCATAACTCGCCTGATAAAAGCGGACGCCGCCATAGACGAGCGGATCATTCACCACGATCTGCTTGCGCTGGGTTTCGCGGCCACCGTTCAGCACGGCCAGGTTGGACCACCAGCGCTTGGGAGTGCCGTCGGCATAGTTTTCCTGGCCCGCGCCATCGCAGCGGATGGTGAAGGGAAGGGCGCGCGTTGTCCCGTTCTGCAATTGAATCTGGCTGGCCTGCTGCCCGTTGGTGAGCGCCAGAAAGCCGCGGTAGCCCCACATCGCGTCCACAATTCCTCCCAGGAAGATGAGCAGCAGGCTGGTGTGCACGATGTACACCGCCAGCAGGGAGAAGCGGTTGCGCTCGGCAAACAGGGAAACCTGGTTATCTTCCACGATGTGTTGCGGACGCAGACCTTGTCTTTGGAATACACGATGGGTGGCGGCCAGCGCCTGCTCCGCATCCAGGACCGCAATTTGCTTTTGCACCGGTAGCACGGCGCGGAAGTGCGAGTCGGGGCGGCGGTAGGGACGGGCGAAGAAGCGCCACACTCCGGGGAAGCGCTGGATGGATGCGGCCACAATGGTCAGGCAGAGCAGGCTCATGAGCAGCACAAACCACCAGGCATGGAACACATCGGTGAGGCCCACGCGGTCGAGCCAAACTAATGTTTGCGGCGAGTAGGCGCGCTGCATTTGGTCAGGATCGGTGGTGGGCCGCTGCAAAATGAAAGTGCCGGCAGCGGAGCAGATCACCACCAGGATGAGCAAGATGATGCCGGTGCGCACCGCGCTGAGGGTTTGCCACATGCGCCGGCCGCTGGAGCGAGTGTGTCCCGCCATATACCCTTCCTTTCCCGCTCTTCCAGGGAGCACGCCGCCAGCCACAGCAGGTGAAACCGGCAAGAGCTTGCCGATCAGCAGTTTGCCTCTACGCTGGCAAAGTGCGCGCAGGACCGAGACTGGGCCATATCACACAGCAGAAGTCGAAGTTGCGGGGATTTGACGCATCAGGCCGCCGGTACGCCGGTAACGCACGCGAGCATGGCCCGAGGTCACAGGCGGATGTGATGGGAGTCCTATTGGCGGCAGGCCGCGGCGGGGGAGCATGGTTCCAAAGCCGAACGGTTCCAAAATGGGACAACTGGAGGTGTCTCTTGCGTGCCGTTGTCTGCACCAAACCGGGGTTGGGGCATTTCACCTGTTCCGCTGTGGGAGATGGCCCATTCGGGAAAGTTCAGCTTCGCTTCAGAACTGCTCGCCTTGATGCAGTTGATTGCGTCATTCCTTCTGCATCAGCAACTTACAAAGAATGTTCACGCTGGCAAGCGGCTTGCCTTCGGGCGGTCCAACGCGTGCACAACCCTGGTTGGAGGTTGTCGTGAAGTTCACCAGCAAACACGTTTTCTTTCTCCTCCTGCTGGTTATGGCATGGGGTTTGCCTGCGGCCGCTGCCGAGCATCCGGTGCCGCTGCCCAAGGACGTGCAGGACAAAAACTGCCTGGAATGCCACGAGGACAAAACCAAAGGCAAGGCGGTGCACTCCGCGATTCAGATGGGCTGCAGCACCTGTCACAGCGTGAAGACAGAAGGCGAAGCCACCACGGTAGAACTGGTCGCGCCCAAAAGCGAGCTGTGCTTCACCTGCCACGAGAAGAGTAAGGAGCAGGTGTCCCACAAGCCTTACCAGCAGGGCCAGTGCACCACCTGCCACGATCCGCACACCAGCGACTTCGCCAAGCAGACGCGGGCGGAAGGCAACCAGCTATGCCTGGCCTGCCACCGGGACCGGCGCACCACCGACGCCAAGGTGAAGCTGTTCGGGTCGCAGGAAATCTCGGATACGGAGTTCCAACAAATTCCGAAAATTTCCCTCGATCCCAGCGACAAGTTCGGCCACCCCATGGGCATGCATCCAGTGTCGGATTACGCCAATCCGGCCACCGGCGAGAAAATTTCCTGCCTGACCTGCCATAACCAGCACGCTTCGCCCAACGAGAACCTGATCCAGGTGGCTTACGACAAGAACAAAAAGCCGGTGGATATGTGCGACGCCTGCCACCTGGCTCGGGACAACGCTGCCATGACCTCGGCCGAAGCCAGCATTCGCAAGCAGGAACAGGACAAGCAGATTCAAGAACGCATGCAGCAGGCAAATAAGAACAAGAAAGACAAGAAGAAGGGGTCGGACCAGCCATGAAGAATCGAATCTTCTCAGCTCGCTTGCTCCCCCTAGTGCTGGTGCTGTTGGCCACGGCGGTGCAGCCGGCCAGTGCCGGGAAGAAAGATGCGAAGTCCACCACAGTTCAGCCAGAGAGCCTGGTATGGCCGCTGCCGCCCGACAAGCCGCGGGTACGTTTCCTGCGCCAGTACAGCAACAACCTGGATATTGAACCGCGCAAGAAGCGTTCCTGGGTGGACAAGATGGTGGGCAACGCCGATCCCAACCACCTGGAGCTATTTGCCAAGCCCGCGGGTGTAGCCATTGATTCGCATGGCCGACTCATTTTTGCTTCTCTGCAAAACTCCGTGGTCTACATCCTGGACCCGGAAGCGCACAAGGTGATGCGCCTGCAGGGGGGCCACGGCATCGTGCTGCAGACTCCGCTGGGCGTGACATTGGATAACCACGACAATATCTTCGTTTCCGATCCCCTGCAGCACCTGGTGTTCAAGTTCGACAAGGACGGCAACCTGCTTTCCAGCCTGGGCGCCACCGAAGGCATGAAGAACCCCACCTTCATGGCTATTGATGAAGCGCGGCGCCGGTTGTACATCGTGGATTCCCATCTGCACCAGGTGCTGATCTACAACGTGGACACCCTGCAGTTCATGGACAAGTTCGGCCAGCGGGGAGAGAAGAAGGGCGAGTTTAACTTCCCGGTCGGGATTGCGATTGCCAAGGATGGCACCATCGCGGTAACCGACACGGGCAGCTGCTCAGTGCAACTGTTTACTCCCGATTTCAAGTTCATACGGCGTTTCGGACAGCGCGGCACGCGTCCGGGCGAGCTTACCCGGCCGAAAGCGGTTGCCTTTGACAACGAAGGCCATCTCTGGGTGGTGGATGCCGCCTTCAACAATGTGCAGATTTTCAGCGATAAGGGAGTGGTGCTGATGCCCCTGGGCGCGTTCGGCAACACGCCGGGCGCTTTCAATCTGCCCTTGGGAATTTATATAGACGGCACCGACAAGGTCTACATCAGCGATCAGCTCAATCATCGCGTACAGATCTTCCAGTTTTTGGGAGGGAATTGATTTTATGGTCGCGACTCACCAGGACAAGGAGGTGATGACGGCAGCACTGCTGCACAAGCAGATACACGATTTCCAGAAACACATTTCTTATCAGGAGGACTTATGAAATACGCACGTATCCTCGGCTTGGTGCTGGTCGTGCTGACCGCAAGTCTAAGCTTTGCAGCACGGGCACCCAAGTCAAAGGTGTTCAACTCGGCGCACGACTTCAAAACGCAGTACAACGGCGCCAGTTATACGCTCTGTAATTTCTGCCACATAGCCCACAAGTTTGGCAGCGCGCCCACCGGGCCCAGCTACCTATTGTGGAACCACACTCTGTCGAACGTCGCCAGCTACGGCGTGTACACCAGTGACACGATGGTGAACCAGCCAGTGGACCTGGGGACGACCTCGAACAGCCTTATCACCAGCAACCTGTGCCTAAGCTGCCATGACGGCACGGTGGCGATCAATTCCTGGTACGAAGGACAGAACAACGCTTCGTATCAGCCCATCGCGCAAGGCACGGACTTTATGCCTAACGACACCACAGTACGGGATCTGACCCGACAGCACCCCATCAACTTCGTGTATCCGGATGCCACCTCTGCCGCCAATATCGGCATGCGCGTGGCCGCCAACACGAGTTCGATTGACGGTGCGGGCAACGTGCCGCTGTTCAATGGCACCATGCAATGCGACACCTGCCACGATCCTCATGCAGGTAACGTGCATTTCTTCTTCCGCTCTTTCCCCTCCACGCCGGAACAAACCACCACCGGTTCGTTCTGCGTGTATTGCCACTTGTGATGTCAAGGGAGAGGTGCGCAAGCGCCTCTCCCTAGTTTTGGAGGCGAGCGCCATGTCGGGAAACTACAAGAACGCCGCCAAAGCCCTGCTGCTGCTGGCCTTGTTCACTTTGCCTGCGGCGGCGCAGATTCTGGATGAGGAAGCCGCTCCCGAAAGATGGCACGTCAACGGCAATGTGGGTTTCTCCTACAACAAGTCTGACCAGGAAGTGCAGCCTTCGAACCAGGGTTCCCCTCTCTCTGCTTTTCTGGGCGACATTCGCATGAATACCGACGGGTTCCTGCTGGATCCCAAGTTTCTCCACCTCAACGGCGGCTTCGATTTCCAACGCGGCGTGACCAGCGCGCAACTGGACAACATGGACAATTCCGGAATCGCGGGCAGCCTGGTAGCGAGTTTCCTGCCCCGCAGCCACGTTCCACTCACGGTCACCTACGTCAATACCAAGGCCGGCAACAACGGCTTCGGCATTGACCAAAGCAACGACTACGCCCGCACCTCAGTGGACTGGAATATGCTGTTCCCCAAATTGCCGAAGCTGAACCTCGGCTACGACCACTCCAGCAACCTGGTCCATGTGGCCAATACTTTCGGCGACGCTACCTACAAAGATGATGGCGCTCACCTCGGAATACATGATATCTGGGCCCAATGGCAATGGAATTTTGGCGCCGGCGCTACTACCTCTTCTTCGAAGTCCATCTCCGGGTTCTCGCTGACCGTGCCGTTCGACAGTCGAACCCGCTCGGTGAACGCATCGGTGACGCGCTCCTTTTGGGATGAGAAGGCGCGGTTTGCCATTGAGAATTTCAACATCTGGCGCAAAGACACTTTGGGCGGCGCCGTCATGGACGACACCGTGGAGCACTATGCCTCCTCCACTCTGTTTGTGACCCCCACACCCAAAGTCTCCACGCAGTTCGGATATTTCATGAGCGATGTCAGCTTCCGGGGCAGCTCCGCCAGCTTCTTTTTGCCGGGAGTGGGCAACGCGGTCACCATCCCCGCGGCTTCCGTGCTTTCCAACGGCGCCAACGGGCGCGTGGAATACCGGCCGATAAAATGGCTGCGGGTCGCGCAGGAGCTTCGTTACACCACCGCCAATCCACCGGACAATCAGGTCGAGTCGCGCCAGTCACTTTCCGAATCTCTCTCCACCATTGGGGTACAGGAGCGCTGGCGCGGATTCGATGCCAGCGCCACCTACACCGGCCACTTGCAACATGTCAGCACTACTTTTGATAGGACCAACAGCACCTGGTCGAATGATGTGGACACGCGCGTCTCCTGGGGCAATCCGCGCCTGGTGCGCCTGACCGGTATCTACACCCGCAGACGCCTCAATGTGGTGGAGCAAATCGGCGGCTTCATGCTGCAGAACCGGGCTCGTCTCGAGGCCGAAACCCGCCACTTCGGCAACTTTGCCTTGCTGTTTGGCGTGGAACGCATGCATGTGGACTATCTGAGTTTTACTGGCGATACCAAGCAGGACCTGACCAACTTTGACCTGCAGCTTACTCATCCGCGGTTTTCACTGGGCGTTTCGCGTAACCTGATGGACGGCAGCGGAGGCCTGTTCCCCACCTTGCCGGACCACTCCACTTACCTGGTGAACTTGCCTATCTTCCAATTGCTGGGCACGCCGCTCCTCAACCGCAACATGTATGCGACCAGCGTGAACTTCACTCTGCGGGCCAGGCGCACCTTGGATATAAATGGTGTATGGCGCCGGGAGAATAATGTGTTCTCCCTGTCTCACCAGTCGCTGCGCACCCTCGACGTTTTTGCCCGTTACCGCCTGGGCAAGGTGAGCTTGGATGCTGGGGTAGCAAGATTTATGAATGACGTTGATACGCCTGGGATTTTTAATGGCAATCGCCTCAATCGCGTCTACGTCCGCATCGGCCGCGATTTCAGCCTGTTCTGATGAATGTGCTTAAACCAATTCGAGTTCGGTTCGCCGCTTCCAGGAAGCGACTGGCATGGGCGGCTCTGGCTGTGCCTCTGGCCCTGCTTCTACTGGCCGCATGGCCGCACACCGAAGCCGAGTCGCGGGTGCCCAGTCCCTTGCTGCCCCCGCAACTGGAGTGGGTGGGCACGCTGCACAGTGCCGCCGATGTGGCTCCCAAGGCCGGTTTCCTGAAACGCTTTATCAAGAAGGTGGTGGGCCTCGACGATCGCAAAAAGGCCATGCTCATGCCGCAGGGGGTGGCCGTTGATGCCCAGGGCCGCGTGCTGGTGGCCGATCCCCGGGAGCGCGTGGTGCATGTGTTCGATGCCGCCCGCAAGAAGTACTCCACCCTGCACGCCCCTGATCGCGATCCCATGCTGGCTCCCATCGCCGTGTCCCTGGACGGCTCGGGCAAGATTTATGTGACCGATGCTCTGCGCGCCCGCATTTTTGTCTTCCGCCCTGATGGAAAATTTTCCGGCACCATCGGTGGAATCAGCAAGAACGAAAGCATCTTCAAGCGCTGCACCGGGCTGGCCATTGATCCCCAGCGCGGGCGCATGTACGTGGTGGACACCGTCGCCATGCAGATCGTGATCCTGGGTATGGACGGCAAAGTAGTGAATCGCATTGGCAAGCCGGGTGCGAACGGCGGCGAGTTCAATTACCCCACCTACATCACAGTGGGCAAGGACGGCAGCTTCTGGGTGATGGATTCGCTGAACTTCCGCGTGCAGCATTTCAGCGGCGAAGGCAAGTTCCTGGACGCCTTTGGGCGGCTGGGCGATGGCCTGGGCGCCTTCGACAAATCCAAGGGAGTGGCTCTGGACAGCGAAGGGCGGCTGTTCGTGGTGGAAGGCCGCAACGACCGCGTCCAGGTATACGACGCCAGCGGGCGCCTGCTGTTCTATTTCGGACACACCGGCAACGCAGCGGGCGAATTCTTTCTGCCTACCGGCATCGCGATCAACCACGACACCGTGTACGTTTCCGACGGCTACAACCGTCGTGTGCAGATTTTCCACCTGCGGCCGGATACGGGACTGGATGCCGGCGCTGCGGGAGGGCGGTGAAATGCGCCGCTGGCTTTATGTCGCGACGCTTCTGGCCCTGGCGAGTGCCGGCGTCCGACTCTATGGCGCGCGCAACCACGCCGCCATCATCAATACACGGCATGACTTCCGCGCTGCCTCCAGCGCCTCTGTTCGTTCTGTTTCCGGAGCCGACGCCTGCGTTTTCTGCCACACGCCTCACAATGCCGGTGGACCCACCGGCGACGGCACCTATCTGTGGAATCACCGCCTTTCCACCACTCAGTTTCAGGCGTACAGCAGCACCACTTTGCAGTCCACCGTCAGTCCCATCACGCCGCAGGACAGCTCCAAGCTCTGCCTCAGCTGCCATGACGGAACCATCGCGCTGGGGGATACGCTCAACGACGGCCTCCTTGGGTTCGTGCAGGGCGGCAGCTACAGCCTGCCCCTGAGTTCGTCCTCCGATCTGGCGGACACGCAAGGATTCGCCAACGACCATCCCTTCGCCTTCAGCCCCCAGCTAAGCAGCGAGATTCGCACCCCGCCGCCCGGCGACCCCGTGCGGCTGAGCGGGGGAAAAGTGCAGTGCATCAGCTGTCACGATCCCCACCAGGAAAATCTTGATGCCACCGTGGGCAAGTTCCTGGTGAAGAGCAACAGCGGTTCGGCGATCTGCCAAACCTGCCATCAGCAAACTGGCTGGACCACATCCGCCCATGCGCAACCGCCGGATCCCAGCGAAGACCCCAAGTACACCAGCCTGCAAGGCGCGCACACCGGCTATACCGGCGTGAGCCGCAATGGCTGCGAGAGTTGTCACCGGCCCCACGCTCCGCAAGTTGCGGAACGCCTGGTCAAGTTCCCCGAGGAAAATACGTGCTTCCAGTGTCATGACGGCTCGGTAACCAACCTGAACATCAAGGCGGAATTCGTCAAGACCTACCAGCACCCGGTGATGATCACCCCCTCGGTGCACGACGCTTCTGAAAGTCCCAATTCAGCGCTCCACGCGCTGCCGGAGACTAGTTCGGCGGTAGCCCGGCACGCCGAATGCGCTGACTGCCACAATGGGCACGCAGCTAATAACTCCAGCGCGCAACCACCCCAGGTGAGCGGTCCGCTCTTAGGCGTACCGGGGCAATCGGCGGCCAACAGTTATTTGCCGCGCAGCAACAGCGAATACGAAATCTGCTTCAAGTGCCACGGGGACAGCGCCAACAAACCGCAACTGTTCGATAGCGGCACGGCCGGCATCGGCTACGGCCGCAACCCGCAGCGTCAGTACGACCTGGGCAACCTCAACCGCTACAACACGCGCATGGAATTCGAGTACAGCCCCTCTTACCACCCGGTCACGCGGGCCCGCAACCTGAGCAGTGGATCGGGCGGGGAAGTGCCCAGCCTGCGGCCGGCTCCCATTCTCCCGGGCGGGGCGACCATGGCCGGACGGACCTTGTCCCCTGGGTCCCTCATTTACTGCACCGACTGCCACAACAACGACACGGGACGGAATGTGGGCTTGGCTGCCTCTCCCGAAGGTCCGCATGGTTCGAGCATCCCGCACCTGCTGGAGCGGCAGAACATGCTCGAGCCGCCACCGGCAGTGCCCGGAGGTTCGACTGCAGGCGTCGCCTACTCCAACGCGGATTACGCTCTGTGCGACAAGTGCCACGACGTGCAGAACAGCGTTTTGCGCGACCTGAGCTTCAATAAGCACTCCGAACATGTGCAGCAGGCAGGCGCGGCCTGTTCCACCTGCCACGACCCGCATGCCTCTTCCTCGCCCATGCTCATCAATTTTGACCGCAGCATCGTAGGTCCGGCCAGCAACGGCGCGCTGCAATACACGCGCACCGGAGTGGGGCATGGCACCTGCTCGCTGAGTTGTCACGGCCAGGACCACGTGAACGTGGCGTACTGAACCAGCTCTCACATGGTG
>Ga0075436_100003706_pt1 | contig 10472 bp, 8 predicted proteins | sample RhiMethybrSRZTD5_FD_75303 | JGI IMG/M metagenome (GOLD analysis project Ga0075436, IMG submission 75303) | Populus rhizosphere microbial communities from Tennessee, USA - Rhizosphere MetaG P. TD hybrid SRZTD5 | ecosystem: Host-associated > Plants > Roots > Rhizosphere > Soil | place: USA... | reverse complement strand
GGGCTGTTGAATGAGGCGTGCTGCGTGACCAGCAGGTAGCGCAGCTCCTCGGCCCAGTTCTCGGCATCCTCCTCGGTGGCGAAGTAGCCGCCCTCGCGGCCCCAGCGGGCGAGCGTGTCGACCACTCGGTCGACGATCTGGCGCACGCTGGTCTCGCGCTCGGGCGTCCCGGGGCTGCCGCGGAAGTACTTCTGGGCGACGACGTTGATGGCGAGCTGCGACCACGAGCGGGGGACCTCGACGTCCTTCTGCTCGAAGATGACCTGGCCCTTCTCGCTGGTGATCGCGGCGGTGCGGCGCTCCCACTCGATCAGGTCATAGGCGTGGCTGCCTGGGGGTGTGAAGTAGCGCTCAAACTTGAGCCCGGCCTTCGTTTTCACTGAACCCTCAGTTTGAGCCCGTCCGCCGTGATTTCCATTGCGGCGGGCGGCGGCAGCGACGTCGGCAACATTCTTGGCCATCTAGAGAACGCCTCCTTCATTCATCCCCGTTGAGGATGCTTTCAAATCGCGGGTCTGCTGTGACGTGGAGTGGGACTGTTGCGGTGTCGTAGAGACGTATTCGTTTGGGGATGGAAGAGGCCCCAGAGCATGCCCGCCACTTATGCCCCAGGGCCTCGATCTAACGTTGTCGACTATACGAGGCGATTCTGGGCTTGTCAAGGCCTAAACACAACATGTTCGGTCTCCGAGACACTCCGAACGCTATATGTGGGTGCATTACCTGTGGATAACCCTGAGGCTGAATTGGGCACAGGCTGGGTAAGAGGTGGGGAAAGCTGCGCAAAACCGGCCTACCGAACTGGGTCGAGAAAGGCCAGCGTGAGGGGCTCTGTGGAAACCTTTGGGACGGCCGCCTCCTGCGGAATCTCCTGGACCTGGATGCTCTGGGCCGAGGCCCGAATCCGGGCCGAGACCTGCTTACCCTCGCCGTAGGCGTTCTGGAGCATCGTGACCGCCCGCTGGAGCTTGTTCTCGAGCACGTTTTCGAGGACGTCCAGGTGCCGCTCGACGTCGATCAGCGCCGACTGCATCCTCTCCATGTCCACCGTGCGCGCGAACTGGAGATGGAGCTGGTAGAGGGTCAGAAGGTAGGGGAGGGCCATGCCGTAGCCGACGACCATGACGTGGCGCTTGTGGGCGTCGACGATGGCGCCGCGGCAGACGTCATAGGCGGCGTCGGGGATGACCGCCAGGGCGAACGGCGACGTGGCCTCCGGGTTGATGTACTGGCTGACCTCGCGCACGCGGCGCTCGACCTCGCGCTCGACCTGCGCGACCAGCTGGGTCCTCCGGGGTGCGTCCAGAGTGGTGTCGGCCAGGTGCTCGAGAGCCCCGCTGGAGACCCACTTCGAGTCGATGGGAAGGAGTTTGCCGCCGGGCAGGCGCAGGCCGAGCTCGACGACCTTGCCGCCGACCCACACGTTCCGCTGGAGCATCTCGGTCGGGAGGTGCTTCAGCACCTCCTCGAGGATGTTCTCGCCCGCGGCTCCGCGGGTCGAGCTGCCGGCGATGACGCTCTCGAGGCGGCGCAGGCTCGCGCGCGCGTCCTCCTCGACCGACTGCCGGGCCGAAAGGGCCGAGCGCATGCCCTCGACCACGGACTGGGTCTGGGCAAGGCCCTGCCGCAGCTCGGCGGACTGGGCGTCCTGGGTGAGGCCTCCGCGCTCGATCTGGGTCCGCAGCTCGGCCAGGTCGCGGGCCTGGCCCTCGGAGCGCCGGCCGATGCCCCAGACCAGCGCCGCGATCGTCGCGGTTCCGGCCAGTACACATACCAACAGGAGTGCGAACAACAGTTCGAGGACCGACATGTGGTGGATTGTAGCCCGAAAGGTGGGTATAGACAAGGGCGTTAACATGGCCTCGATGGCGACCGACCAGCCCGACCGGATACCTCTTGAAGAGGTCTACATGCGCATGGCAGAGGAGCTCGCCAAGCGCTCGACGTGCGCCCGACTGCAGGTCGGCACGGTCATCACGACGCCCGACCTGACGCAGGTCCTCGGCATCGGCTACAACGGCAATGCGCGCGGGCTCCCGAACCGGTGCGACTCGTCCGAGCCCGGAAAATGCGGTTGCCTTCATTCAGAGCAAAACGCCCTCATCAAAGCCGGCGCGGGGCTGCCAGGAAAGGTGATGTTCGTCAGCGCCTCGCCCTGCGTGATGTGCGCCAAGATGGCCATCAACGCGAACGTTGCGCGCGTCTATTACCGGCAGGCCTACCGCGACCCCGCCGGCCTCGACACCCTCCGCCAGGGCGGCGTCGAGGTGATCCAGTACGACCGCTGGCGCGACCTCTGGCGCTGACCGCACGCTGAATCCCGCTCCGGTCTGGAATCCACTGTTTGACAGCAGGCTCAGGCGAGCCGAGAATCGGATGAGGCGCCCCGTGGCAAGGGCGCATGACCGCGGTCTTCAAAGGGGTGTGTGCATGCTCGGAACTCGTCGTTCGTCACTGTCCCGCCGATTGATCTCGGCTGCGTCCACCGCGCTGACCTTCGCCATCTGGTCTGTCCCGGCGGCGCCAGTCGTGGCGTCCGCGATTCCCACACCGTCCGTCAGCGACTACACGCTGGTGGGCACCAGCCTCACGCCGCCGAGCGAGGCGCACTGCTTCGCCATCGGCCGCCGCTGCTGGGCGCCGGCGCCGTTCGAGAACGCCTACAACCTGCCGTCTCTGTATGCGGCCGGCATGGACGGTCGAGGCATGACCGTCGCTGTCGTCGACTCATTTGGAAGCAACACGATCCGCGCCGACCTGAACAACTTCAACACCCAGTTCGGCCTGCCCCACATGTGCGGTGAGGACAACCACACGTGCGCGGCCGGCGACCCGACCTTCAACATCCTCTGCGTCCAGGCCTGCTCCGACACGACGGGCCAGCCTCCGACGGCGAAGGATCCGGGCCAGGAGGCCCGCAACGGATGGACGGTCGAGGTCTCGCTCGACGTCGAGTGGGTGCACGCGGTCGCTCCGCGGGCCAACATCCTGCTGGTCACCACGCCGACCGCCGAGACCCTCGGCGTCCAGGGCTTCCCGCAGATGATGAATGCCGAGCAATACGTCATCGACCATGGCCTCGCGCAGGTCATAAGCCAGAGCTTCGGCGCTTCTGAGGACTCGTTCGGCTCCACCGCCTCTCTGCTGAACCTCCGCGGCGCGTACAAGTCGGCCCCGGCGCACAACGTCAGCGTCCTGGCCTCGTCCGGCGACTTCGGGAACGGCAACGTGACGAAGTCACCGGTGGGCGGACCCAACGCCCAGCCCTTCATCCCGTTCCCGAACGTCAGCTATCCCGCCTCCGACCCGCTCGTGACGAGCGTCGGCGGCACCTACCTGTGCGCCGACCCGATCAGCGGCTCCCGCGTGGCGGACAGCGTTGACCCTCCGATCAACTGCCAGTCCAACCCCGGCCAGACCGAGGTCGGCTGGATCGACGCGGGCGGCGGCTTCAGCCACGTCTTCGCCAAGCCGAGCTACCAGAACACGCTGCCGCCGGGCAGCAACACCGGCGCCAACGTCAACAACACGCGCGGCGTGCCTGACGTCGGCATGGAGGCGAGCTCGCGGACAGGCGTGCTGGTCTACGACGACGGCAGCTGGTTCATCGTTGGCGGCACGAGCGTCGCCTGCCCGACATTCGCGGGCGTCGTCGCAATCGCCGACCAGTTGAACGGCGGAGGCCTCGGCTTCCTGAACGACGGCCTCTACAGGATCGGGGCGAACCCGACTCGGTACGCCAATGACTTCTTCGATGTGACCACCGGCAACAACGACCAGTACCAGAGCCCGCAGGATCCCAACTACGCGGCGACCGCGGGCTGGGACCCCGTCACCGGCCTGGGCACGCCCAATGCCGCGAACCTGGTCCCGGACCTGGTTCTCGCGGTACACGGCAGCTAGCAGCGACTCGATATGAGGGCCGGGCGGCTTGCCCGGCCCTCCCCACGATCTAGCGCTGGACCACCCAGCCTGATTCCGTTTCCACCAGCCGCGGTTCGACGACTGGCACGCGCTTGAGCTTCCGGGCGCGGGCCATGAGACGCGTCGCGGGCTCGCCGGTTGCGACCGACTCCAGCACCGCGCGCGTCGCGTAGACAAGAGTCACGTCAGGGTCGGTCAGCGCGCGCTGCGGCGAGATCCACAGCCAGTCCGTGACCTCGCCCTCCTGCGGGCGCACGGTCTGGCCCGACGGCACGCGTGCAAAGTAGAACCGCGCGTCGAAACGGCGGCTGAGCATCGCGGGCGTGACCCAGCGCTCGAACAGCACCAGGCGGTCGAACGCGGGGACGAGGTTCGCGCGCAGCAGCGCTTCATTGAATCCGGCGCCGCCCTCGAGCGCCTCCCGCATCCGCGCGCAGTCCGCGTCCCGCGCGAAACGCCGCTCGCGCCGCGCCAGCAGCATGCCCGTCTCCTCGAACAGCTCACGCACCGCCGCCGCGCGGATCGGATCCGGCCACGCCGCGTCCTCCGAATGCACGCTCCCGCCCGGAAAGACGTAGGCCCCCGGCGCAAAATCCGCCCCGCCGGGCCGGTGCACCATCAGCAGCTCCCAGGGCTCGCCCTCGCGGATCAACAGCACGGTCGCGGACGGACGCGGCTCGACCGGCGGTCCGGTGTTGATGGCGGCCGGAGGCAGTGGAACGCCCATCTCAGTAGCATGCCTTGGGGAATGGACCTGGGGCTCAAGGACAAGGTCGCGCTCGTCACGGCCGCCTCGCGCGGCATCGGACTAGGCATCGCCAAGGCGCTGGCCGCGGAGGGCGTGAAGGTGGCAATCGCCGCGCGCCAGGCCGACACCGTGACCCAGGCGGCCATGTCCTTCGGCGGATTCGGGGTCGCCGCCGATCTGCTCAAGCCCGAGGACTGCGAGCGCGCGGTGACGGAGACACGTAACGCCCTCGGCCCGATCGACATCCTCATCAACAACCTGGGCATGCGTTACGGCACCAGCTGGGCCGATACCGGCGTGCCCGAGTTCGAGGCCGCCTTTGCGGGGAACGTGAGCGTCAGCGTCCGCATGAGCCAGCTCGTGCTGCCCGCGATGATGGAACGCGGCTGGGGCCGGATCGTCGTCATCTCGTCGATCTGGGGCCGCGAGTCGGGCGGACTGCCCGCCTACAACGCGGCCAAGGCCGCCGAGATCAGCCTGGTCACATCGATGGGTCGCGAGTTCGCCGCAAAGGGCGTCACCGTCAACTGCGTCGCGCCCGGCTCGATCGTCTGGGAGGGCGGAGGCTGGCACCGCAGGGTCGAGCAGGATCCGCTGGGCATGGCGGAGTACGTGCGCAAGGAGATGCCGCTCGGCCGTTTCGGCACGGTCCCCGAGGTGGCGTCGGTTGTCGCTTTCCTCTGCTCCCAGCAGGCGAGCCTGGTCAACGCCTCGACCGTGACGGTGGACGGGGGACAGTCGCGCTCGAACATCTGATGCGGAGGACCCTCGCCCTGGCCATGGTCGCCTCCGTGCTGCTGGCCGCGTGCGCAACCTCGAGCACCGCTTCGCACCCCACATCGAGCGCCGCTCCCAAGATCTACAGCGGCTCGATCGGGAGCGCCGCCTACAGCGTCGAGGTGCCGGCGAAGTGGAACGGCACGCTCTTCCTATACAGCCACGGCTACGTTGCGCCCGGATCCGCAAACCCCGCCAGCGCCGCGCCGGATCCCGGCCTCGACAGCTGGATGCTCGGCCAGGGGTTCTCGCTGGCGGCGTCCGCGTTCTCGTCGACGGGCTGGGCCGTCGAGGATGCGCTTCGCGACCAGATTGCGCTGCTCGACTGGTTCGACTCCCACGTGGGCAAGCCTCGGCGCGTGATCGCGTGGGGCGGTTCGCTGGGCGGGATCATCACAGCGGGCCTGGTGCAGGAGCATCCGGACCGGTTCGCGGGCGCGCTGCCGGTGTGCGGTGTGCTCGCAGGCGGCGTGGCCGCGTGGAACACCGGGCTCGATGGCGCTTATGCCTTCAAGACTCTGCTGGCGCCGCGGTCGAACCTCCAGGTCGTGCACATCAAGGATCCGGCCGTCAACCTCAAGCTCGCGACAGACGCGATCGCAGCCCTTCCCCAGACGGCGCAGGTCAAAGCGCGCATCGCGCTCGTGTCGGCGCTGACGGATCTTCCGGGTTGGTTTCTGCCGAACAATCCCGAGCCCGCGCCCGCCGACTACGTTGCAATCGTCGCCGCGCAGACGCAGTGGGAATCGCGCATCGACTTCGGGTTCGCCTTCAGCTATCGCGCGGAGCTCGAGAAGCGCGCCGGCGGCAATCCTTCGTGGAACGTCGGCGTGGATTACCGCAAACAGCTGGAGCTATCAGCGGACAAGGGTGAGGTCGAGGCGCTCTACTCGGCTGCCGGCCTGAGCCTTGACGCCGACCTCTCGAGGCTCAACGAGGGCGCGACCATCGCACCCGATGCCAAGGCGGTCGATTACCTGCAGCAGAACATCACGTTCGATGGCAGTCTTTCCATACCGATGCTGACGATGCACACGACCGCGGACGGCCTGGTGATCCCTCAGGACGAGAGTGCCTACGCGGACGTCGTGGGCAAGGCCGGCAAGCAGGACCTGCTGCGCCAGGTCTTCGTGCACCGCGCGGGGCACTGCGCCTTCACGAATGCGGAGGTGATCGTCCTCATCCAGACGCTGATCAGGCGCCTCGACACCGGCTCGTGGGACGAAGCGGCCCTGGCACCCGGCGCGATGAATTCGGCTGCGCTCGCGCTGGGCGCCGCGCAGAATTCGCTGGCAGGCTTCCTGCCGATGCAGCCCGCCTTCATCGCGTTCAGTCCAGGCCCTTACCCGCGCCCGTTCCCGAAGGGATCTTCCGCGCCGTGAGGTTCCACCGGTTGTGTGCACACTTCGGCTTCGCTGGAGCCAAACGGCGCGGTTGTGTGCACACAACCGTCTCGGAGAGCTACTGGCCGGTGAGCGGTCCTGCGCCGAGGGTGCTCACGAGCAGCGCGTAGGTCGGGTAGATGCCGAGGCCGAGTGACGCGGCGCCGCTGATCAGGATCGCGGCGCGGCTGCTGATCGGCGCTGGCAGCCCGTCGAGGCGCGCGCTCGGCGACCACACCGGGATGAGAACTCGCACGTAGTAGTAGACGGACACCACGCTGGTGATCACGGCGAGCACCACGAGCCACGTGTAACCCGCATTCACGCCGGCGGTGAACAGGAACAGCTTGCCGAAGAACCCCACGAACGGCGGGAAGCCCGCGAGCGACAGCATGAAAACAGTCATCAGCACGGCCATCGGCCAGCTGCGGCGGTGCAGCCCGTCGAGGTCCGCGATCCGGTCGTGGTCGCCGTCGGCATCCGTCAGCAGCGTCACGACCGCGAACGCGCCGAAGTTCATGAAGAGATAGACGAAGAGGTAGAAGAGCACGGCAGCGAGGCCCGCCTTCCCGCCGGCGATGACGCCGATCAGGATGTAGCCCGCCTGCGCGATACCAGAGTAGGCGAGCAGCCGCTTGATGCTGGTCTGCGTGATCGCCATCAGGTTGCCGACGATCATGCTGGTCGCGGCGACGAAGGCCAGCAGGGCCTGCCACTCGGGCGCGAGGTGGGGCAGGCCGCCCGCGAATACGCGCACGATCATCGCGAACGCGGCGGCCTTGGTGCCCACGGACATGAACGCCGTCACGGGGATCGGCGCGCCCTGATAGACGTCGGGCGTCCACATGTGGAACGGCGCCGCCGAGACCTTGAAGGCGAACCCGACGCCCATCAAGAGGATGCCCATCAGCAGCAGCGGGTTGCCGGAGGCCGAGGACTGGATACGCTGCGCGATCTCCGGTATCAGGGTCGTGCCGGACGCGCCGTAGACGAGGGCCATGCCGTACAGGACGAAGGCGCTGGCGAAGCCGCCGACGAGGAGGTACTTGGCCGCCGCTTCCTGGCCCTTCGTCTCGACTCGAGTGAAGCCGCACGCGATGTAGAGCGAGATCGAGAAGAGCTCCAGACCCAGGAAGACGGTGACCAGCGACGTCGCGGAGCCCAGGACCATCATGCCGATGACCGCGGCCATGATCAGGATGTGGAACTCGCCCTCGCGCAGTCCGCGCCGCGTCAGGTACGGGTGCGCGATGGCGACGGTGAGGATGCCGAGTATCGCGAACAGGATCTCGAAGAACTGCGCGAACGCATCACCGCTCGCAAAGCCGTGGTACGCGGGTCCGCTCAGGCCGTAGATCCAGCGGTACGCGGCGGTGCCGAGCGCGTAGGCGTAGCCGACGACCGAGACCATGGCCACCACGCCGCCGCGCCGCGGGCGGGGCAGCGCGAGCTCGACGACGATCGCGAAGAGCATGAAACCGGTCAGGGTCGCTATCGGGCTGATCTGCCCGAGGTCGCTCAGGGCCTGCGACCACGTGTACGTAAGGTCGGGGGCCGTCGCGGCGTGACGGATTGGTTCGTCGAGGCCGAGCAACAGCATCAACGCGCCAGCCCCTGCTGCGCGACCGACGTCATGAGCGTGGTGAGCACGCCGGGCGCGAGGCCGAGGGCGAACATCAGAACCACAAGAGGCGCGAGAAGCGTCAGCTGTCCTGCGCCGATGTCATCAAGGGGCCGCGGATACGGTTCGGGCGCATACATCGCGCCCTGGAAGAAACGCAGCATGTAGATCGGCGCGAGGATGAGTCCGATAGCGCCGGCGATCGCGAGCGCGGGGGCCCGCTCCCAGGCGCCGAGCAGCGTCATGAACTCGCCCACAAAGCTGTTGAGGCCTGGTAGTCCCAGCGCGGCGAGGACCACGACCGTGAGCACGCCCGCAAAGATCGGCATCCGTGATGCGAGGCCCATGACCGACGAGCGGTCGAACGTCCCCGTGCGGTCGTAGATCCAGCCGACCATGAGGAACAGCGCCGGCACGATGATGCCGTGGTTGACCATCTGCAGGAGCGCGCCCTGCTGGCCCTGCACGTTGAGGGCGAAGATGCCCAGGATGATGAAGCCCATGTGGCTGACGCTCGAGTAGGCGACGAGGAGCTTCATGTCCTTCTGAGCGATCGCCATCAGCGCGCCCCAGATGATCCCGCCGACCGCCAGCACCGGGATGACCCAATGCCAGTCCCACCAGTAGCTGGGGTTGGGGAAGAGGGGGATGGCGATGCGCAGGAAGCCGTAGGCGCCGGTCTTGCCCATCATGCCAGCGAAGGTCACCAGCATCGGCGTCGGCGCGGCGGCGTACGCGTCCGGCAGCCAGCTGTGCAGGGGGAAGAGCGGCGTCTTGATGCCGAACGCGAGCGCGAAGACCCCGAAGAGCCCGAACTGGATGGCGGGCGAGGGCGCGATGGTCGGCAGCTTGGAGAGGTCGAAGGTCTGCTGACCAGTGAAAACGTACTCGCCGATGACCCCGACCAGCATCAGCAGCGAGCCGACCAGCGTGAACAGGACGAACTTCAGAGCCGCCCTGCCGGGCCGCTCGCCCTCGCCGAAGAGCCAGAGCAGGAAGTAGGCCGGGATGAGCATCGCCTCCCAGAACACATAGAAGAGGACGAGGTCGCTGGCGAGAAGCACGCCCGCCATGCCGGCGGACATCGCGAGCATCAGGGCGATGAAGCGGCTCGCGCCGCGCATGCCGGTGGGAGTGGCGAGCAGCGCGATGAGCGTCAGGAACGCGTTGAGCAGAACGAGCCACAGGCTGATCCCGTCGATGCCCAGCCGGTAGAAGATGTGCAGCTGGGGGATCCACAGCTGCGACTCGTCGAACTGGTAGTGCGGCCAGTTTGGCGCGAAGGACAGAGCCACGAAGCCGGCGATCGCCAGGGCGCCGAGCGCCACGAGGATGGCCATGTACTTCGCCAGGTGCGGCGGCATGCCCGCGACGAGGATCGCGCCGATCAGCGGCAGCAGCCAGATGACTGTCAGCGTCATGTGGCGAACCTCGCGATCAGCAGCACGGCCACGATCACCGCTCCCGCGACGAAGACCAGGACGTAGTTGCGGAAGTAGCCGGTCTCGGTGAGGCTCAGGCTCCCCGCGCCGGCCTCGGCCAGGCCACCGGCGCCCATCACCGCGCCGTCGATCACGCGCTCCTCGACGCCGCGGTAGCCATCGTCGGCGCTGCGGTCGAGCGGCCGGACGAAGACCGCGTCATAGGCTTCGTCGAAGTAGTACTTGTGCTCGAGGATTCGCTGCGCCCACGGCACGCGCGCGCTCCACGGCCTGATGCGCATAGCGCCGACGAACGGGGCCGCGCCGAGGACCATTGTCACCAGTCCGACCACGACGGCCGTGCCGTTCTCTTCCCAGGACGGTTTTGGAACCACCTTCTGGAGGAAGTCCGAGACGAGTGTGGGGCCGAAGCCGAGCGCGCTCATCTGGATGAAGCCGCCGGCGGTCGCGAGGACTGCAAGGATGGCAACGGGGATCAGCATCACGGCCGGCGCCTCGTGCGGGTGCTCCACGGGTCGCGTCGCGGACGGCCGGCCCCAGAAGGAGAGCCACCACATGCGGCCGGTGTAGAAGCCGGT
>Ga0075436_100003705_pt1 | contig 10474 bp, 9 predicted proteins | sample RhiMethybrSRZTD5_FD_75303 | JGI IMG/M metagenome (GOLD analysis project Ga0075436, IMG submission 75303) | Populus rhizosphere microbial communities from Tennessee, USA - Rhizosphere MetaG P. TD hybrid SRZTD5 | ecosystem: Host-associated > Plants > Roots > Rhizosphere > Soil | place: USA... | reverse complement strand
AGCGTGTGCTTGCCGCGCACGGGCTTGCCCTCGGTGAAGTAGGCGACCGGGTCGAATCCCAGGAGCATGAGCTGCTCGCCGCGGCTCGTCTGGACCGTCGCGCTCGGCGTGCCGCATCCGGCCAGCAGCATCGCGAGCAAAAAATGGTACGTGGCGCCAATTTTCATTTCGCTCCTCCATGCTCGCGCTCGAAGCGCTCGCGGTCGCGTGCGAACTGGCGCTCGAGCTCCTCGCGCCCCTGCTTGCCGAGCGACATGCGCCGCGCCTCGTCCTGGTAGAAGGGCAGCGTCTCGTCGACGCTCGCGATATTGTGCCGCCGGAACGCGTCGGCCAGCTCCTTGGCGCGGAAACGGTCGGTGCCCAGCGCCTCGAGCGCGGTTCGGCCCGCCTTGAGCGCCGCCTCGAACGTCTCGCGCTCGACCATCTGCACGCCGCGCAGCCTGAGCTCGAAATAATGGCTCACGTTGCGCGCGCGGCTCACGATGGCGAGGTCGGGAAAGTTCGCGCGCACCCGGTCGACCAGCGTCACGCTCGCCTCGACGTCGTCGATCGCGTTCACCAGCAGGCGCGCGGTGCGCGCCCCGGCCGCCTCGAGCAGGTCGAGGCGCGTGGCGTCGCCGTAGAACACGCGGAATCCCCAACGCCTGAGGCTCTCCACCTGCTCCGGATCGTGGTCGAGGATGACGACGCCGACGCCGTTGGCGAGCAGCAGCCGCCCTACGATCTGCCCGAAGCGCCCGAACCCCGCGATGATGACGGGCCCTTCGGCGCTCACCGCGTCGGCTTCACCTTCACGGCGTTCGGAGCGCCGCATCCAGCGATCGTAGGCGATGAGCAGAAGCGGCGTCGTCGCCATCGAGAGCGCGACGACCATCGTGAGAAGCGATTGACCCTGCGGGCTCAGCACGTTCGCCTCACGCGCCGTGCCGAACACCACGAAGGCGAATTCCCCGCCCTGCGAGAGCACGAACGCGAACAGCCAGCTTTCGCGGCAGATGGCGAGCCAGCGGGCGACCGCCCAGAGCGAGGCGATCTTGAGGACGAGGAATCCCGCGAGCAGTCCCGCGACCAGGACGGGGCTGCTCGCGAGCAACCCGAAGTCGATCGTCATGCCCACCGAGATGAAGAAGAGTCCCAGCAGCAGGCCCTTGAACGGCTCGATGTCGCTCTCGAGGAGGTGCCGGAATTCGGAGCTCGCGAGGAGGACGCCGGCGAGGAAGGCGCCGAGGCCCATCGACAGGCCCGCGGCCGCCATGAGCTCCGCGATGCCGATCACGAGAAGCAGCGCGAAGCCGGTGAAGAGCTCGCGCAGGTTGGTGCGCGCCATCAACCGCAGCAGCGGCGTCGTGAGGTAGCGGCCGATCACGATCACGCCGGCGATCGCTCCCGCGGCGATCGCGAGCCGCTCCCACATCGGCTGCGCGCCGGCGCGCTGGACGTGCCCGATGAACGGCACGAGCGCGATGAGCGGAATCGCGGCGATGTCCTGGAAGACGAGGATGCCGAGCGCCGCTTGCCCCGTGGGTGTGGCGAGCTGCCTGCGGTCCGTCATCGCTTGCGTGGCGATCGCTGTGGACGAAAGCGCCAGCGCGAGCCCGCCGACGAGCGCCGCTTCCCAACGCACGCCCCAGACGAGGAGCGCGGCGACGAGCACGGCGCCGCTCGCCCCGAGCTGCAGCATCCCGCCGCGCAGCAGCGCGCCACGCATGCCGGCGAGCCGCTTGGGGTCGAGCCCGAGCCCGATCACGAAGAGCATCAGCACCACGCCCAGCTCGGCGAGGTTCTGCGTGGCGGCGACGTCGCCGACGAGCGCGAGGCCCCAGGGGCCGACGAGCGCGCCCGCCGCAAGGTAGCCGAGGATCGCGCCGATGCCCAGGCGCGTGGCGAGCGGCACGCAGATCACCGCGGCGGCGAGATAGATGAGGACTTCGCGCATCAGGCGTGCCGCGCGCGTTGCGCCGCGCTCCACGCGTCGAGGCGCTCGCGCAGGCGCCGCGCGTGGGCGTGGAGCGCCGCATCGTCGAGCGCGTGCGCGCCCTCGAGCACCAACGGATCGAGCCAGTTCATGGCGTTGAAGCGCGCGATCTGCTCGACCACCGGGGTGAACGGCTCGAAGCCGCGGCCCACATCGACGCGGTAGCGTTCGGCGTCACCGAGCGTTGTCACCCACAAGCAATCCTTGCCGCGCAGCGCCGCCCCCTTGCCGTGCGACCAACCGTCCGCGAACACGGCGTCGAACCAGTGCTTCATGAGCGCGGGCGGCGCATACCAGTAGACAGGATGCAGCCACACCGCCAGGCGCGCACGTGCGAGCGCCGCCTGCTCGGCCGCGACGTCGATGTCGTAATCGGGATACAGCTCGTAGAGCGATCGCACCTCGATCGCGGGAATGTCGCGGATCGCCCCGAGCAGCGCCGCGCCCGCGCGCGACCGGCTCGGATACGGATGCGCGTGGATGACGACGATCACAGGCCGATGCGTTGGGCGAGGTCGTGCCAGTGCGTGTTGTCGAGGAGGATTCCCGCGAATACCGCGCCGCCGAGCCAGTTGTTGTGCAGGAACGCCTTGAAGCAGCCCTCGCGCGTGCGCGTGCGAATCAGCCGGTAGTGATACCACGCGATGGCGGCGGCGGCCGCGAGTCCCGCGAAGTAGAACGCGCCGTAATCCTGCCAGGCGCCGATCGCGGCCATGATGACGATGAAGAGCGCGTAGCACGCCATGACCATCGCGACGTCGTGGCGGCCGAAGAGGATCGCGGAGGTCTTCATGCCGATGCGCACGTCGTCGTCGCGGTCGACCATGGCGTACTCGGTGTCGTAGGCGATCGTCCAGGCGATGTTCGCGGCGAGGATCGCCCACGCGAGCGGCGGAAGCGCGCCGGTTTCGGCGGCGAACGCCATGGGAATGCCGAAGCCGAACGCGACGCCGAGCCACGCCTGCGGCATCCAGAAGAAGCGCTTGAGGAAGGGATACACGATCGCGATCGCCACTGCGACGAACGCGAGGATGATCGTGAGGCGATTGAACTGCAGCACGATTGCGAAGGCGGCGATGCCGAGGACAACGGCGACCACGATCGCTTCCCACGGCTTGATCTCGCCCGAGGCGAGCGGACGCTCGCGCGTGCGCTTCACTTCGGCGTCGAACCTGCGATCGGCGAAGTCGTTCACGGCGCACCCGGCGGAGCGCGTGACGATCGTGCCGAGGATGAAGAGCCACAGCACCCACGGCTGCGGCATGCCCCGCACCGCGAGCCAGAGCGCCCAGAGCGTGGGCCAGAGCAGGAGCAGGATGCCGATCGGCTTGTCGAGCCGCACCAGCCGCTCATAGGCGTCCAGCTTCGCGAGGATCTTCTTCATGCCCTGAGGAAGAACTGGCGGCTGCCGAGCCAGCGGTCGAGGTGCTTCTGCGCCTGCGTCGACTTGGGCGAGCTAAGCAGCTCGTCGGCGACCCCGCGCGCCATCTCGATCAGGTCCGCGTCCTTCTCGAGGTCGGCGAAGCGCAGCAGCGGCGCGCCGCTCTGGCGCGCGCCCAGGTATTCGCCAGGACCGCGCAGCAGCAGGTCCTGCCGCGCGATCTCGAATCCGTCGTTCGTCTCGTAGATCACCTTGAGCCGCGTCCGCGCCGCCTCCGAAAGCGGTTGATAGTAAAGCAGGATGGCGAGGCTCTGCTGGGAGCCGCGGCCGACGCGCCCGCGCAGCTGGTGCAGCTGGGCGAGTCCCATGCGCTCGGCATGCTCGATCACCATGAGCGAGGCGTTGGGCACGTCGACGCCGACCTCGATCACCGTGGTCGCGACGAGGAGCTGGATCTTCTTCGCCTTGAAGTCCGCCATGACCTGCGCCTTCTCGACGGGCTTCAGGCGGCCGTGCACGAGGCCCACGGCGAGATCGGGGAACGTCGCCTTGATCGTCTCGAAGGTCTCGATCGCGGTCTGAAGCTGGAGGGCTTCGGACTCCTCGATGAGCGGGCACACCCAATACGCCTGCGCGCCCTCGGCGCAGCTCGCGCGGATGCGCTCGATCACTTCGTCGCGGCGCTCCTCGGCGACGAGCTTCGTCACCACGGGCGTGCGCCCCGGCGGCAGCTCGTCGATCACGCTCACGTCGAGGTCGGCGTAGTAGCTCATGGAGAGCGTGCGCGGGATCGGTGTGGCGCTCATCATCAATTGGTGCGGCTCCGGAGCGTTGCCGCCCTTGGCGGCGAGCGCGAGGCGTTGCTCGACGCCGAAGCGGTGCTGCTCGTCGACGATGGCGAGTCCCAGTTTCGCGAAGGTGACGCCTTCCTGGAAAAGCGCGTGCGTGCCGATCGCGAGCTGCGTCTCGCCCGCGGCGATCGCCTCGATGGCCGCTTTCTTCTCGCGCGCTTTGAGGCTTCCCGAGAGCCACGCGATCTTCACCCCGAGAGGCTCGAGCCAGTGCGCGAGCTTGAGATAGTGCTGCTCGGCGAGGATCTCGGTGGGCGCCATGAGGGCCGCTTGCCAGCCCACCTCGATCGCCTGCAGCGCCGCGAGCGCCGCGACGAGCGTCTTGCCGCTGCCCACGTCGCCCTGCAGTAGCCGCCGCATCGGATGGGGCTTGGCGAGGTCCTTCGCGATCGCGGCGTGCGCCTTTCGCTGCGCGCGCGTGAGCGCGAAGGGCAGCGACTTCACCAGCGCGTTGGTGAGCGTGTGCCTGTCGGGGAGCGCGGGCGCGGTCTTCGCGCGCCGCTCGCGGTAGGCGATGCGCATGGCGAGCTGCTGCGCGAGGAGCTCGTCGAACTTGAGCCGCCGCCATGCGGGATGCGTACGCTCCTCGAGGCTCGCGGCATCGACGTCGGGCGGCGGGCGATGCAGGAACAGCACGCTTTCGCGAAACGGCCTCAAGCCGAGCTTCGCCACGCGCTCCGCATCGAGCGTGTCGTCCAGCACGAGCGAATCGAGCGCGTTCTCGATCGCGCCCTTGAGAGCGCTCTGCGAGAGCCCGGCGGTCGTCGGATAGACCGGCGTCAACGATCGCGAGAGCGGCGCGCCCTTCTCGACGATGCGGTATTTGGGATGCACCATCTCGTCGCCGAAGAAGCCCTGGCGCACCTCGCCGAAGAGGCGCACGCGCCTGCCTTCCTTGAACTGCTTCTGCTGGCTCGGATAGAAGTGGAGGAAGCGGATCCACAGCTCGCGCTCGCCGTCCGTGAGCTTCACGATGAGCGTGCGGCGCCCGCGGTATTCGACCTTCGACTCGACGACGTCGGCCTCGACCAGCGCCGGCGCTCCGGGTTTGACGTCGGCGAGCCGCGTGAGCTTTGTCTCGTCCTCGTAGCGCAGCGGCAGGTGCAGGACGAGGTCGAGCTTCGAGCGGATGCCGAGCTTTTCGAGGCGCGGTGCGAGCGCCGCGGTCACTTCCCGAGATGCATCACCGCGTCGATCTCGACCAACGCGCCGCGCGGCAGCGACGCGACGCCGATCGCCGCACGCGCCGGATAGGGCTCGCGGAAATACGTCGCCATGACCTCGTTCACCTTGGCGAAGTTGGCGAGGTCGGTGAGATAGACGGTGACGCGCACGACCTTGTCGAAGTCGCCGCCGGCGGCGCGGCAGACCGCGCGCAGGTTGTCGAAGACGCGCCGCGCCTGCGCCTCGAAATCGCCCTCGACGAGCCTCATCGACTTCGGATCCAGAGGGATCTGCCCGGAGAGATAGACGGTGTCGCCCGCGCGCACGGCCTGCGAGTAAGTGCCGATCGCAGCCGGTGCATCGGGTGTCGAGATCGGTTTCATGCAAAAAATGGTGCCACGTACCAATTTTCGCTGCTATTCATATCCTGAAATTGGTACGTGGCACCATTTTTTATTGCTTGCGCTTGAGCCGCGAGAGCCTCACCACTTCGGGGATGCGGCGCAGCCTCCGAAGGACGTGCGCGAGGTGCATGCGGTTGCGCACCTCGATCGTGAAGACGACCGTGGTGTATGCCGGGCTCTGGCGCTGCTCGGTCTCGATGTGCTCGATGTTGGAATCGGCCTCGGAGACTTCGGCCGCGAGCCGCGCGAGCACGCCGCGGTGGTTCTGCGCGGTGATGCGGATGTTCACGTCGAAGAGGCGCTCCGAGCCCTGGTCCCACTGCACGTCGACCCACTTCTCCGGATCGAAGTGGAACGGATGGATCGCGGGGCAGTCGTGCGTGTGCACGAGCAGGCCCTGGCCCTTGCGGATCTGCGCGATGATCGGGTCGCCGGGAATCGGCCGGCAGCACGGCGCGAACTGCACCGCCAATCCTTCAGTCCCGCGGATGGTGATCGAATCGAGCCGATGCTCGCCGTCGGCCGCCGCCTCGCCGATCGAGAGCAGCTTCTTCGCGACCACGACCGCGAGCCGCTTGCCGAGGCCGATATCCGCGAGCACCTCCTCGCGCGACTTCGCCGCGTCGCCCTTGAAGAAGCGCGACCAGTGCGCCTCGCCGATCTCGTCGGGATTGGCCTTGAGCGAGCGCAGCGCCTGCACCAGCAAGAGCTCCCCCACCTCGGCCGATTCCTGCAGCTGCATCGTCTTCAGGTAATGGCGGATGTGCGAGCGCGCCTTGCCGGTCGCCACATACGAGAGCCACACCGGGTTGGGCCGCGCCTGCGGATCGGTGATGATCTCCACGCGGTTGCCGTTACGCAGCACCGTTCCCAGCGGAACCGGTTCGCCGTCCACTTTCGCGGCGATGCAGTGGTTCCCCACGTCGGTGTGCACCGAGTAGGCGAAGTCGATCGGGGTCGCGCCCTTCGGCAGCGCGAAGATCTTCCCCTTGGGCGAGAACACGTAGACCTCGTCGGGGAAGAGGTCGACCTTGATGTGCTCGAGGAATTCGAGCGCGTCGCCCGACTCGCTCTGGATCTCGAGCAGCGACTGCAGCCACTGGTGCGAGTTGATCTCGACGTCGCGCGCCTCGCCCTCGGCGCTCTTGTACATCCAGTGCGACGCCACGCCCGCCTCCGCGATGCGATGCATGTCGGTGGTGCGGATCTGGATCTCGATCGGCATGCCGAACGGACCGAAGAGCGTGGTATGGAGCGATTGGTAGCCGTTCGCCTTCGGGATCGCGATGTAGTCCTTGAATTTCCCGGGGATCGGCTTGTAGAAGGTGTGCAGCGCGCCGAGCGCGGCATAGCACGAGCGCACGTCGGGAACGATGATGCGGAAACCGTAGATGTCGAACACCTCCGAGAAGGAGATGTTCTTCTCCTGCATCTTCTTGTAGATCGAGGAGATGTGCTTCTCGCGCCCCGTCACCTGCGCCTCGACCTTGAAGTCCTTCAACCGCGCCTGGATCGAGTCCTGGATCTTGCCCACGGCGTCGCGCCGGTTGCCGCGCGCGCGCTTGAGCGCCTTGTCGAGCACCCGAAATCGCGTCGGGTGCAGGAAGTGGAAGCCGAGGTCCTCGAGCTCGTAGTAGAGCGAGATGAGCCCCAGGCGGTTGGCGATCGGCGCGTAGATGTCGAGCGTCTCGCGCGCGATGCGCTCCTGCTTCTCCGGCTCGACGGCATCCAGCGTGCGCATGTTGTGCAGGCGATCGGCGAGCTTGATGAGGATGACGCGCACGTCGCGCGCCATCGCGAGCAGCATCTTGCGGAAGTTCTCGGCCTGCGCCTGCTGCAGCGTCGCGAACTCGATGCGGTCGATCTTGGAGACGCCGTCGACGAGGTCCGCGACGGGCTTGCCGAAGCGCTTCGCGATCTCGCTCTTGGTGGTCGGCGTGTCCTCGACCACGTCGTGCAGGAGGGCGGCCATCATCGCCTGCGCGTCGAGGTGCCACTCGGCGAGGATCTTCGCCACCGCGAGCGGATGCGTGATGTACGGCTCGCCGCTCTGGCGGTACTGCCCCGAGTGCGCGGCGCGCGCGACCTCGTAGGCCTGTTCGATCTGCTCGATGTCCTTCGGCTTGAGGTAGCCGAGGACGGAGGTCAGCTCCTGGGGACCGGGACCGGGAAGCGTGAGCCCGGGGAGGCGCGGGCTCGCAGGGACCGAAGTGTGGACACCGAGAGAAGGCATGGGCGCGCTCTACTCGGCATCCACGTCGTCAAAGGACGGGAGGCGTCGGCGCGGGCGGGTTCAGCAGCTCCCGTCCCACCTTGCCGGAGGCGACCTCGCGCAGCGCGATGACGGTCGGCTTGTCCTTGTTCGGCTCGACGAGCGGGGTCGCTCCGAGCGCGATCTGGCGCGCGCGATTGGTCGCCGCGAGCGTGAGCTCGAAGCGGTTGGGAATGTGCCTGATGCAGTCGTCCACCGTGATGCGCGCCATGGGCCGTTCTCTCCGTCACTTGAATTGATCGAGGAGCTTCTCGAGGCGAACAGCCTGCTGTGCACGCGACACACGGGCCGCACGCACGATCCCGACGAGGTGGTCCAGGGCCGTCTCGAAGCGCTCATTTACAATTATATATTCAAATTCAAGAACATGCGAGACCTCATTGCGGGCGCTCGCCATGCGCTTCGCGATCGCGTCCGGAGCGTCCTTTCCGCGCGACTCCAGGCGCCTCGCCAGCTCCTCGATCGAGGGCGGCAGGATGAAGATCCCGACCATGTGCGGAAAGAGCGCGCGCACCTGCCGCGCGCCCTGCCAGTCGATCTCGAGCAGCACGTCGTGGTCGCCGGCGAGCTCGTTCTCGATCCAGCGCCGGCTCGTGCCGTAGTAGTTGCCGTAGACGTTCGCGTGCTCGAGGAATTCGCCCGCTTCGATCATCGATTCGAACTTGTCGCGCGCGATGAAGTGGTACTCGCGCCCGTCCTTCTCGCCCTTGCGCGGCGCGCGCGTCGTGTACGAGATCGACAGCCGGATGTTCGTTTCGCGCTTGAGCAGCTCGTCGACCAAAGTGGTCTTGCCCGCCCCCGATGGCGCCACCACGACGAATAAATTGCCTCTTGTCATGCGCTGTTGAGCGGCGGCTTTGCCGTCCGCTCCAACAGCCGCCCCGCTGCTTTTTCTCTTCGGGCTATTCAATGTTCTGGACTTGCTCGCGCACCTGCTCGATGAGCACTTTCAGCTCCACCGAGATGCGCGTGATGTCGTTCGCGACCGATTTCGAGCCCAGCGTGTTGGCCTCGCGGTTCAATTCCTGGCAGAGGAAATCGAGCCGCTTGCCGCACGCGCCGCCCTTGTCGAGCACGCGCGCGAATTCGCTCACGTGAGCGACGAGGCGCGAGAGCTCCTCGTCGACGTCGATGCGCGCGGCGTAGAGCACGATCTCCTGGTGGATGCGCTCGTCGGAAGCGGACGCCCCGGCCTCGGCGACCTTCGCCGCGAGCTTGTCGGCGAACGCGCGCACCGCACCCGGCATGAGCGGCTCGGCTTCCTTCACCAGCGCACCCATCCGCTCGAGCCGTTCGCGCAGCACCGCTTCCATCTTGGCGCCTTCGCGCGCGCGCGTCTGGTTCAGGTCCGCGACCGCCCGCTGCATGAGCTCGAGCACATCCTCCTTGAGGCGATCGGCGGAGATGGTCTCGTCGGCGAGCACGCCGGGCCAGTGCAGCACCTCGGCAACCGACAACGGGCGCGCGTCGGGAAAACGCGCGAGCACCTGGCGCGAGGCGCCCTCGAGCGCGGCGAGCGCCTGCGCGTCGGGGGAAAGCGAGCGCTTCGACGAGGCGACCGGCATATAGGTGATACGGCAATCGACCTTCCCTCGCGTGAGCTTCGCCGCCACCGCTTCGCGCAGCAACGGCTCCAGGGCGCGCAGCTCCTCGGGGATGCGCGTCTGGAACTCGAGATACCGGTGGTTGACCGTCTTCAGCTCGACGGCGAGCGTGCCCTGCACGGTGTCGCGCGCGGCTGCCGCGAAGCCTGTCATGCTGGCGATCATCGTTCGGACACTCGGGGACGGCTTTGGTTGGAGGGAATAGTCGCCTTTACAAGGGACGGTCGAGTGCCGACAATTGAACCAAGAATTATATCGGAACCCCCCTGATGCCCCAGCAGGCGAACCAGCCGTTGCCCGCCGGCTACGTGCTGAACGGCTATCGCATCGAAAAGCCGCTGTCTTCCGGCGGCTTCAGCATCGTCTACCTCGCGCGCGACGAGAAGGACGTCCCGTACGCGATCAAGGAGTACCTGCCCTCGACGATGCCGCTGCGCAACGACGGCGTCGAGGTGAAGATCACCGACGATGCGAACCTGTCGCTGTTCCGCCACGGCCTCAAATGCTTCTTCGAGGAGGGCCGGGCGCTCGCGATGATCTCGCACCCGAACGTGGTGCGCGTGGAGAATTTCTTCCGCGCCAACGAGACCTGCTACATGGTGATGCAGTACGTGCGCGGCCGGACGCTGCAATTCCACATCCAGCGCAACCGCCACGAGTTCACCGAGGCGTTCATCCGCCGCACCTTCACGCACCTCATGAACGGGCTGCGCGAGGTGCACGCGAGGAAGCTCCTGCACCTCGACATCAAGCCGGCGAACATCTTCGTCAGCATGGAAGGCCGCCCGGTGCTGCTCGACTTCGGCGCCGCGCGCATCACGCT
>Ga0075436_100003704_pt1 | contig 10475 bp, 9 predicted proteins | sample RhiMethybrSRZTD5_FD_75303 | JGI IMG/M metagenome (GOLD analysis project Ga0075436, IMG submission 75303) | Populus rhizosphere microbial communities from Tennessee, USA - Rhizosphere MetaG P. TD hybrid SRZTD5 | ecosystem: Host-associated > Plants > Roots > Rhizosphere > Soil | place: USA... | reverse complement strand
TACAGGCGCGCGTTTTCGATGGCGATGGCGATTTGCCCGGCCAGGGTAGTGATGGTGCGCTGGTGGTCCTCGTTGAAAAAGCCAACCCGCGTGTGCTCAATGTCGAGCACGCCGATGGCTTTATCCTTGTAAATCAACGGCACGCAGAGCTCCGAGCCGGTTTCCGGGTTGAGTTCAATGTAACGCGGGTCCTTGCTAACGTCGCGGACCAGCACCGCCTGCTTGTGGCGGGCTGCCCAGCCCACCAGCCCGCGATCGAGAGGAATGTCATGCTTGACGTGCACGCTGGTCTTGAAGCGCAGGGAAAAGCGATGCTGCAGCTTGGAGCCGGTGGGATCGAGCAGGAGCACGCTGAACATCTGGTAGTCAATCAGGCGGTTGATGAGCTCACCCACGCGCTTGAGCAGTTGGTCGAGATTCAGAATGGAGGTGAGCTCGCGGCTGATCTCGTTGAGCAGAGTAAGCGTGCGCGCCTGGCGGTTGGTGCGGGTATACAGGCGGGCATTTTCAATGCCGATAGCGACGCGCGAGGCAATCAAGGCCAGAACGCGCCGGTGCTCCTCGGTAAAGTAGTTGCGGTACGGCGCCTCGATGTCAATCACGCCGATGACGCGGTTTTTCACAATCAGGGGCACGGCCAGTTCGGAGCGCACGCGGGGAATGGCATTGATGTAAGCCGGCTCCTCGGCCACGTCGTTGACCAGCACGGCTTCGCGGCGCTGAGCGGCCAGCCCGGTAACGCCCTCGCCCACCTTGATGCGGATGCGCTCGGCTACTTCCGGCGGGTGGCCTATCTGGAAGCGGATGCGCATCTCCTGCGCTTTCTCATTGAGCAGCAGGATGGCGAAAATCTCGTAATCAATGATGCGGCGCACCAGTTCGGCCACACGCTTCAGCGTGGTATCGAGGTCGAGCGAGGTATTCACCGCGTCGGCCACTTCCAACAGGAAGGACTCGATCCGTGCCGGCGAAACGGTTTGCGCTTGCGTGGTCTCCACTGTGCTTATGATAGCAGCCGCGCATTGGGCGGCAGGCCTGACACCGGGGCCACAGCTGGGACTGGCAACTCGGCGAGCGCAGCCATTACACTTGAACCGTGAAGATCGCGCTGGGCCAGATCAACACAACCATCGGGGATTTCAGCGGCAACGCGGGCAAGATTATCGCCTTCGCACAGCGAGCGCGTGCCGCGGGCGCCGGGCTGATTCTTTTCCCCGAGCTGGCCATCTGCGGCTATCCGCCCCGCGACCTGGTGGAGCGCCCGTCGTTTGTCGCACACAACCAGGAGGCTCTGGAGCGGATTGCGCGGGAAACGCGGGGCATCGCTGTGATCTGCGGCGTGGTCACCCCGGCGGAGGCGGAAACCGGCAAACGGGTAATGAACTCGGCGGCCTTGCTGCGGGATGGGCAGGTCGCCCTGATCCAATCGAAAATGCTGCTGCCCACCTACGACGTGTTCGATGAAATGCGTAACTTCGCCCCCGCCCAGAAGCAAGAACTGTTTTCGTTTTGCGGCAAGAAGATGGCGCTCACCATTTGCGAAGACGCGTGGAACGATAAGCACTTCTGGCCGCGGCGCCTTTACGGCCTGGATCCGGTGGAAGAGTTGCTGCGAGCCGGCGGCAACTTTTTGCTCAACATTTCCGCGTCGCCGTTCTGGGTGGGTAAGCGCGAGTTCCGCCAGAAAATGCTGGGCACCGTGGCCCACAACGACAAAGTGCCGGTGGTGATGGTGAACCTGGTGGGAGGCAACGACAGCCTGGTATTTGACGGCTCCAGTTTCGTGCTTGCCCCCGATGGCCGGGTGGTGGCGCAGGGCAAGAGCTTCGAAGAGGACTTGATTTTTTTCGATCCTGACGCGCTGGCCGGCGACCTTCACGAACAGGTGGAAGGCGACGATGCCAGCGCCTATTCCGCCCTGGTGTTGGGCACGCGCGACTACTGCCGCAAATGCGGGTTTACCCAGGTGACCATGGGGCTGAGCGGAGGCATTGATTCAGCGCTCACTGCCTGCATCGCGGTGGACGCGTTGGGAGCGGAGAATGTGTTAGGGGTAAGCATGCCCAGCCAGTATTCTTCGCAAGGCAGCATTGAGGATTCGCGCGCCCTGGCGGCCAACCTGGGCATCCGCTTCGAGGTGCTGCCGATCGCGGAGCTGTTTGAGGCCTACCGCAAAACCCTGCGTCCGGCCTTCAAGGAAATCCCGGAAGACGTGACCGAGGAGAACATCCAATCGCGCATTCGCGGCACGCTGCTTATGGCACACTCCAACAAGTTCGGCGGGATCGTGCTCTCGACTGGTAACAAGTCGGAACTGGCGGTGGGCTACTGCACACTCTATGGTGACATGGCGGGCGGATTGGCGGTAATCTCCGACGTGCCTAAGACGATGGTTTACCGGCTGGCGGAGTATGTGAATTCTCAAGCGCCGCGAATTCCGCAGGCTACCATCCAGAAGCCGCCTTCGGCCGAGTTGCGGCCCGACCAGAAAGATACCGACACACTGCCAGCCTACGAAGTCCTGGACCGGGTGCTGGAAGACTATATCGAGGACTTGAAGACGCCCCAGCAGATTGCCCAGGAGCGTGGCTTCGACCCGGCCCTGGTGCGGCGGGTGGTGTGCATGGTGGACCGCGCCGAATACAAGCGCCAGCAGGCTGCGCCCGGGCTGAAGATTACCGAAAAGGCATTCGGCTTGGGGCGGCGGTTTCCCGTCGCGGCAAAGTATGAATAAACAATCAGCCACAGAGACACCGAGGCACTAAGTCATAAAGTACAAAGAGCCAACGACTTCCGAATCCAGCGGTTCGAACGTGCAGCAAGAATCAAAATTGCCCAAACAAAAGGAACCATCAATGTCCCAGAGCCTCCGCAAATTAGTTGTGCTGTTGCTGATCGGGTGTGCCGCGATCAGCTTCGCGGCGAAGCAGAAAACGGCGCCGCCCAAGCCCCACCCCGCCGCGCCTGCTGCTGGTGCCGCGCACCTGCCGACGGAAGCTACCGTCAACGATTTCCTGAAGCATATGTTCGGCTACGATGCCTCGCTTACCTGGAAGGTGGACTCGATCAAGCCGGCCAAGGATCCCGCCCTGTCCGAGGTAAACGTGATCATGAGCGGCAAGCAGGGGTCGGAAAAGGTAACGTTTTACGTGAGCCCCGACAACCAGTACGCGATCTCGGGCAATATGGTGCCCTTCGGAGCCCATCCCTTCGCGGAAACGGCGGAGAAACTGATTCAGGGCGCGAAGGGGCCTTCCCGTGGCCCAGCCAATGCCCCAGTAACGCTGGTGGAATTCAGCGACCTGCAGTGCCCGCACTGCAAGGAGGCGCAGCCCACCATCGAGAAACTGCTGGCGGACGAGCCCAACGTGCGCTTCATCTCGGAGAACTTTCCCCTCGCGTCGCACAACTGGGCGTTCAAGGCGGCGTCTTTCGCTGACTGCGTGGGCCGGGAGAACAACGCCGCTTACTGGAAGTTTGTGGACACGGTTTACAACCAGCAGCAGAACATCACGGAGTCCAACGCCACGGACAAGCTGACGGAACTGGCTACCGCCGCCGGCGTAGACGGGAAAGCGACGGCCACCTGCGCCGACCAGCCCGCCACCCGGAAACGCGTGGAGCAGGCGCTCAATTTAGGCAAAGACGTGGGCGTGACCGGAACACCTGCGTTATTCATCAACGGGCGCGGCACTAACCTGGGAATTCCTTATGAAGTGTTGAAGCAGATCGTGGACTTTGCGGCTAAAGAGAAATAGACGGCGGAAGCAACTACCTCGCCAGATGGTTTGGCGCACTGGCGGGAAAAAGCGATAATTTTGCTGATGGCCGATCCGGCGATCCTGACCCCCGACTCGATGCGCGCGGAAAAGCGCGCTGTGGCCGGCAATTCGGTTGTAGCCGCAATCGGCATTACCGCGCTCAAAATTGTTGTAGGCGTTTCCACCGGAAGCCTGGGCATCCTCTCGGAGGCGGCACACTCGGGACTGGACCTGATTGCCGCCCTGATCACGCTGTTTTCTGTCCGCGTATCCGACAAGCCGGCCGACGCCGACCACCAGTACGGACATGGCAAAGTTGAGAGCTTCTCGGCGTTTCTGGAAACGGGGCTGCTGCTGCTCACCTGCGTGTGGATCATTTATGAGGCCGTTGTCCGGCTGTTTTACCGGCACATCGAGATTGAGCCCAGCATAGCTGCGTTCCTCGTGATGTTCCTGTCCATGGGAGTGGACTTCTGGCGCTCGCGGGCGCTGGGGCGGATCGCCGTCAAATACGATAGCCAGGCCCTGGAAGCAGACGCGCTGCACTTCAGCACCGACATATGGTCGAGCGCGGTGGTAGTGCTGGGCCTGTTGCTGGTTGCGCTGGGGCGGATCTTCCACGTGGGCTGGCTGCGCGACGCCGATCCCATTGCAGCCCTGTTCGTAGCCTGCGTCATCATGTACGTGAGCTCGCGCCTGGCGCGCAAGACCGTGGACGCGCTGCTGGATGCCGCCCCCACCGGGATACGCGCCCGAATCATTGATGAAATTTCCAAGCTGGAGGGCGTGCTGGAACTGGACCGGGTGCGTATTCGCCGGGCAGGGAACCACTACTTCGCCGATGTTTCCGTGGGCTTAGGGAGAAATCTCACCTTTCAGCGCTCGGAGCAGATGGCGCATTCTGTGACGGCGGCGGTGCACCGAGTTTTGCCCGATGCCGATGTGATGGTGCATTCCATTCCCCAGGCACGCCGCGGGGAGAACATCTTCGACCGCATTCGCGCGGTAGCCATGCGCAATAATCTGAACGTCCATGACGTGAGCGTTCAGGACCTGGGTGGGCGCCTGCATGTGGAACAGCATCTGGAACTTGATGAACAGCTCAGCTTGTTGCAGGCGCACGACCGCGTCAGCACGCTCGAGTCGGAGATTCGCGATGACATCCCGGAGATTTCCTCGATTCTGACGCACATTGAGAGCGAACCCTCCACCATCGAAGCTGGAGACGAGATAGGGGAAAACCGCGAGCTGGAGCGGAGATTAAAGCGAAATGTGAGGGATTTCAAGGAAGTGCTTGATTTGCATGACGTTCAGATTAAGCGCGTGCGGGGGCGCCTGTACCTTTCTTGTCACGTGACTATGTCCGACGACCTGCCGCTGTCGCGCGTACACGATGTCATCACCGAACTGGAGATCCGCTTCAAACAGGCTGCGCCGCAACTGTTTCGGGTATTGATTCATCCCGAACCGCAGACCGACAACACAAGATAATTTACGAATGAAGAATTAAGAATGAGGAATGGAAAGCAGGGTTGGAGCGGGCAGGCTTCATTTTTCCGATTTGGCGCAGGGAAGGCGAAAAGCTGATCTCGATTCGCTTATGGCAGGGGCGATTTGTTGTTCCTCGGCTATGATCGTTGGAGTAGGCGTGCAGCATGGCAAGTCGAGATCTGAAAGAGCGAACCATCATTCATCATTCGTCATTCTTAGTTCATCGATCCTAAGACAATCTACAATCTACAATTAGTTATGATTACCGCCTACGCCAGATGGACCGACCATGAACGTTTCCTGGGCCAGGCCACGAGCGGCCACGCTGTAGTGCTGGATGCGGCCAAGGAAAAGACCGCGCCCAGTCCGATGGAGTTGGTGCTGATCGGGCTGTGCGGCTGCACCGCCAGCGACGTGGTCAGCATCCTGCGCAAAAAGCGCGAGCCGTTCACCTCCCTGGAAGTGCGGGCGGAGGCGGAACGCGCGCCCGAACCGCCCACCGTATACACCTCCATCAAGCTCATTTACCGAGTGGGCGGCCAAGTCTCGAAGAAAGGGATGGAGGACGCGGTGCGGCTCTCCAAGGAAAAATACTGCTCGGTTTCAGCCATGCTGCAGAAAACAGCTGAGATTACCGCCACCATCGAATACCTCTGACAATTTAAGGCGACGTTCTGGTAGGCTTGAGCGTCTCATGTGCCTATGAAGAGCCCGATTATCGTATTCACGCAACCCGGCTGACCGCCCTGCCGAACGGTAAAGGCCTACCTCTCGGCGAGAGGTATTGAGTTCGAAGAGCGCGACGTCAGCAACGATGCCAATGCAGTCCGAGAGCTGGTTGAGACCTACCAAAGCCGCTCCACGCCCACGCTGGTGATCGGGCCGGAAGTGATGATCGGCTTTGATCCGGAGCGGCTCGACGAACTTCTTGCCGGCTAAAGCCCACCCTCTGCGCGGCTATCTGTACATAGCCGCGGCTGCCCTCTGCTTCGGCGTCTCCGCTACCTTAGGACGGGCGGCCTTTACCGGGCGCCTGCTGGCGGGGGCGCCGGGGCTGCGCTCTATTGATCCGCTCATCCTGGCGCAGACGCGCACTACAATCTCCCTGCTGCTACTGGCGCCCTTTCTGTGGTGGCGCCGCGGGCGGATCGGAATGGCGCTGCCACGTTCCGACTTTATTCGCTGCCTGGTTTTGGGCGTTCTGGGCGTGGCCGCTTCCAATTACTTCTATTACTTTGCCATCCAGAAAACGAACGTAGCCGTGGCCATCATCCTGCAGTACACCGCGCCGGTGTGGGTGCTGCTGTACATGGTGGCGCGGGGACGGCAGCGGGCCAGCGCGCAGCGCGTGAGTTCGGTGGCCCTGGCTGTCTTCGGCTGCGCCTTATCCATCGGTATGGTGGGAAGCGGGCGCTTTCATCTGAATGCCGCCGGCGTAGCTGCGGCGCTGGTGGCAGCCTTGGCTTTTGCTTTCTACAATGTCGGTGGGCACGACCTGCTCACGCGGCACGACCACTGGCGCATCCTCGTCTATGTGTTGTTGGGCTCGGCGCTTTTCTGGCTAGTGGTCAACCCGCCCTGGAAGATTGCCGCAGCCGGCTATAGCGCGGGGGAGTGGCTGTTCCTGCTGGTGTTTGCGGTGGTCTCTGTGCTGGTGCCGTACTTGTTTTATTTCGCCGGGCTGCAGCATCTGGATGCCACCCGCGCCATCGTAACGAGCTGCCTGGAGCCGGTATTCTCCATCCTGATCGCGGCATTGGCGCTGGGCGAACTGGTGCGCCCGGTTCAGGTGGCGGGAATCGTCCTGGTCTTACTGGCTACGGTGCTGGTGCAATTGCCCAGCGGACGGGAGGCGGAGCCCGCTATTTTTGAACCTATCGAGTAGCAAACTCCGCCGTGCAGACGCGAGAGGAAACTATTTCACAGCGAAGGAGTGGGCGCCGCGGAGAGCCGTGGCCGCCGGGCGCAGAGCCGAGACTACTTTCATCTGCTCCCAGTCATAAGCAAATTCCTTGCCGCAATCCAGGCAGACTACGTAACTGCCGGTAGCTCCGGGAGCGGGCGAGCGCTGCTTTAAAATTTTGTTGCTGATCGGGAAACTGTAATGCTGGTGCCGACAGCCAAAAAACACATCCCACAGAGCCGCGAACAGATCCCGCAGAACTGAGAACATATTCCTACCCCCTTGCCTGGACGCAAGAACCACAGTTACCGGGCCCACAGAACCGTTCAGCTACTTAGATTCAGCTCTGGAGCAAAAGGTTTCGTGAATGCGAACATTCCTCGGAAACCATTGCAGGACGGGCATCTAGAGGCATTTGCATCGCGGGGTTGGCGATCGGCGCCGGGATATGCCGCAGACATCGCGTCCCATCCAGGGTCGCGCCCCAGCCTATCCCGCGCAAGGCTTCTGTAGTACACGGGACATGCCAGCTATGGATGGAACCTGCGATGAGGCTAATGGGCCCGCTGGCTGGCAGGCGCCCCATTCAAGCCCGGTCTTGGCTTGAGTGGGCCACTCCCCCCGGTAGTTCAAAGCCCAATTCACACCCGTAGCGAGCCGCGGAACCCCCTGGCGGCATAGTAAGATTCCGCACCGTTGTGATACAGGAAAACCGTGTTGTAGCGGCGGTCACAAAAGAGGGCGCCTCCGAGTTTTCTGATATCGGAAGGTGTTTTCACCCAGCTCGAGGTTTTCGTATCGAAGTTTCCAACTTTCTGCAACCCTCGATATTGCTCCTCGGTTAAAAGCTCAATGCCCATGACAGAGGCCATATCCATGGCGTTATCGGCTGGTTTATGTTCTTTCCTTGACTCCAGCGCTTCACGGTCGTAGCAAAGACTCCTTCGGCCATTCGGGCTTTCCGCTGAACAATCGTAAAAAATGTATTCGCCCGTGTTTCTGTCATGGCCAACAACGTCCGGCTCGCCGCCAGTTCTTTCCATTTCATGGAGTGACCACAGTTTTTCAACATTCGCTTCCAGCTTTGCCTGTATTTGAGGCCATTCAAGACCTTTATGGCGGTCCAGGTTTTTCTCAAAACGGGCTTTCAACGCTCGAAGTAGTTCTTGGCGTTGTTCTGCTGACAATTCTTTTTTTGTTTTGACGGCTTTCATATCCATTTCCTTTTTTATAGTTGTGCCGTGTCAGGCCGGTCTTTTCGAAAAGCTGCCTTACAAATCACGCCGGCTGAAACGACGAACCGCGAAGAACAAGGCCAAGGCGGCGTACACGCCGGCGTAGGCCACCATAGTGAAACTGGGAAGGGAAGCGGAGCTGAAGGGAGAAATATTGAGCATGCCAGCCAGGGGGGACTGCATGGCGTTGGCGGCGCGCCTCCACAGGGCCTCGCTGGGCATAAGGATGCTTGCCACAATGCCCACATTCACCGCGCTGGTGGTGTTGGTAGCCGCGCCAATCTGCTCGATCCAGCCGCCCAGGAAGGCCAGTCCGACCAGTCCGAGGGCGAGCACGCCATTGGTTAGCGTGGAGTACTTGGTTCCGAAAAAGAAAGTTACGGAGAGCAGCAGCACGCCTTCCAGCCACATCAGAGCAAAGCCTTGCGGCACGTTATGGGCGGTGACGCGCGCCATGCCATAGGTGATGGCGTTGATGCCGCCGACCAGCAGTCCCAAATAGGCGGTCATCATGGCGGCGAAGCCCATCCACTTGCCGAGCACAATCTGCCAGCGGGGCAGCGGCTTGGTAGCGACCGCCTGGATGGTGCCGGAGGCGATCTCGCCGGAAAGCGTGTCCACGGAGACAAGCACGGTCATGACCACGGTCAGCAGGTCAATGGCATAGAGCCCCACCATCAGCATGGCGCCGGGAATCTGCTTCAGCAGGATGGGCTTCATTCCCCGGGCCGCCAGATCCTTCATCTGGTAGTGCAGGCCGGTGCCGAAAAGTGCGAGGAAGGCCAGCCCGGCGGCGAGAGCCATCCAAAGAATCTTTTTGCGGGCTGCCTCGCGAAAGGTCACGCCGGCCATGATCCAGATGCCCATCAAAGGCCTCCATCGCTGCCCACAATTTCCAGGAAGCGCTCCTCCAGGGAAAGGCGCTGGGGGGTGAACTCGTAAATCTCGGCGCCGCGGCTCACCAGGTAACGCAACACCTGCGGCAGAACCTCGCGCGAAGGCACGGAGAGAGTGAGTTGGTGGTCCTGCAGCGCCACGGAAGACGCCCACCTCTCCACGCCGGCGGCCATTTCCGGGGTCAGATTGGCGGCATGCACCCTCACCGTGGTTTGCCCTTCCAGAAGGCTCTTGAGATCGCGAGTTTCAATTACTTCGCCGTGTTTGATGAAGGCCACGCGATCGCATGTGATTTCCACTTCGCTGAGCAGGTGAGAATTCAGCAGCACGGTTGCGCCGCGCTGGCGCTGCGCCTTGATGATGTCGCGCACCAGGCGGCGGCCGGCGGGATCAAGGCCGGAGGTGGGCTCGTCCAGAAAAATCAGTTCCGGATCATTGAGCAAGGCCTGTGCCAGTCCGATGCGCTGCAGCATGCCTTTGGAGAAATCGCGCAGGCGCTTGCCGGCGTGCTCTGCCAGCCCGACCAGGTCGAGCAATTCTGGGATTTTCCGCCGCAAGCGGTCGCGCGACATGCCGTAGAGGCGGCCGTGAAGGCGCAGCAACTCGGCGGACGTCAGCCAGTCGTAGAAGCGGAAGTGCTCGGGCAGGAAGCCAATTTTTCGGCGGGTGCGCACGTCGCCCGCGGGACATGCGAGCACCGTGGCTTGGCCGCGCGTGGGCCTGACCAAGCCAAGAAGCATTTTGAGGGAAGTGCTTTTGCCGGCGCCGTTCGGCCCCAGAAAGCCGAAGATTTCGCCGCGCGGCACTTCCAAGGTCAGGCTGCGCACCGCCACCTTGCCATCGAAGACCTTGCGCAGGCCGCGGGTGGCGATGGCTAGATCGGCGGCGGGTTGGGCCGCTATCTGGCCTGCAGTGGTGCTTGCGGATTCGCCGGCCTGCATCATGCGAAAGCTGTCTAGCTGTCTAGCCTAGACCATTCAGCTAGTTAGCTGTCCAGCTATTCAGCTAGTCCGTCAGCGAAGCCGCCAAGTTCAGCGCCTGGTTGGAATCGCCGTGGCCGTTCATGGAGTAGATGATGCCATCCTTCACCCATAACAGGCTATACCGGTTGCGGTCGGAGCGCATGGAGATCAGCGTGCCGGAGACGCCATCCACGTTCACCGTCTGGTAAGAGCCAATGTTGCCCGG
>Ga0075436_100003702_pt1 | contig 10476 bp, 10 predicted proteins | sample RhiMethybrSRZTD5_FD_75303 | JGI IMG/M metagenome (GOLD analysis project Ga0075436, IMG submission 75303) | Populus rhizosphere microbial communities from Tennessee, USA - Rhizosphere MetaG P. TD hybrid SRZTD5 | ecosystem: Host-associated > Plants > Roots > Rhizosphere > Soil | place: USA... | reverse complement strand
ACCTGTCGGGCTATCCGGCGATCCGGCTTCTCGATGCCGCGGGCAATCCACTCCCGACCAAGACCTCGAACACGACCACCTCGTTCTTCCGGCCGAGTCCGGCGATTTTCGTGGGTGTCACTCTCTCGGCCGGCAGCGGACCGATCACCGTTGGTCAGGCAGTTGCGGGCCACGCGTACATCGAGATGACCTGGGGCGATGGAACACCGCCGTGCGAGCGGCCGTCGTACTTCGCGATAACAGCGCCCGGCACTGCCGGAAGCATCGTGATCAGCGCAGCGTCCCCCGACCGCGGCATTCCATTGCCGTACATCTGCGATGGCGGCGCCGTGAGCATCCTTCCTGTCCAGCAGCCGAAGGGCGAGTGGGTCGGTCCGCCGCCGGCCACACCGATGCCGTCGCCGCTGGTGATCCCGTCGCCGGTGTCGCCTTTCCTCCGCTGCCTCGCAACCGATCTGTCGATGAAGTTCTTCGTTCTCGGGGCAGCCGCCGGAAGCGTGCGGGGAATGATCGAGGTGCGCAACGACTCCAGCTACGAATGCGATCTGTACGGCTACGCCGATCTGCAGTTCCTGGATGCGAATCGGCACCCCCTCCCGACGGAGGTCACCTGGACGGCGACGAACTTCTGGTCTTCGAGTCCGGCGGCCGAGAACGTTGTTGGGTTGACTGCCGGCACGCCGGGCATCACCGGGTCACAGGTCGCCGGTCACGCGTACTTTCCGCTCTGGTGGTCGGACGTCCAGCCCCCGTGCATAACCCCCGCAATCATTGAGGTCACGCCGCCGGACTCGGACCGTTCCGTCTTCATTCCGACCTCTGGACTGCCCCCTGGCTTCTGTGGCAATGGGAACGTCTGGATCAATGCGACGCAGCCGGCTTCAACCGACTAGCGGGCCAGGGACTCCATGTACGAGCGGTAGTTGCGCTCGACCTCGGGCATCGAGTCGCCGCCGAACTTCTCGAGGAAGGCGTCCGCGAGCGTGAAAGCGACCATCGCCTCGCCGATCACGCCTGCCGCCGGGACGACGCACACGTCGCTGCGCTCGTAGTGCGCCTGCACCTTCTCCTTGGTGTTGAGGTCCACCGAGGGGAGCGGGTTTTTCATGGTCGAGATCGGCTTGATCGCGACCCGCAGGTCGATGGGTTCGCCGTTGGTCACGCCGCCGGTCAGGCCACCGGCCCGGTTGGACAGGTGCCGGAACGCGCCGCCCGAGTATTCGATCTCATCGTGGAACTGCGAGCCGGGGCGCGAGGCGCCCTCAAAACCGGCGCCGAACTCCACTCCTTTGATGGCGTTGATCGAAAGCACGGCCTGCGCCAGACGGCCGTCCAGCTTGCGGTCCCAGTGCACGTAGCTGCCGAGCCCCAACGGCACCCCGCGCGCCACGATCCGGAACGTCCCGCCCAGAGTGTCCCCCGCCTCGCCCGCCGCGTCGATGTCCGCGACCATGCGGGCCGACGCGTCGCGGTCGGGGCAGCGCACCGGCGAAGCCTCGATGGCCTCGACCGTGACGGCGTTCGAATCGACCCCGTCGAAACCGATATCGACTGTGCCGATCGACTGCGTGAACGAAAGGATCTCGACCCCGAACTGGGCCAGGAACTTGCGCGCTAGCCCTCCCGCCGCCACCCGCGTCGCCGTCTCCCGCGCCGACGATCGCTCCAGCACGTTGCGGATGTCCGTGTGGCCGTACTTCAGCGCCCCGGCCAGGTCGGCGTGGCCCGGCCGCAGCCGCGTCACCGGCTTGGGCTCAAACCCCTCCTTGGAGGCCGTCATCTGCGACGTCCAGTTGGCGTGGTCCTTGTTCTCGAGGACCAGCGTGACCGGGCTGCCGATCGTGTAGCCGCCCCGCACCCCGCTCATGATCCGGGCGACGTCGGTCTCGATCTTCTGGCGCCCGCCCCGCCCGTGCCCGCCCTGCCGCCGAGCGAGATCGCGCCTCAGGTCGTCCTCCGACACCTCCAGCCCGGAGGGCAGGCCCTCGACGATCACGGTCAGCTGCGGACCGTGCGACTCGCCGCCGGTCAGAAAGCGAAGCATTGAGGGGATGATAGGGGCCCGATGCACCCTCCCCTGAAGGCCGCGCTGGTCGACATCGGCGGGACCCTGTGGCCAAACTCGTGGCCCGTTCGCGCCGCAGACGGCGAGGGACGCCTGGCGAGGCTGCACGCGACCCTGCCCCAACTCTCGCACGAGGAAGCACGGCTGCTCGTCACCGACATCGTCGAGCGCTCGCGCGACCTGAACGGCGGCACGGTGATGATCCCCGAGCTGATCCGGATCGAAGCGGATCCGCTGATCACGACCTGCCTCAACGACCACGGCGTCGCGATCGAGCCGACCACAGTGATGCGAGTGCGACGAGCGATGGCGATCCCGATCGACGGCGCGTTCCAGCCGCTCCCGGGCTCGGTTGAGCTCCTGGCTTGCATCAAGGATCTGGGCCTCCGCTGCGTGATCGCCAGCAACACCTACTGGCGCGATGCCGAGAGCTACTGGGACGACTTCGACGCGCTCGGAATGAAGCCCTACATCGACGCGGTCGTGACATCGGTCGACGCAGGCCATCTCAAGCCTCATCCGGCGGTTTTCGAGCTGGCAATTCGCGCCGCGGGCGTGACCGCAGACCAATGCATCGTCATTGGCAACAAGGAGAGGAATGACATCGAGCCGGCGATTGCGCTCGGGATGCGCTCGATCCTCGTTTACCCAGACGACCCGCCGCCGGTCTCGACCCGCGCCGACGCCGCCGTCCCCGACCTCTGGGAGTGCGCCAAAGCGCTGCGGCTTATGCTCGAAGGCGAGTGAGACAGGAGCTGGAGCGCGAGGTCGAGCACGTCCTCGTGAGCTTCGACGTCAACGGCGAGCTGACCGACCTGCGCGTACCGGTGCACAAGACGCTCCTCGAGGTGCTGCGCGAGGACATGGGCCTCACCGGGACCAAGCACGGATGCGAGCTCGGCGAATGCGGCACCTGCACGGTGCTGGTTGACGGGAAGCCCCAGCTCAGCTGCCTCGTGCTGCCGGTCCAGGTGCAGCACCGCGCCATCACGACCATCGAGGGCATGGCCGACGGCTCGCGGCTGCACCCCCTGCAGCAGGCCTTTGCCGAGCTCGGCGCAGCGCAGTGCGGGTACTGCACGCCCGGCATCCTGCTGGCTGCGCGCTCGCTGCTGGACGACAACCCGAAGCCGTCGCGCGACGAGATCCGGGAGGCGCTCGCCGGCAACCTCTGCCGCTGCACGGGTTACGTGAAGATCCTGCAGGCGGTCGAGCTGGCATCCACCCGACTCACATGAGGGTCATCGGAAAGCCCTTCGCCAAAGTCGACGCCGGGCCGAAGGTCACCGGCCAGGCCACGTACGCGGACGACATCGTGCTGCCCCGCACGCTGCACTGCAGAATCCTCCGGAGCCCTCACCCGCACGCGCGGATTCTCAGCATCGACACGTCGGCGGCACGGCGCATCCCCGGCGTGAAGGCGGTGATCACCGGCGTTGAGCTGCCTGTGAAGTTCGGCATCCTCCCCGTCACCCAGGACGAGCGTGCGCTGGAGCACGAGAAGGTGCGTTACGTCGGCGACCCGATCGCGGCCGTGGCCGCCACCGACGAGGAGACCGCCGCAGCGGCATGTGATGCCATCAAGGTCGAGTACGAGGTCCTCGACCCCGTGATGACGATCGAGGACGCCCTCAAGCCGTCGAAGGACGAGCGTATCCAGGACTATGGCGGACCGAACAACATCCACAAGCTCGTCGCCCTGGAGTTCGGCGACCTCGAAGGCGGCTTTGCGCGCGCCGACCACATAAGAGAGGACCTGTTCTTCTTCCAGGGCAACACGCACCTGCCGATGGAGCAGCACAGCGCGATCGCCAACTTCGTCGACGGCAAGGTCACCCTGTGGTCATCGACGCAGGTCGTGCACTACGTTCACCGCGCACTCGCCAAGGTGCTCGAGCTGCCGATGAACCGCATCCGCGTCGTCGGCGCGTCGCACGGCGGCGGATTCGGCGGCAAGACGGACCCCTTCGCGCACGAGATCATCGTGTGCAAGCTCGCGATGATCACCGGCCGGCCTGTGAAGTGCACGCTGACGCGCGAGGAGGTCTTCTACGCGCACCGCGGCCGGCACCCGGTGCTGATGTGGGTGCGCACCGGCGCCACCAAGGATGGACGTATCACGGCGATGCACTTCCGCACCGCGCTCGACGGCGGCGCTTACGGCTCTTACGGCGTCGCGTCCACCTTCTACACCGGCGCGCTGCAGCCGGTGACCTATGACATCCCCGCCTACAAGTTCGAGGGCTGCCGCGTCTTCACGAACAAGCCGCCGTGCGGCCCCAAGCGCGGTCATGGGACGCCACAGCCTCGCTTCGCGCTCGAGCTGCACCTGGAGAAGATCGCGCGCGACCTCGGACTCGACCCGGTGGAGATGAAGCGCCTCAACTTCGTCAAACCGATGTCACGCACGGTGAACTGGCTGCGCGTCACGTCGTGCGGCCTCGAGGAGTGCACGGACAAGGTGGTCAGAGCGTCGGGCTACGCGAAACGCGAACGGCGTCCGGGGCATGGCATGGGCTTTGCCATCTCCAGCTACCTCTCCGGTGCGGGGACGGCCATCTACTGGAACGACATGCCTCACTCCGAGGTCCAGATCAAGGTCGACCGCGGCGGCGTGACCGCGTACTGCGGCGCGATGGACATCGGGCAGGGTTCGGACTCGGTGCTCGCCGCCATCGTCGCCGAGGAGCTCGGCCTCGAGCCCCGAGACGTCCGGCTCGTCACCGCCGACAGCGATTCGACGCCGATCGACCTCGGCTCCTATTCGTCGCGCGTCACCTTCATGGCCGGCAACGCCGCGCTCGAGGCCGCGAAGAAGATGCGCGCGATGCTCAGCGAGGCCGTCGAGGCGAGCGGCAAGAAGTACGAGGACGTGAGCTTCGAGCAGGCGAGCGTTCTGGCGGAGGCGCGCTTCGGCACCCTCGTCACGGCGGGCAGCTACACGCCGCCGAAGATCGCGGGCCCCTTCAAGGGGTCGGGTGTCGGCCCAAGCCCGGCCTACAGCTACTCCGCATGCGTGGTCGATCTCGACGCCGACGAACGCACCGGGCTGGTGCACATAAACAAGGTATGGATCGCGCATGACGTGGGACGCGCGATCAACCCCCTCCTTGTCGAGGGACAGGTTGAAGGCAGCGTGTACATGGGGATCGGCGAGGCGCTGATGGAGGAGCAGGAGTTCCGCAAAGGCCTGCACAAGTGGCCCTCGATGCTCGAGTACAAGTCGCCGACATTTCTCGACGTGCCGGACATCGAGACGTTCATCGTCGAGACCAATGACCCCGAGGGGCCGTACGGTGCGAAAGAGGCCGGGCAGGGTCCGCTGCTGCCGGTGATCCCCGCCGTCAACGCGGCTGTGTTCGACGCGCTGGGCGTCTGGATAGACGAGACACCGGTCACGCCTGAGAAGATCGTCGAGGCGCTGCGGCGCAAGGGCAAAGGCGAGCCGGCGCGAGTGGGTCCGGGCGCGTTTCCCGCAATCCCCTATCCCCCGTCGATCAAGGTCGAGCCGCCACCGAAGGACCTGAGTGTTACGACTGCCGCGATTTAAGTACCTTCGGCCGCGCGACGCCCGCGAGGCGTCGCACATGGCCACGGAGCTTGGCCCGCGCGCGATGTTCGTTGCCGGCGGCACCGACCTCTTCCCCAAGCTCAAGCGCCGGCAGTTCGACGTCGAGACGCTCATCGGGCTCGATTTCCTCGACCGCAGCATCACGCCGGATTACGTCGGCGCCGGCGCGACGCTCGCGGACATCGCGCGACATGAGGAGCTGGAGGGCTACGCGCAGGCCGCGGGCCTCGTCTCGTCGCCGCCGCTGCGCAACGCAGGAACCGCGGGCGGCAACCTCTGCGTCGACACGCGCTGCAACTACTACGACATGAGCTACGAGTGGCGCAAGGCGATCGGCTACTGCATGAAGAAGGACGGGGACATCTGCCTCGTCGCACCGTCGAGTCCCCGTTGCTGGGCCGTGTCATCGTCAGACACCGGCCCGATGGCGATCGCACTCGCCGCCACGGTGCTGCTGACCGGCGCGCGCGGCGAGCGCGAGGCGCCCGTCGCATCGCTCTACCGGGACGACGGAATCGAATACATGGCGAAGCAACCGGCGGAGGTCGTGACCGGCCTGCGCCTGAAGAAGGCGGCCAACTCGAACAGCGCCTACGTGAAGCTGCGGCGGCGGGGCTCCATCGACTTCCCCATCGCAGGCGCCGCGGTCTGGCTGCAGATGGATGGAGACACAGTCGTGGGGTGCCGCATCGCCCTTTCGGCCGTCGCTTCCCATCCGCTCGAAGCGAAGGCCGCGGCCGAGTTCCTGGTCGGGAAACGCGTGGAGCCCGAGACCGTCGCGGCAGCCGCTGAGCTGGCCGCCAAGCCGGCCAAGCCGCTCGACAACGCCGACCTCGCGCATTTCTGGCGCAAGCGGATGGTCCGGGTGGTGGTCGAGCAGGCGATCAACCAGGCAGCGATCAAGTTCGGGGGCTCGACGGTTAAGCTTTCGACGGTCTGATGAGAGGACGAACCGCGCAGCAGTCTGGACAGGGCATGGTTGAGTACGCGCTCATCCTCGCGCTCGTCGCCCTGATCGTCATCGTGGCGCTGATCGCCACCGGCGGCCAGGTGATCAACCTGTACTCGGACATCGTCACGACGATGTGCCGTAACCACGTAGGCTGCTGACCTGAGCCGTCCCTCCCCACGGTCAGTGGGGAGGCCAGGAGGGGCGACCCACCCCACGCGCAACCTCGGAATCGGTATGGTACATACGTATGACTCAGGCCACCGCCACGGCCCCCGTCACGACTCGCGACCAGATCATCCAGGCGGCGGCGGACTCGCTCCTCGAGCACGGTTACTCCGGCACCAGCGTCCGGGCGATCGCCTCCCGGGCCGGCGTCGCGATCGGCAACCTCCAGTACTGGTTTCCGACCAAATCTGAGCTGCTCGTCGAAGCCTGGCGGTACCTCACCGCCAGATCGGTCGAGGAGCTGCGCACGGTGCTCAACCAGCTGACCGACCCCCTCGAGGTCCTCGAGGTGGGCGTCGAGTCGATCTGGGACTCCCTCCGCCAGCTCGGTGACATCCAGCTCGCGGCCTTCGACCTCCTCGTCCAGGCGCCGCGCACCGAGCGCCTGCGCGCCTACCTGCCGGAGCTGTTCACGCGCTACCGCGAGGTCATCCAGGAACAGCTGGACCGCCTGGAGGAGGGCGGGATCATCCGCCTCACCGTGCCGCGCGAGGTTCTCGTGCCGCTGGTGCTCAACACCGTCCTCGGGTTCGGCCTCTACTACGTGGTCACGCGTGACGACGAGTCATGCCTGCGGGCCCTGTCGGCCTTCCGCCAGCTCGCCTCCACCCTCGTCGAGCCCGTCGCATGAGCCCGACACCCGTCCTCGAGCGTGAGCTCGACCGCCTCGAGGCCCTGTGGGACGAGGGGCTGGCGGACTGCTACCACTCGTACCTGGAGACCATGGACTCCGCCGGCGATCCCGAGCTGCGCCCGCGCCTCGCCCTCGCCGCCGCGCTGGTGGAGGTGGGCATCCGGCTGCAGGGGCTGGGCGGCGCTGCGGCGCCGGCGCCCGCCCTGCTCATGGGTGACCTCTGCCTCGCGCGCTCCTCGCGCATCCTCACCGACTCCGCGACCCGTGCCGTCCAGGTGGCGTTCGCCCGAGCCGTTGAAGAGATGTCGAGCGCCGCTGCCTCCGGCCGTGAAGCATCCCCTGTCCGCGACTTGCTCGCGCGCGCGCTGGCCGCCCGCTGACAACGTGATCGCGACCCGCCTCGCCTTCTCGACCGCCCATCCCACCGAGTTCATCGACCTCACCGAGAGGCTGCGGGATGAGGTCCGGCGCTCTGGCCTGACGACGGGGCGGATCCACCTGCAGTCGCTGCACACGACGCTCGGCCTGGCGGTGAATGAGAACGAGCCGCTGCTGCTGCGCGACTTCATGTCGATGCTCGAGCGTCTCGCGCCGGGCGACGCGACGTACGAGCACGACGACTTCTCCCGCCGCATCGACATCGCGCTCGACGAGCCGATCAACGGGCACGCCCACTGCCGGCAGCTGCTGCTGACCGGGTTCGCCACGCTGCTGGTCGAGGACGGTGACCTGGTGCTCGGCCGCTGGCAGTCGGTGTTCGCGGTGGAGCTGGACGGGCCGCGGGAGCGGCAGGTCGCGGTACAGCTGGAGGGAGAGTTCGCGCACGCCCCCACCCTGGCCCTCCCGCGCAACGCGGGGGAGGGGACTGCCCTTGTAGAGCTCGAGCTCGCGCGCCAGCTGATGGCCGATCCCGACCCGGTGGCGGTGCCCATGCGGCGCCTGCTCGAGGCGGGCGGCAAGCGGCTGCGGCCGCGCCTGGTTCAGCTCACCGCGCAGCTTGGTCCCGAGTACCAGCCCCTACGCACCGCGGAGCTGGCGGCGGCCGTGGAGATCCTCCACAACGCAACCCTCGTCCACGACGACTACGTCGACGAGAGCACGCACCGGCGTGGTCGGCCGACGGTCGCCGCGGCGGAGGGCGCCGAGCGGGCTATCGCCGTCGGCGACTACTACTTCGCCAAGGCGACGCGGCTCATTGCAGAGCAGGGCAACAACAACGTCACTCAGACGATCGCGGCGGCCCTGGAGGCGATCTGCGAGGCGCAGATCGACGACGTGGGCCTGCGCGGAGCCTATCCGGGCGACCGCGAGTCGTACGTGCGGGTGGTGCGCGGCAAGACGGCGGCCCTGTTCGCGGCTGCCTGCGCTTCAGGAGCGCAGCTGTCCGGGGCCTCGGCGGAGATCGTGGAGGCGCTGTACCGGTACGGGGACCTGCTCGGGACGGCGTTTCAGATGGCCGACGACATGGTCGATTTCAGCCCGATGTCGGGCAAGCCGGTCGGCCTGGACATCAAGCAGCGGGTGCTGTCGCTGCCCCTGATCTACGCGGCCGAGGACCGGTCTGTGGGCCCGGAGGTCCGGCGGCTGCTGGCCGGCGCGCTCGGAGACCACGAGGTCGCGCAGGTGGCCAGCCTGGTGGCGTCGTCGGAGGCTCTCTCGCGCGTGGGCGATGAGGCGCGGGCTCTCGTGGAGCAGGCGGTCGAGGAGCTCGAGAAGGTCGAGCTGAACGGTCTGCGGCCGACGCTGATCAGTCTCGCGCGGAGCGCGGTCGACCGAGCCTCCTAGGGAACACCCGAAAGAATTCCCACCGTTCCCGCGGCAAGCGGGATGAACCTTACGTCCGACCAACCGGCGTCGCCCGCCATCTGGCGCAGCTCGTCGGGCGTCCGATAGGAATCGACCGTGTCGCTGAGGTACCGATATGCACTCGGTGCGCCGGACAGCGCACCCCCGACCGCCGGCAGGATCGTGCGCAGATACGCGCGGTAGGCCGAGCCGATGACTCCCCGCGGCGGCTTCACGAATTCGAGCACGACCGACCTCCGGGTGACCACGCGCGCCATCTCACGCAGGCCGCGCACCGGGTCGGCGAGGTTGCGCAGACCGAACGCGATGGTCGCGGCATCGAAGGAGTCGTCCGCAAAAGGGAGATTTAGAGCGTCTCCGTCGGTGAACTCGAGACCCGGGTGCTCGCGCCGTGCGATGGCGAGCATCTCGGGACTGAAGTCGAGGCCGACGACGCGGCCGTGCGGCCCGGCGATCTTCGCCAGCTCGGCGGTGAGCTTCCCGGAGCCGCAAGCCACGTCCAGAGCCGATCCGCCCGCGACGAGACCGGTCTCCCGTGCCGCACGGCGCCGCCAGCCGCCATCCGTGCCCGCCGACAAAACGGTGTTGACCAGGTCGTAGCGACGCGCGATGCGGTCGAACATCGCCCGCACCTCTTGCGGGTTGCGTTCAGCCGTGGTCAGTCGGCCTCCCAGATCGAGGCGATCCCCTGCCCGACGCCGATGCACATCGTGGCCAGCCCGTAGCGCGAGTCGCGCTGCTTCATCTCGCGCACGAGCGTGGACACCAGGCGCGCGCCGCTGCACCCGAGGGGGTGCCCAAGTGCAATCGCTCCGCCGTTCACGTTCACGCGCTCCTCGTCGAGCCCCAGCAGCCTGATGCACGCCAGTGACTGAGAGGCGAATGCCTCGTTGAGCTCGACGACATCGATGTCCTTCGTCACCAGACGTGTCTTCTCGAGCGCCTTCATCGTCGACGGCACGGGACCGATGCCCATGTAGTCCGGATGCACTCCAGCGGCGGCCGCGCCGACGAACCTGGCCAGCGGCTCCAGCCCGCGTCGCCTGGCCTCTTGGGCCGACATGAGCACAAGGGCGGCGGCCCCGTCGTTGAGGGGAGACGAGTTGCCCGCGGTGACCGACCCATCCGCGGCGAACGCCGGCCTCAGCTTCGCGAGGGCCTCGAGCGTCGAGTCCTGCCGCGGACCTTCGTCCTCGGCGAGAACGAGGGGTTCGCCCTTCCGC
>Ga0075436_100003700_pt1 | contig 10477 bp, 8 predicted proteins | sample RhiMethybrSRZTD5_FD_75303 | JGI IMG/M metagenome (GOLD analysis project Ga0075436, IMG submission 75303) | Populus rhizosphere microbial communities from Tennessee, USA - Rhizosphere MetaG P. TD hybrid SRZTD5 | ecosystem: Host-associated > Plants > Roots > Rhizosphere > Soil | place: USA... | reverse complement strand
CACGCGTACGAAGTCGCCGGACGATTCGATCTCAGCTGGCGAGGACTTGCGCGTTACTGGCGGAAGCTTCCCTGACCTTGCGCTTCGGATCGACCATCAGCCGAAGGGCGAAACCCTGCGGTCTGGACGGTGACGGCGGTGTCACGCGATAGACGGCCGACAGCACACGACCCTGCTGCAGGGAACCAGGAAGCGCGTCGGACTCGCGCACGTCGCGTTCGAGCTGGAATTGCACGAGGCGGAAGAGCGGGATCGAGACGGGCGACTGGCACTCCACGTACACGCCGAAGTGGCTGACGTTGCGTGCGATCACGGAGGCGAAGCGGGTCGCGCCCCGCTGATCCTTCCATGTCAGACGCGCCGGGAGCGCGACTGATTGACGCTCGACCGCGCGCTTGTTGTCGTCCGTTTGTGCCGACTGGTTCGTCCAAGGTTGTCTCACGCATCCCCCAAGTGAAAGTCGATGCCAGCTCTGTATCAAAGGCCGGGCCCGCGTGAAAATTCGTGCAGGAGGTCGATGGGTGAGACGCACTAACTGATGTGTAATCAGTGTGTTGATAACGGTAATAACGAAATTGAATTTCTGTGCAAAGTGAATATTTGGTATTCAGTTGACACGTAAATTGACTACTAAGTATGCGGCTTCTGGAGCCGTCGAAATTGCTGAAATGAGACTCGGCGTAGCCATTTCAGACTCGACCGATCCGTCGCCCCGATCACCGCGTATCAACTTCCGCGCGCGTGTCGAGACCCAGCCGCCGCAGCTTGAGGTAGAGTCCGCGCCGGGTCAGGCCCAGCGCTCGCGCGGTTTCTGAGATGTTGCCGCTCGCCCGATCGAGCGCCGCCTGGATCATGTCGCGTTCGACCTGCTCGACGGCTGAAGCCAGGTTCGCGTCGCCGCGCGTGGGGCGCGACGGGGTCGACCCGCTCGGCAGCCGCGGCGCCGCGATTTCGGGCGACAGGTGCGACGGCTCGATCGTTCCACCCGGCGCGCTGAGCGCCACGGAGCGCTGAATCTCGTTTTTCAGCTGCCGCACGTTTCCCGGCCACCAGTACTGCGAGAACATGTCGAGCGCTTCCGAGCTCAGATGGATATCGGGCTTGCCGAGGCGTTCGCACGCTTCGCGGAGGAAGTACGTGCTCAGGTGGGGAATCTCTTCGCGGCGCTCGCGCAGCGGCGGCACGTGGATGCGGATGACGCTCAACCGGTAATAGAGGTCCTCGCGAAACTTTCCTTCGGCCACGCGCTGCTCGAGATCGGCGTTGGTCGCCGCGAGGACGCGCACGTCGACGCGCTGCGGCCGCGTGTCGCCGATCGGCATGATCTCCTGCTGCTCGAGAAACCGCAGCAGCTTCGGCTGCACGTCGAGCTGGAGGTCGCCAATTTCATCGAGGAAGAGCGTGCCGCCGGCGGCGGTGCGAATGAGCCCCTGCTGATCGGCGACGGCACCGGTAAAGCTGCCGCGGCGGTGGCCGAACAGCTGGCTGTCGGCGAGGTCGCGCCCTGTCGTCGTGCAGTTGTACGGAAGGAACGTGGACCCGCTTCGATGCGAGCCGACATGAATGGCGCGCGCCACCAGCTCTTTCCCCGTGCCGCTCTCGCCCGTGATCAGCACCGTCAGCTCGTTCCCCTGCAGCCGCTGGATCTGTTCGACGACGCGCGTCATCGCGGCGCTGGCAGAGAGAAAACCGGGCAGCAGCGGCTCGAGCGATCGGTCGAGCGCGGTGCTGACCGGCTCCACCGAACGCTCGCGCGCGGCGCACAGCGCGAATCCCTGACGCGCGACGGCGGCAATCATCCGCAGCCGACGCATCACGGGATGCCCGAGCGGCCGCGGCGATGCGACCAGGCCGTAGCGGGCGCCGTCGACATCGCGGCCGAGCGGCTCGACGGCCATCGTGCCGTGTCCGTACGCGTTCCCGTGCGCAGCCGAGCGCGCCAGCGCGGTGGCGGTGTCCGCGTCGCATCCTGCCGAAGCGACGATCCGGACGCCACCATCCGGCAGCTTCACGAAGACGGCGCTGGAATCGGCCGCGGCGGCCTCGAGCAGCGCCGCCGCCGTTTCGCGTCCGAGCAACTCGGGAAGCGCCGCGGCATCGACGATACGCCGCACGATCGCATCGTCGGCGTCGGCCGGAGAGATGACGTACTGGCCCGTCCCGATATTGGTGAGCAGCGCCTCTGTCGCGCGCGTGTCGGCCAGATCGCGCTCCGCGCCGAGCTGTTCGAAGATTTCGTGTGCTTTTCGCAAGTGGCGTTCGGCCACCGAGCGCGCACCTGTTTCTGCGACGAGTCGGCCGAGGGCGAGATGGCTGAGGCCGGACTGGTACCGCTCGCCGAGCAGATCGAGCAGCGTCGCGCTCTGCGCGAAATCGTGGTACGCGTCGGCGGCGCTGCCGGTCTGCGCGTGGAGCAACCCGCGAAGCCGGAGGTACTCGCCCCACGCGGCGGGCGCGCTCTTCGGATCGAGGCCGTCAGCCGCGTAGGCGAGCCGATGTTCGGCTTCTGCGCTGCGGCCGGCGACAATCAACGCTTCAGCGGCGATCAGCGTCGCCTGCAGCGCGTCGAGCGGCGGCGCGGTGGCGTGAGCGATTTCGTCGGCGAGTGCGACCGCTTCACCAAGCGCTCCGCGCCGCAGCGCCAGACGCGCGCCGAGCACACGGACCGACCACTGGTACCACTGGCTCGTCTGCCGGCCGTATGCGCCGTATGCGTCGTTCGCGCGCCCGAGAAAATCGCTGGCCGTATCGTATCGACCGCGGATCAGGTGAATCTGCGCCAGCGTATCGAACACCGCGCCGGTGGTCTCGTGGAATTGAATCGGGCTCCGCACCTCGAGCGCGTGATGCAGCGCCTGTTCGGCGCGCGCCAGATCGCCCAACCGCACGCAAATCTGTCCGAGCGTGGCGAGCGCCACGGCGAGGCCGTGTCCAGAACCGTGCGCTTCGTGAAGCGAAACACTCCGTTCGGCGAGCGCGAGCGCCTGCTCGTAATGGTGCTGGAACAGCATCACGTTCGCCTGGTTGCCGCACACCGTCGCCAGCACGTCGTCGGCGTGCACGATCGACGCGAGACGTTCGGCCTGGCGCAGCGCGCCCATCGCTTCGTCGTAGCGTCCGAGCTGGGCGTGCGAGATGCTCGTGAGCGAGTGCACGAGCGCGAGGTGGCGCCGATCGCCCGCGGCGTGCAGCGCGGATGCGGCCTTCGTGATGTGCTCGCGCACGATCGCCATGTCGCCGACCTTGCGGTAGCACTGGCCGAGCTCGTAGTGCGCGAGTCCGATGCCGCGCGAGTCGTGTGCGATCTCCGCCTGCTTCAGCGCACGGCCGTGCAGCGCGATGGCGCGGGCCTGATCGCCGCGCGCGGAGGCGAGCCGTCCGTGCAGCCGCCACAAGGTGGCGAGCCGCCGCGGCGGCACGGTGTCGCGGAAGGAGTCGGGCGTGCGTCCCAGCGCGGCCGCCGCCTGATCGAGGTCGTCCTGCAGCAGCGCCGCTTCGGCAAGCATGGCGCGGAGCGTGAGCTCGTCCTCGCGCGTCAGCGCCGACGATCGCTGCGCGGGCGCGAGCATCTGCGCCGCTTCGGTGCCGCCGCCGCGTTCGAGCGCGGCGCCAGCGCGAACGAGCAGCGCCTGCAGCGACGGAGAGGCCACGGTCGGAGTATAAGGCTAACTGCGGCGGCAGGGACGAAACGGCCGTCCGCGCGCCGCGAGACGCGCTTCAAGCCGCGCGGAGCAGTCGCATTCGACGCAGGCCCACGGTTCGTCGCCGTTCAAATCGCGGCATCGGCTGCGTGCGTGCGCGTCCTGAACCTTCTCCAGATCGAAATACTCTTCCCAATATGCGCGCTCTTCGGCGAGCGGCGTCGGGCAGAAGCACACCTCGACCCATTGCACGCGGCCGTCCGCGAGCTCGCGCGCCGCGCCCATGTCGCGTAAGTACTCGTCGCCGGCCACGGAACCGCGGCCGAGCGTTCCGTCGTCGATCGCCTGCGCGAGCGGTTCGGCTCGGCCCGGCTTCACGCGGGCTGTGATCAGATAACGCATCCTTTCCATTCTACCGTGGCACTTCGATTGCTCTGCCGATCGATCAAGGAGAACTGTTGTGCTGTCTACACGGCCACGCTCGGGCCGACGCGAGACGCGAATCCGATTGCGCACGTCGGCGCCAACGGCGTCGCGCCAACGGCCGCTGCGCCTCAGACCGAGCCGATCCAGCGACCGCCGGGCTCGGTCGACCCCGATCGCGCGACGATGCTGATGCTGCTCGAGCGGATGGAAAAGCTGGCGACCGATTCGCTGAAGTCGGGCAAGGATGGAAAGGTCACGATCGATCGGTCGGCGCTCGACGAGATCATCGCCGAAATCGGCCAGATCAAGGCGATGTTGCTGAGAAACGGCGGATGAGCGCGCCCAGCGCGTCGCGCAGGCAGACGTCCTGCGCGAGCGATCGCAACTCCGCGGCTACGGCCTCGCTCACGCTTTCACGCGGCACGGCGATTGTGAACGAGGGATGACCGCGACGGCTGACGGCGACGTGTTGCTCCGCTAGCGTGAGTATCAGCGCGCCGGAATCGGTTCCGCACGTCAGGGTCAGCACGTCGTCTGTCTGTGGCCCCTCCTCGATCGCCGGCGCGGATGGATCGGACCACTGCATGCGTGCCGAGAGCCAGCCGCCAAGCAACCACGCCAAAGCGGCTTCGCCGGGACGATGCGTGATGCGCACGGCGGCGTGACGCAGGTCGTCGGCCTGCATCGATTCGGCGGCGTGCACGAGCGCCTGCCGCACCGGTGCGAGCCGACGCCAGTTCACGTCGGCGCAGTCCGCGCGCCGGTCCCGCACGATGGGCGCGAGCGACAGCACCGCGGTGCGCACGTCCTTCCACGCGAAGCTGTCGTACAGCAGTTGTCGTCCCATCGAGATCAGACCAGGCACCGGCGGCACCTGCGACAGATCTTCGGCCCACCATACGGAGGTCGGCACGTCGCCGCGTACGATCCGCCGCACGATCGACGGGAGTGAGGCGTCGGCGCACGACGCCATCACGGCAATCTCCTCGACACCGTAACGGGCCTGCGGCGGTCCGAACGTCACGATGCCGATACCGGCGGCGATCGGTTCGCATTCGACGCGGCGGTGCTCGTGCGCGATCACGATGATTCGCGACGGATGTCGCGCGACGACCTCTTCGATGGGAAGTCCCTGCACGAGCGCGTCGAGCCGGCCGGCGCCGGCGGACGAACGGAAGATGACGAGGTTCGACATCACCGCTCGCGCCACGGGCGCCTGCCGTCCGATCTCACGCCAGAGCTCGGCGAGTCCGTCTTCGATCGATTCAGCCGGCGTCGAACGCCACGTCCGCGCGACTACAGCGCTCGCCATTGTCGTCCTGTCGATTCAATGAGCCGGTCCGCTTCGGGCGGGCCCCACGATCCGGCGGAGTACGCGGGAAGCGCGTCGGTTTTCTGCGCGCTCCACCGATCGAGAATCGGCATCACCCATCGCCAGGCGGCTTCGACTGCGTCGCGCCGCATGAACAGCGTCTGATCGCCGACCATCACGTCCAGCAGCAGCCGCTCGTACGCCTCAGGCGAGGTGCCGCCGAACGTGCTGCCGTAATGAAAGTCCATCTGCACAGGATAGATCCGAACGCGCGGACCCGGAATCTTCGAGCTGATCCCTAGGGAGAATCCTTCGTCGGGCTGAATCCGAATCGACAGCACGTTCGGATCGAGCGGACCGTTGGGGTTCGCGTTGAACAGGATCGGCGGAACCTCCTTGAGGTGCACCGAGATCTCGCTCGCGCGCTTCGGCAACTGCTTGCCGGTGCGAAGGAAAAACGGCACGCCGGCCCACCGCCAGTTGTCGATGAATATCTGCAGCGCGACGTAGGTTTCGGTCGTGGACGTTGGAGCGACGCCCGGCTCCTCGCGATAACCGGGGACCGGCTTTCCCATATCGAATCCCCGGACGTACTGACCGCGCACGACCTGCGCGTCGACAAGATCTCCCGCGATTGGCCGAAGCGATCGCAGCACCTCGAGCTTCTCGTCGCGCACCACGTCCGACTCGAGCGAGTGCGGTGGCTCCATCGCGATCATCGACAGGAGCTGCAGCATGTGATTCTGGACCATATCGCGGAGCGCACCCGCCTGCTCGTAGTAATTGGCGCGCGTGCCGACGCCTTCGGCCTCCGCCACGGTGATCTGCACGTGATCGATGTACTTTTGATTGAACAGCGGCTCGAAGATGCTGTTGGCGAAGCGCAGGACGAGGATGTTTTGAACCGTCTCTTTGCCGAGGTAGTGATCGATTCGATAAATCTGGTGCTCGTTGAAGACTTCGGCGATTGCGTCGTTGATCTCACAGGCGCTCTGCAGATCGCGTCCGATCGGTTTCTCGATGATTAACCGCGCGAACGGACGTGCCTCGCGTGTGGCCTGCTGCCGCGGCGGAATGAACCGGGCGCGATTCAGCTGACCGACGGTCGGCACGAACAGCGACGGCGGCACGGCCAGGTAGTAGATGCGATTGCCGGGCAGGCCGCGCTCGTGCTCGATGATGTCGAGCCGCGAACCGAGCGGCGTGAGCGCGCGTTCGTCGGTATCGTCGATCGACGCGTTGACGAAGAACAGTGCCTCCGCGAACGTCGGCCACGCCTGCTCGTCGATCGGGCGCCGCGAGAAGTGCTCGATGCCGTTTTTCGCGAACGCGCGGTAGTCGTCGTCGCGGAATTCCCTGCGGCCGACGCCGACGATGGCTGTCCGCGGCGGGAGCAGTCCGTCCAGGTGAAGGTTGTACAGCGCCGGCAGCAGCTTCCGGTGCGCGAGATCGCCGGCGCCACCGAAGATGACCACGGCGACGGGCTCGGCCGGAACGGGAGGCGTTTCGCCGACGGACAGGCGCTCGAACAGCGACGCCGCTTCAGCCATCGTGCTTCTTCACGCGATGGCCGCCGAACTGATTGCGCAGCGCCGCCAGAAGCCGCTCGGCGAATGGGTTCGTGTTACGCGATCGGAATCGCGTGAAGATCGACGCGGACAGCACCGGCATCGGAACGGCGCGCTCGAGCGCCTCGATCAAGGTCCAACGTCCTTCGCCCGAATCTTCGACGTACGCGTCGAGGTCCACGAGCTCGGGGTCTTCCGCGAGCGCACGGGCCGTGAGCTGCAGCAGCCACGATCGGACGACGCTGCCGTGGTTCCAGAGCTCGGCGACCGCGGCCGTGTCGATCCGGTAGGGGCTCGCGTTCAGGAGCTCGAACCCCTCGGCGTAGGCCTGCATCAACCCGTACTCGATCCCGTTGTGGATCATCTTGACGTAGTGACCGGCGCCGTGGTCGCCGGTGCGCAGATAGCCGCGTTCGGGCGCAAGCGTGAGGAAGATCGGTTCGAGGCGCTTGCACACGTCGGCTTCTCCGCCAACCATCAGACAGTAGCCTTCCGTGAGGCCCCAGATGCCGCCGCTCGTGCCGGCGTCGACGTAGTGAATCTGCTTGGACGCCAGCGCCTTCGCCCGCCGTACATCGTCGTGGAAGTTCGTATTGCCGCCGTCGATGATCGTGTCGCCCGCCGACAGGAGGTTGCCGAGCGCGTCGACGGTCGACTCCGTCGGATCGCCGGCTGGAACCATGACCCACACCGCGCGAGGCGGCGTGAGCGCCTTGACGAAGCCGTCCAGCGCGGAGACGCCCTGCGCGCCGACCTCGGTCGCGCGCGCCACGGCGTCCGGGGCGCGATCGAAGGCCACCACGTCGTGACCGCCGCGCCGCAGCCGCGTCACCATGTTCAAACCCATCTTGCCGAGGCCGACGAAGCCGATTTGCATCGATTCACCTTGATCGCGAACCTGACCGTTTTCGCCAGACGCTACGGAGGGCCGCCGCATGCGCCACTGTCTGGTGGTCGTGGCGCGGCCTGTCAGGGCCGCGGCAGCCTCGAAAGCAGCGCATCAGCAACCCGATGCAGGAGCACCCGATCCGGAGACGGCAGATGAACGTGCAGCGCACGACGGCGCGCCGCGTCGAGTGACGCGAAATCGCCGAGCGCCTGCGCGAGCTCCAGCGTTCCGAACGTGAATCGCTCGCCCGGAATCGGGATGTCGATGCGAGGCGTCGCGGTGATCATCACGAAAACGCCGGTATTCGGACCGCCTTTGTGGAGCTGTCCGGTCGAGTGGAGATATCGCGGCCCGTAGCCGAACATCGTCGCGGCACGCGTGCGATCGCGAACGGCGTGACGAAACGCGTGGAGCTGATCGGCCAGCTCCACATCGGGTCCGACGTACGCGAGCAGACCGAAGTAGTCGCCCTCGCGCAGCGTCGTCAGAATCGCATCGGCGCCAAGGCCGTGCAGCTCGTCGTGTGCGGCGGAGGTCAGCGTCAGCGCCACGTTGCCCGGCAGCGTCCGATCCGGCGTGACCGATGGCAGTGATCCATGGGATTTGTACCGCTCGAGCAGCAGCTTCGTGGCGTCCTTGGCCTGCTGCACGTTTGGCTCGTCGAACGGATTGATCTCGAGGAGCGCGCCTGCGACGGCTGTCGCAATCTCCCATCGGACGAACTCGGCGCCGAGCGCGCACGGTTCGGGGAGATCGATCTCGACGAACGGCGCGCGGGCGAGCTTGAGATCGCGGACATCGGTATCGCGCATCTCCTCGGCGTACGATCCGTGAAGCCGCAGCCGCACGAACAACCGGTCCGATCCGTAAACGGAAGGCTCGCCGAGCGGTTCTCCTGCAATCGGCACGACGCCTCTGCCCTTCTTCCCAGTGCTCTCGGCGATCAGCTGTTCGACCCACAAACCAAATGGCTCCAACGCCGGCGGCATCACCAGCGTGAGCTTGTCGCGGCCGGCACGCGCCGCGGCTCCAATCGCGAGCCCGAGTCCGACGGCCGGGTTCCCCGCCGCCGTTCCGAATCCGGGCTCGGCCGCGGCAAGCATGGCGATCGCCCATCCGATGAGCGCCGGCACGTTCAGTCCCATCAACGCGGCCGGCACGAAGCCGAAGTACGAGAGAGCCGAATAGCGGCCGCCGATGTCTGACGGATTGATGAAGACATCGCGAAACCGCTCCGCGCGCGCACGATGGGCGAGCTCGGTGCCTTCGTCGGTAATCGCGACGAAATGACTGGCCCAGCGTGGTTCGAGGAAACGTCGGAAATGAGCGGCGAGCGAATTCGGCTCGATGGTCGTTCCGGACTTGCTCGACAGCAGGTACAACGTGCGCTCCGGGACGGTCGCGACCGATTGAATGGCAGCCGGATCGGTGGAGTCGAGCATGTGCAGCCGCGGCCAGCCCGGCGCCGCGCCGAGGACGGCGCGCAGGACTTCGGGCGCGAGGCTCGATCCGCCCATGCCGAGCAGAACGACGTCGGTGAACCCGTCATCGCGGACGCGCGACGCGAACGCGAGCAGGCGATCGATGTGCTCGGCCATCAGATGCGGCGACGCCATCCAGCCGAGGCGGTTGGCAATCTTCTCCTGCACGGCGGCGTCGTCGCTCCAGACCGACGGATCGCGGCGCCAGAGTCCCGCGGCCGCGCGCTGTGCGGCGTCGCCGTGGCTGTTGAGAACGTCCGTTAGCGGTCCGGGTGAAAGCTGCAGCGTTGGCTGGAGGCGAGCACGCTTGGCGGCCACGTCGAGCGCCGGCCAGCGCGTCAAGAGGTCGTGCGCGCTGTGCATCTCAGTAGAATACCGTAGTCGACTGTTTTACGGCCGACGCCAGACCGTTTTCATCGGCGATCGTTGACAGCAATGGCGCGAGGATTCGAGAGCAAGGACGTCGAGTACCAGCAGGCGGAGGCCGAACGGGCGAAGACCGTCCGTCCGTCGCTGACGCCCGCCGAGCGGGAGGCGCAGGCCAGGCGGAGGACGATCGAGCTCGCCCTGGCAAGCGCGCGCGCCGATCTCGCGGCGGCGCGATCGCCGGCGCATCGCGACATGCTGACGCAGGCGATCGCCGTGCTCGAGCAGCAGCTGATAAAGGTCGTCATCGTTGCTGTGTTCACGCTCGCGGCGTCGATCGCCTGCGATCGCGATGCCGATCGATCGCGTCCCATTCCAGGCGGCGCGACGACAGCGCACGCTTCTTCGACATCCGCGGCGGCGCCGACAACGTCAGCGCCGCGCATCGTCATCCTCGGTGACAGCCTGACCGCGGGACTCGGCCTGCCTGTGCAGCAATCGTATCCTGCGCTGCTGCAGGAGCGTCTGAACGCAGAGGGACTTCATTACGACGTCGTGAATGCGGGCGTTTCGGGCGACACGTCGGCCGGTGGACTCTCGCGCCTCGACTGGTCGCTGCAGGGCAACGTCAAAATCCTGGTGGTGGCCCTCGGTGGGAACGACGCCCTGCGCGCCCTTCCAGTCGAGGAATTGAAAGGCAATCTCGGCCGCATCATCGAGCGCGCCCAGGCGAGGGGGATCGCGGTCGTGCTCGCAGGAATGGAGGCGCCGCCGAACTGGGGACGCGACTACGA
>Ga0075436_100003698_pt1 | contig 10479 bp, 9 predicted proteins | sample RhiMethybrSRZTD5_FD_75303 | JGI IMG/M metagenome (GOLD analysis project Ga0075436, IMG submission 75303) | Populus rhizosphere microbial communities from Tennessee, USA - Rhizosphere MetaG P. TD hybrid SRZTD5 | ecosystem: Host-associated > Plants > Roots > Rhizosphere > Soil | place: USA... | reverse complement strand
CGTGAAGAAAGCCAATAAAGGTCCGCTGCCTGATAGTGAAATTCAGCACGTCTTCGAACGCATTATCGACGTCATGCGCAAGCTGCAGCAGCAGGAGATTCACCGCGCCACCGCCGCCAAAGCACCCGGTGAAACAGAATTTGATCTTGAAGTGAACGAGTAAGACCAGAGGCTTCCAGAGATGATTATTGCCATGCAGCCGGGCGCCACCGAGAAGCAGATCGACAACGTGATCGAGCGCCTCGTCATGCGCGGATTTGAAGTGCATCGCTCAACCGGAGAGCAGCAAACGGTACTCGGCGCCGTAGGCGCGAAGATCGATTTCGACATTCGGGAGATCGAGTTGCTCGAAGCCGTGCAGCAGGTGCACCGCATAAGCGCGCCTTACAAGCTGGTTGGACGTACGTTTCGTCCGGACGGCACGGTGGTGAAGTTCCCCAATGGAGTAAGCGTCGGCGGAACGCAGGTAATCGTGATGGCGGGACCATGCTCGGTGGAATCGCGCGAGCAGCTTGTTTCTGCCGCGGAGCAGGTGTCGAAAGCAGGCGCAAAATTCTTGCGCGGCGGAGCCTTCAAACCGCGCAGCTCACCGTACTCCTTTCAGGGAATGGGCGTGGAAGGACTGAAGCTGCTGCGAGAAGCGGGAGATCGTTTTGGCCTTCTCATCGTCAGCGAGGTAATGGAGATTAGCCAGATCGAGGTGATGCTGCCCTATGTCGATCTCTTTCAGCTCGGCGCGCGCAACATGCAGAATTTTAATCTGCTGAGGGAATTGGGAAAAGTTCGCAAGCCCGTTTTGGTCAAACGCGGAATCGCCGCCACCATCGAAGAATTGCTGCTCTCAGCCGAATACATTCTGGCCGGCGGAAACTACGACGTGATCCTCTGCGAGCGCGGGATCCGTACATTTGAGACCTACACGCGCAACACAATGGATATCTCCGCGATTCCCATCGTGAAGAAGCTCTCGCATCTCCCAATGACGGCAGATCCATCTCACGGTACCGGGCGTCGCGACAAAGTAGCGCCCATGGCACGCGCGGCGCTGGCGGCAGGGTGCGACGCCTTGCTGATCGAAGTTCATCCCGATCCGGAAAAGGCGCTCTCGGATGGGCCGCAATCGTTATATCCAGATCAGTTCTCGCACCTGATGAATGAGTTGCGCATGATCGCGCCTGCTGTTGGGCGAACGATCTGAAACCAAAACTGAACACGGTCACGGAGGACACGAAGGGATGAATTCTATTTAACGCCGCTCTCTCTAAGAGACGAGTGTCGTTATCGCTGACGTTCTCGCGTTAAAAACTCCTCTGTGTCCTCCATGTCCTCCGTGTTTATTTCTTAGTCGTCGCATCAATGAAATTCACAAAATCCTGCTTCATCTTTGCGTGCGACTGCGAGTCCAGGTAGACCATGTGCCCTGACTCGTACTGCGTGAACGAGATGTTTTTGTGGTACTGCGGAGTCAGATCGAGATGGTCCATTGTGTAATCGACCGCCAGGTAAGGCGTCGCCAGGTCGTAGTGGCCCTCCATCACCAGCACCCGCAGAAAAGGATCTTTTACGATCGCCTGCCGGAGCGCAGTCGCGGTATCAGGATAGCCGCCGCCGAATCCTTCAACTCCAGTCCAGCTCCAGTGGAAATTGCCGGACTGGTTCGCTGATGTCCAGTACGGCATATCAGTCTTGTAGTTCAGCTCACGACGAGCGTAGTCGTTGAACACCGAAGTGAACGGCGGACCAGTTTGGGAACTGGTCGGATCATAGAAAGGAGTATCCATGAAGCCGTTGGGATCCGGGCCGGTATAGCGACCGTCGAGTCGTCCGATACGAAGCTTCTGATCGGAGAGCAGGTAGTGCGTGAAGGTACGTACATCGACGCGCAAATTTGCCCACTCGATGATTTCTCTACTTAGACCCGTATAGCGCGAGAGTTTATCGACTACATTTGCGCGCTCCTGCGGTGTGAGAGCGTCGCCCTTGTTCAGCGCCGACCAGTATTCGCCCAGCGCCCAGTCCCGAGCCTCCTGCGCTGCTTTCGGTACATCGGCCTGCAGATCGGCAGGGAGCTTTTTATGGTAGCCGGCGATCCAGGTGAAGCTGGGGAGAATCAGCGGATAGGGAACATCGTTGGTCTTTGCGAACTCGAGTGTCTCGAAGCTCAACACAGTCGAGAGCAGAACGATCCCATTAAAGGAAATTCCGCGATCGGCTAGATAGCCGGCGATGCCCGCTGAGCGCGTCGTTCCATAGCTCTCGCCGAAAAGATAGAGCGGTGACGACCATCGCTCGTTCCTGGTCAGATACATGCGGATGAACTCGCCAAACGACTCAATATCTCCGCGCATGTTCCAGAAACGGCGTGCTGCGGCGGTATCGGCAGGCCGGCTCCATCCGGTGCCGATGGCATCGACCATCACCAGATCGGTCTTATCGAGTGGAGTGTTGGGATTGTCTTCGAGGCGATAGGGCGCTGCAGGCATCCAGCCTTGCGGTTGCAGAACAACTTTGCGTGGACCCATCGCACCCATATGCAGCCAGATCGACGCTGACCCCGGTCCGCCGTTGAACGAGAACGTCAGCGGACGTGTGCTCGGGTCGGCTCCATCCAGGGTGTACGCAACGTAGAACATCTCGGCATCGATCTTGCCTTCCCCGTCCTTGATCGGCATGCGTCCGGCAGTAGCGATGTAACGAATCTCGTGTCCACCAATGCGGATGCTGTGATGCGTCACGACCGGCGGAACTTCCGTCATGTCGTAGTGCATGGGCCGAATCTGCTGACCTTCACCTTCCGATGACTGCTCAGGCCGGCGCTGCTGAGCTTCCGGAGGAGCTTGTTCCGGCTGAGGAGTGCGCGCCTCCTGCGTTTGTGGCGGCTGTTCGGTTGGCGTTTGTGCCGACGGCGTGTTTGGTGGCGGCGTTTTCTCTAAGCGCTGCCGAGGTGGATTCGATTGCTGCGCGAGCGCACAAGAGAAGACCAATACTATGAAAGCAATTGAGACTCTTCGCATTCCAAAGACCTCGCTTACATTGCGTCAGTTTGAAAACTGGGAATTGTAACAGCGGAAAAGGACTCTACGCGGCGCTCGTCAGTGTTTGCGGGTGTCGCGTGCAACTCTGGACATGACAAGATGATGCCGTTTCCAGTAGGGAATGAGTGTGTGACAGCGCCCTTGGCAAGGGCGATCGGATACACATCACACAAGGCATCGAGGTGATAGATCGCGAGATGAAGACTCATCCATTCGCTACCACGAACTGTACTCGCCCACGCTCCTCTACAATTGGCCTTTCATGCTGCGGCGAAGAATCTGGTTCGGCGTGTCGATTTTTATTGCTGTGCTCGTCAACCTCGGGTTTCAAAAATCTTCCTCCTCTACTATTCCTACGTTTTACAAAGATATCGACCCCATCCTTCAGCAGCATTGCCAGAGCTGCCATCGGGCGGGCGAGATCGCTCCCATGCCTCTCGTAACCTATGGTGACGCGCGCAAATACGCCGCAGAGATGAAGCGTATGACGAGTGCGCGCAAGATGCCGCCTTGGTTTGCTGATCCCCGAATCGGGAAATGGGTAAACGATCCCTCGCTAACAGATACGCAAATTGCGATGGTTGCGAAATGGGCGGACGCCGGAGCTCCGGCGGGCAATCCCCAAGACGCTCCTCCACCGCGGCGCTGGACCGAAGGCTGGAACATTCCGCAGCCCGATTTGGTGTTGCAGATGCCGAAGCCGGTCACGATTCCCGCCGGAGGCGACGTGCCGTACACGTATGAGATTGTGCCCACGGGCTTCACGGAAGACAAATGGGTGCAGGCGTCTGAGGTTCGGCCGACGAGCCGTGATCATGTGCACCACGCCGTTGTGTATATCCGACCGCCAAATTCGAAGTGGCTGCGCAACGCCCCGATCGGCAAGCCATTCTCAGCGGCGGACATGACGACCGAAGAAGATGTTCGCCAGGCGTTGTTCACGGACAGTGACATGCTGCTCGTTTATGCCCCGGGTAGCTCGCCCGATCAGTGGCCCGATGGTATGGCGAAATTCGTTCCAGCTGGAGCAGATCTGGTGTTCCAGATGCACTACACAACCAACGGCCATGCGAGCAGTGATCAGACAAGCATCGGATTGGTGTTCGCGAAGCAGCCGCCGAAACAGCGCGTACTCACGCTGCAACTCGTGAATCACAGCTTCGTCATTCCGCCTGAGACTGACAATTTCCGCGTGGAAGTCTTCGGGACACTCCCGAACGACGCAACACTGCTCAGCTTCTTCCCGCACATGCACCTGCGCGGCAAGCGTTTCGAATATGACATCGTTCATCCGGATGGAACCATCGAGCCACTGCTGCGCGTGAACTATCACTTTCATTGGCAGATGAGTTATCGCCTGGCCGAGCCCCGCTTCCTGAAAGCCGGGACCAAGCTGCAGGCTGTCGCGTGGTTCGATAACTCACGCAACAATCCGCATAATCCCGACCCTAGCCAGACGGTGCGTTGGGGCGGGCAAACGTCAGAAGAAATGATGGTGGGATTTTTCGACTTGGCGGTTCCGGCGAACATCAATAAGTGGCAGTACTTCGTTCGCAGAAGGCCTTCGCAGTAACAGAAAACATCTTCGATTCGAGGAGGAATCGTGAGTTCCAAGACTCAGCGGAAGTATTTCAACCTTCCTGGAAAACGCCCTGGATTGCCCTACAGCGATGCCGTTTTAAGCGGCAATACTCTCTATGTTGCCGGCCGCATCGGTTTCAAACCGGGAACGCGCGAATTGCCTCCCGATCCACAGGAAGAAGCTCGGCTGATGCTCGACCAGGTTCGCTCGGTGCTCGCACAGTCGGGCATGGAGATGAATGATTTGGTTTACGTGCAGATCTTCTGCTCCGATGTCTCGCTTTTCGATAAGTTCAACGAAGTTTACCGGCAGTACTTCTCAGGTGATCTGCCGGCACGGGCGTTCATTGGATCGGGGCCGCTGCTGTTCGGCGCGCGCTTTGAGATCATCGGCATGGCTGTGAAGGAGCGGTGAGCCAAGATAGACCGACGCAGCGTCATGGGCGACGTGGATGGGCGTCCACTCCCGATTCACCCGTCCGCTACCGTGGACGGTACTGACGGGCTAGGCTGCCGATCTCCCGCCCATTTCCTCCTTCACCATCTTCTTCAACGTGAGCGCGTTGAAAGCTGCGTATCCGGCCTGATCATTGTCGAAATAAACGTAGATGCTTCGCAGCTTGGTGCTCCACTCGACGATGCGTTCCGCCCATTGCTGCAGGACTTTGTCGCTGTAGCTGCCCTGATATTTTCCGCCTGGTCCGTGCAGGCGGACGTAGGCCCAATCGGCCGTGATCTCGATGGGGGAATGGAAGCCTGCAAGTTCATAAATACAAAATGCCGCGTTGTGCTTGCGAAGGAGTTCGTTTACAGGATCAATCAACCAGGATGGCTCCCGGAATTCGAAGGTGTAGCGATGGTACTTGGGAAGAGCCTCGAGGAATCCTGAGAGGCGCTCGATGTTGATTCCCCATTTGGGAGGGAGTTGGAAGAGAATCGGACCCAGCTTTTTGCCGAGAGCTTCGGCTCGGGGCAAGAAATTGTTCAGAGCATTTTCCGGTTCCTTGAGGTTTTTGTTATGCGTAAGAAACCGACTGCCTTTGATGGCGAATTCGAAGTTGCGCGGCGTTGCCTCTCGCCAGGCTGAGAGCGTCTCGATCTTGGGCAGCATGTAGAAACTGTTATTGATCTCGACCGTGTCAAATTTCTCGTAGTAGTAGGCGAGCATCTTCGAAGCAGGAAATTTCTCTGGATAGAAGTTGCCTACCCAGTGCTTGTAATGCCAGCCAGACGTCCCAATGCGAATGTTTGCCATCGCGAGTGATAGGACGCGAGGAGGAACGAGCAACGATGCCTCGCCACCATGAGTCAGTACCGCGCACGGTACCCGACTCTGTGATACAACGGCGATCTTTCAATTGCGCACCCGTTCCCCCAATAATGTACGATTTCCAATTCTCCGTGTCCTCCGTGGCGCCGTGGTGAAATGGTCTGAGTGAATGATCAAGCAAGTCACAGTTATCGGCACCGGTCTGATTGGTGGTTCGCTGGCCTTGGCGCTGCGTCATCGGGGTATTCGCATCGTTGGCTCGGACAAGAAGCGAGTTCTCATCAAGGCTCAGGAGATTGGGGCTATCGATTCCGGCGTAGAGAACCCTGCGCGCGCGTGCGTTGGCAGCGACGTTGTCATCCTTGCGGCGAACGTCGGGGGCATAATCGACTCCATCGAAAACCTTGGTCCGATGCTGCCTCGCAATGTGCTTCTTACGGATGTGGGCAGCACTAAAGTAGAAGTGCTCAAGCGCGCCAGGTCGGTGTTTGGATCTAGCGCGAGTTCGCGTTTTCTTGGTGGACATCCGATGTCGGGCAAAGAGCATTCGGGCGTTGAGAACGCCGACAGCTCTCTGTTCTCAGGGAGCACATGGATCTTCACGCCGCAGAATGAACAACTCAGCGATCTTGCTCAAGAATATGTTGATCTAATTGCCTCGTTGGGGACACGAATCATCTATCTCTCTGCCGAGCAGCACGATCGCCTCGTCGCCTGGACGAGCCATCTTCCGCAAATGCTTTCCACTGCATTTGCCGCTGTCCTGCAGGACGAGGCTGCATTGGAGGAGAAGGCGCACGTCACGCGAACCCAGATGCAGGACGTGGGCGGCCGCGCGCTCAAAGAAATGACCCGCATCGCGGCGAGTCCCTATTCGATGTGGCGAGACATCGCGCTCACGAACGCCGCCAATATCGAAGATGCCATTTTGAAGCTAGAGCAGCGCCTCACCCACATTCGAGAAAATCTGCGTACTCCGGAGCTGCGCGCGGAATTCGAACGGGCTGCCAAATTCAAGAAAGCTGATTAACTTCTGCGAGTGCAAAATCAGCGCTCGTCATTCAAGCGCTTATATCGGCCGCAGAGCTGCCTCGCTAGTTCCCATTGCGTGTCCTTAAGGAACGCGAAGCAGCCCTGCCGGTACTCACGGTGAATCCGGCTATTCGAAACGCAAAGCTTCAATAGGATCCAGACGCGCGGCTTTACGTGCTGGATAGTAGCCGAACGCAATGCCGATTGCCGTCGAGAAGATTACCGCGGCTCCCACCGCCAGCATTGATACAGACACCGTCCAGTGCAGAACGAAGTTGATCAAAATGGAGCTGCCGATACCCACGATAATCCCAACCGCTCCGCCGAGCAGGCTGAGCACAACAGACTCCAGCAGGAACTGACGCTGTACGTCCTGTTCGGTCGCGCCGATGGCGACGCGCACGCCTATTTCTTTCGTTCGCTCGGTTACAGATACCAGCATGATGTTCATGATGCCGATTCCACCGACGATCAACGAGACGCCAGCGATGGAAGCGAGCAGCATAGTCATCACTTGTGCTGACTGATCGGCAAGTTCGGCGATGTCCGCAAGATTGCGGATGCTGAAGTCGTCAGGAGTGCCTGCGCGAATGCGATGGCGGTCGCGCAGAATCGCCGTGATCTGGTCCTGCGCTGCGTAGCTTTGCGCCTGTGATTTCGCAGACACCATGATGTTGCGCAGCCAGTCTTGTCCCGTGATCTTCTTTTGCAGCGTGGTGATCGGGACGTAGATGCCGTCGTCCTGATCGCCGCCCATGCCTGAGGTTCCCTTGGCCGTGAGCACACCGACTACCGTGAAGGGCAGATTGCCGGCGCGGATCGTCTGGCCTACAGGATTGCTGTTCCCAAAAAGGTTCTGACGAACCGTCTCGCCGATTACCGCCACATTGGCTGCGCGGCGCACATCGTCCTGGCTAAAGGTATCGCCTTGGCTGAAGGCCCAGTCGCGGATGTCGAAATACTGTGGTTCGGTTCCGCTGACGGTCGTTGCCCAGTTTTGGTTTCCGAACACGAGCTGCGTGCTCGCGGACGATACCGGTGCCGCGTTCGCGACAGCGGGAGCTTCGCTGAGAATCGCCGTCACATCGGAAGACACGAGTGTTTGCGTGGCTCCGGCGCCGAGGTGCGTGCCGCCCATGTTTACGCTGCCGGCTGAGACATACAGCAGGTTCGTGCCCATGGCGGCGATGCGGTCTTGCACTTCCTTTTGCGCGCCATTGCCGATTCCGACCATGGCGATTACCGCACCCACTCCGATGATGATTCCCAACATGGTCAACGCGGAGCGCAGCTTGTTGCGAGCCAGCGCCCGCAGTGCAATCTTCATCGTCTCAAGAAGTTCCATAAGTCACCTCAATCCTCTTCGCTCGTAGGCATCTCTGCCAACACCTGGGCTGCGCTCGGACGCTGCGCAACCAGTTCGTCGCGGCGAACGCGCCCGTCGCGGAACGTAATCACTCGCTTCGCATACTGCGCGATGTCGGGCTCGTGCGTTACCAACACGATCGTTAGTCCTTCATCGTTGAGCTTCTGCAGGATGCTCATGATCTCCACGGACGTGCGGCTGTCGAGATTGCCCGTTGGCTCGTCAGCCAGCAGAATCGATGGCTGATTCACCAGCGCACGAGCGATGGCGACGCGCTGCTGCTGTCCTCCGGACAACTGCGAAGGAAAGTGGTCGAGACGCTCGCCGAGTCCGACCATCTCCAAGGCACGACGGGCTCTCTTCTGCCGCTCTTCCACATCGAGCTTGGCGTAGAGCGTTGGCAATTCCACGTTTTCGAGCGCCGTAGTTCGAGCCAGAAGATTGAATCCCTGGAAGACAAAGCCGAGCCGCCGGTTGCGAATGGCCGCTAGTTCCTTCTTAGGAAGTTGGGCGACGTTCACGCCATCGAGAATGTAATTTCCCGAGGTAGGACGATCGAGGCAGCCGAGGATGTTCATCAGCGTCGATTTCCCACTGCCGCTCGAACCCATGATGGCCACGAACTCTCCGCGCCCAATCTCCAGGTTGATGCCGCGCAGGGCGTGCACGCGGTTCTCGCCAAGCTGGTAGATCCGGTGCACATCCTGGATGCCGATCACAGCATCTTGCTTTTCGTTTGCCGTAGCTGTCTGTTCAAGTTCTGCAAGTATGGTTGCCATCACAGACCTCCTACCGTCCCATCCTGCCGCCGCCTACCCGAGGCGTTGCGGGTGAGCTGCTGGGGCGTGCTGCGGACGCCGAACTCTTGCCGGCGTCCGCTTTGCCGGTCACAAGTTGATCGCCAGTGTTCAGCGTTCCCCCGATCACCTTCGTCACCGCTGTATTCACGTGATCGGTGAGACCGCTGGCGATCTGGACCGGAACCAGATTCTTTCCGCTTTCCAGTTTCCAGACGACCGCCTGCTGCGACTGGCGCCCCTTGCCGGAGGACTGTATGCCGTTGGCTGCAAGAAGTTGTTGCAGCTTGTCGGCGCTCAGGTCGGGCTTGAAGCGCAGCGCAGCATTCGGGACCTCCAACGTGTTCTCCGCCTGTGCAACGGGAATGGTCACGTATGCGGTCATCCCGGGGAAAAGCTTTTGGTCAGGATTGTCGAAGGCGATCACGGTGTCATAGGTCACCACGTTCTGCACCGTCGTGGGATTCATGCGCACCTGCTCCACCGTTCCGCGGAATACCTGATTGGGAAATGCGTCCACGGTAAAGGTCGCGGGCTGTCCGGCGTGGATTTGTCCCACATCGGATTCATCGGTCTTGGCATACACGCGCATCTTGGTCAGGTCCTGCGCGATGGTGAACAGCGTCGGAGCCTGCAACGATGCGGCGACGGTTTGGCCCACGTCGATGCTGCGCGCCGTTACCGTGCCGTCGATGGGCGAGCGGATGATCGTGTGATCGAGATTCGTTTGCGCGACCTTCAGAGCAGCCAGCTTCTGTGCTACCTGCGCGTTGGTTTCCTTCACCTGTGCTGCTGCAGAAGAGACCGCCGCCTGGTTGGAATCTGAAGTTGCTTTATCGATGTCGAGCTGCTGCGCGGCGATCACCCCATCTTTAGCTAGAGCATTGCTGCGCTCGTAAGCTTTTTGCGCCTGCGTAGCTGTTGCCTGCGACTTCAGCAGTTCGGCCTTGGAAGCAGCAGCAGTCGCCTGCGCGTTCTGCAAGTCGGCTTGCGCCTGCAACAGCGCTCCCTGGAAGAGGGCAGGATCGATCGCCGCGATCACCTGTCCTTTCTTTACGCGCGTGTTGAAGTCGGCGTTGAGTTTCGAAACGGTACCGGAAACCTGCGAACCCACTTGAACCGTGGTCACGGCGTCGATCGTGCCGGTCGCCTGCACAAGCTGGCGGATGTCGCCCAGCTGCACTGCCTGCGTTGTATACGCTGGCTTGTCGCCGCCGCGTAGAGTAAATGCCGCCATCACGGCGACCGCGATTAGCAGTGCGAAAATCCCAAGCCACTTCCGCTGAATGCGTTTCATTGCCTTTTCCTCTCCCACGCCTCTTTAGACCCACGGGGGAGAAGAACGACCGTTAAGACTGCGGAAAGTCTATGTAAAGAACTCTAAAGCCCTGATTCCAA
>Ga0075436_100003697_pt1 | contig 10482 bp, 6 predicted proteins | sample RhiMethybrSRZTD5_FD_75303 | JGI IMG/M metagenome (GOLD analysis project Ga0075436, IMG submission 75303) | Populus rhizosphere microbial communities from Tennessee, USA - Rhizosphere MetaG P. TD hybrid SRZTD5 | ecosystem: Host-associated > Plants > Roots > Rhizosphere > Soil | place: USA... | reverse complement strand
ACGAGAATCTCCCCCTTCGCTACCGCCACGGCCAGCTTCTGTGCGGCTTCCTTTCCTTTTCTCTCGGGCGCCCGAACCAATTGGATCCCCCGGTCTCGATAGGATTTCACGATCTCGTCGGTCCTGTCGGACGAACAGTCTGAGGCCACGAGAATTTCGAGTCTCGGGCGCGGATAAACAAGCTTCAGCGTATTCTCCAGTTTTTCCGCAATGCGTTTTTCTTCGTTGTAGGCGGTAATGATGAACGTGACTGACGGGCTCACGTCCGCCTTCTCCACTCGTCGTGTCCTCAAGAGGGAGATCCCACGCAGGGCCAACGGATAGCCCACATAGGCGTACGTGATGAACGCAACCGATACCCAGAAAACGATCTCGCCGAGCCACATGATAATAGGATCCGATTATTGCCCGTAGGGTAGGGGTCACCGCACCGTACGGCGCGCCGTCGAGGCCGCGACCGAATGAATGGCGCTTTCCAGCGATTTCGCCATCGCACCCCAGGAGTACTTACTGCGGACACAGGCCAATCCGTTCGTCCCCAATCGTCGTATTTCCTCCGGATCGACCAACAGCCGGACCACCTTGTCGGCAAAGGATTGCGAATCTTGCGCAACTAGCACTTCCCTGTTGTCCGCCAAGTCCAACCCGTCGATGCTTAGTGGAGTTGCCACGATTGCTTTCTCCATCGCCATCGCCGCGAGAATCTTGTTTTTCACGCCGGAGCCTACGCGCAATGGGCTCACGAAGATCGTAGCGCTCCGTACATAGGGACGAACGTCATCGACCTTCCCGGTCACGTGGACCCCGGGGATGCGAGTCAGGGCTTTGACTCTCCGGGATGGCCCGCTCCCGACGATCCAAAACTGGGCCTGGGGGCGCTTCGCTTTCACCAAAGGGAAAATATCTTCGGCAAAATACAGGGCGGCATCTTCATTGGGGGCATAGCCCATGACGCCGGTAAAGACAATCTTATTCGCCTCCGGCAAGGTGGAGTCCGGCGTAAAGTACTCCATATCCACCCCGTTGGTAATGGTGAGCGTCCGGGGCTTCGTCGAAAGTTCTCTGATGACCTGTTCGTCGACGGAGGAGTTAGTGACTATCAGGTCAAACGTCCCTTCCAGCGCCCTTTCAAGTCGTTTGACGCTGATCAGGCCCAGATAGGCGAGGACGCGTTTGCGCCAATCTCGCTCTGCATTCAGCATCCTCTGGCACAGAAGGGTCATAGAATCGTGCAGGTCGACGATGGCCGGAATGTTCAGTTGCCGATCGACATACTGAGTCATCGTAAGCAGATCCACGTGAATGAGATCGATGCGCTCGTGGATACAGAGCTCCCGAATCCGCTTACGAATCGACCGGTAGTATCCGGCATGCCGATAGCGAGTCTCGAAGTGGGCCGCGAGATGCACCCTGTGCCATTGCTGCCCCAGCCAGCGCACGGCTTGTGGATCAGGCAACACGTCGACTCGCCTAAAGACAGGCGATGTTGCCGGATCGTTCAGGAAGGCCTGATACCGTTCTTGAGATGAACGGCAGGTGAGTAGGAAAAGCTCATGGCGTCTGGAAAGCTCTCGGCATAAGTTGAAGAGTCGGGGAGACCCTGGCATTCGGGAAGTCGCTGGCACATCCGGAGCCAACACAAGGATTCTCACTCGCTAAACCCTACCGTGGATCGAGCCATCGAAGTTTCATCGCCAGCAAATACCATCGTAGGAAGCGGTAAAACTCCCGCGCCCCTCGATCCTGGCCAGATCGATGATCAGCTGGTCGGCACGCATGCGCTTGAGAGCGGACACGAACTCCGCCGAGGCATACCCTACGACAACCACTTGGGCCGTATCCACTGCGTCCTCGGCACGTTCGACAAGCAACGATGACAGGTGCGGGATATGCTCTTCGGCAAATCTCTTGTTCGCTCCAATCAGGAGGCTGGTCGCCACGTTCTTGTCGTAGATTTTCACTTGAAAGCCTTTTCCCAGGAGCGTTTCGATCAGTTCCACAATAGGACTCTCCCTTAGATCGTCCGTCCCCGGCTTGAACGCCATTCCCAGAAAGCCGATGCGCTTTTTTCCCAGGCTCATGATCATTTGGATGGCTACCCGAACCTGCGCTGCATTGCTCGTGAGGATGGCATTTAGGACGTGGCTTTCCAGATCAAACCGCTTCGCCTGGTATGCCAGGGCGCGCAGATCCTTGGGGAGGCATGAGCCGCCAAATGCGAAACCAGGTTTTAGATAGGCGGACGACAAATTCAGCTTTTTGTCCTCGCAGAATACGGACATGACATCATGACTATCGACGCCCATTTTTTTGCAAAGATTTCCGATCTCATTGGCGAAACTCACTTTCAAAGCGTGAAAGGCATTGTCACAATACTTTGCCATCTCGGCAACGCGAATTGACGTTCGGATCATGGGAGCATCGATCCCCGAGTAAAGCTGGCACAGGACCTCCCCGGTGCGTGTTTCACGCTCGCCGACGACGATCTTGGGGGGGTTGTAAAAATCGTACACAGAACTTCCCTCGCGCAGGAACTCCGGGTTGTAGCCAACGTCGAACCCGGCGCCGCTTTTTTTCCCGGATCGCGTTTCCAGGATGGGAATCAGCAGATCCTCGGACGTCCCGGGCAGCATCGTGCTCCGAAACACGACTAGATGATTTGATTTCTTGTTGCGCAGCGCGTCCCCAATCTCTTCGCATACACGCTTCATGTACGCAAGATCCAGGTCGCCGTTCGCCTGACTCGGTGTGCCTACACAAACTAGGGAGATGTCGGTTGACTGGACCGCTTCGTCCGCGGAGGTCGTCGCAGAGAGGCGCTTTTGTTGATGTCCAGCGACAAATAGTTCCGGCACTTCGGGCTCGACAATCGACACCAAGCCGGCATTCATTCGATCCACTTTGCTCGTGTTGACGTCTACCCCTATGACTGTGTGCCCTTTGGACACCAGGCAACCCGCACAGACCGTTCCCACATAACCCAGACCGAAGATCGATATTTTCATAGTGGCTCATTTGCAAAGACTGCATTGATCAATCCGGGAGCGCCGCAGAGGTCCGAAAACAGCCGTGTTTTTACCCATTCCACGAATGAGGCGGGCCTCGAGGCGATTTTCATCCTAATACGCGTAAGACAAGTCTGCTGAGTTCGGTTACATCATCCTCAGTAAGATATCCATGCGTGGGTAATGTGACGAGTTCCCTGGCGTAGCTCTCGGCAACCGGAAACGCTCCACCCACGAGCTTTCCCGACAGCTCCGGGATGGCGTTTATCGACGTGGGGTAGGTAGGCATGATGCCCAATCCCATCCGGGTGCTCTCGCGCAGCAGGGCTGCTCTTTTCTTGTCGTCCCTCGCTCCCAGGGGAAAACGCAGGAGCCCTAGGGATCGATCCCTGAGAAACCTGGATCCGCGATTTCCGCTCGCTTCAAGGATGGCAATCCACCGATTCACGCTTTTTTTTCGAACGTCCCGCAGTCTATGGAGCTTCCCTCGCCAATGCCTCGCCAACCCTGCCTGAAACGAAGACATCCCTAGGATGGGAAAATGCGTCTCAAAAGGCGTCTCCCCAAGTTTGAGGAACGGCAGGCTGCGCGGCACCCAAAACAGCCTAGGATGGACAAGCAACATCAGTGCCACCGCTTTGAAGATTAGGTTCAGCAGGGGCGGCACCCCGTAGTGCGGGAGGCGGCCTACCAAGCGATCGAGACCTTCGGCAATGTCCTCCCGGTTGGTGAGAATGACTCCCCCCTCGACGACTGAAAGCGCTTTGCCTCGGCCAAGACTGAAGAAGCTGACATCGCCAAGGGTGCCGAGCTTCCTTTCTTCTTTTGTTTCTCCCATGGCTTGGGCCGCATCCTCTACGACGATGACGCCCGGGTCTCGAATCAATTTCTGCAGTCTCGCGACATCGGCCGGATAGCCGAACAGGTGGGTGGGAACGACGGCCAGAATCTTGTTCGAGGGTCCGGAGCGGTCGGCGGCGTCGCGGGAGCGAGCGGACGCCCGAGGTGGCGATTCCGCGGAAAGCATGGTGGACAACTGCTCGAAGTCAAAATCGAAGCTGTCCGGGCGCAGGTCGCATAAGCGTATCCGAAGCCCTGCGCGAACGACGGATGAAGGAACCGAATAACAGGTAAACGCCGGGATGAGGACTTCATCTCTATCGGGAAACAGTTCCTTGAGGGTCAGAAGGATCAGGGTGAATGCAGCCTTTCCCGAAGAGACAAGAAAGCAGTGTTTGACTCCAAAGTGCTCCTTGAGCTCTGTCCGGAAACGATCGAGTTCCTTCCGGCCGCGAAAAATCCCGCGAACTCCCGAGACGATATCCCCGACACCGATCGGAGCCGCTGCCGGCGGCAGAGTTCTCCCTATACGCATTTACGCAGCACGCCGTATCGCCTGCAGCAGCTCACAAGCTGATGTGTTTTCTAATGCTAGGACCGATAACCCTCGTCACGACTAGCGGGAGCTTTTGCCAATAATGTATGGCTCTTGCAAATCTCTCTTTCTCTGAGCTTTCCAGATTCGGCAATTTACCGTCGAGAAAGATATAATGCCAATAGAGCGGCGCGGGTGCGGCGCCCCATTGTTCTTTGAACTTGTAAGTTCCTTCACCTGCAGAGGAACGCCCGAAGTCGAAGACTTGGTAGCCATTATCGCAGGCATATTCGAGTACACGCAGGTACAGGAGCATGTTCGGACTCAGGGACGCATATTTGCGAAGGGAGGATGCCCAGGGATTCCGCAACACTTTCTCAAATCCGACCAGCAATGCGGCGGCCACGGGCTCTTTGGCCTTGTAAATTGCAACGATCTTGGAGCACTCCGAGAATTCGCTGAGAACATGCTGCATCAGCTTCATCGAGTGAACCGGAGACCCCAAATCACGCATATTGACCAAGAAGACCTTGTAGAAGTCCTCCAACAGTTCCATCCCACCTGTCCTGGAGGTCAATCCTTCCTTCAAAGCCTTTGTAATTTGGCTTCTCAGCTTTGATTTGAAGGACTTCATAAGCATCTCGGAGGAGTCGGGAAGGTTCAGAAGCATCCGAACCTTATCGGATTTCATGGCGAACTGCAGTGGTTTTCGCGAGCTCTCGCTGCAGAAACCGCTCATGTCATTGCAGGATGCGAGCGCCCGCTCTTGGCGCAATTCTATTCTGCTTGCACCCGTTTTCCGACCGAGCGTGATAACTTCAGACAGCAGACTTTCTTCCGCCTTCCTAGAATCGGCAAGGATGCCTCCAGCATCCAGGTATGGCAAGGAAACCAGACAATTGCCGAAGAGCGCGTGTTTTAAGTGAACTACCGGGAGTACACCCACGATACTCCCAGCAGAGTCTCTCCTGCCCTCAGTGCGCCGTGGGGGGGCGTCCACTTCTCCGTCACGCGCCGTGAGCATGAGATAGTAGGTCGCGTGGCCATAGGTCCTGCGTATTACGTCCTGCCAGCCGAACATATGGAAGAGGCTGGCATCCGGATGTTTCCGGACATACTCGTCGCATAATGCCCTATCGGAATTGCTGGCATATTTAATCTTGTACGGAGACATTGATGGAATCGCAGCGTGCTTTGGACTCGAACGCGGTGTCTCGAATGCGGACGGACATGAGGTGCTCTCGCTTTAATCGAAGCTCGCGCGGATCTGCACCGTCGAATGCACCGTCAGCTGCGTGTAAGCTTAAATGGACAATCGACTTGTCATCGCATTGCTCCCGTCGCATCATTGCACGCGATGTGTAGGGCACGAATCGTAGAGGTATTGATCTGGAAAACCATATCGTAAAGGGATCGGCATAATATGCGCCCAGTACGCCGTCTGGCGTGGACCGGCCTGATCTGTTTGGCCGCTTTGGGAGTGACGGCTACACTCGCCATCATGGCGTCCGAAGGGCTCGCTTGGCGGGCGCGTGTAATCCGGGCAAAACTGTCAGGTGAGCTTGCAGAAATCCCGCCCGTGGATTTTGTGAAATGGTTGGCTCCTCGAAGCCCCGTATACCTCGGAGATTTAGCCGATAACGCGAACGTTTTCTTAAGTATACAGAATTCTCTTTCCGGCAAGGAGTCCGTCGAGAAGGGCGCCCGAGTGTTCGGTAGGCTGTGCGCGTCTTGTCACGGAGACAACGCGAAGGGCGGGGTGGGCCCGGACCTGGTTTCCTCGATTGGAAACAAGACGGACTGGGTCTACTTCTCAGCCGTGAAATGGGGTCGCCCGGGTACAGCGATGAGCGCACAGCCAATTGCAGACAGGGAGATATGGGAGACCCACGCTTATGTGAGGCAGCTGAGGTTTCAGAGCTCGGGTACTGAGAGCGCTCCTGCAGCGCGCACGCCGATCCGGGTCGACGCTGCGAGCATTCTGTCCTCGGACAAGCGGCCGAGTGAATGGCTGACTTTCGCGGGGAATTACGCCGGGCACCGCCACAGCATGCTCTCCGGCATCTCCAAACAAAACATCTCAAAGTTGCAGATCGCCTGGGCCGCGCAACTGCGATCTGCAAGCGAGTTCCTCGAAGCTTCTCCAATCGTTACTTCAAATCTGGTCTTCGTCACCGAGTCACCCGACGGAGTAATTGCACTCGATGCAACGACGGGAAAGAGAGAGTGGGAATTCAGGCGACCCGTGCCGAGCAAACTCGCATTGTGCTGCGGAACGGTGAACCGGGGAGTCGCTATCTTGGATGATTCGGTGTTCGTGGCGACCCTGGATGCGCATCTTGTCGCTCTGAATGCATCGACGGGGGAAAGAAAATGGGAGACTAAAGTCGCGGATTTTCGGGAGAGTTACTCGATGACGGGGGCGCCGCTCGCTCTGGGCGACCGCGTCATTGTTGGGGTTGCCGGCGGAGACTTCGGCATCCGTGGGTTCGTCGCGGCGTACGCTGCGAGCGACGGAAAACTTTTGTGGAAGTTCAATACCGTGCCGGGACCTGGGGAGGCGGGACACGATACCTGGGCAGGCGACTCCTGGAGGACCGGTGGGGCGCCAACGTGGACAGCCGGGGCGTACGACGCGAAACTGAATCTCCTGTACTGGGGCGTCGGCAACCCGGCACCCGTCTTCGAAGGCCGTCAGCGAGCCGGCGACAACCTCTATTCGAACAGTGTCGTGGCTCTGGACGCCCTGACGGGAAAACTCCGCTGGTATTTCCAGTTTACGCCCGGGGACGATCACGACTGGGATTCCGTGCAACAGCCGGTACTCGCGGAAATTCAATGGCAGGGACAGCTACGGTCGGCGCTCCTTTGGGCAAATCGCAACGGGTTCTTCTATGCGCTCGACCGGCAGACTGGCCAGTTTCTTTTTGCGAAGCCCTTCGCCAAGCAGACGTGGGCTACGGGTTTCACACCCGATGGCCGCCCGATTGTCCGCCTCGAAGCGAAACCAAGCCGCAAGGGCACTCTGGTGTCCCCGTTCGCGGGCGGTGCCACCAACTGGTGGCCGCCCTCCTATGATTCGGTCCGCCGATTGATGTACGTGTCTACGGTCGACGCGGCGTCGATCTACTTTTCCGGCGACGCGCGCGGTGAAAAAAGTGGGCAGTTATTGGGCAGCGCCGCAACCTTCTTTGGAAACCAGCTGGGCTCTTCGAGCGTAAAAGCAATCGAGGCGGCGACCGGGAATGTCCGGTGGGAGGCGTCGTTGGCTCGCGGATTCGACGTACCTCGCACCGTCGGAGGCGTACTCTCAACCGCCGGCGGGCTGGTCTTCGCAGGTTATCGCGACGAGTTCCTTGCATTTGATTCCGACACCGGCCGGACTTTGTGGCGCATCCGGCTAGGAGGGCACGTGAATGCTCCGCCCGTGGCGTACGCAGTCGGTCGCACCCAGTTCATCGCCTTGATGGCCGGAAACTCGCTGTTCGCGTTTTCGCTGGCGCCTGCCAAATAGCGCGAAGCCTCGACGGCGACCGGGAAAAGCACGGCTAAGCCTAGAATTGCCAGTACAAGAATTCGCTCGGGCCGCCCAAAGACAGAATCCCCATCGCCGCGATCGCCGAAATTCCGATCGCCCAGGCAACCGAGGGATTCCATTCGAGCATCCTGCGGCCGACGACCGTGTCGGCCGGTCGCGGTTTCACGCCGATGGCCGGCTCATATCGAGCCAGGATTTGAAGGGTGTTCGGGCAGGCCAGGATGACAAACATGAGAATCGGGATCGCTATCGCCATCTTTAGAAAGTTCTGACCGCCCCACGGCTGCTGGACGACGGCCGTGCCCTCCAGCCAGCCAGCCAGCGGCCCAAGCTGCTCGTAGACCGTGAGCGGCAGCGACACGCCGTTCAGGCCGATCATTCCCTTGAGCAGGTCGCCGGCTGCACTCATGGTCGGAGAGCGGAAAAGGACCATCGAGGCGAACACCGCCACCAGCGTGAGCACGAGACCTATCGGCTTCATGATTCGCGCATAGCGGGCTCTATCGGGCCAAAGCTTCGGTGCGACCAGGCGCCAGGCGTGGTTGATCGTGAGATAAACGCCGTGAAGCAGTCCCCAGAGGACAAAAAGATAGCCCGCTCCATGCCAGAGTCCGGAAACGAACATCGTCAGCAGCGTGGGAAACATCAGCAGCGAGGCAAATGCGCCGACCGTCGTGTCGCGCCCGCCGAACCCGGGACGGCCCTTCGCCAGACGGCGCCGTGTCAGGAAGAGCACCAGAGGATTGTAAATGTACGCCGTCAGGAAGCGCGTCAACGTCATGTGCCAGCGCAACCAGAAATCGATGATGCTCGATGCCCGAAGGGGTGAGTTGAAGTTCGGCGGCAGCCGAATCCCGAACAAGCGAGCCGCCCCGAGCGCCATGTCGGTATAGCCCGAAAAGTCGAAATAGAGCTGCAGCGTGAACCCGATTGCCGCGATCCACGAAAATAGGAGAGAAACGCCGCCCCCCGCGGCGGCATGATCGTAGATCTCGGTAACGGATGGCGCAAGACCATCGGCGATCACCGCCTTCTTGAACAGACCGAACAGGACCAGCGTTAGGCCAACGGCGACGTTCTCCTTGTCAAAACGGCCAGGTACGCTGTGGAACTGCGGCATCATCTCGCGGTAGTGAACGATCGGACCGGCAATGAGTTGAGGAAAGAACAGCACGAACAAGCAATAGTCCTGGAGCGTGAACGACTCGATGCGCCGCGAATGAACGTCGATCAGAAACGCGATTTTCTGGAACGTGATGAACGATATGCCCAGCGGCAGAACGATGTGAGTCAAGATCAGGTTGGCGCCGAACACATCATTTATCGCGGTTCCGAGGAAGTAGGTGTACTTGAAATAGCCGAGAAACGCGACATTGAACGCAAGGCCCAGCAAAAGAACCGCGAGGGAGACGTTGCGCCGCTTCTCGTTCCGAACGAGTCGTTGGAGGATCCTCGCCAACACGAAGTTGACCAGAATAGACGGTGCGATGAGCAATACATTGATGGGTCTCCACCAGGCATAGAAGAAGAATGACGCAAGGATCAGCCAGCGCAGCGACCATGTGCGGGAGAGGGCCCCGAGCACGTAGAAGCCCGCAAGGGTCACCGGCAGGAAGACGAAAATAAACTCGTAGGAATTGAACAGCATTAAAGTCTCATGAGCCGGATCGCGACGATTGCACCTTGCGGACTGCCGGTAGCATGACTTCCAAAGGGTCACCGCTTTCCACAGGAGGTATGGTCGCCGTCTGGTCTGTCTTGAGACGCGGCAGCCGACCGATTATCACCCGAACCCGGCCAGCGGAGCGATTCAGATTGTCACACAGTATTTCACCCGCCATCTTGGCCATGCTGTATTCGGCCATGGCTAGCGGGTTATTCTGGACAAACACGGAGGATGGGTAGAAGGCGGTCAGAGCGCGCGACCCATGCTCGCCGAGGAAACGACAGCAATCGTAAAAACCCTTCACGTATACCTGGATGAACTCATCGAACAAACTCGAAACGAATAAGCCTTCCTTCTGCCTGGCGATGGGAGTCGTGGCAAAGTAGTACAAATGACTTACGTCCGCACTCAGCGACTTGAGTTGTTCTGCGGCGTCTTGGCGGGCGTCGTACGGGAGGACTTCGCACACGCCTTGCGGGCTATGAGCGTGGATCTCCTCGGCGAGCTCTATCGCATCTTTCCGCCCGATCGCGTAGGTTACGATGACTTTGCCGCCGCCGGCTGCAATTATTTTCGCGGTCAGCGCACCTAATCCCCGGGATCCACCGATGATGAGTGCGGTGCTCCCAGCAAACTCGGTCGGCGCAACAAGCTTCGATATGTCGCTCAGCGAAGCTTGCACGACCGGGGGCGAGCGCAGGAAAGCTTGTACCGAACCGCTTACGCCTGCGCCGGAAACCGTCATTCGAACCATTCGGAACCGTTCGTCCGTCCCGCTGACTCTGAACCAGAGGCCGTCGTGGTGGCGCGGGGCCTCTATAAGGTCGATTGCAAACGCGGCGAAAATGGAGTGTAGGCCCGGGCAGATCATGCCCACGAGCCTGGACAGGAGCGCAAT